>Ga0255338_1000116_pt1 | contig 355376 bp, 299 predicted proteins | sample MeOH1_35cm_T4_19_FD_203715 | JGI IMG/M metagenome (GOLD analysis project Ga0255338, IMG submission 203715) | Sandy soil microbial communities from University of British Columbia, Vancouver, Canada - MeOH1_35cm_T4_195 | ecosystem: Engineered > Artificial ecosystem > Sand microcosm >... | reverse complement strand
GCAGTTCCCACGCCCGCAGCCGCCGCCCTTCCCGCCAGTCGACGGCGCCCGTCGACGATATCTTCTGCATCAGCCCGCCCAGCAGACTCCTGGAATGGCCTTTAGCAAATCACACGCCGGTCAGTAGGACGATCGAGCCGCCCGGCGGTCGCCTCGGGACAGCTGGTCGGACGCGCCGGCGCGAGAGGCGCGCCGCTATCGGTCAGGTGAACTGCACGGCGTTGCAGGTCTGGGTCCCGCTGCTCGGCAGCTTGCCTGGCGCGCACGCGACGAGCATGTCCTTCGCCGGGTCGACGAACACCTCGGTGACAGCCGGCGGGTCATACGGCCGCCGCGTCCGTCCAGGGGTTCCATCCGCTCCGCGCTCGTCGTGTGTCATGGCATCGGCCCCCGCGCCGGGTCGGCGTTGTTAGGCGGTGCACGCCGCGAGTGGGCGCGCCACGCGTCGCTCGTGGTCGCGAGCAGGCGGCAACCCATGGATCGCGTGCGTGATGTCGCACTGATACTGGTCCTTCAGGTACGGGCTCCCCGTCGCGAGGCGGGCTCGCGCCGGGCAGTTGCTGCACCCGCCGCGCAGCGAGCAGCCGCTGCACGGCGCGTCGTTCGGCAGCGGCTGCGTCACCCACCGCCCCATCTCCGACCAGAGATCATCCCACGGCATGTCGAGGATCGGGAACGACGGCTCGCGATCGATCACGCAGTGACTCGCGTTGCCGAGCGCATCGACGAAGAAGGCGATACGTCCCGCGCCGCAGGTGTACAGCTCCTCGGCTCCGCCGGCATCGCCGCGTACCGAGCATTCCGGCAGCGGCCCCGCCGGGCGCTGCGTGCCGTGACGCAACTCGTACAGCTCGTCGCGGAGCTGCACCACGCGATGCGGCGAGATCCGGTAGAGCGTCGGCTGCTGGCCGCCATCGTGTCGTGCGTCGATCACCGGGTCGGCCTTGAACGGGAGCGACCGTTCGCGGCACCACGACACCAGCGCGTCCACGTGATCGGCCGACAAGGTACTGATCGGACATTTCATGAGCAGCGGAACCCCGGCCTCGCGCAGGCGGGCAATCCCCTGCTCGAACCGGGTGAACGATCCGGGAATCTGCGTCGTCGTCTCGTAATGCTCCGCGTCGGCGCCGTAGATGCTGACCTCCACGGAGAACGGCGGCCGCTCGGCGAGGAGCCGGGCGATGCGCTCGCTGACCATCGTCGCGTTGGTGTACAGCGTGACGAGGAGCCCCCGGGACGACGCGTACTCGTAGATCGTCGCGAAATCGCGACGCGAGAACACTTCCCCACCGGTCAGCGTGAGCCAGAGCACTCCCGCACGCTCGACGATGTCGAGCACGCGGCACGCCTGCTCGGTGGTGAGATACGGGCCGCGATACGGATCGAGGGCGACGTAGCAGAACTGACAGCGGAGGTTACAGCGCGGCGTGATCTCGAAGAGACACGACAACGGCTGGCGCGCGCTTCGCGCACGCGCGCCCAGTCGCTCCTCGAAGCGATCCATCGACATCCGCATCGCGCTCACTCATCTCCGGCGTCAGGCACCTCGCGCACGGCACCGATGTCGCGCAAGGCGACGAGAAAGAGCTCCACGTCGGCGTGCGCGCGGTCGTCCGCGGTCTCGAACTCGAGTGTCAAGTTCCGCGCCAGCTCTGCCGTCGAGCGCGGGGTGTCCAGAAGCGACCACAAGTACTCGCCGGTGTCGTTGAGCACGTAGAGACGCGCGCCCTTGTACTCGGGATCGGATGCGCGCACGGCGAGCGGCACGAGGACGGTTTCTCCGGCGACGCGGCGCGCCAACACGGTTCCCGCGCGAGCCCACCGCACCGGTCGACGCGAATCGGCGGGCACGCTCAACGACACACGGCCTCGGCGCGCACATCGAGCGCGCCAATGAGCCAGTCTGCCGCGGCGGCGGTTGGTGGATACGTCGCCTCGACGAGGCGCGCCGTCGTGACGATCGCGTCGATGATCTCGAGCGCGCGTCCACATCGCGCCGGCTCCCAGAGTGGCATCGACACCGTATTGACGATTCGACGAAACGCGTCGGAGGGGCGGATGTCGCGCAGCGCCATCTTCGCGCCATGCCGGATGAACATCACCGTGGTCAGGCGTGCCGGACCCGAGCCGGCGATGCGCGCCGCACCCGGCCACGGCGAGCCCCAGACGGAGAGCCCGCCCTCGCCGAGCGTCACGACCGCACGGTCGTCGGTGAGCATCGCCGGGCCATCCCCCTGGCGGGCGATCAGCCGCGCGAGCGTCGTCTTGCCGGTGCCCGACACGCCGGGACACAGCACGCCCTCGCCGTGGCAGGTCGCGAACGCGCACGCGTGCGCGATGAGTCCCGAGCCGCGCGCGGCGATCGCGAACGAGAATGCCGCGAGCTCCGACTGCAGTGCGACCACCGGCTCCCGAGGCTGTTCCGCGTAGCGCACGACGTACGCCCGCCCGGGTACCTCGCAACACAGCAGGCGGTCGACTTCACCGAAGATCGCGTGGAATAGCGATGCCGGCTCACCGCGTCCGTCGAGCTGGAACTCGCACCACGGCGGAACGGCGAGCGTGCGGCGCATCCCCGGCGGCCGCGCATCGCCGCGCTCGTGCCGGATGACGAGCGGCGGTTCGGTGACCGATGTGCCGGGCCACGGAACGGCGTCGCGGCGGTCGAGCACGATGTGATCGGAGAGTTGGTGCACGATCGCGATCCCCGCGACCGGCGCGACGGTCACCTCGCGCATCTCAGCTCCCGCGCCGCACCGCCTTCGCGAGACGGCGGCGAAGCTTGAGCGCGGTGACCATGATCGAGCGCGGCGGACGCGGTCCCAGCGCGCGCCATTCGGCGCCGCACTCGACGTGCGTCGCCACGCCGATCACGCGTCGCAACGGTGTCGGCGCATCGTCGGCGAGCGCGGCGTCGCCCCGCATGATAACGCTGTCGCCGACGAGCGCGACGGCGCGATGCAGCACCGGCTCGCCGTCCGCCGTGAGCGCCAGCACGATGTCGCCGGGGCCGATGCCGTCCGGCGGCACGGGACCGATACGCACCAGCGCGCCACGCGGAATGGTCGGCAACATGCTCCCGCCGGGCGCCCTCACGCGCAGCGCTCCGCCGGCTCTCACCACGTCGCGCGTGAGCGACACCAGGTCCTCGCGTCCGAGACGGAGCGGCCGCGCGCCGCCGCGCGCCGATTCCCCGCCCGTCCCATCGGCAGCAGGCGCCATGGGTGCGTAGCGCCGCGACACGCCTCCGAGCGACGACACGCGGGTGCGGAGGCGGGCAACCGTGTAGCGCGCCATTGCCGCCACATCGCCGCGAACGCGGCGCGGCACCGCGAACGCGCCGGCGACCCGCATCCTGTCGCCTAACGAGGCCGCGAGGGCGAGGTGACGCCAGATGGAATGCACGTCGCGCCGGCTCGTTCGGCCGAGGCCGAGCGCGCGAAGCGCCGCCTCGTCACCGGCGGCGGCGCGTTCCACCTCGCCGGCGCGGCGGCACGCCCATGCCAGGTACCGCGAGAGCCGGGCGTGCTCCGCCGCGGCCGCGGCCTCCGCGCGGTCCGCAGCGGAGAAGCCCGCCCACAGCGTCGCGAAATCCACGAGCCAGAGCAGCGGTGACATCTGATGGGTCACGAGATGCACGGCGAGCGACGGCGCCACGAAAGGCCCCGCGTGCGCGCGCACGGTCACGCCCGCGACGGAGCGAGTGATGCCCGCCGGTGCGGGCACCGGGAGGTGCGTGAGGTGATCCGAGACGAGTGCCGAGTGCAGCTCGAGATGGAACTCCAACGCTCCGCGGCGGCGCGACCAGGCCTCGTGCCACGGCGGAGCACCGTCCGCGTGCGTCCAGCCGAGCGTTCGCCGGGCCGCCGAGGCCCGTAGGCGCTGCGAGGCCGGCACGTACAGGTCGATGTCGGCCGGACACCGCACGAACGGGTCGCGGTACAGCCACTCGCCCAGCGGCAGGCCCTTGAGCACGACCGCGTCCACGCGCGCGTCATCGAATGCCGCCAGCACGCCGGCCAGTTGGTCGAGCTGCTGTTGGCCACGCAGGTGCGCCGCAAGCGCGGCACGGCGCCACGCGGCAGCTGTCGGTGCGTCGGCGTGGCGGCGAATGAACGCCCCGGACCGTGACCAGGCGAGCGGCGCGAGCAGCTCGCGCGATGCCGTGGCGAAGACGACCGGCCAGTCGCCGACCGCGTCCGCCGCATCGGTGGTGCCGAATGCCAGCCGCAGCGCCGCCGCGACGGTGGCGCCGGCACCGGTCATCTCACGCCCGCCACTGGACGACGCGCCGCCACGGCTCACACATCGTCATCGCCGGCGCTCGACGCGCCGCGACCCACCATGCGCCGCAGACGACGCACCGCCGCCTTCGCGTCGGCCGCGGAGCGCCGCTCCTTGCCGTAGTACGAGTAGTAATAGTGCCCGTAGCTGCCGTAGTACGCCCCGCTCCGCATGTCGACGTCGTTGAGCACCGCGCCAAGCAGGCGCCCGCGCACCGACCGGATGTGCCCGAGCGCGCGCCGCACGGCGTCGCGCTTCGTCCGCCCGGTGCGGATCACGAGCACCACGCCATCCACCATCGTCGCCAACACGGCCGCGTCGGTCACCGCCAGCAGCGGTGGCGAGTCGAGCAGCACGACATCGAACCGCGACTTCGCCTCCTGCAGAATCTCCTGCATCCGCGGCGACCCGAGCAGTTCGGCCGGGTTGGGTGGGAATTTGCCACTGGCCACGAGCGAGAGGTTCGGCACGTCGGTCGGGTGAATCACGTCGTCGAGCGCGGCGTCGCCGATGATCACTTCGGTGAGCCCGGGCGAGCGCTCGACGCCGAACGCGTGATCGAGCACCGCGCGCCGGAGATCCGCATCGATGAGGAGCGTACGCTGCCCCTGCTGCGCGAACGTGATGGCGAGGTTCGCCACCGTCGTCGACTTGCCGTCGGCGGGACCGGGGCTCGCGATCACGATCGCCTGCGGGGACTGCTGCGCGCGCGCGAAGGCGAGGTTCGTTCGCATCGACCGGTACGCCTCGGCCACCGGGGAGCGCGGGTCCGCATGGGTGATGAGGCGCCCGGCCGTGGAATCGGCCGGGCGTCGCCCACCTCGCTCGGCACGGATCGCCGGGATGAGGCCGAGCATCGGCAGCTCCATCTGGTCGCGCAGCTCGTCGGGCGACTTCACGGAATCATCGAGCCGGTCGAGCGCGTAGGCGAGCGCGAAGCCGAGCAGCAGGCCGACGAGCGCGGAGTACGTTATCGCGCGCTTGCGGTTCGGCGAGACGGCGAACGTCGGCAGCGTGGCCTCGTCGATCGGCTGCACGCCCCCCCCGTCTACCGATTCCGCGATGCGCGCGAGCTGAAACTCGGACTGGAGATTGTCGAACGTGCCCTGCATCGTGCGCACCGTCGCCGCCAGCCGAGATTGCTCGGCCTCGAGCTTCGGGTATTGCTCCGTCTGCTGCCGGAGCTCGGTGACGGTCCGGTCGAGCGACCCGAGTCGTGACTGCAGCGCCTGCAGATACAACTGGCTCGCGCTCCGCAGATCTTCCTTCGTGCGTCCGATGAGCCGTTGCACCGCTTTCACATCCTCGTTCGCGTCGGTGCGGCCGCGCGCGTAGAGCGTCTCCCGCTCCTTGACGAGATTGAACCAGCGGTCGTAAAGGTTGGCGATGTACCGGTTCTTCTCCACCGCGTCGGTGCCGACGAGACGCCGGAGCTCTTCGTCGGCGGTGTCGGCCGCCGTGAGCTTGCCGACGAGCGTGAAATAGATCTTCTGCTCGACGAGTCCGGCCTGCCGGGCGTCCTCCATGCGGTGGATGCTCTGCGCCAGCGCTGCCTGTTCGGCGTTCACGTCGCCGATCTGCTCCCGCTCCTTGAACTCCTTGAGCGCGTTCTGCGCCGAATCGAGCCGCGCGCGCTGGTCGCGAAGCGACGACGCGATGAACTGGCTCTTCGCCCGCGCGTTGGTGCGCTGCATCTCGCTCGACACGGCCGCGTATTCGCTCGCGACGGTGTTCGCGATGTCGCGCACCAGCGCGGGCTCGGTGCCGACGTAGGAGATCTCGATGATGTTCGTCTGCGGCAATACTTTCGTGCCGATCGCGCCGCGCACCTCGACCGCCGCCGCCGTGAGCGGCAGGATCTCGAGCAGCACGCTCTGCTCGCGAATGGGCGGCTGCTCGGGAACCACGAGCCGCACGCCGGCGCCCGCGACCGCCGAGCCGTACGGCGCCGTGCCGTAGCGAATCGCGCCCGAGCTGAGCGTGTACGTGCGCTCGCCCAGCGTCAGTCGCAGGTCGCCTGGCGCCGCCGCCGAATCGACGATCGGCGGCACCGAGCCGAACAGATCGCCACGCCTCAACCCCGACGGCTCGACGATCCGCAGCCGCAACCCCAGCGCGTCGACCACCCGCTCCGCCACCATCCGACTCTTGATCACCTGCTGCTCGGAGACCATCGGGTCGATGCGATAGTCGTAGGTCGGCGCGCTCGCCTGCACGCCGGCGATCGGCGACATCGCCTGCTCGATGCGGACGGTCGTGGCGGCGCGGTAGAGGTGCGGCTGCCGCAGCGTACGCCAGATGCCGAACGACACGAACACGGCGAACACCAGCGGGACCGCCCACCATCGCCGTCGGACCGCGAGCATCACATCGCGGGGCGAGAACGGCTCACCGACCGCCGCGAATCCGTCGTCGCCGTTCGTGACCGGCGTGAGGTACGGCGCTCTCATCGGTTGCGCACGAGGAACGCGATGTTGAGGACGGCGATCACGAGCGATGCCGCGGTGAGCGTCAGCCCGAGGTTCTCGTTCGTTAGGCCCCGGCGCCGGCCGACGACGACGACGTCGTTGGAGTACAGTACGACGCGCCCCGCGGCGCTCCCACGAAGCGCGCTCTCCATGTCCACGCGGAAGGCGCGCCCGTCGCGAATCACGCGCGTGTCCTGCAGCCTGGCGCGATCCGTCGGCCCACCGGCGACCGTCAGGAGTTGCAGCAGGCTCGTGCCCGGGTCCACCGGATACACGTTCGGCGACCGCACCTCGCCTAACACGGACACGCGGATCAGCGGCTGCACGGAGATCTCGGGGCGGGCGAATCCTCGCTCCACCAGCGCGAGCCGCAGCCGGTCCGTGACCTCGGTCGGATCGAGCCCCGCCGCCTTGATCACACCGAGCCCGGGGATCTGCACGTAGCCGCGCGAGTCGATCGGGTATTCGTTGCTCAGCTCCTTGTCGCGGAAGACGACGATCTTCAACACGTCGCCCGGACGGAGGGCACCGACGCTGCGCTGCGCCAGCGTGTCGCTCGGCGCCGGCACCGGCGTCTGCGCGCGCGCGGGCGCGGCGAGGGCGGTGAGCGCGACCAGCGCCAGCACGGCCGCCGATGCGCCGCCACGGCGTCCGCGCACGCACGGGGGCCACGCGTGCCGTCGTACGCACACGCGCCGCTGACCGAGCGGGAGTCTAGGGATAGCGAAATGCATAGGAACCGCCGAACACTGCTCGCACATATAGGGCCGCGGCGGCAGACTGGTTCGCCGCGTTCTCGATTCGGGCCACCTGCAGCTGCACCGACAGCGGGAGCCGCAACGCGAAACGCTCGGCTCGCAGGTCGGCGAGGAGCGCCGACTGCGCGTCCGGGCGTCCCGCCGCCGTGGCGGGGAACGGCTTGCCGGCATTTCCGTTGGGACCCTGCGAGGGCCGCTGGTCGATGCGAAGCGCGCCCTGGCGCCAGCGGCCGATGCCCGCCGACAGCTTGAGCTCCCCGCCCAACCACGTCTCTGCGGACGCCCGGAACAGGTCCGCGTCGGGACCGAGCACCGAGCCCAGCGGTTTGTCGTACTGCTGATACACGTCGGTGTAGAAGTCGCGGAGATACGTGTAGCTGTCCACGCGGCGATACTCGAGCGCCGCGCTCGTGCCGAGGCCGACGGGCAGCGCCAGGGTGCCGTACACTCGCCACGCGAGCTGATCGGCGGTCCGGCTCCGATCGGCCGGATCGATCTGGATGTCATCGACCGTGAGCTCGCCACCGAGATGGGCGCGCCCGAACGCCGCCCGCGCGCCACCGAAAACGATGAGGTTGTCGCGCGGGTCCGCTCCCACCCGGCCGGTGTCGTTCTGCGTGATGATGTACGCCATGAGCGGGTTCGCGTACGCGAGGTCGAATCCGCGCGTGGTCCGCGACGCGAGCACCGTCTCGCCGAGGGTGAGCTCGAGCTGCGGGTTCGGCTTGATGGTGAGCACGTGCCCGTACAGCCACCGCCGAAACCGGGTGTCCGGCGTGCCAGCGGCGAGGCTGTCGACCACGGCCGACATCGTGACGTCGTTCACGCTGGCGATGAGCGCGCGCACTTCGGCCACACGCCAGCGCAGGCCGAGCTCGAGCCGATCCATCAACGGCCCGTTCGCGGACAGCGCCAGCGACTCCGCCCCATCGCCAAGCCAGGCGGCCCAACCCCGTCCGAAGGAGATGTCGAGGCGGCCCAGCGCCGCGTTGACGTACGTCTCGCCGAAGTCCACGATGCCCGACGTATTTCTCAGTGCGCGCTGGCGCACCGTGGGGTCGTTACGCCGCGACGTTTGCGCGAAGAGCTCACCCACCGCGACGAGTCGCGGCGACGACGACCACCCGACGCGGACGCGAGCGTCGGCGACCATCGGCGGCGTGCCCTCGTCGCGCGGCCGCACGCCGGCCCACAACGGCTCGAATTCTCCCCGGGAGAGCGCCGTGCCCCGCGCTGCCAGTCTCGCGCCGACACGAAAGCTGTCGAGTGAATCCGCAGCCGATTCGCGCACCGCGGCCGCGAGGTCGGGCGCGATGTCACGCGGCAGCGCGGGTTCTGCCCGCGGAACGAATCGGGCCGCGAGCGCTGCCGCGATCCCCCCGGTGCATCGCGCGTCGCCGGTGAAGGCGGCGATGGACTTCCGAACGTCGCGCACCATGAAGGGCCGGTGCGCCGACACGCGCGCCGACCGACAGCCCTGCGCGTCGAGCGCAGCCAACTGCGCGTAGGCCGGATCGCCAATCGGCAGCGTGGTGAGCGCGTGCTGCGCAGCCACGGGGGAGGCCGCCGAAGCGAGCACGGCGAGCGCGGACAGCCACTGGCGTGACCGAGGCGTACGACGAAGTTCGCCAGCGTGACGAGAGCGCGGGGCCTCAGCGAGCCCCGGCAGGAGGCGGCTGGTCCGCAGAGAGCGTGGTCGCAGTGAGCAGCGCACCGGTGAGGGTAGGTGCGGCGGCAGGACGGCCAACGTCCAGACGCGCGCATCGAGCGTCGCGACGGCTGTTGTCGCGGGCGAGCCGAGGGAACACGGCGACCTCTGCCGCTACCCCGGCCAAGCTTCAGAAAGCAAGCAGCGGGCCACGGCCGAGGCCGACTGATGCACGACGCCCGGTCGTGCGCAGAGCACGACCGGGCGTCGTCGATCGAGGTGTGACGGCGCTACTCGCGCGGGATCACCCCACCGTGGTCGGCCGGCGCGGCGCCGCGCCGCCGACCGTGCGGGTCAGCGGGGGCTTGGGGTCGGCGGCAAGCGATACGACGCGGGCTCGCCCGCGGCTCGTGCGCGCGGTCGCATTGCGCGTGTCGATCACCAGCGTCGCATCATCGACGATCTGCTGGTAGTCGATCTGTGAATGGTCGGTCACGATCACGACGGCGTCGGCCTTCGAGAGCTCCTCCTCCGTCAGCTCGACGCCGACGCGCTCGCGATCATCGCCCGGCTCGTGGTCGCCGTCGCGGAAGCGTGGGATGAACGGATCGTGATACACCACGTCGGCGCCCCGCTCCTCGAGCAGACGAATCACGTCGAGCGCCGGACTCTCGCGAATGTCATCGATGTCCTTCTTGTACGCGACGCCGACCACGATCACCCGGCTGCCATTCACCGCCTTTCGCTCGTCGTTGAGGGCGACCGAGACCTTCTCCACCACGACCGCCGGCATCTCGCTGTTGATCTCGCTCGCGAGGTCGATGAATCGCGTCTTGTAGTTGAGCGTGCGCATCTTCCACGCGAGGTAGTGCGGATCGAGCGGGATGCAGTGCCCGCCGATCCCCGGGCCCGGCGTGAACTTCATGAAGCCGAAGGGCTTCGTGGCCGCGGCCTCGATCACCTCCCACACGTTCACGCCGAGCTTTTCGCAGATGATCGCCATCTCGTTCACGAGCCCGATGTTCACCGAGCGGAACGTATTCTCGAGCAGCTTCACCAGCTCCGCCGCCTCGGTCGTGGAGACGGGGACCACGGTGTCGATGCACGACGCGTAGAGCGCTACCGCGACCTCGGTGCACGCGGCAGTGATGCCGCCCACGACCTTGGGCGTGTTCTTCGTGTGATACTTCGGGTTCCCCGGGTCGACACGCTCCGGGCTGAACGCGAGGAACACGTCCTTGCCGACGGTGAGGCCCCGATCCTCGAGCTTCGGCTGCATCACCTCGCGCGTCGTGCCGGGGTACGTCGTGCTCTCGAGCACCGCGAGCATGCCGGGGTGCGCGTTGCGCGCGATCGCCTCGGTGGCCGACTGCACGAACCGCATGTCGGGGTCTCGCGTCTTGCTGAGTGGCGTCGGCACCGCGATCGAGATCGCGTCGCAGCGGCCGAGCGCGCTCTCGTCCGTCGTCGCCTCGAACCGCGCGGCCGTGACCATCGCCGCTACATCCGCCGGCGGCACGTCCTGGATGTGCGACTCGCCTCGCATGAGCAGCTCGCACACGCGGTCGCTCACGTCATACCCGATGACGTGGAAGCCTGCCTTCGCGAACTCCATCGCGAGCGGCAGTCCCACGTAGCCGAGCCCCACGACGCCAACGGTGGCGGAACGGCCCTGAATTCGAGAGAGAAGTTCTGCTTTCATCACGCCCGGAGAGTGAACGCCAAGGATCGGATGGAGTCGCGGTCAGCGACCGTAGAACGCGCGGACCGCCCCGATCACTTCATCGAGCTGCGCGCGCGTGAGCTCTGGGAAGATTGGCAAGGACAGTACCTCGCCAGCCGCCCGCTCCGCCTCGGGGCAACTCCCCGGCTTGTAGCCGAGGTAGGCAAAGCATGGCTGGAGATGCAGCGGCAGCGGATAGTAGATCGAGCTGCCGATCCCTCGTTCCTTCAGAAAGGACTGAAGATCGTCGCGGCGCGCAACGCGCAGCGTGTACTGGTTGAAGATCGACTCGTTGCACGGGTCGATGTACGGCGTGCGGACGTCGGGCAGGTCGGCGAACGCGGCATCGTAGTACGCCGCGTTCTCGCGGCGCTTCGCGCTCCACTGCTCGAGATGCGGGAGCTTCGCCTGCAGCACGGCCGCCTGCAGCGCGTCCAGCCGGCTGTTGTACCCCACCTCGTCGTGATAGTAGGTCTTCGCGCCCCCGTGCACGCGCAGCCGCTTGAGCCGCGCCGCGAGCGCGTCATCCTGCGTGACCATCATGCCGCCATCGCCGTAGCCGCCCAGGTTCTTCGATGGGAAGAAGCTGAAGGTGCCGATCGTCGCTCGCTCGCCGGCCATCACCAAGGGGCCGCCGATCCGCCGCCGCGCGCCGATCGACTGCGCCGCGTCCTCGATGACCGGGATTCCCGGCGCCGCGACCTCGACCCGCTCGAGCGCCGCCATCTGGCCGAAGAGGTCGACCGGAATGACCGCCTTCGTCTTCGGGCCGACCGCCGCCGCGACCGCGTCGGGCGAGATGTTGAACGAGTCGGGCTCGATGTCCACGAACACGGGCGTGGCGCCCACGTTATGCACCGTTCCCGCCGTGGCGAAGAACGTGAACGGTGTGGTCACCACCTCATCGCCTCGCCCGACATCGAGCGCGCGCAGCGCGAGCAGGATCGCGTCGGTGCCGTTCGCGCAGCCGATGGCGTGTCGCGTGTGTGACAGCGCCGCCACCGCCTGCTCGAGCCGCTCCACGGGCTCGCCGAGAATGAACAACTGGTCGTCGACGACGCGCAGCATCGCGCGTACGACCTCGTCCTTGATGGTCGCGTGCTGGGCGCGGAGGTCGAGAAGTGGAACGGGCATGGCCGGTTGAGATCGACAGTGTGAAAGCTAGTGGGCGATGGACGCCAGTCGGACGGTCAGTGCCGCGTCACGAGCGGAATGGGCACATCGCACCCGGTCTTGGCCGACTCGTAGATGCCGAGGATCAGCTCGAGCGACTTGCGACCGGCGCGGCCGTCCGTTTCCGCCTTCGCTTCTCCGCGGAGCACGGCCAGCACGTTCCGGTAGTAACCCTCGTGGCCGAATCCGTAGACGCTCGGCGGGTTCGTCGCCACCGACTCGACGAGCTTGTCGTCGTCGTCGTAGTCGGCAAACGTCCAGTGCTCGACGCGATTGACCGCGGTCCCACCCACTTTGACGGTTCCCTTCTCGCCGAGCACGGTGATCGAGCCCTCGAGGTTCCGCGGGTACGTGAGCATCGTGACCTCGATGACACCGAGTGCTCCGGAGCGGAACCGGAGAACGGCGACGCCGGTGTCCTCGGTCTCGATGCGCCGGGCAAGCGTGGCCGTCTTCGCCATGATGCTCTCGACCGGCCCGACGAGCCACTGGATGAGGTCGACATAGTGCGAGGCCTGGTTCATGATCGCGCCACCGTCGAACTCCCACGTCCCGCGCCACGGCGCCTGGTCGTAGTACTCCTGGGGCCGCGTCCAGCGCACCGTCGTGTTCGCGAGGTAGATGCGCCCGAAGCGACCACGGTCGATCGCCCGCTTGAGGAGCTGGATGGCCGGGTTGAGCCGGTTCTGCTTCACGACGAACAACTGCACGCCGGCGCTGTCGCACTCGCGCACGAGCTCGTCGGCATCGGCGAGCGAGATGGCCATCGGCTTCTCGCAGATGACGTGCTTCCCGGCCCTCGCCGCGAGGATGCCCTGCTTCGGATGAAGTCCCGACGGCGTGCAGACCGCGACCGCGTTGCAGGGCACGGTGGCCAGCATCTCGTCGTATGACTCGAACCACGGGGCGCAGTATCGCTCGCCGGCCTCGCGCGCGCGTTCGGGGATGATGTCACACACCGCGGCGAGCTCGAGCCCGTCGATCTTCTCGATGGCGTCGAGATGGTTGCGGCTGATGCGGCCACACCCGACGAGCGCGATGCGGATCGCGGCGTCACTCATGGCGCTTCCGCGAGACGGAGTTCGTCATCATCGAGAACGTAGCCAGTGCCGCAGGTGGCGCAGACCACCGGCGGCCGCACATCGGGCCCTCGTCCCGCGGCCCCGAACCCGGCGCCTCGAGCCCCGATCCCCGAGCCCTGCGCCGCGAGGTCCAGCCGCTCGCCACACCGACACATCCATCCAACCTGCCGAGCCGGTACGCCGGTCACAAGCGCGAAGGATTTCACGTCCTTCGTGACCACGGCGCCCGCGCCCACGAAGGCATATTCGCCGAGGGTCACGCCGCACACGACCGTGGCGTTGGCGCCGATCGTCGCGCCCCGCCGCACCAGCGTCCGCTGGTACTCGGCCTTCCGCGATACGTGGCTCCGGGGGTTGATGACGTTCGTGAACACCATGGACGGGCCGCAGAACACGTCATCCTCGAGCTCGACCCCCTCGTAGATCGACACGTTGTTCTGGATCTTCACGTTGTTGCCGATCCGCGTGCCGGGCATCACGACCACGTTCTGGCCGAGGCTGCACCGCTCGCCGATCACCGCGCCCGGCATGACGTGGCAGAAGTGCCAGACCTTCGTGCCGTCGCCCACCGTCGCCCCGTCGTCGACGTAGCTCGATTCGTGGATGAACGCGCTCATCACCGTTGTGGTCGGATGCCTAACGTGCCGCCGGGACGGACGCCGGCGTCGCCCGACCGGCCCCCTCGCCCGTATCGGTGCCCGCCCGGTGGGCCTCCAGCATCTCGTGCCACTCCTGGAGCGAGCGCACGGTGAGCTTTCGCGACCGGAGCGAGAGGATCGCGTCGCACGCCGCCCTCGCCGCCGACAGCGTCGTGGTGTACGACACGCGGTTGGCGATGGCCGCCTGTCGCAGCGTGTAGTCGTCGCGCTGAGCGTGCTTGCCCAGCGGCGTATTGATGAGGAGCTGGACCTGCCCGTTCACGATGTAGTCGATGCCGTGCGGTCGCCCCTCGTGCACCTTGAACACTTCCTTCGCCTGGATGCCGCGGCCGCGGAGATAGCGGGCGGTCCCCGGCGTGGCGTAGAGCGCGAACCCCATTTCGTGGAAGTGGCGTGCGATCGGCGTCACGGTCGACTTGTCGGAGTCGTTCACCGTGATGAACACGGCGCCGCTCAGCGGCAGGGCGTTGTCCGCCGCGAGCTGCGCCTTGGCGAACGCGCTGCCGAACGAGTCGGAAATCCCCATCACCTCACCCGTCGAGCGCATCTCCGGCCCGAGGATCGGGTCGAACTCGCGGAACTTCGTGAACGGGAACACCGCTTCCTTCACGCTCACGTACGGCGGCACGATCTCCTCGGTGAAGCCGATCTCGTCGAGCGGCTCGCCCATCATCACCCGCGCCGCCACCGACGCGAGCGGCACGCCGATCGCCTTCGAGACGTACGGGATCGTCCGGCTCGCGCGCGGGTTCACCTCGAGCACGTACACGACGCCGTGCTTCACGGCATACTGCACGTTGATCAGCCCCACCACGCCGAGTGCACGGGCGAGCGCGACGGTGTGCTCGCGCATCGTGTCGACGTCCGCCTCGCTGATGAGGTAGGGCGGCAGCACGCACGCCGAGTCCCCCGAGTGAATGCCGGCATCCTCGATGTGCTGCATCACGCCGCCGATCACGACGCGCTGGCCGTCGCAGACCGCGTCGACGTCGGCCTCGAATGCATCTTCGAGGAACGAGTCGATCAGTACCGGTCGATCCTCCGAGACGCGCGCGGCGGTCGCGAAATAGTCGCGGAGCGAGGTCTCGTCGTACACGATCTGCATCGCCCGGCCGCCGAGCACGTACGAGGGCCGCACGAGCACCGGGTAGCCGACCCGGGTCGCCACCGCCACCGCTTCGTCGACGCTCGTGGCGGTGCCGTTCTCCGGCTGCCGGATGCCGAGCTCCCGCGCGATCTGCTCGAACCGCTTCCGGTCCTCCGCCACGTCGATCGCGTCGGGCGACGTGCCCAGAATGCGAACGCCCGCCGCCTCCAGCGGCCGCGTCAGCTTGAGCGGTGTCTGGCCGCCGAGCTGCACGATCACGCCTTCCGGTTCCTCGCGGCGCACGATCTCCAGCACGTCCTCGAGCGTCAATGGCTCGAAGTACAGCTTGTCCGAGATGTCGTAGTCCGTGGACACCGTCTCCGGGTTCGAGTTGATCATGATCGTCTCGAACCCGCGCTCCCGCAGCGCCATCACCGCCCGCACGCAGCAGTAGTCGAATTCCACGCCCTGGCCGATGCGATTCGGCCCGCTGCCGAGGATGACCACCGAGCGGCGTCCGGTCCTCGGCGCCTCGCTCTCCTCGTCATAGGAGCCGTACAGGTACGGCGTGGACGACGGGAACTCGCCGGCGCAGGTGTCCACCATCTTGTACGACGGGTGGATGCCTAACGCCCAGCGCCGGGCGCGCACGGCATCCTCCGTCTCGTGGCGCAGCCGCGCCAGCTGGTGGTCGGAGAACCCGGCGCGCTTCATCTCGCGCAGGTCCTCGGGCCCGACCGCATCGAGGGTCGCGTACCACTGCTCGGCGTCGCGGATCTCCTGCATCTGCGAGAGAAACCACGGGTCGATCGCCGTCAGCTCGTAGAGGTCCGCGACGGACATGCCCGCGTCGAGCGCGCGCTTCACCTGGAAGATCCGCTCGGGCGTCGGCTGGCGCAGCGCGCCACGCAGCGCCTCCAGCGTGTCGTCCGGCAGCCGATCGTCCTGCGGACGCTCGCCAACGGTCCACCCGGCGCGCCCGATCTCCAGCGCCCGCAGCCCCTTCTGGAATGCCTCCTTGAACGTCCGCCCGATCGCCATCGACTCGCCGACCGATTTCATCTGCGTCGTCAGATACGGGTTCGCCCGCGCGAACTTCTCGAAGGCGAACCGCGGGCACTTCACGACCACGTAGTCGAGCACCGGCTCGAACGAGGCCGGCGTCGTCTTCGTGATGTCGTTCGGGATCTCGTCCAGCCGGTAGCCGACGGCCAGCTTCGCGCCGATCCGCGCGATCGGGAACCCCGTCGCCTTCGACGCCAGCGCCGACGAGCGCGAGACGCGCGGGTTCATCTCGATCACGACCATCTCGCCGTCGCGCGGATTGACGGCGAACTGGATGTTGCAGCCGCCCGCGTCCACGCCGATCTCCCGAATGACCGCGACGGCCGCGTCGCGCATCACCTGGTACTCGCGGTCGGTGAGCGTCATCGCGGGCGCGACGGTGATCGAGTCGCCGGTGTGCACTCCCATCGGGTCGATGTTCTCGATGGAGCACACGATCACGACGTTGTCGGCGTGGTCGCGCATCACCTCGAGCTCGAACTCCTTCCAGCCCAGGAGGCTTCGCTCGATGAGCACCTGGCTCGTGGGCGACTCCGCGAGACCGCGGCGCACGATCGACTCGTACTCCTCGCGGTTGTACGCGACGCCACCGCCCGTGCCCCCCAGCGTGAAGGACGGTCGGATGATCGCCGGGAAGCCGACGAAGTCGCTGATCGCCAGCGCCTCATCCCAGGTGTGCGCGATGCGGCCCTGTGGCACCTGCAGTCCGATGCGCTGCATGGCCGCCGCGAATTCGGCGCGATCCTCGGCAACCTTGATGGCGCGAGCCTTGGCCCCGATGAGCTCGACGCCGTGCCGCTCCAGCACGCCGCGCTCCGCGAGCTTCATCGCGACGTTCAGCGCGGTCTGCCCGCCCATGGTGGGCAGCAGCGCATCCGGCTTCTCGCGCTCGATCACCAACTCCACGAACTCCGGCGTCACCGGCTCGATGTAGGTGCGATGCGCGATCTCCGGGTCGGTCATGATCGTGGCGGGGTTCGAGTTGACGAGGATCACCTCGTACCCCTCCTCCCGCAGCGCGCGCGCCGCCTGGGTGCCCGAGTAGTCGAACTCGGCGGCCTGCCCGATCACGATCGGCCCGGAGCCGATCACGAGAATGCGATGTATGTCAGTACGACGAGGCATGCGTCATCTCAGTTCGACCTGGTACCGCGCCAAATCAGCGTTCACCATCATCTCGACCAACTGCTCGAACGTGACGCGCGGCGCCCAGCCAAGGGTCGCGCGCGCTTTCGCCGGGTCCGCCACCAACAGGTCCACCTCCGCCGGCCGGAAAAACTTCTCGTCCTGTACGACGTAGTCGCGATAGTCGAGGCCAACCGCCTCGAACGCGATCTGACACAGCTCCCGGACCGACCGCGTCACACCCATCCCAACAACGTAGTCGTCTGGCGAGGGCTGTTGCAGCATCAGCCACATCGCCTCGACGTAGTCCCCCGCGAACCCCCAGTCTCGTCGCGCCTCGAGGTTGCCCAGTCGAAGCTCGCGCTGCAGCCCGAGTTTGATGCGGGCCACGCCGTCGGTGATCTTCCGCGACACGAACTCGAGCCCGCGCCGCGGGCTCTCGTGATTGAACAGGATGCCCGACACCGCGTACATGCCAAAGCTCTCGCGGTAGTTCACGGTGATCCAGTGGCCGTAGACCTTGGCCACCCCGTACGGGCTGCGCGGGTAGAACGGGGTCGTCTCGCGCTGCGGCGTTTCGACGACCTTGCCGAACATCTCGCTGGAGCTGGCCTGGTAGAACCGGGCGTCCGGCGCCGCCTTCTTCGCGGCTTCGAGCATGCGCGTGACGCCAAGCCCCGTGAACTCCCCGGTGAGCACCGGCTGCGTCCACGAGGTGCCCACGAAGCTCTGCGCCGCGAGGTTGTAGATCTCGTCGGGCCGATGCTCGCGCACGGCGTCGACGAGCGAATGCTGATCGAGCAGGTCGGCGGAGACGAACTGTAGTCGGTCGACGATGTGCGCGATGCGCTCGAAGGCGGTGGTGGAGCTCCTCCGCACCATCCCCACGACCTGGTACCCCTTCGAGAGCAGCAGCTCGGCGAGGTAGGAGCCGTCCTGGCCCGTTATTCCGGTGATCAGCGCTGTGGGCATCGTTCACACTGAACGCGTGGGGGCTGGTTGACGCGAACCGCGTCGAACTGCGCTGCGTGCAGGTGCTGCTCGCTGCTTGCTCGTGCCAGGTGCGGAAATCAAGGGGTCAGAGTCGTTGAAACCTCGGGTTTCAACGACTCTGACCCCTTGATTTCCTGTGCTGGGTGCCGGCCTGCAGCACCCAGCTTCAGCTCGCAGCTCGCAGCTCGGAGCCGCAGCAAGCCGCAACCAGCCGCCCCCAGCTAGAAAAAAGGGAGCCCCCGAAGGAGCTCCCTTGTCTTCGGCGGCGCCGGTAGTCAGGCGACCCTCGCTCCGCGCGGGGCGCGCTGCACCTTGCCCGCATGGAGGCAGCGAGCACACACCCTGACCCGTTCCGTTCGGCCGTCCACGACGACGCGAACCACCTGCAGGTTCGGCTTCCAGACTCGCCGCGTCTTGTTGTTCGCGTGCGAGACGTTGTTTCCGAATGCCACTCCGCGGTCGCACGAGTAGCATCGATTCCGGTTGATGGCCATTGTCGTCAGCCCTCGATCAGCTCGATCCGCGCCATCTCCGCGCCGTCGCCCTTGCGGTGACCGGTCTTCAGAATGCGCGTGTATCCGCCGGCACGCTTCGCGAACCGCGGCCCGATGTCCTGAAACAGCTTGTCTGCGGTCTCGCGCTTCTGCACGTGGCGGCCGGCCAGCCGGCGCGCGTGCAGCGTGCCCGTCCTCGCCTTCGTGATCAATTTCTCCACGAACGGACGGAGCTCCTTCGCCTTGGCCTCGGTCGTCTCGATCGCGCCATGCTCGATGAGCGACGAAGCCATGTTGCGCAGGAGCGCGAGCTTCTGCTCGCTGGTGCGGCGCAGCTGCCGCCCCGCCTTACGGTGACGCATCGCTCTTACTCCTCTTCGTCGTCAGGCGCGTTGGCGGCGGCGCGGCTGGGCGGCGTGCCCCAGTCGGTGATCCGCACGCCATCGCCGTTCTCGTCCCATCGCATCCCGAAATTCAGTCCTTCACGCTCGAGCAGGTCAGCGATCTCCTGGAGCGACTTCTTGCCGAAATTCTTCACCTGAAGGATCTGGCTCTCGGTCTGGCGCACGAGGTCGCCGAGCGAGCGAATGTTCGAGTTCTTCAGGGAGTTGACCGAGCGAACCGAGAGCTCGAGATCGTCGATCGGGGTGCGGAACAGGTCCGCCAGCCGGGCGGCATCACCGCTCGACTGCTCGCCACCGGCGCCCACCGGGGCCGAGGCGTGGGACCCGAACGCGGCAAAGTACTGGAAGTGCGTCTGCGCCAGCGCCGCCGCGTAGCTCACCGCTTCCTCGGGGGTGATGGTGCCGTTCGTCTCGACCGTCAGCGTGAGCCGGTCGTAGTCGGTGCGCTGGCCCACGCGCGTCTCGGCCACCGAGAAGTTCGCCCGGCGGACCGGATTGTAGATCGAGTCGATCCGCACCAGGTCGATCGGGAGACCACGGTCGACGACGTGCTGGTCCGCCTCGACGTATCCGCGCCCCTTGTTCACGTACAGTTCGACGTTGATGTCGCGGTCGTCTTGCAGGGTGAACAGGTGGTGGCGCTGGTCGATCACGCGCACGCCGCTCTGGTCCTGAATGTCGGCCGCGGTGACCGGGCCCGATTCGGACTTCGAGATGCGCAGGATCGCCTCGTCGACATCGTCGGCGAGCGAGAGCGTGAGCGTCTTGAGGTTGGCGATGATCTGGTGCACGTCTTCGACCACCCCGGGGATGGTCTGGTGCTCATGCACCACGCCGTCGATCCGGAAGCCCCAGACTGCCGAGCCACGCAGCGACGAGAGCAGCATGCGCCGCATCGCGTTGCCGAGCGTGTGCCCGAAGCCGCGCTCGAGCGGTTGAAGGCGGAACTCCGCCACGTTGGAGTTGTCGTCGCGCTTGGTCGCTTCGACCAATTGCGGACGGACCAACCCAGTAAGATCGATGACCTGTGCCATGTATTCGCTATCGTGAACGGTCATACCGAGACATCGCCTCGGCAACGCCCCACCCCGCCCCTAGCGCGCGGTGGGCTCGTACGGGGACTAGGGCCCCGACCCAGAGACTACTTGCTGGTTGCTGATTGCTGCGGCTTCGAGCTGCTTGCTCACGCTCGTTGCTGGATGCCTGCTGCGTAACAGGCACGCAGCAACCAGCACGAGCTCGGAGCGAGGAGCCGCAGCAAGCAGCGACCAGCGGTCGCTACTTCGAGTACAACTCCACGACCAGCTGCTCCTGCGCCGCGATCGGAATGCTGGTCCGCTGCGGGCGCTCGAGCATCCGGCCACTGAACGTGTCGCGGTCCACCGCGATCCACGACAGCGGCGCGCCTCGCGTGGACTGGTCCATTGCCGACATGATCGCGGCCATCTCGCGCGACTTCATCCGCACCCGAACCTCTTCACCCGGATCCACCAGATAGCTCGGCACATCGACCGTGCGCTGGTTGACCTCGACGTGGCGGTGCCGGATGAGCTGACGGGCAGCTTTACGGCTCGCGGCGAAACCCATGCGGTACACGACGTTGTCCAACCGGCTCTCGAGTGCCGCGAGCAGGTTGTGACCCGTGATGCCCGGGAGGGTGGCGACGCGCTCGAACGTGTTGCGGAACTGTCGCTCGCTCACGCCATAGATGCGCTTGATCTTCTGCTTCTCGCGCAGCTGCTTGGAATACTCCGACGACTTGCGGCGGCGTGCGGTGTTCTGACCGTGCTGGCCGGGCGCGTACGGACGACGCTCGACCGGGCACTTCTCGGTGAAGCACTTCGTTCCCTTGAGGAACAGCTTGGTGCCTTCGCGACGGCACTGACGACAGCTGGGGCCTGTATAGCGCGACATCGCTCAGACCCTCCGCCGCTTGGGCGGCCGGCAACCGTTGTGCGGAATCGGCGTCACGTCCTTGATCGACTTGACCTGGAGCCCCGCGGCGGCAAGCGCCTGGATGGCCGACTCGCGGCCCGAGCCCGGCCCCTGCACGCGGACATGCACCCGGCGAACGCCGAGCGACATCGCCTCGCGCGCCGCCTGCTCGGCGGCAACGGTCGCGGCGAAGGGCGTGGACTTCTTCGAGCCCTTGAAGCCCGCCTTCCCCGACGAGCCCCACGACACGGTGTTCCCGTGGGTGTCCGAGATCGTGATGGTCGTGTTGTTGAACGTGGCGCTGATGTGGGCGACGCCCTCCGCCTCGATTACGCGCTTGCTCTTCTTTGCAGTCGCCATATGACTACTTGGTCACCTTCTTCTTGCCCGCGATCGCGCGGCGTGGACCCTTCTTGGTGCGTGCGTTCGTGTGAGTGCGCTGGCCGCGTACGGGAAGACCGCGACGATGCCGGATCCCGCGATAGGAGCCGATGTCCATCAATCGCTTGATGTTCATCGCCACCTCGGTGCGCAGCGCGCCCTCGACGCGAAAGTCGCGCTCGATCGCCTGCCGCAACCGGTTCACGTCGGCATCGTTCAGGTCGCGGATCCGAAGGTCGGAGCTCACGCCTGTGGTCTGCAGGATCTTTCGCGCGGTCGAACGTCCGATCCCGAAGATGTACGTGAGACCGACCTCGACCTTCTTCTCGCGCGGGAGGTCAACGCCAGCAATTCGAGCCATATCTACCCTTGCCGCTGCTTATGCTTGGGGTTGCGTTTGCAGATGATCCGCGTGACGCCGTTCCGTTTGACCACTCTGCAGTGCTCACAGATCGGCTTAACGCTGCTGCGAACTTTCACAGGGCGCTCCATTCGTACAAATGAAAATTTCGGCCAAGACACTCAGATTAACGGGCTTAGGCAACTTATGCAAGGGAGCGGGCACCGAACGCGCACGCCCGCGGCGCTGCGTTGCACTGCACTTCCCCATTCGCCGCCCGCGACCCGCGGGATCGGGCTAGACTCTCACCGCCTCCAGCTCCGCCGCGACCGCATCCATCGCTCGGCCCGGGTCCGGCGCGGCTGTGACCGCTCGGCCCACCACGATGTACCGGGCACCTGCCCCCGCGGCCTCACCCGGGGTGACCACGCGCCGTTGGTCGTGCGCTACGCCGCCCGCGAGCCGGATTCCCGGCACCAGCACGGCGAGCCTCCCATGGAATCGCTCGCGCACCATGGCGGCTTCCGAGCCGGCGCAGACCACGCCGTGCACCCGCGCCCCATCCGCCAGCGACGCCAGGCGCGCCACCTCATCGGCGACCCTGACGCCCTGCCGTCCCGTCGCCTCCGCAAGCGCGGCGTCGTCGAACGAGGTCAGCACGGTCACGGTCAGGATCCCCACCTGCTCGCCGGCCGCTTCGGCTGCCGCCTCCAGCATCGCCCGGCCTCCGATCGCGTGCACCGTCAGCAACCGCACACCGAGCGACGCCGCGGCCCGTACGGCGCCGCGCACCGTGTTCGGGATGTCGTGAAGCTTGAGGTCGAGGAACACGTCGGCTCCCGTGTCCCGCACGCGCCCGACGACACTCGGCCCCGCCGCCGTGAACAGCTCGCTGCCGATCTTGTAGAACCGGCACCGCGCGCCGAGCGAGGCGACGATACGCAGCGCATCGTCGGCCGACGCGACGTCGAGGGCGACGATGGGGGTCGTGGTCATTTCGGCCATTCGAGAGTTCCGGTGAGGTCCGCGATGTGAGCGACGCCGTGCGCGGCACACCATGCGTCGAGGTCGCGAACGAGCCGTTCGGGAAGCCGCGGGTCGCGCAGCGCGCCGGTGCCGACGGCGACGAGCACCGCACCCGCGATGATGTACTGCAGGGCCGCATCGGCCGTGCTGACGCCGCCGACGCCGATTATCGGGACCCGCGTCGCCTGACGGACCTTCCACGTCGCGAGCACACCCACCGGCAGCAGCCCCGGGCCGCTCACGCCGCCCGTTCCAAAGCCCAACGCGGGCCGGCGACGCTCGACATCGATGGCGAGCCCCGGAATCGTGTTCACCACCGCGATGGCGTCGGCGCCGGCATCGACGGCGGTTCGAGCGGCCCCGCCGATGTCGATGAGCGTCGGCGACAGCTTGACGACGAGGGGGAGCCGGGTGGCCTCACGGGCCTTCGAAACGACCTCGCGGAGCGACCGCGGATCGGCTCCGAACTCCGTGCCTCCCGCCTTCACGTTCGGGCAGCTCACGTTCAACTCGAACGCGTGCACCGGCGCGTCGGGGCCGAGCTGCTCGATCACACGCGCGAACTCGTCGGTCTGGAAGCCGACGACGTTCACGATCACACGCGCTCGGCGCAGCCGTTGCCCAAGCCATGGGAGGTGCTGTTCGCGCACCACCGCCACGCCCGGATTCGCGAGCCCCACGGCGTTCATCATGCCGCCGTCGAACTCCGCGACGCGTGGCGCTGGCGCGCCCGGCCGAGGTTCGAGGCTCACCGCCTTCGTGACGAGTCCGCCCAAACGGTCCAGGCGGATGACTTCGTCGAGCTCCTCCCCGTACGCCGCCGTTCCGGCGGCGAGCAGGACGGGGTTCTGGAAATCGATACCGCAGAAGGTGACGCCGAGCCGCCGATCGCCTGCACCGTCGGTCGTCACTGACCGGGGCTCTGCGACCGGCGCTGGTACGCCGCGAGGTATTCCATCGCCGCGTCCGCGATCGCGCTGGCCATCTGGCGCTGGTTCCGCTCGTCGCGAAGCCGGCGCGCCTCCGCGGGATTCGTTCCGAACCCGAGCTCCACCAGCACTGCCGGCATGAAGGACCTCACCAGAACGACGAACGCCGCCTGCTTGACGCCGCGGTTCGGCCCGGGGAGGGTACGCGCGAGCGAGCGCTGCACCGTCGTCGCGAGCTCGCTCGACTCGCGGAGGTGCTGGTTCTGCTCCATGTCGTGCATGATGAAGCTCAGCGGATCGTCGGCGGCCACGTCCTTCGCGATCTCGTATTTCACGACCTCGTTCTCCATCGCCTCCACGCGCCGCGCATCCTCGGTTCGTGCCTCCGACAGAAAATAGGTCTCGAAGCCGCGCGCCGCACCTGGCTGCTTCCAGCGCGGGTTCGCGGCGTTCACGTGGATCGACACGAAGATGTCGCCCTTGCGTTCGTTGGCGATGCGACCGCGGTCCGACAGCGCGATCAACGTGTCCGACGAGCGCGTCATGACCACGGCCACGCCGCGCTCTGTGAGCTCGTCACGAAGCGCACGGGCGACGGCGAGCGTGATGTCCTTCTCGCGAATCTGCCAGCTCGTGCCGATGGGGCCGCGCATTCCATTGTCGGGCCCTCCGTGGCCCGCATCGACGACCACCGTGAACGAGCCGGGCTTCGCGGTCCGCGCTGGAGCGGATGGAGCGACGTGCGCCGGGTTGCGCCCCGCGCTGTCGGAGCGCGCAAGCCGATTGCCCGATGCGCCGGCGGCAACGACCGCGCCGGCCCGAGTCAGCACGGCGCGTCGCGGATCGAACGTGACACCGGTCGCGACACGTGGCAGGAGATCGCTCACCACCGAGTAGGGCAGGAACAGCTTTCCACCGCGCATCACGGGCTCGGCCGGCAACGGCAGCGTCCGCTCGCCCACCCGCACAAAGGGCACGTTCGGGACGACGCGCATCCGGACGCCGGCGAGCGCAACGTCGAAGGCGTCGCCGACGCCGGGCTCCACGCTTCCGCCCAGCGCATGTGCGAGCGGGTCCGCACCGACGACAGGCCCCCGCTCGAGCAGCACCACCGGAACCGTCGTGGTGCGATCGCCATCCCGAACCGTCAGGGTCGACAGCGGCTGTGCGGCGGCCTGCTGGAGCAGCAGGCAGAGCGCGAGCATCATCGCGTGCGCGCCACCCGAGCCATCTCACGCTCGTCGGTTCGCTTGCGATCATCGGCCCGCTTGTCGTGCAACTGCTTTCCCTTCCCCAGCGCCAGATTCACCTTGGCGACGCCTCCGCGGAAATACAGCTCGAGTGGGATCAACGTGAGTCCCTGTCGCTCGACCGAGCCGATGAGCTTGCGGATCTCCTTCCGGTGCAGCAGCAGCTTGCGCGTCCGCGTGGGCTCGTGATTGAACTGGTTGCCTTTCTCGTACGGTGAGATGTGGAGGTTGAGCAGAAACACCTCACCATCCTTCACGATGGCGTAGGCGTCGGCCATGGTCGCCTTTCCGTCGCGCAGCGACTTCACCTCGGTACCGGTCAGCACGAGCCCCGCCTCCCAACTATCCAGAATGTGGTAGTCGTGGCGAGCGCGCTTGTTCCGCGCGACGATCTGACGGTCGTCCTGCTTCGTGTCCTTGGCCATCGGCTCGGCTCGGTGCGGCGCGCGATCACGGTGATGCACGCCGTCGCTACTGGGTGGACGAAAGAATAGGACCGCCGAAACCCCGGGCAAAGTGCGTCGGCTCACACACACTGCTGCTCGCGGCGCGGCGGAGGCAGCGCGGCAGGCCGATCGACGCCGCGAAGCGCACGGGCCACGATCTGCAGCAGCGTTGCCTTTCCCTATGGTGCCCGATACAATTCGGCTCCCCTGCCGAAGTGGTGGAACTGGTAGACGCGCTGCGTTCAGGGCGCAGTGGGCGCAAGCCCGTGGGGGTTCGAGTCCCCCCTTCGGCATTGAATCGACAACGTCAGCGGCGCAGCCCGAGCAGGTCCGGCTGCGCCGCTTTCGCATCTCGCCATCGACCCGCGCCGGAATCAGCGGCGAGTCTCTGCTGCCCCTCCACCGGGCTGGAGTGCGGAAGGCGGCACGTTCTCGGGGAGCGTCGCCGTTCCAAAGAGCTTCCGGAGCGACTCGTTGGCCTGCTCCAGGTAGCTCGCCACGAGCGCTCCCGCGCGCTCGATGTCCGTGTCGCTGGGTAATTCGGCCCCCGCGGCCGTCAGCAGCGCGCGACCGAGCCGAGTTGCCGTCGGCTCCGGCGACGACCGCGCGGCCATGGCCTGCCCGAGCGCGCGCAGCCGGGCGTTGAACTGGCGCTCCGCGGTGTGCCGCATGCCGGCCGCAATGTTCGGATCGCTGGACCAGCTCTCCCCCAACTCGTGCGCCACCGCGGACGCCGTGCGGTCGTCGAGCGCATCGCGCTCGGCCGACAGGAGTCCGCTGGCGCGCCGCGCGTAGCGCAACTCCCAGCGGGCACGGTCCGCGTCGCCGCGCGTGGCGACGGCGCTCAGCCAGTTCACCTGCTCGGCGTCAGGCTCCGTCAGCAGCGTATGAACGTACGCCGCCGCATTCCTTCGCAGCCGCCGCTGCACCCGCCACGCGGTGAAGAACGAAGGGGCCAAGTGGCGCGCCCGCGGTGATCAGACCGTGAGCACCGGGAGGCCGACCCGCTGCCGCACCGCGCGCTCATCGACGAGCAGATCGGCGAGATGCACGCTCTCGAGCACGTCGTCGATCTTGCGTTGCAGCATCATCCACACCGGGCGAATGCTGCAGCTCTGCGACTCCGCGCACCGCTCCTCGCCGACCGGGTGCGTGACGCAATGCAGATCGAACGTGCCGAGCTCCGACGCGGCGATCACCGCGCGTATCGAGATCTCTTCGGGCGCGTGCGCCAGCGAGTAGCCACCGTGCGCTCCGCGCGTGCTGTTCACGAGCCCAGCGCGTCGCAGCCGGAGCAGGATCTGCTCGACGTAGTCGGCCGGGAGGCGCTCGCCGGCCGCGATCTCGCGACCGGTGATCGGCCCCTCACCTGCTCGCTTCGCGAGGTGAAGGGCACAGATCAGTCCGTATTCGGCCCACGTGGTGATGCGCACGCACGAAAGCTACAGCGGGGCGACGCCGAGTGTGAGTGCCGATCGGCGCGCGTGGAGTCCAGCTATCCGCCAGCGCTCACGCCGTGCGCGCCACCGGGTATGCCGATCTCCGTCATCTTGCGCAGGTCGAGCACTTCATCGACCTGCTCCGGCGGCAGCAGACCGTCGCGCTTCACGAGATCGCGAATCAACACGCCCTCCTTCACCGAGCGCTTGCTGATCTCGGCGGCGCGTGCGTAGCCGATGTGGGGCATCAACGCCGTCGCGAGCGCCGCGGACCGCTCGACCCAGTACGAGCACATCGCCGCATTCGCCCGGATCCCCTTCACACACCGCTCCGCGAGCACGCGGGCCGCGTTCGTGAGAATCATCATCGAGAGCAGCACGTTGTGCGCGATGACGGGCATCATCACATTCAACTCGAGTTGCCCGTGCTCGGCGGCAATCGTCACCGTCGTGTCGCACCCGATGACCTGGAAGCAGACCTGGTTGACCATCTCGGGGATGGACGGGTTGATCTTCCCGGGCATGATGGACGATCCGGGCTGCACGGCGGGCAGCGAGATCTCATCGATCCCGGTCCGCGGCCCCATCACCATGAGCCGGAGGTCGCTCGAGATCTTGCTGAGATCGATGGCGAGACCTCGGAGCGTCCCGCTGAACGCGGCCGCGTCGCCCATGCTCTGCATCAGCAGAATGCGATCCTGGCCGATGCGGAGGTCGAGACCGGTGGTCTCCTTCAAGTACCTGTTCATCAGCGCCGGGTATTCCTTCTCCACCGTCACGCCGGTGCCGACGGCGCTGCCGCCGATGCCGAGATCCCGGAGATAGTCGGCGGCTTCGTGCACGCGTCGCAGGGCGCGGTCGATCGACCCGGCATACGCGGCGAACTCCTGGCCGAGCCGGATGGGCATCGCATCCTGGAGGTGGGTTCGCCCGGCTTTCACGATGGGGTCGAACTCGCGGCCCTTCTCGGCGAGCGCGTCGCGGAGGGTCTCGAACGCCGCGCTCAGCGCAGGCAGCTCGGCGAGCACCGACAGACGGATGTTCGTCGGGATGGTGTCGTTCGTGGACTGCGCCATGTTGACGTGATCGTTCGGATGCACGGGCGTGTATTCGCCGCGCTTGCCGCCGAGCAGCTCGTTGGCGCGGTTCGCGAGCACCTCGTTCACGTTCATGTTGTGCGACGTGCCGGCGCCGGCCTGATACGGATCGACGACGAACTGCGCATCGTGCTTTCGGTCGAGCACCTCGTCGGCGGCACGTACGATGGCGTCAGCCATGCGAGCGTCGAGGCGGCCGGTCTCCCGGTGCGTGAGCGCCGCGGCCTTCTTGATCCAGACCTGCGACCGCACGAACGGCCAGAGCGGCTTCTGCCCGCTGATGGGGAAGTTCTGCATCGCCCGGACGGTCTGCACGCCGTACAGCGCGTCGTTCGGCACCGGGAGGGAGCCGAGGGGATCCTTCTCCATCCGCGTCTGGTCAGTCATTTCCTCATTCCTCGAAGTTCATTCGGGTCGTGGCGAGCCGGCGGGGTCAGCTCCGGCGCGACACGCCAGCGGTGATCGGTTCCGGGTCGCGCGCCCGCTGCGGCCTGGGTGTGAGTGAGGCGAGCACGATCGTCACGCCGGCGGCGAGCATCGCGATGCCCAGCCAGCCGACGCTGACGGCATGGAGCCGCCCGAACGCGACCCGCCGTGGGTCGTCGGTGGACAGCTGCTCGATCGGCCCGCCGATCTCACCGCGAACGCGGGCGATGCGTGGCGCGACGACGAGCTGCGCCACCGCACACGACACCGCGAGCGCCAGCAGTGCGACGCGTCGAACGCGTGGGGCACGGCCACGGTCCGGCCGGTCGAGCCACAGGCCGATGAGCGCGATCACCAGGCCCGCGATGAACAACACCGGCAGCACCCGTCCGACGAGGGTGCCGGCGAGCGTGCGCGACGGAAGGAGGGCGAACGCGGCCGGCGCCACGACGGCCGCGAACAGCGCGCCGGCGCCCAGCCAGGCCGACAGGAGGAGCGACACGAGTGACACCGCGATTCACGCTCCCACGATGCGCGCCACGCCCGTGAGGAACGGATTGGTGCGAAGCTCGGCGCCGATGGTCGTCGCGGGCCCGTGACCCGGGTACACGACGGTGTCCTCCGGCAGCGCGACGATCCGCTCGAGCGACGCCGCGAGGTCGCTCGGATTCGAGAGCGGCAAATCCGTTCGCCCGATGGACCCGGCGAAGAGGCAGTCCCCCGCGAACGCGACGCCGTGTCCGTGGATCACGACGTGGCCGGGCGCATGCCCAGGGGCGTGCATGACATCGAACGCCAGCGTCCCGACGCGGAGCACGTCTCCGCTGCCTAACGCGCGCTCGGGGGGTGGCGGCGGCTCGAACGGCAGCCCGTAGAGCGCCGCCTGTCGCGCGCCCATCGCGTAGAGCGGTTCGTCCAGCGGATGCAGGTGCACCGGCACGTCCCAGCGCCGCTTCACGCCGGCCACCGCTCCGATGTGATCGATGTGCGCGTGGGTGAGCCAGATGGCGGTGAGCTCTGCACCGCTCTGCTCGACCGCCGCGATGAGCCGGTCCGGCTCGGCACCGGGGTCGATGAGCACGCACGCACCGCCCTCGCGGTCGATGAGGAGGTAGCAGTTCTCCTGAAACGCCCCGACCGTGAGAGCGGCGACCTGCGGGTGCCCGGCGGCGCGGCTGATTCTATTCGCCACCGGCGCGGACCGGTGCCTCCGCGGTCTCGAGCACGGGCGACTCGCCAAGCCCGTGATGGGCGAGCCAGCGTTCGGCCTCGAGCGCCGCCATGCACCCGGTGCCGGCGGCGGTAATGGCCTGGCGGTAGTAATCGTCCATGACGTCGCCGGCGGCGAACACGCCATCGACGCTCGTCGCCGTCCGCCACGCCATGGGCGTCCGGATGTAGCCGTGCGGCGTGAGCTCCAACTGTCCGCCGAGAAACGCGGAGTTCGGCGTATGACCGATCGCGACGAACAGGCCGCCGAGCTCCATCTCGGAGGTGGCCTGCGTGAGCGTGTGCTCGAGCCGCACGCCGGTGATCACGTCGTATCCAAGCACCTCGGCAACACGGCTGTTCCAGACCACCCGGATCTTCGGGTGCCCGAGCACGCGGTCGGCCATGATCTTCGACGCGCGGAGCTGGTCGCGCCGGTGAATGAGCCGAACCTCGCGCGCGAACTTCGTGAGGTAGAGCGCCTCCTCCATCGCCGAGTCGCCGCCGCCGACCACGCCGAGCACCTTGTCACGGAATGCCGGCAGCGCGCCGTCGCACACCGCGCACGCCGAGACGCCGCCGCCCATCTGGGCGAGCCGCTCCTCGTTAGGCACGCCGAGCCAGTTCGCCCGCGCCCCCGTCGCCACGATCACCGCCAGCGCCTCGACCTCGGCGCTGTACGACGGCTTGAGGCGGAACGGATGTCCCGAGAAGTCCACCGCGACGATGTTCTCGGACTCGACCCGGGTGCCGAAGCGGACCGCCTGCTCGCGCAGCTTCTCCATCAGGCCGGGGCCGGTGATGCCCTCGACGAAGCCGGGGTAGTTCTCCACCTCGGTCGTGTACATGAGCTGGCCACCGGGAATCATCTCGCGTGACGGCTCGCCCTCGTACACGAGCGGCCGCAGGTTCGCGCGAGCCGCGTAGACCGCGGCGGTCCATGCCGCCGGGCCGGACCCAATGATCACCAGCGTTTCGGGATTTCGCGTAGCCACGAGAGTGTCGGGTTCGGGTTGCCGCTGAAGTCTATCATCGGAGGCCAGTCCTCCGGTGGATCACCGCCGCACGTGTCGCCCACCGTCGACCACCAGCGTCTCGCCGGTCACGTAGTCGGCCTCCAGGAGATAAATCACCGCGCCCACCACATCGTTCGCGGAGCCGAGCCGCTTGAGCGGCGTCGTACGCCGCAGGCGCTCGCCGGCCTCGGCATCCCAGCCCTCGGGGAGCATCACGGCGCCCGGCGCGACAGCGTTGACCCGCACCGCGGGCGCCAGCGTTCGCGCCAGCGCCCGCGTCATCTGCACCACGACGGTCTTCGAGAGTCCGTGCGGGATGTAGGCGGGCCACGTCTCGAGCGCCGCGAGATCGGCGATGTTCACGATGGCTCCGCCCCGCTCCGCCATGTGTCGACAGGCGGCGAGCGAGGCGAAGAACGGCGCGCGCGCGTTGAGCGAGAAGGTCGCATCCCAGTCGGCGGGCGTGACCGAGTCGATCGGCGTGCGCTCCATGATCGCGGCCGAGTTCACCAGCACGTCGAGCGCGCCCATCCGGCCGGCGACTTCGTTCACGAGCCGTTCGGGGCCGAGCGGGTCGCTGAGATCGGCGCGAAACAGAACCGCCGCGCCTCCCCCCCGCTCGACATCGGCTGCCGTCGCACGGGCGCCATCCTCCGACCCGTGATAGTGAACGGCGACGCGCATTCCGCGTTGCCCGAGCGCGGTGGCGATGGCACGGCCGATTCGCCTGCCGGCACCAGTGACGAGCGCGACGCGACCCGACAGCTCCACGGTGTCAGCTCGCGTGGGCGTGAGACCGCGACCTGCGCCCGTCCCGCCGCCGGCGCCTCACGCGGACCTCGACGCGGCGCGACGGGCCATGACTCGCCTGTCCTGATCCTCGAGCCACACCGCAGGGACACGCATCGCGCCGAGCACGCGCGGCCCTTCGGTGGCGCCGTGCCAGTCCGATCCACCACTGGCGGCGAGACCGAAGAAGTCGGCGAGCGCCGTGAGCCGCGCGACGTCCTCGGCGCTGTGCCCCGGATGGCGCACCTCGAGACCGTCAAGCCCGAGTGCCACGAACCGCTGGACCGTCTCGCGACGCCCCTCGCCACCGGGGTGCGCGAGGATGGCGAGTCCGCCCGCGGCGTGGATGAGCCCGATGGCATCAGCCATGTCGAGTCGGTGTTTCGGCACGTACGCCGGGCGCCCGGCGCCGAGATAGCGGTCGAAGGCATCGCGCGAGTCTCGTGCCCACCCTTCCTCGATCAAGGCGCGCGCGAGATGCGGCCGGCCGATCGCCCCGCCGCCGGCGTGCGCGGCCACCGCATCGAACGTCAGCGGCACGCCGAGCGCGTTGAGCCGCGCGACGATCTCTCTCGCGCGCACGACGCGCGTGTCGCGGAACGTGCTCAGCGCATCCTCGAGCGGGCCCGAACGCTCGACGTGGAGTCCGAGTACGTGGACCTCGCGGTCGCCGTCCATCGCGCTGAGCTCCACTCCGGGGACGAGGCGAACCCCGAGCCGGACGGCGGCCGCCGCGGCCTCGTCGAGCCCCCCCAGGGTGTCGTGGTCGGTCAGCGCGACCGCCGACAGTCCCGCGTCGCTCGCGGCGAGCACGAGCCCCTCCGGCGTGGCGGATCCATCGGAGGCCGTAGAATGCGCGTGGAGATCAACGAACGCTTCGGCAGCCCCCGCAGATCGCGCCGGAGCCGCGATCACTTCGCGTAGCCGGCTTCGGGCGACGTGAAGCTCGGCTGCGACTGTGCGAACAGTCCCATCAACTCGTCGTCCGACATTTCGGCGAGCGATTGCTCGCGCGACCGCGCGCCCCGTGGCGAGTAGCGGGTGACGCGCACTTCACGGTTCGATCCGGCCCCGCTGATGAACAGGAGTCCGAACTCGTCGTGCTCGTACTGCGTGACGTAGCCGGATGGGAAGACGCGCCACTCCTTCCCCTCGGCGGTGATGGTCCGCGTTGGCATCTCAGGAAAGCTCCACTTCAGTGAGGATCGGCGCGCCCGCCTCGGAGTCGGACCCCGTGGTGCGTGCGGCGATCAACGTGTCGGCATCGCGTGCTTCGGTAAACTCGACGAACAGCCCCGGCTCGCCCGGGTCCTCGTACACCCAGAAGTTGCACTGCGCCGCGCGCAACCGCTCGCGACGCTGGCGTAGCCCGGCGAAGTACGCCTCGCGCTCGTGTCGAGACACCTTGGATCGCACGATCGTGAGCGCGCGTGGCATCGTCACGCGGTGGGTTCGGCGTACGTCTCGAGCGACCGCTTCACCGTCCCCAGGAACTGATCGGCAACGGAGCCGTCGATCACGCGGTGGTCGAACGAGAGCGAGAAGTACGCGCAGGTGCGGATCGCGATGGTGTCTTCGCCATCGGGGCCCGCGACGACTTTCGGGCGTTTCTCGATCGCGCCGATACCGAGTATCGCGGTGGTGGGCAGCGGGATGATCGGCGTCCCCATGAGCGAGCCGAACACGCCGGGGTTCGTGATGGTGAACGTCGCGTCCTGCACTTCCTCGGGGCGCAGCTTTTTCGCGCGGGCCCGCCCCGCCAGATCGTTGAGCTGGCGCGTCAGGCCGACGAGGGAGAGCTCGTCCGCGCGCTTGATCACGGGAACGATGAGTCCCCAGTCGAGCGCGACGGCGATGCCCAGATTGTACTGCTTGCGATAGATGATGTTCGTGCCGGCGACCGCGGCGTTCAGTACGGGGAACTGTCGCAGCGCGCCGGTAACGGCGGTGAGGATGAACGGCAGAAAGGTGAGCTTCTCGCCCGCCTGCTTCTCGAAGTCGGCACGCATCTTCGCGCGGATGCGAGCCACACGGGTGAGGTCAACCTCGAAGAACGACGTGACGTGCGCGTTGGTGCGGCGCGACAACGCCATGTGCTCGGCCGTGAGCGCACGGATCCGCGACATCGGCTCGACGACGTCGCCGGGCCACGGTTCCGGAAGCGGGCCGTGCTGCTCGGCGCCGGCCGGCGCGTGCATGGACGGCGCGGGGCGAGGCGCGGGCTGCGCCGCGGTACCCGAGTCGATGAGATGGAGGATGTCGCGCTTCGTGACTCGTCCGGCGATGCCGCTCCCCTGCATGCCGGCGAGCTCGATGCCGTGCTCCGCGGCGATCTTCCGAACGAGGGGAGACGACTTCGTGCGAAGCCGCTCCTCGAGCGAACCGCCGTTGCCTTCGGCCGAGGGCGACGGCGCGTGCGATGCGGCCGGCGCGAGTGCGGGCGATTGATGGGACGGGGCTGGCGACGGCGCGGTAGATTGGCTGTTCGGGGGGGGCCCCCCGCTCGCCACCGGCGACGCCGCGGCCGCCGCGGCCGCCGCGGCCGGAGGCGCTGACGCCGGCGCCTGCACGGTGGGCGCCGGCGGTGTGGCCACCGCGCCCGCCTCGGTCTCGATACGCGCGACGACCGTCTGCACCGGAACCGTCTGCCCTTCGGTGACGAGGACCTCGGCCAGGACGCCGGACGTCGGAGAGGGGATCTCGGCGTCGACCTTGTCCGTCGAGATCTCGAAGATCGGCTCGTCGCGCTTCACGACGTCGCCAACCTTCTTCAGCCAGCGGGACATCGTCCCTTCGGCGATGGACTCGCCCATCTGGGGCATCACCACATCGATGCGTGCCAACGGATCAACCTCGCAAAGTAGGTTCGCGGGCGGCGTCGCGACGCCGCAACCGCGTCAGCACCAGCAGCGGCAGCGAAAGCGCGCCGACGACCGCGCCCACCACCGCGTACACGTACCAGTTGCACATCGGCAGCCCCTCACACGTCGGGGCGCCGCGGACTCCCTCCACAATTTTACCGATCAGCACCGCGACCATCGCACCGCTCCACAGGCCGATGAAGGTCGTGAAACAGCCGACCCCGATGTTGCGGGCCGTCCGGTTTTCGGTCGCCTGCTGCGCGTCGGGATCACGCGGGGCCTCGCCACCTGTGGGTCCGGTCATCGATCGCTCGACCGCCGCCGGCCGTCAGTACGCGGCAAGCCGCCGCACGGCGCGGACGATGTCGCTCGTCTGCGGCAGCACGAAGTCCTCGAGCGGCGGCGCGTACGGCAGCGGGATGTCGTGCGCCGTCACCCGCAGCACCGGCGCGTCCAACCACTCGAAGCACGACTCGTTGATGCGTGCCGTGATCTCGCCGGCCAGTCCGCCCGTTCGCGTGTCCTCATGCACGACGAGTACGCGATTCGTCTTCCGCACCGTCGTGAAGATCGCGCCGTCGTCGAGCGGCGCGAGCGTGCGCAGGTCCAGCACCTCCACCGATACTCCATCCTCGCGCTCGAGGATCTCGGCCGCCTCGAGCGCCTTCCAGACCGTGGCCGCGTAGGTGATGATCGACACGTCCCGGCCTTCGCGCGCGAGCCGCGCTTTCCCGATCGGCACGACGTGATCGCCCGCCGGCATCTCGCCCTTGATGCGGCGGTAGAGATACTTGTGCTCGAAGAACAGCACGCAGTCGTCATCCCGAATGGCCGACTTGAGCAGCCCCTTCGCGTCCTCGGCGGTTGCCGGATACACGACCTTCAACCCGGGCGTGTGCACGAAGCCGGCTTCCGGGTTCTGCGAGTGGAACGGACCGCCGCGCACGTAGCCGCCGCTCGGCCCTCGCACCACCATCGGGCACGGCAGAAACGCCCGGTAGCGCGCGGTGGCGACGTAGTTCGTCAGCATGTCGTACGCGTTCGCGACGAAGTCGATGAACTGCATCTCGACGACCGGCCGCATCCCCATGTGGCCGGCGCCCGCGGCCGCGCCGACGATCGCGATCTCGGAGATCGGCGTGTCGATGACGCGCTCCTCACCGAAGCGGGCGAGCAGCCCGTCCGTGACCTTGAACGCGCCGCCGTACGCGCCGATGTCCTCGCCCATGCAGAAGACGTTCGCGTCGCGATCCATCTCCTCGACGAGCGCCTCGCGCAACGCTTCGAGGTAGGTGACCTCGGCCATCAGGTGCTCCCCGCGCGCGGCGCGTGCCAGGTGCCCCAGCCTTCCGCGCGCTCGCTGACGTCCACGGCACGATCGGACCCCTCGCGAAACCAGAGCGGGCGTTCGGCCGGCGGATCGGCATACACGCCGGCGAGCGCGTCGAGCGGCTCGGGCGGCGGGGAGCGCTCGGCTTCGTCGGTCGCCGCGTCGACCTCGGCCGCGACTCGCGCGTCGATGGCCGCGATCTCGGCGTCGGTGGCGCCGAGCGCCTCACGCATCACGGCGAGATACCGATCGAGCGGATCGTTCTCCGCCGCCCAGCGCTCGATCTCACCCGGCGGTACGTACGACTGATTGTCGTGCTCCGCGTGTCCCTTGCGGCGGTAGGTCATCAACTCGACGAGCGTGACGCCGCCCCCGGCCCGCGCGCGATCCACCGCGCGCTTCGTCACGTCGTAGACGGCGAGCACGTCGTTCCCGTCGGCCTGTTCGCCCGGGATGCCGTAGCCGATCGCCTTGTCCACGAACTGCTTCGCGGCGGTCTGCCGCTCGATGGGCGTGGAGTAGGCGTAGCCGTTGTTCTCCACGATCACGACGAGGGGAAGTCGCTGCACGGCGGCGAAGTTGATCCCCTCGTGGAACGCGCCGGTGGACGTCGCGCCGTCGCCGACGTAGACGAGTCCGACGCGATCCTGGCGACGCATGCGGAACGTCAGCGTCACGCCGGCCATCACCGGCACCATGTCGCCCAGCGGGGAGATCTGGCCGATGAACCCGCGGTCGGTGTCGCCGAAGTGGATGTTGAGCTCGCGGCCGCGCGTCGGCGAATCGCCCTTGGCCATGTACTGCCGCAGGATCTCGAGCGGTGTCGCGCCCTTGACGAGCATCGAGCCGAGGTTGCGGATGAGCGGCGACAGGATGTCGCGACGCTCGAGCGCGTAGGCGCTGCCCACGGCGTCGGCCTCCTGGCCTAACGAGCGGAACAGCCCGCCGACGACCTTGGTCTGGCGGTACAGCGCGACGAGCCGCTCCTCGAGCGTGCGCGTGAGGCGCATCCAGTAGTAGAGGTCGAGCTTCTGGACGCGCGTCAGCGCGTCCGACGGCCGGGGGCCGGGGGCCGGCGGCCGGGGCCCTCTGGCCCCGGCCCTCGGCCCACTCTTCTGCGAGCGCACCGCCATCTCAGTACGCGGCTTCGAGGCGGTGAGCGGGATCGGCCCGACGGTGCAACGTCACGAAGAACCGCTTGACGTTGCGATCGAGTCTGCTCTCCCCCATCTGGTCCGTGTGGGCTTCGACGAACGTGTAATGGCCGCCTTCGGGCCGGGCCGTCAGCTTCACGGTGCCGAGCGGGCCGGTGAAGGTGCGCGCGCGCGGCGCCGTCGCGGACGGTACGAGCTGCAGCGCGGGAAAGAATGCATCGGCCGCCTCGAGGACGTCCGACGGAACGAGATGGGTGCGATAGAAGTAGCGCATGACGCGGGTTACTGGCCGGGGCGCGCCGGTGCGGCGGCGTCCTGGCTCGGTTCGGTTGCCGGAAGCACGTCCTGCGTCCAGTCGTTGGTGCGCTGCAGCGCGTGCGTCGAGTCGCGGCGGAACTGGATGCCCATGGCCCACGTGCCGGACGTGGGAAAGAACAGCGTCGTCCGGTACGTGCCCGGCTCGGGCGCCTTCTCGAAGCCGTTGTCGGTGTTCTGGCGATCCTGGTTGGTGGCGAAGATGCGGCCCTGCCCGTTGTCGATAGGTTCTCGGGTCTTCTTATCGAGCACGACCACCGTGTACTTGACCTGCTCGAGCGCGCGCGGCGGCGAGGGGTCCGACGTCACGCGGATGTAGAAGTCATCCGTCCAGAGCTTGGTCGTCTTCGCGTCGGCGGGCGGGCCGGCCGTGCAGCCGCCGAGCGCCGCCGCGCCTAACGCCGCGACCGCCACCCACCGCAGGCCGGCCCGCGCGCGGCTCACGGCGCGTAGTACTCGAGGCCGAGGTGCGTGATCTGCTCCTCGCCCATGAGGTGGCGCAACGTGTTCTTGAGCTTCGTCTGCTGAATGAACAGGTCGTGCTCCGGCTGCAGCCCGGGTGCGGCCATCGGGCTCTTGTAATAGAACGATAGCCATTCCTGGATCCCCTTCATGCCCGCCCGTTGCGCGAAGTCCGAGAACAACGCGAGATCGAGGACGATGGGCGCCGCGAGAATCGAGTCCCGACACAGAAAGTTCACCTTGATCTGCATCGGGTAGCCCATCCAGCCGACGATGTCGATGTTGTCCCACCCTTCCTTGTTGTCGCCGCGTGGCGGATAGTAGTTGATGCGTACGACGTGCGAGAACTTGTCGTACAGGTCGGGATAGATCTCGGGCTGCAGGATCGTGTGCAGCACCGAGAGCTTCGACTCCTCCTTGGTCTTGAAGGACGCCGGGTCGTCGAGCACCTCGCCATCGCGGTTGCCCAGGATGTTGGTGGAGTACCAGCCGGCGAGTCCGAGCATTCTCGCCTTGAGCCCGGGCGCGATCACGGTCTTGAGCCAGGTCTGCCCGGTCTTGAAGTCCTTGCCCGAGATTGGTACCCCGCGCTCCGTCGCGAGATCGATCAACGCCGGCGTGTCCACCGCCAGGTTCGGCGCGCCGTTGCAGTACGGCACCCCCTCCATGATGCACGCCCACGCGTAGAGCATCGACGGCGCGATCGCGTCGTCGTTCCGCTCCATGGCCTTCTCGAACTGCTCGATCGTCGCGTGCTGCGGGCCGGCCTTGATGTACGTCTCGGTGGACGCGCACCACACGGCGACGACCCGATCCAGCTGGTTCTTCGCCTTGAACTCGCGAATGTCGTGGCGCAGTTGCTCGGCGAGGTCGCGCTTGGTCTTCCCCTGCTTGACGTTCGTCCCGTTGATCCGCGTGACGTACCGGTTCTCGAACACCGCCGGCATCGGCTTGATGCCGCGCAGGAAGTCCGCGATCGGCTCGAGATCCTTGTCCTCGAGCACGCCGGCTTTCTTCGCGGCCGTATAGGCATCATCGGGAATCGGGTCCCAGGCGCCGAACACGATGTCGCCGAGCTCCGCGAGCGGAACGAATTCTCGGATCAACGGCGAGCGCTTGTCGGTGCGCTTGCCGAGCCGGATCGTCGCCATCTGCGTCAACGAGCCGATCGGCTTGGAGTACCCGCGGCGTATGCTCTCGACGCCGGCGATGAAGGTGGTGGCAACGGCGCCGAGCCCGGGCGTGAGAACGCCGAGGCGGCCGGTCGCAGGACGAATCGAATTGCGCGAACTCCCCGAACTGGTTCCCTGCACGTAAGAGGTCTCCTGGTCGAGCTCAGCGCGGTGCGGCTTCGCCGAGCGCCGAATGCGCGCGTGACTCGCCGGGAACGACCGACTGCTCCGGCGTGTGGCGCGGAATCTGGCGCGTCGACTCGACCTGCTCCGACGGTAGGCCCTTGGTGGCATGGTAGACGTACACGATGCGCTGGATCGCGGTGATCCATGCGGTAACCGACAGCAGCAGGACGATGCCGATAAGCACCCATCCGTTGAACACGAGCCCGAAGAACGCCTGCGGCGCCGAGAGCAACGTCACCCGCTCCGGCCGCTGCATGATACCCACCTTGGCATCGATGCCCAGCGACTCGGCGCGAGCTCGTGTGTACGACGTGAGAAACGTCCCGATGATGCCGAGCAGCGTGACGCCGACCATCGGGGTGCCGGCGAACGACGGAATGAGTTGGTGCACATCGTTGCGCGCGAAGAATATCGCGAGTCCGCCCAGGACGGCGCCATCGGCAACGCGGTCGAGGGTGGAGTCATAGAACGCGCCGAACACCGTCGACCGGCCGGTGCGGCGCGCGACCGTACCGTCGAGCACGTCGAACAACGCGGTGAGACCCAGGACCCACCCGGCCGTCATGATGTGACCGGTCGCGTAGATGACGCCGCCTGCGATGGAGCAGAGTGTTCCGACCGTCGTGATCGTGTTTGGATGGACCCGCTTGCGGACGAAAAAATCGGCGAACGGCTCGATGGTGCGCAGGTATCCCCGTTGAATCCATTCCCACAGGATCTTCATGCAGCGCGGGTAGAGGGTGGGCCGTCGGAGCCGGGCCGGGCGATGCTCGCTCCGGCGAAAGGCGCGTGCGACCATGACCGCGGCGCACAAACGACACGGGGCCTGGCGTGGTCCAAGCCCCGTAAAACTACGAACGTCAGCTACTTGTCACAACCCTGGCTCGCCCGTCAGGGCACGCGCCACGTCGCGCTGGCATCGAGCGTCATGAGGTCGCTCGTGTACGTCTTGGTGCCGTCGGTTCGCGTCGCCTTCAGCCGCACCTGCGTCCCGGTGGCGATGCCGGGCACGGCCAGCTGCTCGGTCGTATTGGCGGGGACCTGCTTCAGAAACGTGTCCGAGCCCTGATTCACGACGTACACGTTCACGGCGCTGTTGTCGTTGTTCGTGAAGCGCAGCATGATCCCGGTGCTCGCCGGCGGCCCCGTCTCCACGTTCACCTGCCGCGGGCCACAACCGACCGCGACAACCATCAGCACACCCGCCAGCAAAGCTCGCATGTTTGCCTCCGAACGTTGGCTCAATGAGTCGACCTCAACCACGGGATATTTGCAAGACGTATGCGCGGTGGGCACCTTTAGCGCCGGCGCACCCGGAAAATGCTCGACCCGGCACACGGCGCCAGTGCCATCGACCAACTCCCCCTCCTCGAGCAACTTTCGACGATGACCCACCCCGGGACGATGAGTGTAGCGATCCTGGCCGCGTTGCTCGCCGGGGGATGCACATCGGCCTCGGCGGGGAGCGCCGTCCAGCCCGGACGCGGCGCCGCGACAGGCGGCGGCGCCATCGGCGCGCATCGCACGCCGGGCCGCGAGACGGTCACGATGCTTCGCGACACGGTCCGCGCCGTGCTCGACCGGGCGCGCGCGGACAGCGCGTTCCCGGGGGCGTTCGCGCTGATCGGCACCGCCGACACCGTGCTCGTGCAGTACGGCGTCGGCACGCTCGACTGGTCTCCGTCGCCGCCACCCGACGACAACACGCTCTGGGACATGGCGTCACTCACGAAGGTCATCGGGATGACCTCGGCCATGATGCAGCTCACCGAGCAGGGCAAGGTGAGCCTCGACGCCCCGGTTCAGCGCTACATCCCCGAGTTCACCGGGCCGAACAAGGATCGCGTGACGGTGAGACATCTGCTCACGCACTCCTCGGGGCTGCCCGCATGGCGACCACTCTACAAGGAGACGACGACCCCCGAGGCCGCGCTCGCGCTGGCCATCGCGACGGCGCTGGACACGGTGCCCGGCGTTCGCATGGTGTACAGTGACCTCGGGGCGATCATCCTCGGTCAGATCGTCGCGCGCGTGTCGGGGGAGCCGCTCGAGGCCTATCTCGCGCGGCACGTATTCGGTCCGTTGCGCATGGCGTCGACGCAGTACCGGCCCGGGACGGCCCTCCTGCCGCGAATCGCGCCGACCGAGTTCGACCCGTGGCGCCAGCGCCACCTGCGCGGCGAGGTCCATGACGAGAACGCGTATGCGCTCGGCGGCGTGTCGGGACACGCGGGGCTGTTCAGTACCGGGCGTGACCTGGCGCGATTCGCCCGGATGTACCTCAACGGTGGCACGCTGGACGGCGCGCGCATCGCCGCGCCGGAGACGATCCGGCGATTCACGGAGGTGCAGGACTCCACGCTCTCGCATCGCGCGCTCGGCTGGGAGACGCCTAACGCCACGAACTCGGCCGGTCACATCATGAAACGCCCGGCGTTCGGTCACACCGGCTTCACCGGGACATCGATCTGGATGGACCCCTCGCGCGACGTGTTCATCATCCTGTTGACCAATCGGGTGAACCCCACCCGCCAGAATCTCCGCATCGGGGGCGTGCGCGTCGCGCTCGCCGATGCCGTCTTGCGCGTCCTCGACCAGGGCGCGTCCTCCGCCACATCCGGCCCCGCGCCTCGATGAACATCACTCCGATCGATTGGGCGATCGTCGTCGCCTACTTCGCGCTGTCCACCCTGATCGGCTTCATCTTCACGAAGCGCGGCGGCGAGAGCCTGGAGGAGTATTTCCTCTCGGGGCGCCAGGTGCCCTGGTGGCTCGCGGGCGCGGCGATGGTCGCGACCACCTTCGCCGCCGACACCCCGCTCGTGGTCACCGGGCTCGTCGCGGCGAAGGGCGTTGCCGGCAACTGGCTCTGGTGGAACATGGTCATGAGCGGGATGCTCACCGTGTTCTTCTTCGCGCGACTGTGGCGGCGCGCCCGCGTCATGACGGACGTGGAGTTCGCGGAGATCCGCTACAGCGGGCGGCCGGCGGCGTTTCTCCGCGGCTTCCGTGCGCTCTACCTCGGCGTGGCCATCAACCTGATCATCATGGGGTGGGTGACACGCGCGATGATCAAGATCCTGACGATCTCGCTCGGCATCTCTCCGGTGGTCGCCGTGGGGATCTGCTTCGTGATCACCGTCGCGTACTCGGTGGCGGCCGGGCTCTGGGCCGTGCTCTGGACCGACCTGATTCAGTTCGTGATCAAGATGTCGGCGGTGATCGTCCTCGCGATCTACGCGGTGAAGGCGGTCGGCGGCATGGACAGCCTCATCGCTGGCGTGACGCGACACTTCGGCAGCGAGACGGCGGCGATCTCCGTGTTGCCGGTGAAGATCACGCCGAACGGGCTCGAGGCGTACGCGTGGATGCCCTTGCTCGCGCTGGGCGTGTTCCTCTCGATGCAGTGGTGGGCCGCGTACTACCCGGGCGCCGAGCCGGGCGGCGGCGGGTACGTCGCGCAACGCATCTTCTCGTCGAAGACCGAGCGCGACGGCGTGCTCGCGACACTGTTCTTCCAGGTCGCGCACTACGCCCTCCGCCCCTGGCCGTGGATCGTGACCGGCCTGGCCACCGTCATCATGTATCCGACGCTGGAGGACAAGGAGGCGGGGTACGTGCACGCGTTCGTCGATCTGTTGCCGACGCCGTGGCGAGGGTTCATGCTCGCCGGGTTCGCGGCGGCGTACATGTCGACGATCGGCACGCACCTCAACTGGGGCGCGTCGTACCTCGTGAACGACTTCTACAAGCGATTCGTGCGCAAGGACGCGCCCGACAAGCACTACGTGAACGTCGGGCGCGCCGCGACGATCCTGCTCTTCCTCCTCTCGATCATCGTGACATCACAGCTCACGTCGGTCGAGCGGGCGTGGAAGTTCCTGCTCGCGATGGGCGCGGGCACCGGGGCGGTTCTGATTCTCCGGTGGTACTGGTGGCGGATCAGCGCCTGGAGCGAGATCAGCGCGATGGTGGTGTCGTTCATCGTGTCGATGATCCTGATGTGGGTCGTGCCGCCGCGATTCGCGCCGGGCGATCCGAACGCCGATGCCTGGATCATGATCGGTACGGTGGCCGTGACGACAGTCGCGTGGCTCACCGTCACCTTCCTGACGCGCCCGGAACCGGACAGCGTCCTCGATTCTTTTTACCGCCGGGTGCGCCCTGGCGGCCCCGGGTGGCGGCAGGTGTCCGCGCGGCTGGGGTACGGACGCGAGTCGATTCCGGGTGGAGCGCTGGCGTGGACCAACTGGATCGCCGGCATCATCGCCGTGTACACGACGCTGTTCGGGATCGGGAAGGTCATCTTTGGGCAGATCGGTGCCGGGGTGATCCTCCTCGTGATCGCGGCACTCGCGTTCGCGTGGATCGCGCGCTCGTTCCGATCGGACCGGATGCTCGTCGAAGATCTGCCGGAGGCGGGCGCCGCGGTGGCCGCGGACTGACGCTCGGGCCGGGTGTAGTAACCGGGCGGCGAGCGCCGTGGTCGCTTTCTAACGGATTGTCCCGCCGATACTAAGCTGCTTGTAGGAGCGTCTGGCGGTGGATATATTTGGCCAGTGCGTGCCGGCGGGCGGTGCTCCGAACCCCGGTCACGCTTCACCAGTGAGGAGGTTGTCAATGAGCACCGTTCAGGAGCCTACCCTAGCGATCGTGGTGACACCGGTGGCTGCCACCGAGGTGCTGCGGTTCATGGAAGCCGAGGGCGTTCCGGTCGAAAAGGGCGGCCTCCGAGTGAGCGTTCAGCCGGGTGGCTGCAGCGGGTTCAAGTACGGCCTGCTGATCGAGGATCAGGCGGCCGATGATGATTTCGTCGTCGATTCGAACGGGTTTCGCATGTTCGTCGACCCGTTCTCCGCACAGTACCTGACCGGCGTGACGATCGATTACGTGTCGTCGATGCAGGGCTCGGGCTTCACGTTCAAGAATCCGAACGCGACAGGCGGCTGCGGCTGCGGCAGTTCGTTCACCGCGTGACGAGGTAATCCCGCGTGACCCCGGTTGCCCATCTGGACGCCGGCGTGACGAGCGAGGCCCGCGAATCTTCGACGAGTCGCGGGCCTTCTCGTTTGGCGCACCCTGGTGCGTCGGCGCTCGAGAAGATCCGCACGATCGTCGTCGACGATCACGAACACATCGCGCGGCTGGTCGCCAACCGCATCGCGACCCTGATCACCGAGAAGCAGGCAGCGGGCGAGCGAGCCGTGCTCGGCCTCGCCACCGGCTCGACGCCCATTGGCGTCTACCGCGAGCTCATCCGCATGCACCGCGAGGAAGGGCTGAGCTTCCGCGGCGTCATCACGTTCAATCTGGACGAGTACTACCCGATGCGCCCGGACAGCATCCACTCCTACCATCGCTTCATGTGGGAGAACCTGTTCGCGCACATCGACATCGACCCCAAGCTCGTCCACATCCCGCGTGGCGACGTGCCGAGCGATGCCGTCGATGATGAGTGCCGGCGGTACGAGGACGCGATCGCGCGCGCGGGCGGCATTGACTTCCAGATCCTCGGCATCGGCAAGACGGGGCACATCGGCTTCAACGAGCCGGGGTCGGGCGCGGAGAGTCGAACCCGGCTGGTGATGCTCGACGCCGTCACCCGACGCGACGCGGCCGCCGATTTCTTCGGCGAGGAGTTCGTGCCGCGCGAGGCGCTGACGATGGGGATCGCGACGATCCTCGACGCGCGCGAGATCGCGATTCTGGCCACCGGCGAGCACAAGGCACCCGTGGTCCGGCGCGCGGTGGAGGGCGAGGTGGACGTGGAGGTCGCGGCGACCTTCCTCCAGCACCATCCCAACACGACGTTCTACGTCGACCGTGCCGCCGGCGCCGAGCTGACGCGCATCGCGACGCCGTGGCTGCTCGACGAAGTGGAGTGGACGCCCGACCTCGCCGTGAAGGCGGTCGTCTGGCTGTCCACGACGGTCGGGCGCGGGATCCTCAAGCTGACGCAGCGCGACTACGCCGAGCACAAGATGTCGTCGCTCGTCGCGCGGTACGGGTCGCCGGGCGCCGTGAACGGCGAGGTATTCAATACGCTCGGCGCGAAGATTCGCGGCAAGAGCAAACTGCCGCGTGGCCGGCGCATCATCTGCTTCTCGCCGCACCCCGACGATGACGTCATCTCGATGGGCGGGATTCTCCGGAAGCTCGTGGAGAACGAGAACGACATCACGGTCGCATACATGACGAGCGGCAACATCGCCGTCTTCGACCACGACGTGCGGCGCTACGTCGACTTCCTCGAGCGACTGGCGGCGGAGGGCAAGGTGGACGCCGACACCGTCGACCCGCTGGCCGGGAAGGTGTACGACTTCCTGCGCGAGAAGAAGGCGGGCGACGTGGACATCCCCGAGGTCCAGGACATCAAGCGCGTGATCCGCGAAGCCGAGGCGGTGAGCGGCCTCGAGGTGATGGGCCTAACGCGGGACAACGCGCGCTTCCTGAACCTGCCGTTCTACCAGACGGGCAAGGTCGCCAAGGACCCGATCGGTCCGGCCGACGTCGCGATCGTGCGGGCGCTGCTCGAGGAGCTCCGCCCCGACATGATCTTCGTGGCGGGCGATCTCTCCGATCCCCACGGGACGCATCGGATGTGCAAGGAAGCGATCGATGCAGCGCTGGAAGAGCTGCGGGAACCGGCGGGTGCCCGCGACCAGAGGCCGGATGGGAACGGAGAACGGGGAGCTGCGGGCAGCGAGCAGCGAGCTGCCCCCGTTCCCGGCCGCCCGCCTTCGGCGAGCACCCGCCCGTTCCCCGTTCCCGAAGTCTGGCTCTACCGCGGCGCCTGGCAGGAGTGGCCCGTCACCGACGCGACGTACCTCGTGCCGATGTCGCAGGAGGAGCTGCGGCGCAAGATTCAGGCGATCTTCAAGCATCAGTCGCAGAAGGACTCGGCCCCCTTCCCGGGACAGGATGAACGCGAGTTCTGGCAGCGCGTCGAGCACCGGAACAAGGACACGGCCGCGACGCTCGACCGTCTCGGGCTGGCGGAGTACTTCGCGATGGAAGCGTATGTCGTCGCCTGACGGGCGCACGACGCGGCGCGCCTCACGGGGGGCGCGCCGGTGACGAGCACGTTCACCTGGCTCGACGCGGTCGTTCTCGTCGCCTACCTCGCCGGCGTCACCGCGCTCGGGATGTACTTCGGGCGCAAGCAACGAAACGCCACCGACTACTTCGTCGCCAGCCACTCGATCCCGTGGTGGGCGCTCATGTTGTCCATCGTCGCCACCGAGACGAGCGCGCTCACCTTCATCAGCACGCCGGGTCTCTCGTACGGGTCGGCGTCGGTGACCGGGGATCTCGGGTTCCTGCAGATCGTCGCGGGGTACATCCTCGGACGCGTGGTGGTCGCGGCCGTGCTCCTGCCGCGCTACTTCCAGGGCAAGATGGTCACGGCGTACGCCCTGCTCGAGCAGCGGTTCGGGCTCGGCGCGCGGCGCTTCACCTCGATCGTGTTCATGGTGACACGCGCGCTCGCCGACTCGGTGCGCGTGTTCGCGACCGCGATCCCCATCGCGCTGATCATCAGCCCGTCGGTCGAGAACAAGGGGCTCGTGATGCCGGCGGCGATCCTGATTCTCGGCGCCCTGACCATCCTCTATACGTACCGCGGCGGCATGAAGGCGGTGGTGTGGACGGAGCTCCTGCAGGCGAGCATCTACCTGCTGGGTGCCATCGCGGCCATCGTGCTCCTCGGCCACTCCGTGAGCGGCGGGTGGTCGTCCATCGTCGGGCAGGCGGCGGCGGCCGGAAAGCTGCGCGTGGTGGACACGTACGCCGGGTTCGACCGCGCGCACACGATCTGGGCGGGGCTCATCGGCGGCGCGTTCCTCGCCATGGCCTCCCATGGCACCGACCAGCTCATCGTGCAGCGGCTGTTGTCCGCCCGGAAGCTCCGCGACGCACAGAAAGCGATCGTGGGCAGCGGCATCGTCGTGTTCGTCCAGTTCGCGCTCTTTCTCGTGATCGGGCTCGGACTCTGGGCGTTCTATCAGGGGCGCGTCTTTCCGACGACCGATCAGATCTTCCCCATGTTCATCATCGACCGCATGCCAGCGGGTCTGGTGGGGTTGATCATCGCGGCGATCGTCGCGGCGACGATGAGCACCCACTCCGGCGCCATCAATTCGCTGGCGGCGGCCACCACCCACGACATCTACCTGCCGCTCACCAAGCGCGCGGTGGACGCCCCCGAGACGCTGCGCATGAGCAAGTTCTTCGCGCTCGGGTGGGGTACCGTACTGACGTTAGGCGCGCTACTGTTTCGCGAACAGGGGACGCCGGTGGTCGTGGTCGCGCTCGGCATCGCCTCGTTCACGTACGGCGGGCTGCTCGGGGGATTCTTCCTCGGCGTCTTCTGGGCGCGGGCGAACCAGCGTGACGCCATCATCGGCATGAGCGTCGGGATCGCGGCGATGAGCCTCGTCGTGTTCGCGCGCCAACTGGGCGCGGCGTTCCCGGCACTCGCCGAGCCCCTCGCCCCGTTCGCATCGATCGCCTGGCCCTGGTACGTCCTGATCGGAACCAGCATCACCATGGCAACCGGAATACTCGCGTCACTCACCCACCCAGCCCCCGCCACCGTCGTCCAGCCGCAGGAGGCGAGTTCGTGAGCGCGATCGTGGTCGGCGTGGATGGCGGCGGCTCGCGCACGCGCGTGCTGGTCGCCGACGAGCAGGGCCAGGAGATCGTCTCGGTGGAGGGCGCGGGGAGCGCCGTACGGCCGGGTGAGGCGGAGCGGTCAGCGGACGTCATCGCGGCCCTCGTGCGGGATGCGCTCGCCTCGAGCGACATGCGGCACGTCACCCCCAAGGTGGTGTGTGTCGGCGTGGCCGGCGTCGGCCGCGACGCCGAACGGCAGGCGCTCTGGCAGGCGCTGGCCAGCCGCGACGTCGGCGAGGAGATCGTCGTGCACGCCGACGCGACCGTGGCGCTCGATGACGCCTTCGGTGAAGGGCCGGGCGTGCTGCTCATCGCCGGCACCGGGTCGGTGGCGTTCGGACGCGGCCCGACGGGCACGTTCGCCCGGTGCGGCGGCTGGGGCCCCGCGTTCGGCGATGAGGGGAGCGGCGCGTGGATCGGCCGCAAGTCGCTCAGTGTGGTAGCCGCCGCGGCCGACGGACGCGAGCCCGAGACGGCCCTCACCGGTGCCGTGCTCACCGCAGCCGAGGTCAACGATATCTCGGATCTCGTCGCCTGGGCGGCCGGCGCGTCGCCGAGTGCGTTGGCCACACTCGCGCCGGTGGTGATGAGCGTGGCCGAGTCGGGTGACCTCCGGGCGAACGCGCTATTGACGCTGGCCGTCGAGGAGTTGATGCTACATCTGCGGACGCTGGCTCGTCAGTTGTTCGTCGACGAGCGTGCCGCCGTGCCGGTCGCGCTCGCCGGTGGTCTGATGGTGCGTGGCTCGGCCCTTCGCAAACGACTCGAACACCGTCTCAGGTCGGCGGTGCCTGGGGCGCAGATCCGCACGGAAGAGGTGGTGCCGGTGCGCGGCGCCGTGCGCGGTGCGTTGCGCTTTCTCGGAGTCGCGTCGGCCTAACGCCCTCCGGAGGGCTGCCGTCCACACGCTGGCGCTGCCACCGGCAACCGCAGGCACGGACCACGCCGTGACGTCCCCCGCTCCAACAGCCACTCGCATGCACTCGCTTGCCCGTCATGAGGGAGCAACGTGACATGAGCGAATCCGCCAACGCCCGTACGGACAACACACCGAACGTCGTGATCATCGGCGCGGGGCCGGCGGGGCTGACCGCGGCGTACGAGCTGGCCGTCCGATACGGCATCACTTCGACGATTCTCGAGTCGGATTCCGTGGTGGGCGGCATCAGCCGGACGGTCGAGCGTGACGGATGGCGGTTCGACATCGGCGGCCACCGCTTCTTCACCAAGGTGAAGTCGGTCGACGACCTCTGGCACGAGATCCTCCCCGATGACGACTTCATGCTGCGCCCGCGCATGAGTCGCATCTTCTACGACGGCAAGTTCTACGACTATCCGCTGAAGGCGTCGAACGCGCTGAAGAACCTCGGGCTCTGGGAGGCGACACTCTGCGTGATGTCGTACCTGTGGGCCCGCGTGCACCCGCCGAAGGATCAGACGACGCTCGAAGGTTGGATCGCGGCACGGTTCGGCTGGCGGCTCTACAAGCACTTCTTCAAGACGTACAACGAGAAGCTGTGGGGCGTGCCCGTGAACAAGCTCCCGGCCGACTTCGCGGCGCAGCGCATCAAGAACCTCTCGCTGTTCAACGCGGTCGTGAACGCGGTGCTCCCCAGGCGGAACCAGAAGGCCATCACGTCGCTCATCGAGGAGTTCCAGTACCCCAAGCACGGCCCAGGCATGATGTGGGAGCGGTGCCGTGACCTGGTGGAGGCGAAGGGTTGCACGGTCGTCATGAACCACCGGGTCGTCGGCATTCGCCATCACGGCGGCAAGGCGGTGTCCGTCGTCTCCGAGGGCCGGGACGGGACCCGCACCGAGTACCCGTGCGACCACGTCGTCTCATCGATGCCGATCTCGCAGTTGGTGAAAGCGATGGACCCGCCCGCATCGGCCACCGCGGCGAAGGCCGCGGAGGATCTGCGATACCGCGACTTCCTGACGGTGGCGTTGGTGGTCCCGAAGGAATACAGCTTTCCCGACAACTGGATCTACGTCCACTCACGCGACGTGCAGGTCGGCCGCATCCAGAACTTCGGCTCGTGGTCGCCGTACATGGTCAAGGAGGGGCGTACCTGTCTGGGCCTCGAGTTCTTCGTCTTCGAGGGCGACGCGACGTGGAACACGCCGGACGCTGCGCTCGTGGAGCAGGGCAAGCGCGAGCTCGGGATCCTCGGCCTGGTCGACCCGTCGAAGGTGGAAGCCGGCTACGTGGTGCGCATGCCGAAGGCCTATCCCTTCTACGACGAGCACTACAAGGCCAACGTGGCGCGGATCGTCGCGTGGTTGAAGGAGTGCGCGCCTAACGTTCACCCGGTGGGGCGCAACGGCATGCACCGGTACAACAACCAGGACCACTCGATGTACACGGCCATGCTCACGGCCGAGAACATCGCGCTCGGCAACCATCACGACGTGTGGAGCGTGAACGTGGAGGAGGAGTACCACGAGGAGTCGTCCGACGCGGCCGACGACCCGCGTCGCGGGACGCGGGGCACGGGCCGCGATGCCCCCGTCATCCCGCGCCAGCACTACGGCCCGGATCACCCCGTGAACAAGTCCGCGCCGTTCTGACTCCGGCCGCGGGCGACTCCCCGCACCGACGATCGCGACGCGCGACGAACGCGCTCGCGCGACCGTCGGTCGCGCTCAGAGCGCCTTGATCTCGGTGATGAGCTTCACGAGGGATGCCTTCGCATCGCCGAACAACATGCGCGTGCGCGGCTGGTAGAACAGCATGTTGTCGATGCCGGCGAAGCCGACGCTCATGCCGCGCTTGAGCACGATCACGCTCTTCGCCTCGTCGACGTTCAGGATCGGCATGCCGTAGATCGGCGACGCGGGGTCGGTACGCGCGGCGGGATTGACGACATCGTTCGCGCCGACGACGAGCGCGACGTCGGCGCGCGACAGGTCGCCGTTGATCTCCTCCATGTCGTACAGCTTGTCGTACGGGATGTTGGCTTCGGCGAGCAGGACGTTCATGTGGCCAGGCATGCGGCCGGCCACGGGATGAATGGCGTAGCGCACCTCCCCGCCCCGCCGCTCGATCAGCTCCGCGAGCTCGCGCACCTGGTGCTGGGCCTGCGCGACCGCCATGCCGTAGCCCGGCACCACGACGACGTTGCGGGCGTACGCCAACTGCACCGCCGCGTCCTCGGCCGATATGGCCGTGGCGACGAGATCCGTCCCGGCCGCGACGGCGGCGCCGCCGGTCGGCTGCGATCCGAAGGCGCCGAACAACACGTTCGAGAACGAACGGTTCATCGCCTTGCTCATCAGCATCGACAGCAGGAATCCCGACGTGCCATCGAGGGCGCCGGAGACGATGAGCACGTTGTTCGAGATGGCGAACCCGGTCGCCGCCGATGCCAGGCCGGAGTACGAGTTGAGCAGCGCAACCACCACGGGCATGTCGGCGCCGCCGATCGGCAGCACGAGCGAGACGCCCGCCACCAGCGCGAGCGCGACGAGGCCGTAGAAGAGGGACATGCCACCCATGCCGGCGATCACCGCGCCCAGCAGCACCACCATGATGCCGAGCAGCGCGAAGTTCACCGTGTTCTGCCCGCGATAGGTGAGCGGGCGTGACGGCAGAATCTCCTGCAGCTTCCCGAACGCGACGAAGCTACCGGCCACCGTCAGCGAGCCGAGCATCACCTCGAACGCGACGGCCACCCGCTGGCCGAGCGCGAGCGTCTCCGCGTGATCGTGGTACTCCGCGATGCCGACGAGGGTGGCGGCGGTGGCACCGAACGTCAGCGCGATGGCGATGCGCTGGGGCATGGCCGTCATCGGCACGCGCGTGCCGAGCGGTATGCCGACCACCGTGCCGACGGCGAGGCCCACCGCGATCCAGCGATAATCGACGATCTGCTGCTGCGAGAGCGTGCCGACAATGGCGAGCAGCATCCCGAACGCGGCGAGGTTCACTCCGCGCGACGCGGTGTCGGGCCGGCTGAGGCTCTTGAGTCCGAGGATGAACAGCACCGATGCGACGAGGTAGCTGCCCTGGACGAACGTCTCGCTCATCGCATCCACCGTCAGGCCGACGGAGCGTCGGCCTTCACTGCGTCACGACCGGGGCGGTCGCTGCGCTTGAACATGGCCAGCATCCGCTTCGTGATGATGAAACCGCCGACGACGTTGATCGTCGCCGCGGTGACCGCGACCGTCCCGAGGACCGTGCTCACCACGCTGCGCCCGGCGCCGGCCGCGACCAGCGAGCCCACGAGCGAGATGCCGGAGATCGCGTTCGTCGCCGACATGAGTGGCGTGTGCAGCAGCGGCGGCACGCGGGCGATGACGAGTAAGCCAACGAATCCCGCGAGCACGAACACGTACATCTGCATCAGCGTCGTCAAGCTCACCGCGTGTCCTCCATCGGGCTGAATCGAACCACCGGCGCGGAGCGGGTCGCGCCTCCAGGGTATTTCATCTCAACCGTGCGTCGGCGAGTCGCCGGCCGACGCGACCGCGGGAACGATGAGCGGCTGCCCCGCGGCCACATCGGGCACCGGCGTGGCGGAAGCACCGAGCTCACCTTCCCACCGCGCCATGACGGCCGTCGCGAGGCAGTTGCCCACGAGATTGATCGACGTGCGCGCCATGTCCATGACCGCGTCGACACCGAGGATCAGCGCGACGCCCGACAGCGGGAGCCCGAACTGCGTGAGTGCCCCCGAGAGGATCACGAGCGAGGCGCGCGGCACCGCGGCCACTCCTTTGCTCGTGACCATCAGCGTCAACATCATGAGCAACTGCTGCGAGATCGGCATGTCGATCCCCGCCGCCTGTGCCACGAACACCGAGGCGAGCGCGAGGTAGAGCGTACTGCCGTCCAGGTTGAACGAGTAACCTGTCGGCATCACGAACGCGACGATGCGGCGCGGCACGCCGAACGCTTCCATCGACTGCATGGCGCGCGGCAGCGCGGCCTCGGATGAGGCCGTCGAGAATGCGATGAGCCATGGCTCGCGGACTGCCTGCCAGAACCGCTTGACGGGGATGCGGAACGCGAGTGCCACAGGGAAAAGTACTGCGACGACGAAGACGACCAGCGCCGCGTACAGCGTGAGGACGAGCACCCCGAGATTGCGCAGCACGCCGACACCGCTCTGCCCGACGGTCACGGCGATGGCCGCGCCGATACCGAACGGCGCGAACGCCATCACGATCGCGACGAACTTGAACATCACCTCCGACAGGCTCTCGGCGAACCCGAGCATGATCCGCTTCGGATTGGCTGGCGTCCGCGCGAGGGCCACGGCGAAGATGATCGACCAGAAGACCACCTGCAGCACCTCGTTCCTCGCCGCGGCTTCGACGAAGCTCGACGGGACGATGTGCTCGAGCACGCCCCCGAAGGTTACCTGACGCTGCGCCGCCTCGGTGACGGTCGCCGACACCTCCGCGGTCGTGTCGAGCCCGACACCCTCACCAGGGCGGACCAGGTTCACCGCGACCAGTCCGACCGCCAGCGCCGCCGTCGTCACGAGCTCGAAGTAGATGATGGAGCGCAGGGCGAGCTTTCCCACCTTCTTCATGTCATCGCCGTGCCCCGCGATCCCCACCACGAGCGTGGAGAAGAGCAGCGGCGCGATCAGCGACTTGATCATGTTCAGGAAGATCGTCGACAGCGGCTTGAGCGTGACGGCGAAGCCGGGCGCGAGCCACCCGATGAGCACGCCGACGATCATCGAGATGATGATCCACTTCGTCAGCGAGATTCGGCGGAGTGATGCGAACATGGAGGAGTCAGGCGAAAGGACGACAGGAGGCAGGGACGACAGCCGTCACCGGCCGGCACGCGGCGGCGCCGGTGGCGGCTCCGACGTGCGTGAGGCTCCGTGGCGCAGCACGGAATGGCGGTACCCGTAGGCGAAGTAGAACGCGAGCCCCACCACAAGCCAGATGCCGAATCGAATCCACGTGACCGTGGGTAGCTGGAACATCAGGTACAGGCAGGCGAAGATCGAGATGAGCGGCGTGTAGGGCACCCCGGGGACCCGAAACGGCCGCGGACGATGCGGGTCAGTTCGGCGCAGGAAGATCACCCCCGCCGAGACCAGCACGAACGCGAACAGCGTTCCGATGTTGGTGAGGTCGACCACCTCGGCGATGTTCGCGAACGCCGCGAACGTGGCCACGAACAGACCGGTGAGGATGGTCCCGACGTACGGCGTGCGGAACCTGGGGTGCAGCTTCGAGAACACCTTCGGCAGCAACCCATCACGCGACATCGAATAGAAGATGCGCGGCTGTCCGAGCTGGAAGACGAGGAGCACGCTTCCCATCGCGGCCACGGCGCCGAGCGCGATGATGAACCGCGAGATGCTGAGGAGCCTGGGCGGCCCGTCGGCGAACTGCAGCGCGGTGATCATCGGCTCCGGCGTCCCGAGCTGCTGCCACGGCGCCATGCCGGTCATCACGACCGAGAGCGCGATGTAGAGCACCGTGCAGATGACGAGGCTCATGATGATGCCGAACGGCATGTCGCGCGCGGGGGCCTTCGCCTCCTCCGCCGCCGTCGAGACGGCGTCGAATCCGATGTAGCTGAAGAAGATGATGGCGGCCGCCGCGCTGACCCCGGCGAAACCGTTAGGCGCGAACCCGCCCGTGGCCGGGTTGCTGTAGTTCTCCGGCTTGATCAGGAACACACCGACGGCGAGAAAGAAGACGATGATCCCGAGCTTGAGGACCACCATCGCGTTGTTCGAGTTCGCCGACTCCTTGATCCCGATCACGAGAATGACCGTGAGCACCGCGACCACCGCGAACGCCGGCAGGTTGAAGATGACCGGCAGCGATCCGAGGTGGGGCGCCCCCGACCACGCAGAGGCCAGGAACTGCGTGGTAGGATCGTTCGCGCCGCCGGCGAGCGCGATGAAGGCGTCGTGCGCGGAGCGATAATCGGTGGCGAGCCATGCCGGTAGACTGACGCCGAAGTGGGTCAGCAGCTCGCGAAAGTGGCCGGACCATCCGATGGCGACGCCGATGTTGCCGACGGCGTACTCGATGATCAGGTCCCACCCGATGATCCAGGCGACGAACTCGCCGATCGACGTATACGCGTACGTGTACGCCGACCCGGCGATGGGGACCATCGCGGCGAACTCCGCGTAGCAGAGCGCGGCGAAGCCGCACGCGATGGCCGTGAGGAGGAACGAGAAGACGATCGCCGGGCCGGCGCCCGGCCGCGCGGCGTCGCCGACGATCGCCGTTCCCGTGGTCGCGAAGATGCCGGCGCCAATCGTCGCACCGACGCCGAGCGCCGTGAGATGCCACTTGCCGAGCGAGCGCTTGAGGCCGCCCGCGTGCGACACCTCGCGTTCGGCGTCAGCGACGGACTTGCGAACGAAAATGGACGTCGACGCCATTCGCGAATGAGGGTGAGTGTGGGACGTCAGGCAGGGATCTTCGACTCGATGGGGATCGCCGCAGGAGCCTTCGATTCGATACGCATACCGTAGAAGGATCGATGAACGAAGAACAGCGCCGCGACGAGGAACACCGCCGCCAGGAGGTGACTGAGCATCGGCCCGCGTTCCGCGGTCAGCGACACCGCGAGCTCCACCGCGAGCAGCCCGAATAACGTCGTGAACTTGATGATCGGGTTGAGCGCCACCGACGACGTGTCCTTGAACGGATCGCCAACGGTGTCACCGACGACGGTGGCGGCGTGCAGGTCGGAGCCTTTCTCCTTCAGCTCCACCTCGACGATCTTCTTGGCGTTGTCCCACGCCCCGCCGGCGTTCGCCATGAACACGGCCTGATACAGCCCGAACACCGCGATCGACACGAGGTAGCCGATGAAGAAGTACGGCTCGACGAACGCGAACGCGAGCGTGGCGAAGAAGACGACCAGGAAGATGTTGAACATCCCTTTCTGCGCGTACTGGGTGCAGATCGCCACGACCTTCTTGGAGTCGTCGACCGACGCCTTCGTCGTGTCCTCGAGCCGGATGTTCGCCTTGATGAACTCGACCGCGCGGTAGGCGCCGGTCGTGACAGCCTGGATCGACGCGCCCGTGAACCAGTAGATGATCGCGCCGCCCGTGATCAGCCCGAGCAGGAACGGCGGATGGAGGATCGACAGGTTCGGCAGGTACTCGGGGCTCAAGCCGTGCGTCAACCCGACGATGATCGAGAAGATCATCGTGGTCGCGCCGACGACCGCCGTGCCGATGAGCACCGGCTTGGCGGTCGCCTTGAACGTATTCCCCGCCCCGTCGTTCTCCTCGAGGAAGTGCTTCGCCTTCTCGAAGTCGACGTCGAACCCGTACTCGCGCTTGATCTGCTCGCGGGCGCCGGGGATCTGCTCGATGGTGGACAGCTCGTAGACCGACTGGGCGTTGTCCGTCACCGGGCCGTACGAGTCGACCGCGATCGTGACCGGCCCCATGCCGAGGAAGCCGAACGCCACGAGGCCGAACGCGAACACCGCCGGCGCCACCATCAGCTGCGCGAGGCCGAACGTGCTCACGATGTACGCGATGGCCATGAGCACCATGATCGTCATGCCAAGCCAGAACGCGCTGAAGTTTCCGGCCACGAGCCCCGACAGGATGTTCAGTGACGGACCGCCCTCACGCGACGACGTCACCACTTCCCGGGTGTGCGAGCTCTCGGTGGACGTGAACACCTTCACGAACTCCGGGATGATCGCGCCGGCGAGCGTGCCGCACGTGATCACGGTCGACAGCTTCCACCAGAGCGACCCATCGCCGAGCGTGGGAATGGTGAAGTACGAGACGACGTACGTCGCCGCGACCGAGACGATCGACGTCAGCCACACGAGCGACGTCAGCGGCGCCTCGAAGTTCATCTTGTTGGCGGTGGCGTACCGCGCCTTGGCGATGGCACTGTTGATGAGAAAGGACGCGCCGCTCGCGATGACCATCATGATGCGCATCACGAAGATCCAGACGAGGAGCTGCACCTGGATCGTCTCGAAGTTCGGTCCCGCCGACGCCGGGTTGACGGCGAGCAGGATGAACGAGATGAGCGCGACGCCGGTCACGCCGTAGGTCTCGAAACCGTCGGCGCTCGGCCCGACGGAGTCGCCGGCATTGTCACCGACGCAGTCGGCGATCACACCAGGGTTCCGGGCGTCGTCTTCCTTGATCCGGAAGACGATCTTCATGAGATCGGCGCCGATGTCGGCGATCTTCGTGAAGATGCCGCCGGCGACGCGGAGCGCCGCGGCGCCGAGCGACTCGCCGATCGCGAAGCCGATGAAGCACGGGCCCGCGTAGTCGCGCGGTACGAACAGGAGGATCACCAGCATCAGCACCAGCTCGACGCTGATGAGCAGCATCCCGATGCTCATTCCCGCGCGGAGCGGAATGTCGTAGCAGGGATAGGGCTTTCCCTTCAGACTGGCGAACGCGGTGCGCGAGTTCGCGAAGGTGTTCACGCGGATCCCGAACCAGGCCACGCCGTAGCTGCCGGCAATGCCGACGAGGCTGAACAGCAGGATCACGGCGACCTTCACCGGCGGAAAACCGCGCACGACCTCGCCGGTCGCGGCATCGGTCGTGGACGCGAGCGTACCGAAGTACACCGCCACGATCGAGCCGATGAACAGCCAGAGCACGAGAATGAACTTGCCCTGCGTGGTGAGGTACGTCTTGCACGTCTCGTAGATCAGCTCGGAGATCTCACGCATCGACTCGTGCACGGGCAGCCGCTTGAGCTGGCTGTAGATCACGAGACCGAACAACAACCCGAGCGCGCAGACGATGAGCCCGAACATCAGCAGCGTGTGGCCCGGTACGCCGAGGAACTCGACGCTACCGAGGTCGGGGATGAGCAGGTTCGCTTCGCCGCCAGGGCGATGCTCGGCCTGCGCGGCCGCGGGTGCGCCCTGTGCCGCCAGCAGCGGGCGCGCGAGTGGGCCCGCGACGAGCGCCAGCAAGACCGCGAGTCCGACAGGGAGCAGATTGCGCATCAGGGAATCCTTCCGGGTCATCGATAGCGTTCTCCTGGGGGTTTACGGGGCGGCCACGGGGCGGTCGATGCACCCGATACGGCCGACCGCGAGACGAGCGCACCGCCGGCGACTCGCCGCGGTGCGATCGGCGAGCGCTGGCGCGACTACGACGGTTCCACGCGGCGCCAGATGAAGTACACGGGGACGCCAACGAGCACGAGCACGAGCCCCGATAGTGCCTCGGTGCGCGTCTTCGGCGCGATCAACAGGATGATGGCCGCCGCCGTCGCCATTGTCACGTACAGGGCCGGCAGCATCGGATACCCCACGGCGCGGTACGGGCGCTCGGCGTCGGGGCGCTTCGCGCGGAGGATGAACAATCCGAGCGTCGTCAGGGCGTAGAACACGAGCGCGGCGAAGATCACGTAGTTCAGGAGCTGCCCGTACGTCCCCGTTAGGCAGAGCAGCGACACCCAGACCGACTGGATGATGAGCCCCGCGGCCGGCACCGCGCGCCGGTTCAGCGCGCCGGCGCGTCGGAAGAACAGGCCGTCGCGGGCCATGGCGTAGTAGACGCGAGCCCCGGCCAGGATGAGTCCGTTGTTGCACCCGAACGTCGACACCAGGATGGCCGACGCCATCAGCACCGTGCCGCTCGAGCCGAAGATCACTTCGGCCGCCGCGGTGCCGACACGGTCCTGCGTGGCGTACTGCATGCCGCGCGCGATCACGGTCGCGCCATCGGGCGACCCGGCGAGGGGCAGCGTGCTCAGATACGCGACGTTCGCCAGCACGTACAGGAGGCTCACCAACCCGGTGCCCAGGAGCAGCGCGAGCGGCAGATTGCGCCGCGGGTCCTTCACCTCGGCGGCCGCGAACGTGACGTTGTTCCACGCGTCGCTCGAGAACAGCGATCCGACCAGCGCCGCGCCGAACGCCAGCACGAGCGCCGAATCGAGCGGGATGGACCCGACGAACTGTCCCGGACCGAAGTTCGCCGCGATCGCCTGCGCGTTGCGGCCGAGCGTGAGCCCGAGCAGGACGAGCAGGGCCAGCGCTCCGGTCTTCACGACCGTCAGCGTGGTCTGAACCATCTTCCCTTCGCGCACGCCGCGCAGGTTGATCCAGGTGAGGACCCAGACCGACACGAGCGCGACGACTCGCTGTGGCGAAAGGCCGAGCTCGACCACACCGCCGGAGATCGCGAAATCGAGCCGAGGGAACCACGTGAACCGCTCGGGGCCGATGGACGGAACGAGCACGCCGAGGAAGCGGCCGAACGCGACGGCGACCGCGGCGATGGTGCCGGTCTGGATGATCAGGAAAAGGGTCCACCCATAGAGAAAGCCCATGAGTGGACCCATCGATTCGCGCAGAAAGACGTACTGGCCGCCGGCGCGAGGATACATGGCCGCGAGTTCGCCGTACGCCAGTGCCCCCAGCAAGGTCATGACTCCGGTGACCACCCATGTCATCAGGAGCCAGAATGGCGACGGGACCGTGCGCGCGATGTCGGCGGAGACGATGAAGATGCCGGAGCCGACCATCGAGCCCGCCACGAGCATCGTGGCGTCGGTCAACGACATGGCCTTGACGAAACCGGATTGTTCTGCCTGCGCCTGTGGCGCAGTGGTCTCGACGGCCACACTGCTCATCAACTCACCTCGGGCGGCACGGAAGGAATCGAGTCGCCGGCGGGGGGGACGAGCCGGGACGATAGGGCGGGTTTGCCGCGCAAAATGTATCCACGCGGCGCCCAGATGGCCAGAGTGAAGCGGGAGGCCGGTTTACGAGTCGTCGCTCGCTCGAAACGAAGACCGTTACGGTGCCACGGCCGAGATCTGGGCCGTGTCGCGCACCGGCCGCCCGTTGGCTCGCACCGCGGGGCGAAACCTGATCTCCGAGAGCATCTCGCGAATTCGACGGTTGTAGCCCCCGTCCTTCGAGGGATTGAAGCTCAGCAGCTTCGCGTTGCCGAGCGTGTCGACGTCGAAGTACGCGACGAGCGTGTAGGGCCGAACCTTCGACGGGACCGGAATGGGCAGGATGGTCAGCGCGACCACCGTCGGTGGGAAGATCTCGCCGTCACCTCCTCCGGTGCCGGGGCCATTCCCCGAGCCTCGGCCCGTGCCCACGCCCGATCCGCCGCCGCCGCCGGTTCCCGGCCCGCTGCCGGCGGTACCATCGTTGCCGGTGCCGCCACCCGTGCCAATGACCTTGCTTGGGTCGGCGGTGGCGGTTGCCGCCGGCGCGGGCTTCACCTCGGGCGGGGCGACCACCGGTGGCGCCTCAGGCTTCGGCTTCGGCGGCTCGACCTTCGGGACCGGCGGCACGGGCTTGGGCTCGGGCTTCGGAGCGACCGGCGCCGGCGGAGCGGGCGCGACCTGGATGAACTGCAACCGCTCGCGCGCGGTCGGGTCACCGCCGCTCCCGCGGGTTCCGCCGCCACCTCCGCCGGCCGGACCCGGCCCACCAGCGCCTTCGTTGCGTGCATTGATCTCGCGCGCGATGAGGAACGGGGGCGCCAGCAGCAGCACGAGGATGAGCACGTGGACGACGATCGAGATGAGGACGCCCGCCGTCTTCCCCTCCTCACGAATCGGGATTCCGATCGGTGGACGGTACGGCGGCCTCGTGTGCGGCGCCTCGTCTCGCGGCTCCAGTATCGGGGGGTGCATCACGGTGCAAAGTAATACGGCGGAGGATACCCAAAGGGTTCCTCCGCCGCAGAGACTTCCGATCTGACGCGCCGGCGAAACCGGCCCGGGCGCAATTACTGGGTGGCCGTCTTGTCCCTGGGCGGCACGCCGATGATTTTCACGCCCGCCTGCCGCGCCATGTCCATCGCGAAGATCACGTCCTGGTACTTCACCGTCGGATCGCCCTTCACGAAGATGAGCTTGTCCGGGCGGTTAAAGTAGATCTCCGTGAGCCGCTTCACGAGGTTGTCCTTGTTCAGCGGTTCCTTGTTCACGGCGAACGCCCCGTTGGGCAGTACCTCAAGCACGATCTGCTGCGACACCGTGTTGGCCGGTGCGACGGCAGGATTCGGATCGGGCAGCTGGATGTCGATCGCCTTCCGCGCCATCGGCACGACCATCATGAAGATGATCAGGAGCACGAGCAGCACGTCGATCATCGGCGTGACGTTGATCTCGTTGGTGAGACCGCCGCCACCTCCTCCGCTAGACATCGCCATTACGGGGTCCCTCCCTTCGGCGGCGCGACAGCCATCGGATTATCGCTGGCGATGGTGGACATCGTCCCCGGCTGCTGGTCCGTGATCAGGCCGGTGACGCGCACTCCGCCAGTCGCGGCGATGTCGAGTGCATCGATCACCTTCGCGTACTCGAGGTTCTTGTCGGCCTTGACGTACAGAATGAATTCCGTACGACCCGGCTGCGAGTAGATCTCCTTGAGACGGTCGCCGAGCGTCTCGTTCCTGATAGCTTGCTTGTTCAGGTAGTACTGGCCCTGTGCATCGATGCCGAGCACCTGGTCAGTGTCCTCCTCGGGGTGCGGCTTGAGGTTCACACCCTGAGGCGGCTGAGCGTTGAACCCGGCGCTGATGGTCGGGATCACGATCATGAAGATGATGAGGAGGACGAGCATGACGTCGATCATCGGCGTCACGTTCGGCTCGGCCTTTACGCCGCCGCCTCCTCCGGTGGACATCGCCATCGTGTACCTCCGTCGAGGGCGAGGTGATTACTGCGAGATCGGCGACTGGCCGCCGGCGGCGGTGTTGAACTCGCGCGTGAAGCGCGACCGGCCGAACTCACCCGACACGCCCTTGATGAGGTAGTCGATCATCTCCTTCGACGAGTACGTCATCTCGGCCGTGAGGTTGTCGATCTTGGTCTGGAAGTAGTTGAACGCCCACACCGCGGGAATGGCGACGAGGAGTCCGAACGCCGTCGTGATGAGCGCCTCGGCGACACCGGCCGAGATCGCCGACAGACCGCCGGAGCCCGACGCGGCCATGCCCGTGAAGGCGTTGACGATACCCATCGTGGTGCCGAGCAGACCGACGAACGGCGCCGTGGCGCCGACGGTCGCGAGCACGCCGAGACCGCGCTTGAGCTGCACGATCGTCATGAGCATCTCACGCTCGACCGCACGCTCGGCCGAGTTGATGTCGGCCACCGTGACGGAACCGTCGAGGATGAGCGGCTTGATCTCGCTCAGCGCGCCACCGAGGACGCGGGCGACGTGCGACTTCTTGTAGCCCTCGGCCAGCTTGATCGCCTCGGTGAGGTTGTCCTCCTCGAGGAACTGCGAGAACTCGGGCGCGAACTTGCGGGTTTCCTGCTGCGCCTTCCGGAGCCCCCACCACTTCTGGATCATGATGGTGAGCGAGTAGACGGACATGATCGCGAGGACCCACACAATGCCCTTCGCGAAGTAGCCCATGGAGTGCCAGAGATCGAGCAGCGACAGATTCATAGTGGTTGTCTCCCAGGTGAGCTTACTTCGAGATGCTGAACGTGAACGGCTGCTGGACGAGCTGCTTGACCTTGCGTCCTCCGACCTCGGCCGGGATGAAACGCATCTGTGGCAGCGCGTTCTTCACCGACTGCACGAACAGGTCGTGCGACTGCTTGAGGATCTTGAGCGAGCCGGGCTCGGCGCGCCCCGTGGTGTCGACGACGAACTGGGCGAGCACCTCGCCCTCGACGCCGGCCTGACGGAGCATGTCCGGGTAGCGCGGCTGCGTGGAGCCCGGCGCCGGAACGACCGGCTTCTCCACCTGGAACTCGAAGTACGGCTGGTCGGTCTGGATGACCGGCGCCTTGCCGCCCTCGACGCCCTTGGCGGAACCACCGGCGACGCCCTTACCCGAGAAGTCGCTCTCGTCCGTCACCTTCTTGGTCAGGTCGATGTCCGGAATGACGTCCGGGATCTCGACGGGAGCAATGAGCACCTTGAACCCCTTGGGCGGGGGCGGCGCGGCCACCACGTCGGGTGGCGGCGGCGGAGGCGGCTCATCCTTCGGCGGAGGCGGCTCTTCCTTCTTCACCTCGACGAAGTCGATCTTCTCCTGGCGGGGCTTCTCGTTCTGGATCGCGGCGTTCGCCGTCGCGTAGACGGCGAGCCCGACCAGCACCGAGTGCAGGACGACACTCGCGACCGTCCCCCCGCCACGCTTCTCCTTCTTGGGCTTGGACTCGAGCAGGTTGTTGAACATGCATTCTCCCTAACGCTGGACGAGAATACCCGAAGTCACTGAGCGAGATTCTAGCCGGGAGAGATGTCAACGGAATGGAAAAAAGATTAAGAAACGGTGAAAGGGAAATTACGATTTGGTAGTGTGTTCGGTCACGCCGCGCACGAGTGACGGACTGGAGAATCGGTGCGAACCGTTGCACGCAACATCCTCGACAACAGGCACTTGGCCAGCGTCCCCAAGTGTATCGCTCGAAGTCCGTCCGCGGCGGTCGGTGGCGTCGGAAGCGGGCCCACGACACATGAAGCGGACTCGCCTGCTGCATGAATATGCGTGACGCGGAGCGCCGATTCAGTCGCCGACTACCGGCACCGCCGGCGCGGCCTCAGCCGTCGCCGGCGCCACCGCCGACCGGCGCTCGGCAGCCGGTTCGGACGCGTCCCGGGCCGACGCGATGGGGAGCGAGACGGTGAACGTCGACCCCCGGTGCAGCCTCGACTGCACGGTGAGATTGCCGCCGTGGGCGTGCGCGATCCACTGACTGATGGCAAGTCCGAGCCCGAACCCCCCGCGCTCCGACAGCCTCGACCGTGCGCGGTCGGCGCGCCAGAAGCGCTCGAAGATGTACGGCAGATCGGCGGCCGAGATGCCGATGCCCGTGTCGCGAACCACGAACTGCACTTCCCCGTCACGACGGCGCAGGGTCACCTCCACACTGCCGCCGCGTGAGGTGTACTTGATAGCGTTGGTGATCAGGTTCAGGAAGAGCTGTCGCAGCCGCAGACGGTCGCCGAGCACCACCGCGTCCTCGACCGTCGGCATGCTGACCGCGAGCCCCGCATCCTCACCGAGGATGACGGCGGTCTCGAATACCTCGTGGACGAGCGGCTCGAGGGGGAACGGCTCGCGGTACAGGTCGAACCGCCCCTCGTCGGCGCGGGCGAGCGTGAGCAGGCTGTCAACCAGGTCGGCCATCCGCGTGGTCTCCTGGAGCCCCTCCTCGAGGGCGACGAGCTGCTCGTTGGACCCCGGTGGCGCATGCATGGCGCGCTCGACATCCGCCCGGAGCACCGCCAACGGCGTCTTGAGCTCGTGGCTCGCGTCCGCCGTGAACCGCCGGAGCGCACCGAACGAGCTCTCGAGCCGCGCGATCATCGCGTTCAGCGTCGCGCCCAGGCGCGCCAGCTCGTCACCCGTGGCCTCCACCGGCAGTCGCCGGTGGAGGCTGCGGCCGTCGGTGATCGCCTCCACTTCGTTGATCATGTGCCCCACCGGCTCGACGGCGCGCCCGGCGATGAGGTACGCTCCGCCCACCGAGGCGCCGATGATCAACGGCGCGACGGCGAGGATCGTGAGGAGGAATTCCCGCAACCACCCCGCGGTAAGGTCGACTTCACGGCCCACCACGACGCGCGCCACGAGCGTGGTCGGGTCAGTCTCGGGAAGCGAGACGAGCATGACGTCATTGCCCGCGACGTCGATCGGGAAGGCGGAATTCCCCGGCTGAAGGGCTAAGGCCTCATTCATCAAGCGCTCATAGTCGCCGCCGCGCCGATCTTGCTGGAGCTCGGTCGGGCTGGTCGGGCCGGTCGGAGCGCGCGCGAGCGCGCGAACAGACGGAGACACGTAGAGCCGCCAACCGTCCTTGTCGAGCAGCACGACATAGTCCGGCAATCCGTCGAGAATCGCCGCGACGCGCGCCGTGATTTGAGTGCCCACGAGGCTGTCCCGAGCCGGATCGGTGACCGGCTCTCCCGCCGTGGTCGCGAACCGAAGCACGCGGAGCACCTGATCGGCCTGTACAGCGACTTCCCTCTGCGTTTCGCGGCGTACGCTCGATCGCCGCGCAGCGTACAGCGTGACCGAGAACACGGCGAGACTGCCGATGAGCGCACCGGCGTATGCGACGGTCAGCTTGGAGCGGATTGTGGCCATGGCCCTCAGCCCTTCACGACGTACCCGACTCCCCGGACGGTGGTGATCAGCTTCCGGTCGTGCTTCGCATCGATCTTCTTGCGGAGGTGGTTGATCACCACGTCCACGATGTTCGTGCCGGGATCGAAGTGATACCCCCAAGCATACTCGGTGATCAGCGTGCGGCTCATGACACGCCCGGCGTGGCGCATCAGGTACTCGAGCACGGCGTACTCCTTCGGCGTGAGCTCGATCAGCTCGCCGGCGCGCCGGACTTCTCGCGTATCGCGATTCAGCTCGAGGTCCGCGATGCGCAGGAGCGGGGAGACCATCGCGCGCGGACGGCGCGCCAGCGCCTCCACGCGCGCGAGCAACTCCTCGAACGCGAACGGCTTGGTGACGTAGTCATCGGCGCCGGCGCGGAGCGCGTTCACCTTCGCATCCACGGCATCCTGGGCGGTGAGCACCAACACGGGCCGCTCGAATCCGCGCGCGCGCAGGGAGTTCAACACGTCCATCCCCGACTTCCCGGGAAGCCGCATGTCGAGGATCACCACGTCGTAGGCGTCCGACGTCGCGAACTGCTCGCCCTCCTCGCCGTCCGCAACCAGTTGTACGCCCCAGCGCTGCTCCTCCAGCCCTCGTCGAATGAAATTGCCGACTGTGGGGTCGTCCTCGATGACCAGTACTTTCATTATGCGCCGTTGGCCGCCCGCGGGCGGTGAAAGCCGTACTCGCGAATCTTCCGATACAGCGTCTTGGAGGATATCCCGAGAACCGACGCGGCGCGACCCTGGTGCCAGTTGGTGCGCGAGAGGACGCTCTCGATGTGCCGGCGCTCGAGCTCCGCGAGCGACACGTCCTCGGCCTGCTGCGACGCCCCGCTACGGCCCGGCACGTCGTGCAGCGGAAGGTCACGCGCCTGGATGACTCCCCCGTTGGCGAGCAACACCGCGCGCTCCATCACGTTCCGTAGCTCGCGGACGTTGCCGGGCCACCGGTAGCCCTCCAGCGCGTGCATCGCCTCGTCGGAGAGACGCGGCGGATGCGCCCCGCCGAACTGGGCGAGGAAATGGGTCGCGAGCAGCGGGATGTCCACCGCGCGCTCGCGCAGCGGAGGGAGCACGATGCTGATGGTGTTCACGCGGTAGAACAGGTCACTGCGGAACCGGCCATCCGCGACCGCGGCCGCGAGGTCCTTGTTGGTCGCGGCAACGATGCGCGCGTTGACCTCGACCTTCTGCGTTCCGCCCACGCGGAAGAACGAGCCCTGCTCGAGCGCACGTAACAGCTTGCCCTGCAGCTTCGGCTCCAGACCGCCGATCTCGTCCATGAACAGCGTGCCGCCACCGGCAAGCTCGAAGAGCCCGACCTTTCGCGCGTCGGCGCCGGCGAACGCGCCCTTCTCATAGCCGAACAGCTCCGTCTCGATCAACCCATCGGCGATGGCCTCGCAGTTGATGTCGACGAGCGCTCCGGCACCGCGCTCGGACAGGCGGTGCAGCGCGCGCGCGATCAGCTCCTTGCCGGTGCCCGACTCGCCGGAGACCAGCACCGGGGAATCGCTCTTCGCGACCCGCGCGACGAGCTGCAGCACGGCCTGCATCGGCGCGTACTGCGTGATCAGCTCGGGCACGGCGTCGACGCGCGACAGCCGGTTGTGCAGCAGCGCGTTCTCGCGCGCGAGCTGGCGACGCTCCCAGGCGCGCCGCACGAGCACGTCGATCTCCGCCATGCGGTACGGCTTCGTGAGGTAGTCGTACGCGCCCAGGCGGATGGCGGTGATCGCCGTCTCGATGGTGCCGTTGCCGGTAATGATGATGACCTCGGGGTGGGCGGCATCCTCGCGGATGTTGCGCAGCACCTCGAGCCCGTCCATCTCGGGCATCACGATGTCCAGCAGCGCGACGTCGTATGCCTCGCTGCGCAGCGCGTCGAGCGCGGCCCGGCCGTCGCGGGTCACCGTGACCTGGTAGCCACGACCCACCAGGAACTGCTCGAGAATCCCGCCGAGGTGCTCCTCATCCTCGGCGATCAACACCTTGATGCGCGCTCCGGCAGTGGGCGCAGTCATGACGAGGCCTCCTCGGCCGGCAGAAGAATGCGAAACGTGCTTCCGGTGCCGAGCGAGCTGTCCACCTCGATGCGGCCGCCGTGATCGGCGATGATGCCGTAGCAGATGGAGAGCCCCAGCCCGGTTCCCCGACCCGGAGGCTTTGTCGTGTAGAAGGGATCGAAGATCTTCGAGGTGTCGGTGCGCGCGATCCCCACGCCCTGATCGATGACTTCGACGACCACCGCTTCGCGCGATCCCCTCCCCCGCCGCGTGCGGATCGCGATGGTCCCCGTCTCATCCATCGCGTCCACGGCATTGATCAGCAGCGCCATGAACACCTGGACGAGCTGCTCGCGATTCGCGCTCACCGGTTCGAGCCCATCGGCGAGTTCGGTCTCGACGTGCAGTCGCTTGAACCGCGCGTGATGCTTCACGAGAAAGAGCGTGTGCTCGACGACCTCGTTGATCGCCGTGCTGGCCTTGGTCATGGGCTTCGGGCGGCTGAAGTCGAGCAGCCCGTCGACGATGCGCTTGCAGCGGTGCACCTCGTTCTCGATGATCTTGAGGAACTCCTCGGCGTCGCGCGGCGGGGTGCCGCCGTCGCGGCGCTGGTCGTCGAGACGCAGCGCGAGGCTCTCGCCGCACGCGGCGATCGTGGCGAGCGGGTTGTTGATCTCGTGCATGACGCCGGCGGCGAGCTGGCCGATGGCCGCGAGCTTCTCGGCGTGCGCGAATCGATCCTGTGCCTCGCGCCACTCGGTCACGTCCTCGCCAATGGCGATGACGTGCGTGACGCCGGCGTCGGTGAGACGCATCGGGATCTTCGAGATGCGAAACGTGCGCGCATCGCCGCTCGCGGTCGACTCCATGTGCAGGGTCTGGATCCGGCCGGTACGAAACACGTCGTCGAACTCGCGGCGCAGGCTCTCGGCCGACTGTCGATGCAGCACCTCGAAGATCGTGCGGCCGAGCGCCTCGTCGCGCGACACCCCCTGCATGCCGGTCTCGCGCTTTCGATTCCATGCCTGGATCCGATAGTCGCGATCGACGACGTACAGGCCCACCGGCAGCGAGTCCATGATCCTCTCGATGAAGCGGCGCTGCTCGTCGTTCTGACGCGTACGAAGCTCCACTTCCGTCTCGAGCTGGCGCGTCTGCTCGGCATGCGCGAGCCACGGAACGAGCATGTCGGCCATCGTGCTCAGCACCACCCGGTCCTCGGGCCCGAGCGGCTGCGCGAGACCGAAGGACACGGCGCCGAGTCGCAGGTCATCGGTGGCAAGATGTCGCACCACCGTCCCGTCTCGTTCCGTGTCGCCGGCAGCGAGCATCGCGCTCACCTCCTCCGGCCGGGCCACCGCGCGCCCCGCCGCCGCCAGCCGCTCGAGCCCCCCCGGCGTGAATCGCCACACCGCGCACGCATCCGCACCGAGCGCGGCCCTTGCCGCTTCGGCCACCACGTCGACGTGGTCGCCGCCGGCGTGGTGCACCGCGAGCTGGGCCGCGACGGCCGCAATGCCGGCCAGCCCCCGGGCGGCCGGTGCGGTGTCGGCTGGAGCTGAAAGGGCAGATGGGGCCAAGGATCCTCGGAATGTCGAGGCGCCGCGCCGCGGCCGTCTCGCCGGGAGCGCGCCCTCGGACAGGATGACCGGCGAGCTCGATAGGACGTCACGCCCTGCACGAATGGCGGGCGTGCGGACGGAGTGACAGCCGCGAAATGCCGGCCCGACAAGTGCAAGCCGGAACGGAGGTTGCCCGTGCTCGCGGGCGGATGTCACGACCCAACTGCACAGATACAGGAGGCGACCATGGTTTACCGTACTTCGCTCGCTGGTCCCGTGTTCGGCCTGCGGCGCGAAATCGATCGACTGTTCGAGGACACGTTTGGCCGCGACACCCCGCGCACCGGCTGGGCACCGGCGGTGGACATTCGCGAGAACGCCAAGGAGATCGTGCTCGAGGTGGAGCTTCCCGGCATCAAGCCCCGGGACGTCGAGGTCACGGCCGAGAACGGTGTGCTGACCATTCGTGGCGAGAAGCGGAGCACGTCCAGCGAGAACGGCGAGGAGCGGTATCACGTGATCGAGCGCAGCTACGGCGCGTTCTCGCGCTCGTTCCAACTGCCGCAGGGCGTGGATGAGGGGCGGATCGAGGCGGAGTTCACCGACGGCCTGCTTCAGGTGCACGTGCCGAAAGCGGCACTGCCTCAACCGCGCCGCATCGAGATTCGCGACAGCGGCCGCCAGCCGGCCGTTCAGGGAACGCCAACGAAGTCCGCGACCACCAGAAGCGCGAGTGCGGCGTCGGGCGGACCCGAGGGCGCGAGCGACACCGCCACCGCGAGGGGCTCGGCCAACGCCGCCGCGTCGGCGGAGTCGAACGACCCCGGCGCGTCGCGCCGGAACACTCGCTCCGCGCGGTGACCGAGCGACATCGATCGAGCGCGCCTGGCGACGTTCGGTCGCGGGCGCGCGATCACCCGAAGGTGCCTAACGCTGGGAGGAGTGGGGCATGGAGCGTATCGGGATCGAACCGATGACCTCCGCATTGCAAATGCGGCGCTCTCCCATCTGAGCTAACGCCCCGAACGACCGGCTACCGCCGGTCGCGACACGGGCCTAAATATATCGACGGACTCATTCCCGAGGGAGCGGAATGTCGGACGTGGCGCGTCGCATCACCGTGCGGTGTCAGTTCTGCGGGACGTGGAACCGTGTGGACGCGGCGCGCGTCGGCGACCGGCCGAAGTGCGGCAAGTGCGGCCGCCCGATGCTGATCGACCGGCCGATCCCCCTCGACGACGACAGCTTCGCACGAACGATCGCCGAGAGCGACGTGCCCGTGCTGGTCGACTTCTACGCCGACTGGTGCGGTCCATGTAAGGTCATGGCACCCGCCGTAGACCAACTCGCGGCCCGGCATCAGGGGAAACTGCTCGTCGGCAAGCTGGACACCGACCGGTCGCCGCGCACCGCCCAGTCGTTCGACATCCGGGGCATCCCGACGGTGATCGTGTTCGAGGGTGGCCGTGAAGCGAAGCGGGCTACCGGCGCGATGCCGCTCCAGGGGTTGGAAAAGCTGATTCAGCGGTGATGCGTCGGGACGCTTCGGTGCGCCCGCCCATCGGGACGCATCATCGCCCAACGATCAGCGGGGAACGGAGATGACGTGGATGGGGAACAGCGAAACGGCCGGATTCGCTCCCCAGCAGTGAGCGCTCCTCCCGCCACGAGCCGGAAGGGGACGATGTAAACAGCCCCGGACGCGACAGCGTCCGGGGCTGTTCCGTTCACTGCAGACTCCCGGTCTCCGGTGCTACTCGTGCGCCGGCAGCGGCTCCATCGTCTTGGGGTTCACCGGCACCTGTACCTCATCGCGGTACGGCGACGTCATCATGAACACCCGCATGCGCGGGAACGCGTTCATGAACGCGAGATAGCACAGGCCCCACAACCCGAGGAAGCCGAGCGTCGTGCCGATCTCCATGATGCCGAACGGCAGCGCGAACGTGCTGTCCGGCACGGTGGTCGCCGCGTTACCAGCCGCCGTCATGGCTTCACCGGTCGCCGCCGCGTAGATCGACGGATAGATCTCGACGTACCGCTGCATCCAGAGTCCCACGATGGAGCAGAGCGCGAACAGCGTCATCGTCGGCGTATAGATCTTCGGGGCCTTGCCCAGCAGCCCGAAGAACGGAAGGACGAACATGAGCACGCCCACGCCGACGGTCATCCCCACCCACGGGTGAATCATGCGGAGGAAGAAGAAGTGCGTCTCTTCCGGCATGTTGCCGTACCAGACCACGAGGTACTGGCTGAACGTCAGGTAGCCCCAGAAGGCGGTGAAGGCGAAGCAGAGCTTTCCGATGTCGTGGTAGTGCCGCTCCAGGATCAGTTCCTCGGCACCCAGCGCCTTACGCCAGAGCCGCACCAGGATGGAGTTCACCATGAGCGCGACGACCCATCCGCCCATGAACACCTGCCAGCCGTACATCGTGCTGTAGAAGTGGTAGTCGAGCGACATCGACAGGTCCCACGCGAGCACGGTCCAGCCGAATCCGAACACGAGGCAGAGCACGACCGCGAGCTTGCCGAGCATCGAGTGCGTGGAGTGGAGCTCACGCCGCTCTTCCCCGAAGCCCGCACGCATACGGTCGCGGATGCCCTTCGCCCAGGCCGAACCCCACTCCGGCATGATGCCGACGTCCAGCCGGACGTTCCGATAGACGAACCAGACGCTCAGCGACGTGATCAGCGCGAAGACGCCGATGACGCGAAGCGTGAAGAAGACAGGGCTCAGCCAGAGCGCCTTCTCGTGAATGGTCGGCGGGGAGACGGCCCAGGGAAAGATCGAGCGCTTGCCCACGCTGATCGTGAGCAGCAGGAGCACGAACGCGACGGGCAGCCACGCAACCATGGCCTCGAGAATCCGAACCGTCGGCCGCGACCAGCGGGCCGTCGTGATGCGCTGCGAGGCGGAGATGGCGACCGCCGCGGATGACACCGTCGTGAAGAACAGCCAGTTGACGTGGAACGCCTGCCACGCGCGCGGGTTCCCCATGAACACGCCGACCAGGAAGATCACGAACCCGACGACCGCCAGCACGGCGCTCGCCATGGCGAGCCGCTTCGGGATGGGGCGCGTGATGATCGAGATGACCTCCTCGCGCGACGGAACGTGTGCTTCGTGAGCGCTCATTACCGTCCTCCCTGGCGCGGCGCAACGCGCGCACCGGCACGGGTCGAATCAGCGGGCGGGCGAGGCGTGCTGTCGCGCGACGCGGAGTCGCGCGCGGCACCGATCGCCGGCATTCCGGCGGGGGTGTGCGGCACGGGCCGTGTGGGACCGAGCGTGGTGGGACCGGGCACCGCGGGTCCGTTGAACCCGGGAACCGCCAGCGGGCCAGTCGGCACGCCGACGCCCAACGTGCCCTGCAGGCCGCGCACGTAGTTCACGACATCCCAGCGGTCCATCTCTTCGATACGGTTGTAGCTCGGCATGTTGCCGCGGCCGTTACGAATCATGCCGAAGATGTAGCCGTCGCGCAGCCCGCGAACGCGGTCGCTCACCAGCGGGAACGGGAACACGCCGTACTTCGTGGCGGTCCCATCGCCGCGACCGGCGAGACCGTGACAGACCGCGCAATTGATCACGTAGTACTTTCGCCCGTTGGCGAGCGATACCGAGTCGGGACGGGTCGGGTTCACCAAGGCGGACATCGAATCGATGGTCGCCGGCATCTGCGCGTACGACACGACGAAGCTCGGCACCGCCGAGCCGTTGATCGGCACCGACCCCTGCGGGCTTCCGCGTACGCCCGCGGAGTCCAGCGCTTCCCACGTCGTGACCGATGGCTGGCGCTTGAAATCGGTGAACCACTCGCACGCACCGAGCGGCGCGAGCGCGAGCGCCAGCGTCACGCCACGAGCCACGGACCAGGAGCGGCTCGCGCGGGCGCCGCGCCCGCGCACGGCGGTCCTAGCGCTCATATCGCACCTCCACGGCGCCGTGCCGGCGGAGCGTCTCCTCGACGGCGCGCGCCCGATCGGGCGGAACCGGGACCCAGATGCCGTAGTCGCCGTGGCTGAACCGCGGGTCGTAGCCGACGGTCATCGTGATCTTCGGCACGCGGGAGTTGATGAACATGCCGGCGACGGTGGAGAGCGCGCCGATGAGCACCATCACCTCGAAGCCGATGATCGTGAACGGAATCCACGTCGCCACCGCCTTGCCGCCCACGACGAGCGGCCAGTAGTCGGCGGTCCAGATCGCGATCCAGTAGCCGAAGCAGACGCCGGCCAGACCGCCGACGAGCGTGAACTTTCGCACCGGGCTCGGCGGCGGATGCACGGCTTCCTCGAGCTCGTGGCGGGGCGTCGGCGTGTACACCGTGATGTCGGCGACGTGCTGTTGCTTGAGATCCTCGATCGCGTCGACCGTCGCGTCGAGCTCGCGAAACGCGGCTACGATACCCATCAGGCGAACTCCCCTGGCGTGTCAGGCTCGAACTCCTGGTGGCGACCCGACGTATCGATCGCGTCGGCGTGCGGGTGAGGCGCGCGCAACTTCGGCGGGACGATCTCCTTCACCTCGGCAATCGCGATCACCGGGAGCTGCTTGATGAACAGCAGGAACCACATGAAGAACCAGCCGAACGACCCGACGAGAATGGAGATGTCCACCCAGCTCGGGAGGTACGGTCCCCACTGCCACGGCTCGAACTCGTGCGACAGCGAGGGCACGATGATCACGAACCGCTCGAACCACATCCCGAGGTTGATGAAGATGCTGAGGATGAAGAGCCACCCCGGGTTCCGCCGCAGCTTCTGCGAGAACAGCGAGAGCGGGAGGATCATGTTGCAGGTGAGCATGATCCACGCGGCCCACCACCACTGCCCGAACACGCGGTTCCAGAAGTACTCCTGCTCGAAGTTGTTCGCCGAGTACCACGCCACCCAGAACTCGATCAGGTACGCGCAGCCGACCACGAGGCTCGTCGTGAGGCAGAGCTTCGCCGCGGCGTCGAGGTGGTTGATGGTGACGTAGTGCTGGAGCCTGAAGAACTTCCGGATCGGGATGATGATCGTGAACACCATCCCGATGCCGGAGAAGATCGCGCCGGCCACGAAGTACGGCGGGAAGATCGTCGCGTGCCATCCCGGCGTGAGCGCCATCGCGAAGTCGAACGACACGACGGAGTGCACGGACAGCACGAGCGGGGTCGAGAACGCGGCCAGGAACAGGTACATCCGCGCGAAGTGGCGCCACTCGCGCTCGGAGTTCCGCCAACCTAACGACAGCACCCCGAGAATCCGCTTCCGCACCGGGTTCGTCGCCCGGTCGCGCAGCACCGCGATGTCGGGCACGAGCCCGACGTACAGGAACGTGGCGGAGACCGTCAGGTACGTGGAGATGGCGAACACGTCCCACACGAGCGGGCTCTTGAAGTTCGGCCAGATGAGCCGCCAGTTCGGGTACGGGATGAGCCAGAAGAACTTCCACGGCCGGCCGATGTGGATGATCGGGAACAGCCCCGCGGTCATGACGGCGAACACCGTCATCGCTTCCGCGCATCGGTAGATCGTCGTGCGGAATCCGGCGCGGAAGAGGTAGAGAATGGCCGAGATCAGCGTACCGGCGTGGCCGATACCGACCCAGAAGACGAACGTGATGATGTAGACACCCCACATGACCGGCGGGGCGTAGCCGGCGTTGCCGAGCCCCCAGTAGATCTGGTAGACCCAGGCGCCCGCCCCCCACAGGAAGAGGAGGATCGCGACGCCGAGCGCGCCGAACCAGCCGGCGCTCGGCTGCAGCGTGCTGGCGATTTCACGGTCGACCTGCTCGTAGTCGCGAACCCCCGGCAATTGCAGGTTCGCGGCCGCGACGTTGGGCCGCGGCGCGAGGTCGGCGCTGGGACGCCCGGGAGGAGCGATCGTGGCCATCAGCTCGCGCCTCCCGCCGGATGATTGACCTTCTTCAAGTAGACCACCGCCGTGAAGGTGTTCAGCTCCTCGAACACGTGGTAGGCTCGGCGATCCTCGGCCAGCTTCGCGACCGACCAGTTCTCATCCGCGGCATCGCCGAACGTGATCGCCCGCGACGGGCACGCCTGGGCGCACGCCGTCGTGAATTCGTCGGCCGCCACCTCGCGCCCCTCGAGCTTGGCGCGATGCTCGGCCTCCCGGATGCGCTGGACGCAGAAGGTGCACTTCTCCATCACGCCCTTGCCGCGCACCGTGACGTCGGGGTTGAGCTGCCAGTGCAACGGCTCGGGGAACGCGTACTGCCGTCGCGCCGGCTCGCCATAGCCGTGCCAATTGAAGTACCGGACCTTGTACGGACAGCCGTTCGAGCAGTAGCGCGTGCCGACGCACCGATTGTAGACCTGCACGTTCAGCCCGTCGGGCGAGTGGTACGTGGCGTACACCGGACAGACGGGCTCGCACGGCGCGTTACCGCAGTGCTGGCAGAGCATCGGCACGAACCGCGTGTCGAAGTCGGTGGACCCGTCTTCCCCGCCCTCGAAGTAGCGCTCGATGCGCAGCCACGCCATCTCGCGTCCCTTGAGGATGTTCGCCCCGGGGCGCGTGTCCCATCCACTGTCCGATGTGTGGAACGGTCGGAGCGAGCGTCCCTGCCAGCGCGCGCCGACGGTGGGGATGTTGTTCTCCGCGTAGCAGGCCGTCACGCACGCCGAGCATCCGGTGCACCGCGCGAGGTCGATGGTCATCGCCCACCGGCGCTTCGCCATCCCGCTCCAGTGCTCCGGGTCGTACATCCCCTTGTCCTTCGACTTGGGGTTGCCTAACACGCCCTGCGCGTCGTTCGCGACTGGCGACCGGAGTCCGGGGAGGAACTCGTGCTCCCTGTCGCCCGCAAACGCGTGCTCTGCCTCGTGAGGCGGCTGGCTCAGCTCCGCGACGGTGATCGCCTGCCCGATGCCGCGCCCGTGCTGCCGCGCCGAGCCCTCGGTGGTGACGAGCGGCGAGCTCTCGCCCGCCTTCGCCACACGCGCCTTCACCGTCGTGAGCGCGAGCGTGCCAGCCGCGTCGTGCGCGACGGGCAACGCGTCGAGCGCATTCACCCCGATGTCCTCGGCGTACCGTCCGTACGCGGTGTGGCCCTGCCCCGTGGCGATCGCGACGACGTCCGGGCGCACGCCGAGGTAGATGTACGCGGGCGCCGTCACCGAGCCGGCAGCGGTGGTCACCGTGAGATGATCGCCGTTCTCCACGCCGAGCCGCTGGGCCGCGGACGGATGAATCTCGATCCACGACTGCCAGACGATCTTGCTCACGGGGTCGGGGAGCTCCTGCAGCCACGGCTTGTTCGCGCCGCGGCCATCGCCGAGGATCGGCGATGGATAGACCACGAGATAGAAGTCGCCCTGCTGCCCTTCGAGCGGCGCCGGGGCCGGCGCGGCCGCGACGGTGCGTGCGGGTGCCGTGCTCTGGAGCGGCGATCCCGACACGATGCCGCGTGCCAGGGCAGCGCCGAACGCATCCGCCCCACCGGGGAAGCGGCTGATGAGCCAGGACCGGTAGTCCGCAACCGGGTAGCGGCTCGCGGTGGCCGGATCGCCCTTCGTCAGCCCGATGAGCACGTCGGCCGTGGCGCGCGTGTCGAACACGCGATCCATGGTCGGCTGCTGGAGCGACAGCATGCCGCGCACCGACTGGGCATCGCCCCACGACTCGAGCGCGTGGTTGTCGGGGAGGATGAGATCACACAGCGACGTGGTCTCGTCGGGGTAGCTCGAGAAGCTGACCTTGAACGGCACCGTCGCGATCGCCTGGGCGGGCTGGAGCGACTTCGGCAGCGAGTAGGCCGGATTCGCGCCGCGGAACATCGCGAGCGGAACGGCGCCCGATGCCATTCGCTGCACCGCATCGCGAATCTGCGCGGGCGTGCCGGCGCCCTCGAACGCGACGAGCGCCTCGGCCGGCTTGATGGTGACGCCGACGTTGCCGGCCGCCTGGTTGAGCGCGTTGACCGCGAGCGCGACCTCGAGCGCGTTGGCCGTCGTGACGCCCGCCAGCACGAGATTGGGGCGCGTTGCGGCGAGCTCACCGGCGAGTCGCTGCAGCACGGCCTGATCGACGTCGCTGGCGGTGGCCGCCTCGGCGATGGAGCCGCCGCGTCCGGCGAGCGCGTTGACGATGGCCAGCTCGCTGCCCGGCTTGCACGCGATCCACTCGTCGGCGTTGAGCCCCGTGAGGGAGCGACGGGGGCCGATGTACACGAAACGCGGTGCGTCGGCGAGCTTCGCGCGCGCATCGGCGAACGCGAGCTGCTGCGGCACCGACGCACCCCACATGTCGAGGAAGTCGGCGCCGACGGCGACGATGAGCCGCGCGGCGGAAAAGTCGAGCGCGGGCCACGAGACGCCATACGACTGGCGGTTGGCCTGCAGCACCGCGTGTGGCGTCTCGCCGTCGTACGCGATGTGTGCCGGCATGCCGTAGCCGGCTAGCCACTGATCGAGGAACGCGGGGAAGCTGCCGGTCTCGTGCTGGTTGATGAACACCGCGTTCGCGGCGCCCGGGCCGAGCTGCGCGAGGCGGTCTCGGAGCATGCGCAGCGCCTCGTCCCACCCAATGGGCTCGTGCCTCCCGTTCCGCTTGACCATCGGCGAGCGGTAGCGATCGGGATTGTAGAGTCCCTGCAGCGCCGCCTGCCCGCGCGCGCACAGCGCGCCGTGGTTCAGCGGGTGAGCGGGGTTTCCCTCGAGCTTGATGGTGCGGCCGTCGCGCGTCTCGGCAATGACGCCGCAGCCCGCGGCGCATTCGCGACACGTCGTGGCGTAGTACGTGGAGACACCGGGGACCGTATCATCGGGCGAGACGAGATAGGGAATGAGCTTCTCGACGCGCTCCTGGCTGCAGCCGATGGCGGTCGTGGCGGCGCCCGCGGCGCCCAGGACCTTGAGGAAGTCGCGGCGCCTGACGCCCGCCGGCCCCGAGGATTGGGTCATGTGAGGGGAACTGAGTGGAAGGACAGTCGAACGAAGCGACCGGCGGCGCTACGTGCGTCTCGCTGCGTGGTGCCCGGCGAGCGCAGGCATCGCGTTGCTGCGATTCCACGGGGCGCCGACAGCAAGTAGCGAGCAGCAACCGGCATCAGTAATGACAGGCGCTGCAGTCGTAGCGCGCCTTCTTCGCCGGCGCGGCGAGGTCCTGGGCGGTGGGGTAGCCTTCCGTGTTCCGCACCGCATCGGCCGGCTTGTAGCCGTTGACGTGGCAGTTCACGCACCAGCCCATGTTCAGCGACGAGAACTGGTAGACGCGTCCCATGCGCTGCACCTGGCCGTGGCAGCTCTGGCACGCGACGCCGGCGTTCACGTGCGTCATGTGCGGGAAGTGCACGTACTCGGGCAGCTTGTGGATGCGCACCCACTCGATGGCCTTCTTCGGCTTGCCGCTGGCGTCGGCGTAGTTGTCGAGGAGCTTCTTGATCTCGGTGCTCGTGCGCGCCGGAATGCTGTCGATCTTCGGTCGGTTGGGGCCGACCTCGATCGGGTTGTGGCAACCGAGACAGGTACCGACGGCGGGCAGGCCCGGGTCGGGCGACTTGTTCGCGGCGTAGTGGCAGTACAGACAGTTCATGCCGAGCGTCTGTACGTGGACCGGATGCGGAAAGGCGATCGGTTGTTCCGGCGCGAAGTTCTGCGAGGACGAGGCACCGCTGTACGCCGAGAGCAGCGCGACCGCGATCGCGAGTGCCGCGAACCCCGGAACGAGAGTCCACTTTCGCCTACTGGTCATCGGGGGGACCGAGGGTGGAATTCCGAGCGACGCGTTCGACCTTTGTGAACATTTTCACAAGGCCGGTACAAGTCCGGAAGTATGACGACGCCCGGAGAACGGCGCAAGCGTCACGACGACGCGCGGCACACGACGCTCGCAGTACGTGCGACGCATGGTCGCGCGATGCGCGCAGGATGCGTGCGCGCTCCGCGCGGCGGCGATGATTCCTCGCACGCCGACTACCACGCGGCGACGTCGGCGAGCGCGGTCGCACCGACGTCATCCGGAAGCAGTGCGAGGTTCGCGCGCGGAGTTTGCGCGAGACGCAGCGGCCAGCCACTTCCGTACACGAAGCGACGGCTTCCCATCGTGCGAAAGAGCAGCGCGAGCTCGTCCTCGGGCGGTCCCCAGATCCACGAGATGTCCCAATAGACCAACTCCCGCTCCTCGGGGGTGAGCCCCCAGTGCACCTCCTCGATGGTCGCGCGTCCGGCGGCACACACGACGATGCGCGTCCGCGTGTTCCGCCGGGCGACGGCGCGCACGGCGGCCGCGCTCAGGTCTGGCGCGGCATCCATCCAGTGCCGCTGGCGCAGGTCCTCGAACCGCGCCGTCAGGACGAGCGCGACGCCCGCTTCGCCGCACGCGGCGGCGAGCGCGCGCATGCCGGGGTCATCGGCGCCAAGTCCCCACTGCGAGGGATACGCGCGAATCGCGGGCACGCCGTGGTCGACGACCTCGGCGAGCGCGCGCTCCCACGCGGGCCAATCGGGGCGAATACACGGCACGGGAAGGAGCCGCTCCGCATACGGAGCGAGCGCGGCAAGCAGGTCGTCGTTGCCGGGCGCGGGATCGCGGTAGAACGCCGACGGCAGGTGCCCGACCCACGCGGCGTCCACGCCCTCCCGCGCCAGCACGCTCACCAGCATGCCAGGCTCGGGGTGCGGTAGGTGACGGAACGGATATGGGCCGATGTAGGTGTGGAGGTCGATCATGAACTCAGGGGGAACCGGGAAGCGGGAACGGGGAACCGAAGCTGCCGGCTTCCGGGTGCGGGCGCGCAGCGTCCAGCGCTGGTTCCCGGTTCCCCGTTCCCGGCTCCCGCTCCATCGAAAAGGCGCCACGCGGAAAGATCCGCTCCGCATTTCTCCACCGCACGTCCGCCAGCTCGTCGCTCGTTAGGCCGATGACCTCGAGGGCCCACAGCTTCGCGAGGCCGGTTTCCAGGGTGACGTCGGCTCCCCACAGCAGGCGGTGCGCACCGACCGCGGCGCAGGCGTCGTCGAGCATCCCACGATCGACGCCGCTCCCCGAGAGGTCGAGGTAGATGTTCGGCACGTCGCGCACGGCCGCGAACGTGTGGCGGTAGTCCCCTCCCCCCCCGATGTGCGCGAGGATGAACGACACGGCGGGGTGGCGTGCCGCGAGGCGGGCGAGGTCGGCCCCGTCGCTCGCGTCCTGCGAGGGCCAGTGCCGGCGCCGGTGCTGCCAGATGTGGTGCAGGATGGGCAGGCCACCGGCGCCCGACCGCTCGGCGATCGGGTCGAGCAGCGGGTCATCCGCGCGGCGCGCGGCGGCCAGCTTCACGCCGATGGCTCCCGCGGCCACCCGCCGGTCGATCTCCGCGAGCGCGTGCCCCGTGTCGTTAGGGTTCACCGCGACGTACCATCGCACGCGATCGGGATGGCGGCTGGCGATGGCCTGCATGGCATCGTTGCCCAGCGTCGTGTCCGCCGGCGATGCGAAATACGTCGGAGACCAGCGCCCCCACGAGCCGAGGATGGACGCGACGTGCATCGTGATGCCGATGCGCGCGCCGGCGCGGAAGCGCGCGCGGTTGAGCGCGTCCCACTCCGCGCGGCCGGAGTCGGCGAAGAAGAAGTGTGCGTGCACGTCGATCAGCGGGCCCGAGCCGGCCAGCGGCCCGCCCGCCGGCGCGCCCGGCGACGTCAACGCCCCAACTCCTCGACGAGCTGCACCAGTGCCGTGCTCGCGGCGCGCTCGATCTCGATGATCGTCTCCTCGTCGTGCGCGAGGGAGGCGTAGTTGTACGCGCCGCGCTTGAACAGCACGCCGTGCTCGAGCGCGATCTCGAGAAACCGCGATTCGTGCTCCGGGGCGCCGAACCTGATGAACCACATCGGCCCGACGCCGCCGACCGTCACACTTTCCGCGCCGCTCGCGGCGACCGCGCGGCGTACGGCGCTGGCCATCTCCTCACCGTTCCGCCAGAGTGAGTCGCACACCTCGGCGCGGTCGTGCCAGTCGAGCACGCCCGAGACGGCGGCGAGCGCGGTCGCTTCACCGGCGAGCGTCGACGAGATCCAGGTCTTCGTGGCCGCCTCCATGATGGCCGCGCGGCCGACCACGGCCGAGATGGGAAAGCCGTTCGCCATCGCCTTGCCGAACGTCGCGAGATCGGGCTCGAACTGGCCGTAATCCTGATATCCGCCGGGGCGGAGCCGGAAGCCCGTCTTGATCTCGTCGAAGATGAGCACGGCCCCGTACGCGTCGCACATGCGGCGGGCCGCCTCGAGCCACTCGCGCGATGGGAGCCGCTCGACGACCGGCTCGATGGCCACGGCGGCCAGGTCCTCGCGCGCGCGCTCGCAGGCCAGCTCGAGCGCCGACACATCGTCGAAGGGCACGCGCGAGAACTCCCCCTGCGTGGCCGCGGGCACGCCGGCATCGCCACTGGACCAGTCGAGCCAGCCGAAGTATCCCGCGCCGACGACCTTGCTCCGCCCCGTGTAGGTGCGCGCGATGCGCACGGCGGCGGCGACGGCCTCCGCGCCGCTCTTCATGAACCGCACCTGCTCGGCGCACGGGATCACGTCGCAGAGGCGGTCCGCGACGTCGATCTCGCTCGTGTGCGACAGCCCCGACACGTGGCCGCTCGCGGCGGCCTGCAAGACGCCGCGGGTGATCGCCTCGTCGGCGTAGCCAATGGCTACACTGCCGAGTGCCATGGTGCAGTCGATCAGCGTGCGGCCGCCTGGGGTCGTGATGTGACAGCCGGACGCGGACGTGAAGTGGGTCGGCCCGAAGGTGGTCCCTTCGCCGTAGAGCGCGTCGGCGCGCTTGCTGCCGGTGGACGCGCCACCGGGAATGACGTCGGCGGCGCGGGCGCGCCACTGCAGGTCGAGATCGACGTCCAGGTCGCCTTCGGGCACTTCCTCGAGGTCGTCCGATTCGGGCGCCTCGTCCTCGGCGGTGACGGATTCATCATCGGGGGCGGAGTTCGAATCGGGCTCGTCGGGTTTTCCACCGCCGAAGAAGCGGGACAGGCGCATGGTCGGGAATCGGGATTCGGGAATCGGGAATCGAAGCGGGAGCGGCGGGACGCGTTAGGTGCCGGGCGGCGCCGGGGCCGATTCGGGGGGCGCAGTCCGCTGCTTCTTCCGCTCACGCTCCATGGCGCGCACGACCTCGATGGCCATCGCGCGGATCAGCTCGATCTCCCGCGCGTCGGGGCCGGCACGGAACGTGAGCGAACGAACACTACGCATGATGTGCTCGGGAAAGCGAGTCTTGAAGAACTCGATCATCTCGAGCGCCTGCGACACGTTCGCGAACAGGCGTTCGTACTGCTCCGCGGTCGCCGGCGGCGCATCGTCGCGGGGTGGGAGAACGATCCGGGTCGCATCGCCGGCCGCGAGGTGCAGCTCGTAGAGCGCCACCAGCACGGCCTGCGCGAGATTGAGCGACGCATGGTCGGTCGTCGGCACGTTGACCACCACGTGGGCACGGTCGAGCGCGTCGTTGGGCAAGCCGCGATCCTCGCGACCGAACAGCACGGCGGCGGGTCCACGAGCCACCGCGGCGAGGACGGCCGCGGCGGACTCACGCGGGGATGTCACGGGCCACTTCGCGGCGCGCCGCCGCGCCGTGTAGGCGGCAACGTGCACGCAATCGGCGAGCGCGGCGTCCAGGTCGTCGAAGCGCTCGATGCGCTCGATGACGTCCGACGTGTCGTGGGCAATTCCCTCGAGCCGGTACGGATCGTACTCCACAGGCCGGACGAGACGCAGCGATGACACGCCCATGTTCTTCATCGCGCGCACCACGGCCGCGATGTTCACCGGGTCCTGGGGCTCGAACAGCACCACGCGCACCTGCGCGAGAACGGAATCAGACATCGGCGAGCACGAAGGCGAGATGACGATCGGGGGCATGCCGGTCCCCGCGCAGGTACACCCACTCGCCGCCCGCGCCCCCCAGCACGAGCTGGCCGCGGCGGCGCTCCCGGCCGGGGACCGTCTCGTTGACGATCACGTCGAGCAGAAACGGCTCCGACCGCCGATCGCCGAGCGCGGTCAGCGGAATGGCGCAGCGCAGCTCGTAGCCGGTACGGGTTCGCGTCCACGATGCGACGAGGTCGGTTGGTGGCCCCGACGTCGCACGCTCGGTGACGCGTACGCGGTCGCCCCCCTGCTCCGGCACCATCAACCAGGAGTAGACGCGGGCGCGGTCGCCGGAGTCGGCGAGCGGCGGGATGATGAGCTGCAGTTGGACTCCATCGCTGTTGGTATCGGGGTGCTCGTTGTCGAGATCGTTCCACTCGCTCGCGGCGGCGAAGTGAACCGCGGGCTTTCGCACGTCGATCGCGAGCAGGACGTTGTCGTCATCGGCGGCAACGGCAACCGTAGCGGCCGGTCGCTCCGCCTCGGCCCACGAGAGCTCCGAGCGCCGATAGTGCGCCTCGCCAAGCTCGAACACCAGCCGGTCCGGCGCGCCCCCACCCGGCGCACCGGCCAGCGGCGACGCGACGCGCGGGATGACGAAGAGGCGCGTTGGCGGAGCGGTTGGCGGCGGCTCCTGCCGAGGTGCGTGCCGCACGCACCCACCGAGGTCGATGCTGCTGCGCGCCCCGCCGGCGGCGAGCGCAATGTGCCACCCGTCGGCATCGCCGCGGTGCTCGTGGCGCGAGCCGTTCGCGAGGTCGACGGTGAGCACGTCGTCGAAGCGTCGCACCGCGACGACCGCGGAGCGCAGATCCCAGACGGTCGCAATGCTGCCCCGTCGGGCTCGCGCGCGCACGAAGTGGAACCGCCGCGTGGTCTCGCCCGGCGGACCCAGACTGACGGCGCGCCACCAGACATGGGGCACATCCACCGACACCCGGACGTCGGCGACATGCTCGCCGAGCCGGGCATGGAGCCTAACGTCGGTGTCGGCCGTGGCCGCCTCGGTCGCGGTCAGGTACGCGAAGCCGTCCTCGGGCTCGGTGCTCCCGTCGGGTGTAGCCGGCGTCCACGCGCCCACGCCATCGAGCTCGCCGTCGGCGTGAAACGGAAGGTCGATGGTGACCTCCTGGTCGCCGCGCCAGGTGAGCTCATCCACGAGGTAGTCCGGCATCGCGACGAGCGTGCGCTCGAGTCGCACGCCGGGCGCCACGCCGTCGGCGAACGCTCTCACCCACCCCGCACCGCCGCGGTCCTCGTAGGCCGACAGCGTACCATGCACGCGCTCCTGTGAGCGGCCGTTCACGAGCGGGGCGTTGTGCGCGAGCGTGCTGCGGTACCAGTGCAACGAGGGGTCGACGTACGAGCCCGTTCCGACGTCATCGAGCCAGCGGTCATCCCCGTGCACGAGGATCAGGTTGAGACGGTCGGGGTGTCCGTGTCCGGCACCCGAGTGGCCATAGTCGAGCGCCGCGTAGAGTGCTCCGGCCTCGCGACGCAGCACCGCGTAGCCCTGTGCGTCGAGCAGAGCCGACCGCGGCGCCGAGGCGACGAGCCGCGGGAGCTCCGGTCGCGCGTACAGCAGCGAGCGCCACCCAAGGTCGGCGCGGTCGAGACGCGACGGGAGCGCGTTCCGCTCGGCCTCGGCGGTGGAGCGCCAGCGACCGGTATCGCGCCGCGCCGGCGTGCCGTCGTACAGCGTGCCGAGCGCACCGGAGAGCCGCGCGTCGTCACACCGCCTGACGAGCCCGAGCTCGGCCAACTCGGCGAACCGCCACTGGCGGAGCGAGATCCGATACTGCGAGTCTCGGCGCGACGGGAAGGTGAAGTCGGGGAGCGCGGTGACGAACGGCGTCACGAACGCTTCGTCGAACCGCGCGAGGAGCGCCGGGTCGAGCTCGGCGCCCGCCGCCGCGGCGATCGTGACGCCGTACCAGAGGCCGCGGTGCGCGAACAGGTGGTAGTTCTCACCCTCGTACCAGGTGCCGTCGGCGAGCAGTCCCCGCGTTAGGTGCGCGGCGAGCCCCGACGGGCCCAGCAGCGCGGACTCCGCCAGTGTGTGGTGGAGGACGCGGGACGCCGCGAGGAGGGCCGCGTTGTTCCACGTCTGGCGGTTGGAGAGCCCCTCGTCGAAGCTGGCAATGAGCGCCGCGCTGGGCTCGATGAGCCGGTCGCGGACGCGCGCACCGAGGCTCACCGTACCGTGGCCGGCGCCGACCGCGGTCACACTCGACTCGAGCAGGTCGAGCGCGATGGCGAGTTGCAACAGCCAGATGGACTCGAGGTACGTGCTGAAGAAAGGCCGAGTGGGTCCGAGCACGTTGTCGCGGTTCTCGTACTCGAGGTAGCGGTCCGCATAGCCCGTGAGCACCGCTTCCGCAAACTCGCGGTGGCGCGCGTCGCGGCGGAGCGCGAACAACGCCGCCGCGTGCACGGCGCGCTCCGCCAGCCAGAGCTGGTAGCCCATGATCCACCAGCGATAATGCGCGTCGTCGTCGAACACGCGACCACACTGCGGGCAGCGATGCGCTCGCGGCGTGAACGGGTCGAACTCGAGCAGGACCCCGTCCACGTCGCAGCGGCCGCCGCGGCGCGTCATGCGGGCCTTCTCGGCGGGGATGAACAGGTCGCGCGCGAGCACTGGCTCGAGGTCGGCGGCCAGCGAGTCGGCGAGCGGGCGAAGCTCTCCGGCGGCGGCGGCGCGACGGCGCTCGAGCGCGGACGTGGTCAGCAGGACGGTCAATGGCCACCGCTCGGCGCCGCGAGCCGCCACGCCGCGACGGTCGGCATCTCGCCGCGAAGATCCATCGTCACCCCACCGAGGCGCGCCGTCACACCCTGCACGCCGCGCGCGTGATACACCCACGCGACGGGCACGTCGTCGTGTAGCACGCGCTGCACGGCGTGCCATGCGGCGAGGAGCTCGTCGCGCGACCGGGCGGCGGACACGCGCGCGAACGCGCCGTCCAGGCGCGGCGTGTGATACCCCGCATAGTCGAGCGCGCCACCGGCAAGCCTCGAGTCGAACATCGCCGCAAGATACGAGAGTGAGAGGTCGCCCGGGATTCCCGTGAACAGCGCGTCGAACCGTTTGGGTTGCGCCCGCGCCTCCGCGAGAAAGGCCCCGAACTCGAGCTGGCGGATCTCGAGCCGTATGCCGTGGGCGCGCATGTCCGCCTGCAGGAGCTGTTCGACCGCGTTGTCGCCGCTGCCGACGGTCACGAGCGTGAAGGCGAGGGGCCGGCCACCGCGCGCGCGCCATCCGCCAGCGCCGCGCAGCCAGCCGGCCGCGTCGAGCAACGAGTCCGCGGCGCCCGCGCGCGGCGGCGGGAAATCGAGCGCGAGCGGATTGTCGGGCGGCACGGGGCCGAACGCCGGCGTCGCGTAGCCGGCCAGCGCGGCATCGATGATTCGGCGCCGGTCGATCGAGGCCGAAACGGCCTCGCGCACGCGCGCGTCGTCGAACGGCGGGCGCGCGGCGTTGAAGACGATCGCGTTGGAGAAGAGCACCGGGTAGGAAATCACGCGCAGCGACGGGTCACGGGAGACCAGCGCCGCCATGGTGGGGGCGATCCCGGCGATGGCGAGCTCGCCGCTCACGAGCCCGGCGAACTTCGTCGTCGGCTCATCCACGACCGCGACGACGAGGCGCTCGACCGCGGGCGGCCCGCCCAGCGCGAGGGGGAAGTCAGCCGATCGCTCGAACACCCACCGGCGCCCCGGTTCGCGCGAGCGAAAGCGGAAGGGGCCGTTCCCCACCGGATTGGTGTTGAACGGCGCGCGCCGCATGTCGGCGTGCGCCACCGCGCCGAGGATGTGCGCGGGGAGGATCGCCAACTCGCACAACACCGGAGGAAAGTCGGGGGGCGGCGTGGAGAAGCGGATGACGACCGTGCTGTCGTCGCGGGCCGTCACCGACGTGACGCTCGTGAGATCGCCGTAACGCGGATAGCCGGTGGCCGGGTCGCGCGCCGCGTCGATGGTGAACGCGACATCGCGCGCCGTCGTAGGCTGCCCGTCGTGCCACGCGAGCGACGGAATGAGGTGGAGCGTGAGCGCGTCGCGCGTGGGGCTCCACTCCCAGCGGCGGGCGAGGTACGGACGTGGGGCGAGTGTGCTGTCGTAGCGCGCGAGCGTGACGTACAAGGCAAAGCGCTGGATCTGGCGCGACAACGGGTGGACGGTCACGAGCGGATTCGCGGACTCGAGGTCCGCCCCCGACGCGTAGACCACGGTATCATCGGAGCGGGTCGGCGCTCCGCACGCGGCGATGCAAAGACCCACGACCACCGTTGACGCGGCTCGCGCCCGGCGCATCATCCGGATGTGCGTACCCTCATGCGGCGCCTGGCGGCGGCATTCGTCCTGTTGTGGCTCGTCGTCACGCTCACGTTTCTCCTCGTCAGGCTGGCTCCGGGTGACGCGGCGGCGATTCTCGTTCCGCCGACGGCCACGCCCGCGGACGCCGCGCGCCTCCGCGCCGAGCTCGCGCTCGATGCACCCGTCGCGGTGCAATATGCAAAGTGGATGGGCGGGCTGCTGAGGGGCGATCTCGGCGAGAGCTTCGCGCAGCGGCGCCCCGTGACCGCCGTGTTGTCGGAGGCCCTTCCGATATCGCTGGGACTCGGGCTCGCCTCGCTGACGCTGACGTTCGTCGTGGGCGTGACGATCGGGACGATCCAGGCCGCACGGCGGCGCAGCGTGCTCGATCCCCTGCTCACCGTGGTCACCACGTCGGTGTACGCGGCACCGAGCTACTGGCTGGCCTTGTCGCTCATCGCCGTCTTCACCTACGGCGCGACCGTGTGGGGGTTCCCCCAGGCGCTGCGGCTGCCGGCGTTCGGGCTGCGAGACCCGGCCGGTACGGCGAGCGGATGGGCGGCGGTGGTCGATCTCGTGCGACACGCGATCCTCCCCGTGACCGTGCTCGCCGCGGTGGGCGCGGCCGGCATCGCGCGCTACACGCGCAGCACGGTGGCCGATCTGGCGGGAGCGGAATGGGTGCGCACGGCGCACGCGAAAGGACTTGGCGCGCGCGCCGTGTACGGGCGCCACGTGCTCGCGAACGCGCTGCCACCGCTGGTGGTGCTGCTCGCGCTGTCGCTCCCCGGCGTGGTGGCCGGCTCGGTGTTCGTCGAGAGCGTGTTCGCATGGCCGGGGATGGGACGCGCGATAGTACTCGCCATCTCGTCGCGCGATTACCCCGTCGTGATGGGCGCGACGCTGCTGTACGCCGCGCTGGTGATCCTCGCCAATCTCGCGGCCGACCTCGCTTTGCCGCTGCTCGATCCGCGGCGCGAAGCGTGAGGCGAGCGGCGTGAACCGGCTCGCGACATTCTCGGCGGTGCTGCTCGCGTCGCTCATCGCGGGCGTGGTGCTCGTCCCCGCCCTCGCCGGCACGGACCCGCTGGCCATCGGCGATGTGCTCGCGACACGATTGGTGCCTCCCGGGGCCACCGACGGGCTCGGACGGTTCCACCTCCTGGGCACCGACCGATTCGGCCGTGACCTGTTCGTGCGGATGATGCTGGCGGGGCGCGTGTCGCTGGCGGTCGGGGTGGCCGGGTCACTGCTGGCCGGGATGGTGGGTACGGCGGTCGGCGCGGTCGCGGCATGGCGCGGCGGCGTGGTCGACCGGATCGCCATGGCGGTGTCGGACGCGCTGCTGTCGATACCGCGCCTGATCCTGCTGCTCCTGTGCGCGGCGCTGTGGCACCCCGGCGTGGGCACGGTGCTCGCCGTCCTGGCGGCCACGGGCTGGATGGGCGTGGCGCGGCTCGTGCGCGGCGAGGTGCTCGGCGTACGCGCGCAACCGTACGTGTCCGCGGCTCAGGCGTTAGGCGCGTCGTCGCGTCGCGTGCTCTGGCGTCACGTCGTCCCCAACGCGCTCGGCCCGGCCATCGTGGCGACGACGCTCGGGGTCGGCAACGCGATCCTGCTGGAGAGCGGGTTGTCGTTCCTCGGGCTCGGCATCCAGCCCCCGAAGCCGAGCTGGGGGAACATGATCGCGGGCGGGCGCGACCTGATCGTGACGGCCCCCTGGGTGGCGATCGCGCCGGGGCTGGCGTTGATCGTCACGGTGCTGGCGTGCACGCTGCTGGGCGACAGCCTGCGCGACCGACTGGCGGGCGAGCGGCCGAGGGACATCGCGGAGCGCGCGTGAGAGTTGGGGGGCTGGGCTTGGGGCTCGGCGGTGGGCCTAACGTTGCTCCGTCATTCCGAGCTCGCTTGTCGTTCCGAGCGGAGCGGCCTGACAGGTTGTCATTCCGAGCGGAGCCGCGCAGCGGCGGAGTCGAGGGACCCTCATCTTCTGGGTAGAGGGCCTGTCTCTCTACAGGTGGTAATTGGGGTCAGACTCGAATTCCCGGTTGGGAATTCGAGTCTGACCCCAATTACCCCGCTCAGAATGACACAGGCGCACTAACGCACCAGGATCGTGACCACGGCGCGCGGGCCCGCCTCGAACGCGACTCGGTCCGCCATCGGCGCCAGCTCGGCAATGGGCGTTTCGTCGAGGTGCGCCAGCTTCGCTTCGACCGGAGTGAACGGGAGCCCCCACGTGCCGCTCGTCGACGCCTCCGTCAGGTTCACGCAGCGCAGCACCAGCCACTCGCCGTCCTCGCTCTCCCTGGCCGACGAGAACGCGAGGCCCGCTCCGTCGAGCGTCAGACCGCCGGCATTGCGATAGCTCGCCATCGCCGAGCGCAGCGTCGTGCCCACCAGGGGAAGGAGCACGTCGTCCGCGGTGCGCTCGATCAGGTCGATCGTCTCGGACGTTCGTGGGCCGTGGGGAAAGATGGCGAACTCGCCGGCGAACGGCCCGAACATCTGCGCCTCCGGCGTGGGCACGGGCCAGCCCGCGTGCCCGGGGCGCTCGGGCAGATCGTTGCGCGAGAGATCGCCGACCGCCCTCACGAGCGTGATCGCCACGTCTCCCGATGCGCCGGCTTCGTACTCGGCGAGCCCGTCGCTGAACACGGTGCACCCGCGCGCTCCGGCGAACAGCGACACGTAGCGATGCATCGGCGCCGTGGGCGGCGGCTGCTCGATGGCGCGCTCGTCCTCCGACACGACGATGGGCGCTCGCTCCACCGGCCCGAACGCGGCGTCGGCCCACGTGCGCGCGCCGCCAACGCCGGTGCGAAACCGCGCGCGCAGCCGGTGACCCGCGGCGCCGTTCACGCCTTCGACCAGCACGCGGAGGAACGGCGCCCCCGCGTCGAGGCGCAGCCGCAGGCGCACGTCCACGAAGCCGGCACCGCGGCCGTCGCGGGTCGCGCCAGCGAGGCGGCGATCGGTGGCCGACGGGAGCACGATGCGCCAGCGAGTCTCGATGTCCGCGCGCAGCGGACCAGCGTGGACGAGTCGCGCGCGCAGAAACCGCTCCTCGACCCGCACCGGTCCGTAGGGCGAATGCGTGTAGAGGTCGCCGCGGTCGCCGACGTCCTCCAGCGCGATGACCCGGGGAATCGACCACGAGCCGTCGGCCGCCGCGAGCGAGACCGTGCCGTCGGCATCGAGCTGCACGCGGAGGATGCCGTTGTCGAGCGCCTCCGATGTGCCGGTCACGGACGGCTCCGCAAGCGCGGCACCGCCCTTCCCCTCATCGAGCGCGAGCGGCGTGATGGAATACCCCGACACGGGAGGCAGCCACGCGACGACCCGCCTCACCTCCACGAGGTCGTTGTCGGGGTAGTGGCGCGGCGACTCCACGCGGCGGTTCGCGCGTCGCGTAGCAATGAGCTGCACCGGCACGGCTCCGCCCGAAAGCCGTGGGGCGACGACCTGCCTGACGCGGTCCGGCGGTGCCGAGCCCGGCCCGACACCGACGTCGGCGAGGAACGTCTCGATCTCGAGCTCCGCGACCCCGCCGCGTGGACGTGCCGCGCGGTTGCGAACGAGCACGAGTGACCGCCAGTCCGACGGGCGCGTGCGCGCAACCACGCGGTCGTGGCCGAGCAGGTCGAGGATGGCGTCGTCACGAACGCCGGCGCCCTGCGCGAGCGCGTCATCGAGCCGGGCGTCCATGGCGCGCGCGACGTCGTCGATGGAACAGCCGCAGAGTGTGTCATGCGGGTGCGACAGCAGCACCGCACGCCAAGCGGCATCGACGAGATGACGGCGCGAGGTGCCGCGAATACGCGCGGCGAGCGCGCTCCACGGTTCGACATCGCGAAGGAGGAGCCGCTCCGCCTGTGCGTTCCGCCGCTTCTGCCGAGCGCGCGTGCCGAACGTGCCCTGCAGCGTCCACGCGTACCCGTACGAGTCGCGGAGCTCGCCGCGCACCACGGGGAGCGGGAGCGTCCGCGCGCGCGCCAGCAGCTCGTTCGCGAACCGTCGCAGCGTGACGCGCTCGACGGGCATCGGCGCGGCGGCGACGGCGAGCGCGGCGAGCGCCTCGGCCTGGTCGGTTTGCCGGGCGTGGTGATCCGCGCCGTTCTGCACCAGCAGCAGCCCCGTCCGCGACCGCGGCGCGAGCGCAGCCCGCATGGCGCACCATCGGTCATGCGCGCCGGGGGCGTCCGCCGGCAGGTTCGAGCCGAGCTCGTAGCCATCACGCGGCAAATGAAACATCACCACCGAGGCGCCGTCGGGCGCCTGCCAACGCACGGTGTCGCCGGCCGGCCACCGCGAACCACCGTAGCCGCGCCACACGATGGCGACCTCGAACCCGAACCCGCGCGCGATCGTCGGGAGCGCGGCGGCGTGGCCGAAGGCATCGGGCGAGTAGAGAACGGGCGGCGGTTCGGCGCCCGTGCGGCGCAGCGCGCGGCGCCCGGCGAGGAGGTTCCGCACGAGCGCTTCGCCGCTGGGAATGAGCTCGTCGGCAAGCACGTACCATGGGCCCGCCTCGATGACACCCGCGCGAAGCGCCTGCGCGAGCTCGCTCACACGGTCGGGACGTACGTCGGCGAAATCCTCGAGCACCACCGCCTGGCCGTCGAGCAGAAACGGCCCGTTCGCGTTCGGGTCATCCAACAGCTCGTCGATGAGAGCGACGAGCCGCTGGCGAAATCGGCCCGCGGGCAGGTACCACTCACGATCCCAGTGTGTGTGCGAGATGACGTGCACCACCTCGCCGCCGCTCGTCGCTGCCCGACCCTCGTTCGTCATGCGCGCGGAGTCTGGCGGGCCGCACCTCGCGCGGCAAGGGGCGAGGTGGACGGCGAGGCCGGAACCGGCAGCCAGCTGGCGCGCGCCGAAGGCGGAGCTCGGGGAACTCGGTGTCGAGCCTTCAGTGCTTCAACGGACTGGCCGGTCTGCTGGTCCAGTCACGCGCCAGCCACTCGAATTCGGATGCTCCCCGTTCTCATGCCGCGCTGACCCATGCGCGGTGGCAGCGGGGCCAGCCATTCGTTAGGCGACCGGCCTGCGGCCCGTGATCAGCCGGTACAGCACGACAATGACCGCGATGACGAGCAGAATGTGGATGAGCCCGCCGGCGACGTGGAACACGAAGCCGCCGAGAATCCAGAGTACGAACAGAATGAGCGCGATCGTCCAGAGCATCATGACCCCCACGGCGAGTGTAGTGTGCCGATCATGAGGGCAACTGTCGTACCGCACTCGGGCGGAGCGGGCCGCGCGGCGCTCAGCGGGTCGTGATCTCTCCGGTGCGCCGGTGCGGAGCTGCTTCACGATCGCGCGCGGGAGGCGGCTCCTGCGCGTGATCGAGCACCTGATGCGCGATCTGGCGGCCCAGGAGGATGCGTGTCGCGCGGACATCGTGGCCGACGTCGATCAACAGGATCGCGAGATCGCCCGTGCCCCAGAGCAGTCCGGCCAGCACGATGAGCCGGCTCATCTCACCGAGCAGCGTCGGGATCGCGGCGCGTCCCTGATTGACGAGGCCCGTGATCACCTCCGCGATGAGCAGCAGCACGAGAATGATCGCCATGAAGCGGAACAGCTTCGAGAGGTAGCGCAACCCGATGTAGGGCTCGATGTCGGAGGCACGCACGTCCATGAGCTTTTCCGCGTCGCTCCGGCGCGCCGCTGCCGCTTCATCGGTCGCGGAGCTCTCTGCCGTATCGGGCGGGTCCAGATCTACCGTGTGTGGGCTCATCAGGAGTCTCCTGTTCCGGTCCAACGCGCGCGATACCCGCGCGCATCGATGTGAATGAAAGGTCCGTGCCCACCACTTGCCACGTAGACGCCGCTGCCGCCCACCAGGGTCGGATGCCCGCGCTCGACCCGGTCGACCGCGGCCTGGATCACCTCGCTATCCCTGATGTCGGCACGGCCGTCACGGTTGAGGTCGTCCATCCAGCCGTTGCCGTCGTTGTCGATGAAGATGTCGGCCGCGTCCCCATACATGTGGCGGCTCAGGCTGGCTCGCCCTTGCGGATCGCCACCGCTCACGTTGTACTGCGGCGTCCGGAACCCGCTCATGACGCGAACGCCATTCGTTTCGTACCCGCGCTCCTCGAGGTCGAGCAGCACCAGCTCCAGCTTGTCCACCAGCCGCATGTCGAGCACGAGATACTTCGGCCAAACGTTCTCCTGCCCATGCGTCAGGAAGTCGCCGAGCGCGAAGTGATCGGACACGGGCGTATCCTGATTCTCCTCCGTGACCTCGATGAACCCCGAAGGGGTGACGTACCCCGCGCGGGCACGGCCGCGCTCGGTCGGCCACGTGCCGATGTAGTAGAGGCCGATTCGCCCGCCGCGGCGACGCGCGCGGGGGGTGAGAGTGATGACGCTGAAATCCGTCACCTCCTTGAGCGCGCTGCCCACCCGAACGGCGGTCTGCCACACGCCGGATGCTTCGGGTGCGAGCGGCACGCCCGACGAGTCCGGCAACACGAACGCCGTGCGCATGCGCGGTGGGGCGATCGTCGGCGCCGTCGTCGTCGTGCCGACGTGAAGGAGGCTGGCCGAGTCGACTGCTGCCGAGTCGGTGGCGCCGCCGGCGCGCGAGTACGCGATGGCGGCACCGGCGGGGAGCGTATCCTGGACGATCGGCTCGCCGCGCTCGCCAACGACGGCTTTGAGGCGGCCACTCTCGCCGCGAAGCGGTGTGAGCAGGTTGATGGTCGCGTCGGTGAGATACGCGACGCTCGGCGCGTTAGGGTCGGTGAGGGTGGCTCCGATGGTGCGCGTCGCATCGGTGGCGCTCGCATCGAGCGGCCCCTCCGCGGCGCGCGCTTCGGCAATGGACCAGGCCCATCCGGCAGCGAACGTCAGCAGCACGACACCGAACACGGCATCGAGTACGCGCTCGACGCGCCGACCCACTCCGGCGCGGTGCCATCGGCTCGCGGGCGGCTCGGGAAGCCGGAGGGCGGCCTCGACCGCGTGCAACAGGTGCGCGGCAGCGCTCGCGACCGAGTGCGTCGAGTGCGCGCGGGGTGACGAGTCGTTGGCATGACTCATTCGCGATCCCTCCCGTGCAAGGGGCCGTGCGCGCGCCGAAGCCGTTGACCGGCCGCCCCCGAGCGTCGAACTTGCACCGGCTCGTTCTCCCCTCCCACCAAATTCATGGACACACTCGTCGGGCTCTTCCACCAGCTCTCGGACCTGCCTGCGCTCATCAAGTGGGCCGGATACGTCGGCGTGACTGGCATCATCTTCACCGAGACCGGGCTCCTGTTGGGGTTCTTCCTGCCGGGGGACTCGCTTCTCGTCACGGCGGGGTTGCTCGGCTCGCAGGGCTATCTGAACGTCTACCTCCTCGGTGCTCTATGCACGGTTGCGGCCATCGCGGGGGACTCGGTGGGATATGCGATTGGCCGAGCCAGCGGTCCCCGCATTTTCAGGCGCGAGGACTCGCTGCTGTTCAACAAGCAGCACCTCTACCGAGCCCACCAGTTCTACGAGCGTCACGGCGGCAAGACGATCATTCTCGCGCGCTTCATGCCGATCATCCGGACGTTCGCGCCGGTGGTGGCTGGCGCGGCGGAGATGCGCTACCGGGATTTCGTGCTCTACAACGTGGTGGGCGGCGTTCTCTGGATCTGGAGCATGCTGTTCGTCGGCTATTTCCTCGGACGCTACGTGCCTGGCATCGACCGGCACATCGAGCAGGTGATCATTCTGGTTATCTTCCTCTCGATACTGCCGGGGATCATCGGATGGCTGAAGGAGAGGAAAGCGCACAAGAAATCGGGACCCGGAAACGGGGAAGCGGGAACCGAACCTGCGTCGGGGTTGTAATCGCGAGCCGAGCAGGGCGGTCGTTCCCGAGTCCCGGATCCCGGATTCCAGTTCCCGGCTCGAACGTCCCAGTCACGGAGAACCACGCACCATGGCCTACACCCTTCCGCCGCTCCCGTACGCATTCGACGCGCTGGAGCCGAGCATCGACGCGCAGACGATGCAGATCCACCATGGAAAGCACCATCAGGCGTACGTCAACAATCTGAACGCGGCGTTGGAGAAGGCGCCCGAGCTGCAGGACCGGAGCCTCGACGAGCTCCTGTCGAAGCTGGATGCGGTACCCGAGGCGGTGCGGACCGCGGTGCGCAACAACGGCGGCGGTCACTGGAACCACTCGTTCTTCTGGCAGATCATGGGGACTAACGCCGGTGGCGAGCCCTCCGGGGCGCTGGCCGCAGCCATCGACCGCGCGTTCACCAGCTTCGGCACGTTCAAGGAACAGTTCGCGGCCGCCGCGATCGCGCGCTTCGGATCGGGGTGGGCCTGGCTCGTCCGCGAGGGCAACGGGCTCGCGATCACGAGCACCCCGAACCAGGACAACCCGCTCATGAGTGGCAAGCCGGCGGGCGACGTGCTCCTGGGGGTCGACGTGTGGGAGCACGCCTATTACCTGAAGTACCAGTGGCGCCGCCCCGACTACGTGGCCGCGTGGTGGAACGTGGTCAATTGGCGGGAAGTGGAGAAGCGGTTCGGGAGATAGTACTGCTGGGGGACGGCGCTGGTCGCTGTTAGCTGGAGCTGGCTAATTGGGGTCAGACTCGAATTGAAGCATTTGAGCTCAATTCGAGTCTGACCCCAATTGCTCCAATTGCCGGCCCGCTGTTACCGGGCGGCCTCCCCTTCGAGGTACGTGTAGCCCTCGAGGCCCGCCACGTACTCGGCGATGAACGTGTTCGCTTCCTGGCGCGAGATGTTCTTCGCCGCGCTCACCTTCCGCCGGAAGGTCGCCAGCAGGTTCGACGCGCCGAACTGCACGTAGTTCAGCACTTCCGTCACCGTGTCGCCGTGCACGAGGTCCGTGATCTCGTAGCCGTGGTCGGCGATCTTGATGTGCACGGCGTTCGTGTCGCCGAACAGGTTGTGGAGGTCGCCCAGGATCTCCTGATACGCGCCGGTGAGAAAGATCCCGAGCATGTAGTCTTCGCCTTCACGGAAGTCGTGCAGCTCGAGGCTCGGCCGGCCGTCCTTGTCACCGACGAACCGGTCGATCTTTCCGTCCGAGTCGCACGTCACGTCCTGCAACGTGCCGCGCCGCGTGGGCTCCTCATCGAGCCGGTGGATGGGCATGATCGGGAAGAGCTGGTCGATCGCCCAACTGTCCGGCAACGACTGAAAGAGCGAGAAGTTGCAGAAGTAGCGGTCGACGAGCGCCGCATCGAGCTCCTTGATGATCTCCGCGTACGTGTCCCGGTCGTGCTGCGCGAACCGCGCGATCCGGTTGATGCTCGCGAAGTAGAGCGTCTCCGCGATGGCCCGCTCGCGCAGCGACAACACCCCGCTGTTGAAGAGCTGCTGGGCGCGCTCCTTGTCGAACGTCGCGTCGTGGTAGACCTCGAGCACCTTCCGCGCGCGGAGCTTGTTCTTCGCGAGCGTCTGGTAGTCGGCCAGCATCTCGTGAAGCAACGAGTGGTCGTCGTCCGTGATCTCGGGGATCGGCGGCTCGGCCTGCGACTCGACGTCGATCACCTTGAGCAGCAGCAGCGCGTGGTGCGCCGTGAGCGCGCGCCCCGACTCGCTGATGATGTGCGGCATCGGAAGCTCCTCGTTCCGGCACATCTCGGCGATGGTGTAGACGACGTCGTTCGCGTACTCCTGCAGGCTGTAGTTGACGCTCGCGTGCGCGGTCGAGCCGGTGCCGTCGTAATCCACCCCCAGCCCGCCGCCCACGTCCACGTGCGTGATGTCCACCCCCGCCTTCCGCAGCTCGGCGTAGTAGCGCGTGATCTCCTGCAGCGCCGACTTGATGTAGCGGATGTCGGTGACCTGGCTGCCGATGTGAAAGTGGATGAGCTTGAGGATGTCGAGGCGGTCGAGCGCCCGGAGCCGGTCGATGAGCTTCATGAGCTGCGCGGCGTTGAGCCCGAACTTGGATTTCTCGCCGCCGCTCTGTGCCCACCGCCCTGCACCCTCCGAGACCAGCTTGATGCGCACACCCGCGGTGGGTGTGACACCGAGATCGGCGGCTGCATCGAGCAGCACATCGAGCTCGCTCAGCTGCTCGAGCACGATGAACACCTTGTGCCCCAGCTTCTGCCCCATGAGGGCGAGGCGCATGAACTCCTCGTCCTTGTAGCCGTTGCAGACGATGATGTGGTCCGTCGATTCGCTGAGCGCGAGCACCGCCTGCAACTCCGGCTTGGAGCCGCACTCGAGGCCGACGCCGTGCGCTTTCCCGAACTCGACGATCTCTTCGACGACGTGTCGCTGCTGATTGACCTTGATCGGATAGACCGAGGTGTAGCCGCCTTCGTACTCGAACTCGCGAATGGCCGAATGGAATCGCTCGCTCAGCGACTCGATGCGCGAGCGGAGGATGTCGGAGAAGCGGAGCAGCACCGGCAGGGCGACACCCTGTTCCTCGAGATCGCGCGCGAGATCGAAGAGGTCGAGCGACAGCTCGGGCTGGCTGCGGTCGGGGCGAACGACGACGTGCCCGCGTTCGTTGACGTCGAAGTAGCCGGCACCCCAGCCCTCGATGTTATAGAGCTCGCGCGCGGTTTCGATCGACCAACCGGGGGCGCTCGCCTCGTCGGTCGCGGGGGGTACCTGTGTCGTCGTCATACGCGGAATTCTACGGGCACGCGGAACGCTATGGTACCCGAGTCGGGGTGGAGCCGCCGGCGGAGGGAGCAGCTGTCGGCGCCGTCAGCCCGATTCGGCGGCCGACGCCGTCATGATTAGCTTTTCTCCCCGGGCTCCGACGGTGTCGGAGCGCCGTGCACACACGCCCGGGCGCCGAGGATCGCCGACGAATGAGGAGGCTGCTCAACTATTTCCTGCGCGGGCTCGTGCTGGTGGCGCCGCTCGCGATCACGCTCTACGTGTGCTGGGTCGTGTTCGTCCGCATCGACGGCTGGCTCGGGTTCCGCATCCCGGGGCTCGGGTTTCTGGTCACCGTGGTGCTCATCACGCTCATCGGCTTCCTCGGCTCCAATCTCATCACGCGCGGCATGGTCGCGATCGTCGATCAGACGCTCGGCCGACTGCCCTTCGTGCGGCTGCTCTACACGTCGACGAAGGATCTGCTCAACGCATTCGTCGGTGAGAAGCGGCGCTTCGACAAGCCGGTGCTGGTCCGGCTGAGCGCCGCCAGCGAGGCGCGAATGGTCGGATTCGTGACGCAGGAGTCGCTCGAGCGACTCGGACTCGACGGCTTCGCGTCGGTCTACTTTCCCCAGTCGTACAACTTCGCCGGCAACCTCGTCGTCCTGCCGGCGTCGCAGCTCGAGCCGCTCGATGCGGCCAGCGCCGATGTCATGGCGTTCATCGTCTCGGGCGGCGTGACCGGCGTGCCCGTGTCGCGCACACCGCGGGGCGCGGACGTCATTCGCGGGTAAGGCGCCTCGGCGATAGCTTCGAGGGTCTGCGCTCTCGCTCGCTCACTCCTCCTCGCCTCCAGATGCCACCTTTCCGAGCAGCGCTTCTCGCCGCCCTGGCATGGTCCACCGTGGCGTGTGCCGCGGCGTCGGCACAGCAGTCGCCGAACGCTTCGCCGGCAGCGCCCGTCCGCAGTACGCTCATTCGCCCCGCTCGCGTGTTCGATGGCGTATCCGCCGACCCGCACGCGGGCTGGGTCGTGCTGGTCACCGGCGAGCGAATCGCCGCGGTGGGGCCGGCGGCCGACGTGAAGGCGCCTGCCGGCGCGGTGACGATCGATCTGCCTGGCACCACGCTGATGCCGGGGCTCATCGAGGCACACTCGCACCTCCTGCTGCATCCGTACAACGAGACGAGTTGGGACGACCAGGTGCTGCACGAGCCGCTGGCGTTGCGCGTGGCGCGCGCCACCGTGCACGCGAAGAACACGCTGCTCGCCGGGTTCACGACCGTGCGCGACCTCGGTACCGAGGGCGCCGGCTATGCCGACGTGGGGCTCAAGCGCGCGATCGAACAGGGGATCATCCCCGGCCCGCGCATGCTCGTCGTGACGCGCGCCATCGTCGCGACGGGCAGCTACGGGCCGAAGGGGTTCAACGCCGAATTCGATGTGCCGCAGGGCGCGGAGGAGGCCGACGGCATCGACGGCCTGACGCGCGTCGTGCGCGATCAGATCGGCAAGGGCGCCGATTGGGTCAAGGTGTACGCCGACTACCGCTGGGGACCCAACGGCGAGACGCGGCCGACTTTCACCGTGGAAGAGCTGACGCGCATCGTGGAGGTCGCGCGCAGCAGCGGACGTCCCGTCGTGGCACATGCGAGCACCGCCGAAGGGATGCGGCGCGCGACGCTCGCGGGTGTGGAGACGATCGAGCACGGCGACGCGGGGACGCCCGAGGTGTTTCGCCTCATGGCGCAGCGAGGCGTCGCACTCTGCCCGACCGTGGCCGCCGGCGACGCGATTCTGCAGTACCGGGGGTGGCGGCGCGGCGTCGACGCCGACCCGCCTCGCGTGCGCGAGAAGCGCGCGAGCCTCAAGGCGGCGATCGATGCCGGCGTCACGATCTGCAACGGCAGCGATGTCGGCGTGTTCACGCATGGCGACAACGCACGCGAGCTCGAGCTGCTCGTGGACTACGGGATGAAGCCGGTGGACGTGCTGCGCGCGGCCACGTCGGTGGACGCGCGCGTGCTGCACCTCGACGATCAGCTCGGCACCGTGAAGGCGGGGCTGCTGGCGGACCTCGTCGCGGTGGACGGAGATCCCACGCGCGACATCTCGTCGGTTCGGCGCGTGCGACTCGTCATGAAAGGCGGGGTCGTGTACCGCGGGCCGGACGCAGCTTCGAGGTAGGACCGGTGGTTTCCACGACTGGACTGCCAGGTGCGCGGCCCGATGGCGAGGCGTACCGGAGCGTCGCGCGAGCGGGAGTCGGCACCGTCACGAAAGAGGGGTAAGGCACGTGGACAATCTCTGCCACTCGCTGGTTGGCGCCGCGATGTCGGGGGCCGGCCTGCGCCGCCGCACCGGCCTCGCCACCGTCACGCTGGTCCTCGGCGCGAACCTGCCTGACGCGGACGCGCTGCTCTACCTGTTCGAAGACGGGACAAGCGCGCTCGCGTTTCGCCGCGGCTGGACACACGGCCTGCTCGCGATGGCGGTGCTACCGGCGCTGCTGGCGGTGGTCATGGTCGGCGTGGGGCGACTGCTCGAGCGCCGCCGCGCTCGGCTGCGCCGGCCGACCGGGCGCATCCCGATTCGACCGGCGCAGCTGCTGCTGCTCGCCGCGCTCTCGGTGTGGACGCACCCGCTGCTCGACCTGCTCAACACGTACGGCGTTCGACTGCTGATGCCGTTCTCCGGGCGTTGGTTCTACGGGGACGCGCTGTTCATCGTGGACCCGTGGGTGTGGCTCGCGCTTGGCATCGGCGCGACGATCTCGCTGCGACGCGCACGCGCCGTCCCGGTCGGCGCCGGCACGGCGACGGTGATGCGCCGTGTGGAGCGGCCGGCTCGGATCGCGCTCTCCGCGGTCGCCATCTACATCGTCGCGATGGCGGCTTCGAGCGTCCTCGGCCGCGTCGTCGTGGAGCGTCAGGCCCGCGCGGCCGGCGGCGCGCCGGCGCAGCGCGTGATGGTCGCGCCCGAGCCGGTCCAGCCGTTCACGCGCGATGTCGTTCGGGACCTCGGCGATGCGTACGAGGTGGGCCGGCTCACGTGGTCCGTGCCGCCGCGCTACGTGTCGTCGCGCGCGCCATTCGCCAACGGGCTCGCGCGCGCGCCGGCGCGCGAGGCGGCGCGCGACCCGCACGCTCGCGACTTCCTGTCCTGGTCGCGGTTCCCGTACGCCGACGTCTCGGCCGCGGGCGACAGCGTTCGGTTCGAGGACGCGCGTTATGCGGTGCCCGGCCAGATGCGCTGGGCCGGCGTGTCGGTGCCGCTGCCCTCCCCCGCGACCGACTCCCGCTGAGCACCGCGGGCGCGGCGCCTACTTGTGCCGGTAGGTGATCCGCCCGCGCGACAGGTCATACGGCGAGACCTCGATCGTGACGCGATCGCCGGCGAGCACGCGGATGCGATTCTGCCGCATCTTGCCGCCTAACGTCGTCAGCACGTCGTGGCCACCCGCCACGGCCACGCGGAAGGTTGCGTTCGGCAGCACTTCCACGACGGTTCCTTCCATCTCGATCGCGCCCTGCTTCGCCATGCATGTCCTCCGCGGCCGCGGCGCGGCCGTCGAGGCCGCCGCGCGCGGGCTTCGATCCGATCTGTGAGGCACGACGTTCACGCCTGCCGCGTACTCAAGCTGAAGGGTCGCCGGCGACGCCGCAACCCGAGCCCGCCGGCGGCGCCCCCGATGGGCTAGTGCGTCGGCGCCGCCCGGGGCAGCGGGTCGGGCAAGTCGGCCGCCACGTAGGCCATCACCGCCATCGTGGCCACGCACAACGCCATCTCGCGCGGGTCGAGCTTCTCCGGCGTGTCGGCCTCGGTGTGGTGATACCAGAAGTACTTCGTGCCGTCCACGGTCAGCCCCATCCCCGGCACGCCGAGCGCCATGATCGGGCCGATGTCCGCGCCGCCGCCGCCCTTCGTGATCGTGCCCGCTCCGATGCGGTCGAGCAGCGATCCGACCTGCTTCACGATGTCGAACGCGGCGTCCGAGCCGCTGAAACCGAACCCCTGCGGCTTGAACACGCCGCCGTCGGACTCGATGGCGAGCACGTGTTTTTCGAGCTCCGCCTTGTGGGCGTCGCGGTATGCCTGGCCGCCGCGACCGCCGTTCTCCTCGTTCGTCCAGCCCACGACGCGGATGGTGCGCCGCGGCTTGAGGCCGAGCCGGTTGAGCAGTTTCACCGCCTCCCAGGCCACCACCACACCGCCGCCGTCATCCATCGCGCCACGGCCCACGTCCCACGAATCGATGTGACCGCCGAACACCACCACCTCGTCGGGACGTTCCGAGCCGACGATCTCGCCCACCACGTTGCGCGACGGCGCGTCGGGGAGCGTGCGGGCGGACATCACGAGCTTCACGCGAATGCGCGCGCCGCGATCCTGCATCCGGTGGAGCATCTCCGCGTCCTCGAGCGTGATGGCCGCCGCGGGGATGCGTCGCACGGTGGAATCGTAGAACATCCCGCCCGTGTGCGGCGTGCGCATCGAGAACGGCGTCACCGAGCGAACCAGCGCGGCCACGGCACCAGCCTGCGCGGCCGCGATGGCGCCGCGCGCGCGATACTGCACGGTCTCGCCGTAGCTCGTGAACGGCACGTCGAACAGCACGATTTTCCCCCGGGCCTGCGCCGCCTTCGCGGTGAGATCGCTGAAGCTGTTCACGACGATCACGTCGGCGGTGATGCCGCCGGCCGGCGTGGCGATGCTTCCACCCAGCCCCAGCATCGGCAGGTTCTGCGCACGCGGACTCACGAGCTGCGCCGACTCGGCCCCTCGCACCCACACCGGCACCATGACGCGCTCGCCGCGCACGTTCTGCAGGCCGTCCGCCTTCATCGTCGCGAGCACCCAGTCGATCGCCTGCTCGAGCGCGGGCGTGCCGCTCAGCCGGCTCCCGAAGCGCTCCGACAGCTCGGCGACCCGCGTCCACGCCGTGCTGTCGTTCATCGCGGCGTCGATGATGCGGTTGGCATCGGGGCGGTACCGGTCGGCGATCGATTGCGCGGGTAGCCGGCCGGCCATCAGAATGGCGGCCAGCACGGCCGTATGGAATGGTCGTATCACCTGGGAGACGTTTGAAGGATTGACGTTCGGCGCTCAGCGCGCGCCGACATTGTACTTCTTCAGGACCTCGCGCACGCGGTCGAGCGGAATCGCATCCACGGTGCGGCCGCGGGCGGTGACGGGCGTAGCCATGAAGAGCGAGTTGTAGATCGACTCCTCGGTGGCCTCCACCACGGCTTCGAACAGCCCGGACATGGCGTCGTTCGTCAATTCCTCAGTGGGACGCGTGAGCGCCTCCGCCGCCCCGGACGCGGGCGGCGTGAGGCGGCGGCGTACGGACGGCGCCGTCGAGAACGCGATGACGAAGTCGCCCGACCCGTTCGATGCCGACGACCCCGTGCGCCCGAGCCCCATCATCGCGCGCGCCGCGAGCCGCTCGAGGTTGCGGTCGGATAACGGCGCGTCGGTCGCGACGACCATCATGATCGACCCGTCGCCGCGCTCGCGCTCGACGTCGTTCTTGAACGCATAACGACCGAGCTCCCGCCCCACCGGCGCGCCAAGTACCTGGAGGATGCCGCCGAAGTTCGACTGCACGAGCACTCCGACGGTGTACCCGCCAAGCGACTTTGGCACGACGCGCGACGACGTGCCGATGCCGCCCTTCCACCCGAACGCCTGCGTGCCCGCCCCGGCGCCCACAGAGCCCTCGGCCACCGGCCCACTCCTCGCGCCGTCGAGCGCCGCGCGCACGTGCTCGGGCCGGATCGGCCGCGACCGGATGGCGTTCAGGCCGCCATCGTTCGTCTCACCGACCACCGGGTTGATCGAGCCGACGCGCTCCATTCCAGGCTGGCCGAGCATCCACTCGACCATCGCGTCGGCCGCCTTCCAGACGCATAACGTGCAGGTGAGAAGGATCGGCGTCTCGAGCTCGCCAAGCTCCTTCACCTGCGTGCTGCCGACGAGCTTCCCGAACGCGTTGCCGATGTGCACGGCCGCGGGCACACGATCGAAGTAGGCATTCCCGCCGTGCGCGCGAATGGCCGTCACGCCGGTGCGCACCGAGTCGCCTTCGATGACCGTGGCGTGCCCCACGAGCACGCCATCGACGTCGGTGATGGCGTTGTTGGCGCCCGGCTTGAAGATGCCGGGCGCGGCGCCGAGGTCGCGGGCACGCGCGCGCGGCGCCGACTGCGCGCCCGCGCCGGCGCCGGTGAAGGAGGCGGCGCTCATGGCGACGAGCGTGAGCGACGCAAGTCGGGTGAATCCGCGTGAGGTCAGGATGCGATCTTCTCCGTCTTCTTTTGCCGCGACTTCAGGTGCTCTTCCATCCTGAGCCGCGGAATGCCGTCCTTGAGCCAGTCGGGCGCCGGCTCGCCCTTGAGATAGTAGTCGAAGAACTCCCGCATGCGAATCGTGTAGTCCTTCTGATTGCGCGGCTGGGCCAGCCCGTGATTCTCGCCCACGTACTGGAGCAGCACCACGTCCTTGCCGAGCTCGCGCAGCGTGTTGAAGAACGTGATGCCCTGGTTGAAGTCCACGGCGCCGTCGCGCTCGTTATGCAGCAGCAGCAGCGGCGTCTTGATCTTGTCGGCGTGGAACGCCGGCGAGTTGCGGATGTACGCGTCGTAGTTCTCGAGGAAATTCCCCTTGAAGCGGCCCTGGCTGCTCTCGAAGATGGCCATGTTGCCGCCACCGGTGTTCCAGTAGATGGAGCTGTACATGCTCACCATGTCGGTGAGCGCGGCGCCGGCGATGGCGCTCTTGAAGATGTTCGTCTGCGTCACGAGGAACGCGGTCTGATAGCCGCCCCACGAGTGGCCGTGCAACGCGACGTTGGCGGAGTCGACAATGCCGGTGGCGACGGCCGCCTTCACGGCCGGCACCACCGCCCACACCGCCGACATTCCGGGGTCGTTCACCTTGTACACGATGTCGGGCTGGAACACCGCGTACCCGCGGCTCGTGTACACGCTCGGGTTGAACGCCTGCGTCTCGTTCGGCACGCTGTAGCTGTGCAGCATCTGCGAGCGCTTCTCGTAGATGTACACGACGGTGGGATACTTCTTCCCCGGCTGGTAGTTCGCGGGGAGGTAGAGCGCGCCCTGCAGGGAGTCGCCCTTGTCGGTGACGTAGTCCACGAGCCGCGCGCCGCTCGACCACGCGTAGTCGCGCTGCTGCGGGTTTGCCGTCGTCAGCCGGCGCGGCGCGGAGAACGCGGCCGTGGTGACCCAGTAGTCCGGGTAGTCCGCCACCGTCTGGCGTGTGTACACCCACGTGTCGGCGTTGCGCGCGCGGGCGAACGCGTACTTCGCGTCGTCCCAGATGAGCGGCCTGGCACCCGGCTTCACGGCCGACACCAGCGCCAACCCTTCCTTCTTCGTCCGCTCACCGTACATCGTGAGATGGAGCGGCTTCGCGAGGTCGATCCCGCGCTCCTCGGGGTCAATGACGACGCGACGCTGGTACCGGATGCCGGTCGAGCGGCCGTTGCCGGTCAGATTCACCGCCGCGCCGGTGCCGCGCACCGGTACGCGCCAGACGTCCCAGTTGTCGGAGAGCAGCACCGCGCTGCCGTCCGTCGCCCAGCCTAACGGCGCCACCGGCGGGCGATCCACGTTGTGGTCGTCCTCCGCATCCACGAACGACACCGGCGCGCCGTCGGTGATGACGCGCGAGCTGCCGGCCGCCATGTCGTACACGCGGTACTGGCCGTCCTCGAAATACAGGAACCGCGAGCCGTCCGGCGAGACGTACTCCCGATTGGGCGTCTTCTTCACCGCCAGCTTCCGCGCTCCCGAGCGCGTGTCGATGACGTACAGGTCGCGGTAGCGCAGACCGTCGATGCTGGCGGCACGTTCGTAGCCGCGGACGTCGACGCCGATGGCCCACCGCTCGTTCGGGGCGAGCGTCACGTCGCGCACGTCGTCGGTACCGAGGCGAACGAACGCGCGGTCGCCAACGCGGTACGCCGCCAGATAGCTGAACGCCTTGTCGCGCGCCTCCTCCACCTGCTGCTGCGACTGCAGCCGCGGGTCCTTCGCGTGCCAGATCACGAGCGACGCGAGCTCGTCGTCATCGGCGTTGCCGCGCCCGGTCGCCTGCATCGCCCCAGGAACGCCGGCCGCGGGCTTCACGTCGGGGCGCGGCGTCTTGCTTTCGGGCGCGGCGCGGCGCGGAGCGATGCCGAAGTAGATCGCGGAACGATCCGCCGCCCACCGCGGCGCGCGGTCGGGCGTGATGCGAGGTCCCGCGGGGAAGCCGCCGGTATCGGTGGGCGTGTAGACGACGGGCTTCACGGCTCCGGCGAAGCCAGTGTAGCCGAGCACGACGTACGACGTGTCGGCGGCAGCACTGTCCGGCCGCCCCCGAAGCACCGCGAGCGCCAGCCCGCTGTCGGCCCACGCCAGCCGCCGGTACACCGCGCGGTCGCTGTCGAGCACACGCACGACATCGGTCGCGAGATCGCGCACCTGCACGCCGTTACCGACCAGGTCGCGCCCCTCGATGCTCCATGCGAGCCATCGTCCCGAGTCGTCGAGCGCGAACTCGCCCACGTTGCCGACGCTCGTGACCGCGCCCGAGCGCAGATCGAGGAGCAGCAGGTCGGAGCCGGCACCGGGCGCCGCGCCGTCGGCGGCGTAGCGCTGCATGACGAGCCAGTTGGGGCGCTTCGACGCGAACGTGAACCGCCGCACCTTCTCGAAGTCGCGCCGCTCGCCGGTGGCGAGGTTCACCAGCACCGCACCGCTCTGCACCGGTTTCCGGTCCTTGCGCAGCTTCCTGGCCTCCGCCTCGGTGGGGTACTTCGCGAACGCCAGCCACTTCGCGTCGTCGGAGAGCACGACCGCGACGTTGGGGCCGCCGCCGAACCCGGCGGGCGGCGGCGGCGCGCCGATCCTGAACCGCCGCTCGTCGCCCTCGCCCGTCGGCCGCACGACCACTTCCGCATCGCCCTCGTTAGGTGCGAGCTGGTACGCGAACCACTTGCCGTCGGTGGACAGCGACGCGAACCGGATGTTCTTCCAGAACGCGAGGTCGGCGGGATCGAGCTGCTTGAGCGCGGCCGGCGCGGAGAGTCCGGCGGACGACCGGCCGGCATCGCTGACGGTCGCGCTCTGCGCGCGCACGGTCGCGCCAATGGTGCCGACAAGCATCAGCGCGGCGGAGACTGACCTGATCGCCTGCGGGACGTGTTTGGGCATCTCGAGATCCTGTGGGTGGTCGACGGGCGTCGCGGCCGGCGTACCGCGAGTGACCGGAGGCCAGGCGCGAGGGGAGAATATGCGCCGGAGCGTGACTGGAAGGGAGATCACGACAACCTTCCGACGAATGTCGCAGACGAGAAGCACCGGGAACGCTTGCGACGCTGGATCTACGACAGCGGGCGCTGCGTTCGCAGTTCCCGCTGTCGCGGGCACCCGCGCATCAACGGCGAACGCAGACGACGTAGCGCGCTGGCGCGCGGCCGCGGAGGATCGCAGCGAACTGCAGCGAACTACACTGAACCGCAGAGAACGCAGAGAACGCAGAGAACGCAGAGAACTGCTTGACTGGTCGAGATGCCCGCGCCGGCGGCGGGAACCGAGGGGAACGGCCTCGGGCGGCTCTGGCGTCCCGGGGCCGGTCTTTCTCAGTGCCGGCTCGTGGCGGGAGGACCGTCCCGAACGAGCGGTTCTCCGCGTCCTCCGCGCCCTCTGCGGTGAATTGTCGTTCGTCGGCCCGTTCCCGCCCTGCCCGGTCCGCCGGTCATCGGCGTCCCCCGCGGTTCGCTGCAGTTCCCAGCAGCTCGCGGCAGCTCTCTGCGGGCGTGCATCGACTACCGCGCCACCTCCGCCTCGACGCCCGCCTCCGCCTGCATCGCCGCGAGCACGCGACCCGCGCGCTCCGCCGCGACCGCCATCCGCTCCGGCGACACGATGAACGACACGCGGAAGAAGCCTTCGCCTCCGGCCCCGAAGCCGGCGCCGGGGAGCACGATCACCCCTTCCTCGTTCAGCAACCGGTCCGCGAACTCGCGACTCGGCACTCCATCGGGCAGCGCGATCCAGAGGTACATCGTGGCCTCCGGCACGTCGCACGTGAACCCCGCGCCACGGAACGCCGACACGGCCGCGTCGCGACGCTCCTTGAAGATCGCGACGTTCGGCGGTACGAACTCGCGCCAGCTCTGGATGGCCGCGACGCCCGCCGCCTGGATGCCCATGTAGGTCCCCGTGTCCACGAACGTCTTCACCTTCGAGAGCGCCGCCGCGATGTCCGGCTTCGCCACCGCCCAGCCGCACCGCCACCCGGTCATGTTGTACGTCTTCGACAGCGAGTGGAACTCGATCGCCACGTCGCGCGCGCCCTCGATCTCGAAGATGCTCGGCGGCACGTAGCCGTCGAACGCCAGCTCGGAGTACGCGTTGTCGTAGACGAGCAGGATGTCGCGCTCGCGGCAGGTGCGCACCACACGCTCCAGATAATCGCGCGGCGCGACGGCGGCGGTGGGGTTGTTCGGGTAGTTCAGGTAGAGCACGCGCGTGCGGGCGAGCACGTCGGCCGGAATCTCATCGAGCTCGACCAGAAAGCGCGTGCGCGGGCGGAGCGGATAGATGTATGGGGTCGCGTCGCTGAGCAGCGTGCCGCCGATGTACGCCTGGTACGCGGGCTCGGGGATGATCGCGGCGTCGCCCCGGCCGAGGTAGGCGAACGCGATGTGCGCGATCCCCTCCTTCGACCCGATGAGTGGCACCACCTCGCTGATGGGGTCGAACCGCTGGCCGAACCGCATGTGCATCCACTCGCTGATCGCTTCCCGGAAAGGCACGTACCCGAGCCCGAACCCGTACCGTCCCATGGCCGGCGTGTGCGCCGCTTTGACCAGCGCCTCGACGGCCGCTGGTGGGGGCGCGAGGTCCGCGTCACCCGCGCCGAGGTCGATCACGTCGACGCCGCGCTGCAGCAGCTCGCGCTTTTTCACGGGCACGTGCGCCAGGGGGTACACCGGAAAGGACTTGAATCGATTGGTCAGTTCGGGCAATGCGGCCTCCGGAACAGGAATGGTTGCGACAGGAGGAATTATGCACGCTTGCCGGGCCCGGCGCATATGTCGCGCCCGCCGTGCCGGCCGCCGGGAGGCAGGTCACCCTTTGCCAGCCGTGCGCGGCGTCATATGTTCGTCGCTCGCCGCACACCGCGGCACGGCCCGCCTCGCCTACGATGGAACCGGTATGACCATTCGGCGCTCGTTCGCAGTGCTTCCGGTGTGCACGCTCGCATTCGCCATGGCGTGCGGAGGCGACTCCTCGGGTCCACCGGCCGTGGCGACGGTCGACGTGACCGGCTCGTCCACCGACCTCATCGTGGGCCAGACGGCGCAACTGGCCGCCACGGCGCGCGACGCCAAGGGCAACGCGCTCACCGGGCGCACGGTCGGGTGGTCCACGTCGAGTGCGACCGTGGCGTCCGTGAGCACATCGGGATTGGTCGTCGGCGTCGCGCCTGGCTCGGCGACGATCACAGCGACGGTCGACGGCAAGACGGGCACGCGGAACGTGACCGTGGTGCCGCCACCCGTCGCCACGGTGGCGATCACGGCGACATCGACGACGATTCAGGCGGGGGCCACCGCGCAGCTCACCGCCGTCACGCTCGATGCGAACAGCAACGTGCTCACGGGCCGCAGCCTCGTCTGGGCGACGAGCGACGCCGCGATCGCAACGGTCTCGCAGACCGGCCAGGTGGCCGGCGTCGCCGAAGGCGTCGCGACGATCACCGCCACCGCCGAAGGCAAGACCGGGTCGGTGCAGATCGCCGTCACGGCGCCGCCCCCGGTCAACGCGCCGCAGGTCACGACCGTCACGCCGAACCCGCTCGTGGAGGGCCAGCCGGCGACGATCGGCGGCACGAACTTCGGCACGACCGTCGCCGGCAACATCGTGCGCGTGGGTGGCGTGACGGCGTCGGTCACCGCCGCGTCGGCGACGTCGCTGCAGATCGTCGTCCCCCCACTCAACTGCAAGCCGGCGCAGAACGTGAGCGTGGACGTGTCGGTGGGTGGCGTGGTGAGTGCGCCGAAGTCGCAGCCGTTCCGTCCGGCGAGCGTGTTCACGCTCGCCGCGGGGCAGCAACGGCGGTTCACGAGCGCGTCCGACTTCTGCCTGCAGTTCGACGCGTCCGCGGCCAACGAGTCCTATCTCATCGGCGTGCAGTCGGTGTCGGAGAACGTGACGAGCGTCACGCCGGCCAGCGTGACGGCCGAAGCGCCCGGGGGCGCGGTATTCGCCGCCCGAGAGCGGCTCGCGACGGCGCCCGTGTTCTCGGCGTCACTCGTGAACCCGATGGAGAGCGAACGGGCCGTGGCGATGGCGAAGCATCGTGCCGTGGCCGCGACGTTCCTGCAGAAGGACCGCGAGCTGCTCGCGTCGCGAATGTCGTCGTTGCGCGCCAGGGCGCGCGCGATGCGGCGCGGGAGCGCGTCGGTGTCGAGCGTCCCCTCGGTGCCCGTGACCGCGAAGGTCGGCGATGTGCTCAACGTCCGGGTGCCGGATCGTTCGAAGACGGACATTTGCGCGAACTTCGTCGCGATCGCCGCGACGGTGAAGACCGTCGGCGCGCACAGCATCATTCTCGCGGACACCGCGAACCCCACTGGCGGGTTCTCCGAGGCGGACTACCAGACGCTGAGCGATCAGTTCGACAATCAGATCTACGCCACCGACGTCGGCTACTTCGGCGAGCCCACGGATCTCGACGCGAACTCGCGTGTCGTCATCATCGTGACGAAGGAAGTCAACAAGACTTCGTCCGTCCTCGGCTTCGTGTCGACCGTCGACCTCGTTCCGCAGACGGAGTGTCCGACGAGCAACGAAGGCGAGGTGTTCTATGGCAAGGCCCCCGACCCGAACGGCGTGGTGAACGGGAGCTACGAGACGGCCGACGCGCTCGCCGACGCTCCCATCATCATCGCCCACGAGTTCACCCACGTGCTTCAGCTCGGCCGGCGCGCCTACCTGGTCGACGAGGCCACGGCGTTCCAGTCCACCTGGGAGCTGGAGGGGCAGGCGACGTTCGCCGAGGAGGTGAATGGATTCGCCGCGCTGGGGCTCGCGCCCGGGCAGAACCTCGGCTTCGCCGTGGCGTTCAACACCCCGGAGTCGGCCCCGATGTATTGGTTCACCGACATGTTCGTCGACCTCCTCGTGTACTATGGGTTCGAGACGCGCTCCACGCGCGTCCCGACCGCCCCGGAAGAGTGCAGTTGGCTCGGGACGCCGGGCCAGGGGAACACGGGACCGTGCCTGTTGGGGGGACGCGAACCGTACGGCGTGCCCGCCTCCTTCTTCCGCTGGCTTTCCGACCAGTTCGGGCCGGGCTACCCCGGTGGCGAGAAGGGGATCCATCGGCGCCTGGTCGACAACGCCTTCACCGGCTACGCCACGGTGTCGGACGTCATCGGCCAACCGATCGATGTGCTGCTCGCGCAGTGGGCCGCCGCGTTGTACGTGGACGACCGGGTGACGGGCGCCGATCCGAGACTCGCGTTCACGAGCTGGAACCTCACGGACATCGAGTCGGGGCTGGTCCCGACCGCCCATCTGACGCCGCGCGATCGACAGTTCGGCGCATTCACCGACCAGGTGTCGGTGCGCGGCGGCTCCACGGCGTACTTCCTGGTGTCGGGCGCCGGGCGCGGCGCGACGGGCATTCGCGTGCGCAACAGCGTCGACGACCTGTTGCCTGGCGTGATGCGGCTCTGGGTCGTGAGGGTCCGATGACCAGCGTTAGGCGCGTGGTCACGGGTTGCTCGCTGCTGCCGGTGCTCGCGCTGGCCACGGCGGGCTGTGCGCGCGGCTCGAGCGCGAAGGCCGGCGATTCGGCCGGGGCCGCAGGCGATTCGGTCGGGCTCCTGGCGGACTCCGCGACACCGAGGGCCGCGCCGGACACGGCGCCGTCGGGGGCGGCGCCAGCGCCCGACAGTACGCCGCGCGAGGCGGTGCCGAGACCGGCGGGGGCCGCTGCCGGTCAGCCGTCGCCGACCCCGCGCGTCACCCCGTCGGAGACGGTCATGACCGGGAAGGTCGTCACCGGGGGGCTCGCCGCGGAGCCGGTCACGACGCTGCAGGTGGAGGGCGCCCGCCCGACGCGCCTCATCGGGCCGCTCGAGCCGGAACTGCGCCGGCTCGGCGGCGCGACGGTCTGGGTCGCGGGCGAGCCGGGCGGCGGCGCGCCTAACGGCTCGTTCACCGTATCGCGGTACGACATCGTGATGATCGACGGCGCGAAGCCGGCGGTGGGAACGCTCGCGGCGCGGGACGGCGGGTTCTGGCTGGCCGGCACGGACATCGTGAAGCTGGCAGCCGTGCCCGCGGCGCTCCAGTCCAGGGCGGGGGCCAAGGTCTGGATTGTCGGTCGGCGAAGCGGCTCGGAGCTGGTCGTGCAGACATACGGCATCATCCGGGAGCCGTAAGTGGGGTCAGACTCGCATTTCATCATTCGAACGCCCTGGGCGTTCGAATGATGAAATGCGAGTCTGACCCCACTTGCCCTCAGCCGACCTTCGCCGCCCGGGGCCCCGGATCGCTTGCCTCGACCACGGGCGCGGCCTCGGCCAGACGCCTAACGAGCGTGAGGATCGTGTACACCGCCACCGGCTCGTTCGCCTGGTTCGTCACCTCCACGTCCCACGCCACCACCCCCTGCGGCACCCCGCCGGGCGGCGTCTCCTTCGCCGTCTTCTGCTTGCAGGTCAGCTTCGCCTGAATCGTGTCACCGATGTACACCGGCTTCACGAACCGCAGGTTCTCGAGCCCGTAGTTCGCGAGCACCGGGCCCGGCGCCGGATCGACGAACAGTCCCGCCGCCGCCGACAGCACGAAATAGCCGTGCGCCACGCGCCGCTCGAACAGCGACTCCTTCGCCGCGATGTCGTCCATGTGCGCGTAGAAGTAGTCGCCACTCACGCCGGCGAAGTTCACGATGTCCGCCTCGGTGACCGTCCGCCGGTGCGTCACCAGCGTCTCGCCGATGCGCAGTTCCTCGAAGTGCTTCCGGAACGGATGCACGCGATCGGTGGGCCGCTCGGCCCCGGGCATCCATTCGTTCATCACCTGCGTGAGCATGGTCGGCGAGCCCTGTACGGCGGTGCGCTGCATGTAGTGCAGCACGCCGCGCACGCCGCCCATCTCCTCGCCGCCGCCGGCGCGACCCGGGCCGCCGTGCACGAGATGGGGCAGCGGAGAGCCGTGACCGGTGGACTCCTTCGCGCTGTGCCGGTCCACGACCATCATACGGCCGTGGTACGGCGCGACGCCGAGCACCACGCGCCGCGCCACGTTGGCGTCCGCGGTGAACAGCGAGCCCACGAGACTTCCCTTCCCCATCTTCGCGAGCTCGATCGCCTCATCCACCGACGTGTACGGCATCACGGTGTTCACCGGCCCGAACGCCTCGATGTCGTGGGGCTCGTGGCTGGTGAACGGCGTGCTCGTGGCCAGTAGCGTGATGGGGAAGAAGGCGCCTCGCTCGGAGTCGGCGCCCACGACTTCCAGCCGGCCGTCGCCGCCGAACACCAGCTCGGCGCCACGACGGATCGCCTCGGTGGCAGCGCCCACGTCGCGCACCTGCGCGCGGCTCGCGAGCGGCCCCATCTTCACGCCCTCGACGGCCGGGTCGCCGATCTGGACGGCACCCAACCGCTTGCGCAGCGCCGCGATCACGTCGTCCATCATGCCGTCAGGCACGATCGTGCGCCGAATCGCGGTGCACTTCTGCCCGGCCTTCGACGTCATCTCGCGCGTCACTTCCTTCACGAACAGGTCGAATTCCTCGGTGCCCGGCGCGGCATCGGAGCCGAGGATCGAGCAATTGAGCGAGTCCGCTTCCTGGTTGAAGCGCACCGTGTTCTCGACGATCGAGCGCGTCTCCTTGAGCATGCGCCCCGTGGTCGCCGAGCCGGTGAAGGCCACCGCGTCCTGGCAGCCGAGATGGTCGAGGAGGTCGCCGGCGCTGCCGCAGATGAGCTGGATGGCGCCGGCCGGGAAGATTCCCGACTCGACCATCATCCGGAAGCATGCCTCGGTGAGGTACGAGGTCACCGTCGCCGGCTTCACGATGGCCGGCATGCCCGCGAGCAGCGTGGGCGCGAGCTTCTCGAGCATCCCCCACACGGGGAAGTTGAAGGCGTTGATGTGCACGGCCACGCCCTCGAGCGGCACGCAGAGGTGGCGTCCGACGAACGTGCCGCCCTTCGACAGCGCCTCCATCGCGCCGTCCACGTAGAACGTCTCGTTAGGGAACTCGCGCCGCCCCTTGCTCGCGTAGACGAAGAACGTGCCGATGCCGCCGTCGATGTCGATCCACGAGTCGGCCTTCGTCGCGCCGGTGGCGGCGGACAGGCGGTACAGCGCGTCCTTTCGCTCGCCGAGGTACTTCGCCATCTCCTTCAGCATGAGCGCGCGCTGGTGGAACGTCATGCGGCGGAGCGCCGGGCCGCCGACCGTGCGCGCATAACGCGCCATGGCGGCGAAATCGAGCCCCTCCGAGCTCGCTTCGGCGACAGGCTCTCCGGTCACTGCGTGCACGAGCGGCGTCGCGGCGCCGGTGCTCGTGACCCATTCGCCCTGGGCGAAGCTTTGCAGTCGCATCGAGTCGCTGGTCATGCGCTAAGGATCGCCGCCGGGGACGCGCACGGGCAAGGCGGCGACGCAGTGAGCCATCAGCCGTTAGCCGTCAGCTGCGAGCCGCCAGCCGACAGCCGCCGTTCCGATCGATTCCCTATTCCGTATTCCCTATTCCCGAGTCTCCCGCGTCTCGCGCCACGTTCGATACGTGACGCTCTGCCGTGGCCGGTCCGGCGGCACCTCGCGGAGCGGCGCGCACTCGCGCCACGTCGCGCGCATGTCGGCCGGCAGTCGCTGGTACAGGCGCGTGCCACTGGTCTTCCACGCGATCATCTTGTCGCTCACGTCCTTGACGATGCGCGCCGGGTTCCCCACCACGACCTTCCGGTCCGGAACCTCCATCTCGGCCGGTACGAACGTCAGCGCGCCCACGACGCACTCGGCGCCCACGCGCGCGCGGTCCATCACGACCGCGTTCATCCCAACGAGCGTGTTGCGCCCGATGCTCGCGCCGTGGATCACGGCGCCGTGGCCGATGTGCGCGCTCTCGTCGAGCGTGACCGTGGCGCCCGGGAAGACGTGAATGACGCACCCCTCCTGGACGTTGCAGCCGTCGGCGATGAGGATCTCTCCCCAGTCGGCACGGATGGCGGCTCCGGGGCCGACGTACACGTCGCGGCCGATCACGACGTTGCCTGTCACCGCGGCCTGCGGGTGCACGAAAGCGGATTCGTGCACGACTGGCCTGTATCCATCGAACTCGTAGATTGACACGGATGCCGCTCCTGGGTTCGCTTCGACTACACGCCGCCGGTGACGTGCCCCGCATCCGAGATCGTCACCGGTTCGCGCGACGCCATATACGACCCGCACGCGCCACCCGCCAGACCGCGCCCGCCGATTCGCGCGCGACCTGCTGCCGAGGTGGCGCATAGCCACCGCGGCGGCGCCCGGTCGCGGCCGCTCGGTGGAGCGGGTACTGCTCGCGGCCATCACACTGCTCGCGGTCGCGCTCCGACTGTACCGGCTCGACACTGACCTCTGGATCGACGAGATCGGATCGTTTCAGTACGCGATGTCGGTCTCGGCCGGCGAGCTGCTGCGCACGTTCTCGAGCCCCAACCAGCACCTCCTCAACTCGCTGCTCGAGCGCGCGTCGGTCGCCCTGTTCGGCGAGCACGATTGGACGGTGCGGCTTCCGGCGGTGGTGTTCGGCATCGCGACCGTGCCGGCAATGAACTGGCTGGCGCGACCGGTCATGAAAGGGTGGCAGAGTCTCGCGGTCGCGTTCCTCACCGCGGTGAGCTATCACCACATCTGGTTCTCCCAGAACGCGCGCGGCTACTCGGGCTACCTGCTGTTCTGCGTGCTCGCGACGGGCGCGCTGTGGCGCATGGTGAACGACCCGCGCCGGCGATGGGTCGCGCTCTACGCGACATCGGCGTTGTTGGCGCTGGCGTCGCTCATCATCGCGGCGTTCGTCATCGCCACGCACCTGCTGCTGGCCGCGATCGTCGTCTGGCGTCGCCGGCGGAGCGGCGATGTCGCGCCACTGGTCCGGCGGCTTGGCGCGGCGTTCGGCATTACTGCCGTCACGTCGCTCATCGTGTACGGGCCGACGGCGATCGAGCTGCTGCGCGTGGTCGGCACCGCGTACGTCCGCGAGGGCACTGGTTTTCGGCCCATGTCGCTCGAGTTCGTCACCGAGACGCTGCGAGGGCTCGGCGCCGGCTTCGGATCGCTCGCGCTCGCCGGTGCGATCCCGTTCCTGGCGCTCGTGGCCGTCGGCACGCTCAGCCTGGCGCGACGCGCCTGGCTCATCGCGCTCTCGTTCGTGGTGCCGCTGTTCCTGATGGCGGCGCTCGTGGTCGTGGCCGGATGGCTGACGTCGCCGCGCTTCTTCATCCTCGTGATGCCGCTGGCGTTCCTGGTCGCGGTCGAGAGCCTCGATCTGGTTGCCGGACTCGTGTCGCGCGTGGCGCGCGACGAGCGGACGCGCCGGCGGGTGCGCGGCGCTCTCGCGGCGGCAGCCGTGGCGGTGTGCGCCGCGGCGCTGTCGTTCGGCCTGTCGCGGTACTACGCGATTCCGAAGCAGCCGTTCCGCGCGGCGATCGCGGCGTTCGGCGCTCGCGCGCGACCGGGTGATGCCCTCATCGCGGTGTACCAGGCGGACCGCGGATTCGACTACTACGTGCACCGCCTCGGCCTGGAGGGCCAGGCGCGATTCTACTCGACGCGGACGGTCGCGGGCCTCGATTCGTTAGGCGCGCGCCTCGCGGGCCGCCGCGTGATGCTCGCGACGACGCTCGAGCGCGCGTTCAGGCTCGAAGCGCCCGACCTGTGGCAGCGCGTGGAAGCCGGGTGGGTGCCGGTGGAGACCTTGCCCGCGACGGTGGGCTACGGCGAGATCACGCTGTGGGAGCCGCGCCCGTAGGTCTTCGGGCTGGCTGCTGCTGGGTGCTGGTTGCTAGCTCGGTCGGGATCATCGCGCGGGTCGGCTCGGGCATCGCGCTCCGGCGGCCCGCGGCGGGCGCGACGCGGCGGGCCGGCGGCCCGCCGCGCCCCCGCGCGCCAGGCCGCCTCCGCGCGACGCCCTCGCCTCCCAGTACACCACCCGTTCGGACGAGCACGCAGCACACAGCCGGCCCGTGTCCCCCAACGCAGCGCCACAGCCGCGCTCCCGCGCGCTGTATGGGGGCGCGGCCCGGATGCGCGCTGGACGCTGCCGGCGCGCGACCAGAGGCTGCCGCGGCGGGCGGCCGGCCATGCGGCGGGGCCCGCCTACCGGGGGCGGGCGCACGGCGCAGGCGGTATGGCGCGCAGGGAGCGGCGGGCCCGCCGCGCCTCACGCGCCCCCGACCGCCGGAGCCGAGTGGCCGCCCCCGGCGCCGCACGGTGTCAGCCAGGCCCCGCGCCGCGACAATCCAAGACCGGCGCCGCAGCTGCCCAGCAGCACGCAGCCTAACCGCCAGCCCTCAGACGCGCTCGAGGATCGTGGCCGTGCCCTGCCCCACGCCCACGCACATGGTACACAGCGCGTACCGCTCCCCCGTCCGCGCCAGCTCGTGCGCCGCCGTGAGCAGCAGGCGCGCCCCCGACATGCCTAACGGGTGACCCAGGGCGATCGCGCCGCCGTTCGGGCTCACGCGCGGGTCGTCGTCGGCCACGCCGAGCTCGCGCAGGCACGCCAGCGTCTGCGCCGCGAACGCCTCGTTCAGCTCGAGCACCGCCATGTCCTCGAGCGAGAGCCCCGCGCGGCTCAGCGCCAGGCGCGTCGCCGGCACCGGACCCATGCCCATGATCCGGGGCTCGACGCCCACCGCCACCGACGTCACGACGCGCGCCATCGGCTGGAGGTCCATCTCGCGCGCGGCCGTCTCCGAGGCCACCAGCAGCGCGCACGCGCCGTCGTTGATGCCTGACGAGTTGCCCGCGGTCACCGAACCGTGCCCGTCCGTCCGGAACGCCGGTCGCAGCTTCGCCAGCACCTCGAGAGAGGTGTCGGGGCGGATGAACTCGTCGTCGCTGAAGACGCGCGGCGGCGCGCCCTTCTTCGCCGGCGGCAGCTCCACCGGCGTGATCTCGGCCGCGAGGCGCCCCGAGGCACGCGCCGCCGCGGCCTTCGCCTGCGAGCGGCACGCGAAGATGTCCTGGTCCTGCCGCGAGACGTGGAACTGCTCGGCCACGTTCTCGGCGGTCTGCCCCATCGAGTCGATGCCGTACGCCTCGCGCATCTTCGGGTTCACGAATCGCCAGCCGATGCTCGTGTCGAAGATCTCGACGTCGCGGGCGAACGGCCGTGAGCTCTTCGACATCGCGTAGGGCGCGCGCGTCATGCTCTCGACGCCACCCGCGATGAACACATCGCCCTCGCCCGCACGGATCGAACGCGCCGCGGCCGCGACGGCCGTCATCCCCGACGCGCACAGCCGGTTCACTGTCTCGCCCGGCACGGTGACCGGCAGCCCCGCGAGCAGCAGCGCCATGCGTGCCACGTTCCGGTTGTCCTCGCCGGCCTGGTTGGCGCACCCCAGCACCACGTCGGTGATGCGCGCCGGATCCAGCGACGGGTGCCGCTCGAGCACGCGACGGATCGTCAGCGCCGCGAGGTCGTCCGGACGGGCGTCCGACAGCGATCCCGCGAAGCTCCCGATCGCGGTCCGGACGCCGTCGATGATGTATGCCTCACTCATCGTTGATCTCACGCTCGAAGTGATCGCGCTGCGTACGGTACACGGTGCCGCGGAACAGCCCTACGGCCTCGCCATCCGCCTTCCGCACCGTGACGTCGAAGTACGCCAGCCGGCGGCTGGCGCTCTCCTGCACCGCGGTCGCCGTCAGCACGTCCCCCGGGGCCACCGGGGACGGATAGCGAATGCCGTTCTCGATGCTCACCGTCACCTTGCCGTGTGTGTTCGACGCGAACGCCAGCGCGCTGTCGGCGAGCGCGAACGTGACGCCCCCGTGGCAGACGCCGAACCCGTTCACCATCTCGGGGCGCACCGTCATACGCACGGTCACGGCGTTAGGCGCCACGGCCAGGATCTCCAGCCCGAGCCACTGGCTGAACGCATCCCGCGCCATCATCCCGGCCACCACCCGCTCCGCCAGGCGCTGGGCCTGCGCCGCCGCGTCCCTCGCCGCGCCGCCGGCCGCCTCACCGAGCGACAGATCCGTCACAGGAGCAGCCCCCGCCCCTCTCGCGCCAGCCGCCGCAGCAACGGGCTCGGCCGGTACCGGTCCTCGCCGTACTCATCCTGCAGCGCCACGAGACGCTCGAGAATGGTCGCGAAGCCGATGTCTTCGCCCCAGGCGATGAGCCCTTTCGGGTAGTTCACGCCCTTCGTCATCGCGAGCTCGATGTCGCGCGGCGTCGCCACGCGCATGTGCACGGCGTCCACCGCCTCGTTCACCAGCAGCGCCAGCGTGCGCGACAGGATGCGCTCGGCGAGCGCCGCGTCCTGCGTCGGTGTAGGCCCAACGGCGCCCGCGGAGTAATCGTAGAACCCACGACCGGTCTTGCGCCCCAGCCACCCCGCCTCGACGAGCCGCTGCTGCGTCACCGACGGCCGGTAGCGTGGATCGTAGAACATTCCCTCGAACACGCTGCGCGTGACGACGAAGTTCACGTCGTGGCCGATGAAGTCCATCAGCTCGAACGGCCCCATGCGAAACCCGCCGGCCGACTTCATCGCCCAGTCGATGGTCGCGATGTCCGCGACCCCCTCCTCGTACATTCGAATCGATTCGCCGTAGTACGGGCGCGCGACGCGGTTGACGATGAACCCCGGCGTGTCGCTGGCGACGACGGTCGTCTTTCCCCACGCCTCCACGAGGGAGCGCACCGACGCCACCACGGCACTGTCCGTGGCGAGCGACGGCACGATCTCCACCAGCGGCATCACCGGCGCCGGGTTGAAGAAGTGCACGCCGAGTACGCGGTCGGGGCGCCCGCACGCGGCACCAATGACCGCGACCGGCAGCGACGACGTGTTCGTCGCCAGCACGCAGCCGTCATGCACGACGCGCTCGAGCGCCGCGAACAGCGCCTGCTTCGCATCGAGCCGCTCCACGATCGCTTCGATCACCAGGTCGCACGCGGCGAACGGGGCGAGTCCGCTCGTGCCAGCATAGAACGTGATGCGGCCCAGCACCGCCGCATCCCCGCCCGCGCTCAGCCGGCCCTTCTCCACCTCGCGCCGCAGCGCTTTCCTGACCCCCTCGCGCGCTCGTGCGACCGCGTCCGCATCGGCGTCCGCGACCACCACCTGATGTCCCGCCGCGGCGGCCACCTGCGCGATGCCGCTCCCCATCGCGCCCGCGCCCACGACGCCGATCACCGATTCCGCCCCGAGCGACGTCATCCTAACGACCGATGAACGACGGAGCGCGCTTCTCGAGGAACGCCTTCACGCCCTCGCGATAGTCCGCCGTGGACCCGGCCTCGGCCTGAAGCTGCGCCTCGAGCGCGAGCTGCTCGTCGAGGCCGTTCGTCGCCGACGCGTTGAGCGCCCGCTTGATGAGACCCAGCCCGCGCGTCGGTCGCGTCGCGAGCTGGCGCGCGAGCGCCGTCGCCTCCTCCAGCAACCGCGGCGTCTCGACGGTGCGCAGGATCAGCCCCATCGCGACCGCGTCAGGCGCGGTCACCTTGTCGGCGAGCATCATCATCGCGGTCGCGCGTGCCAGCCCGACCAGTCGTGGAAGAAAGAACGTTCCGCCCGTATCGGGCACGAGTCCGATCTTCGAGAACGACTGGATGAACGACGCATCGACGGCAGCGAGCACGAAGTCGCACGCGAGCGCGAGGTTCGCGCCCGCGCCGGCCGCGACGCCGTTCACCGCACAGACGACCGGCTTGTCGATCTGCCGGAGGGTGCGGACGATCGGGTTGTAGCCGCGCGCCACGATGTCGCCCAGATCCGGCGCCGGCCCTTCCTTCGGCATCGCCTCGGCCAGGTCCTGGCCGGCGCAGAACGCGCGACCGGCGCCCGTGAGCAGCACGGCCCGCACGTCGCGATCGGCGGCCGCCTCCGCCAGTGCCTGACGAAGCTCGGCGGCCATTGGCCGGTTGAAGCTGTTCAGGACGTCGGGGCGGTTGAGCGTGATCGTCGCGACGCCCTGGTCCAGTTCGTAAAGGATATGCTCGAATGGCATCGAGTTCAAAGGCGAAGCGTGGCCGGTGTCGTGCTCGACGTAGCGTCCGCACGAGCGAACCCGCGAAAGCTAACCCGGCCACACCCCGTCACGCATCACCGCGCACCGATGATCTCGACGCGGCTCATCACGTCCCCCTCGAGAATCGCATCCACCACGTCCATTCCGCGCACCACCTCGGCGAACACGGTGAAGTCGTGGTCGAGTCGCCAGTTGTCGATGAGGTTCACGAAGATCTGCGCGTCGCCGGTGTCGCGCCCCCGGGTCGAGATGCCGACCGTTCCGCGCGCGTGCGACCGGATGCCGAGCTCGTCGCGCATGAACCGGTCGGCGCCCATGTACTCGTTCGCCCCCGGGCCCCCGCCCTGGATCACGAAGTTCGGCGCCACGCGGTGAAAGGTGAGGCCGTCGTAGTAGCCGCGTCGCACGAGTGAGACGACACGCGCCACCGTCGCCGGCGCCTCATCGACGAACAGCCGCATCTCGAACGAGCCACCTCCGGACCGCGGCGACATCGTCACACGGATGCGTGCACCGCGAACGCGATTGACGGCGTCGAGCGAAACCGGCACCGGCGTGAGCGGTCGCGGCGCCGCTACGGCATCAGCCTGTCCCCACGCGCGCATCACGGCGGCCGCACGTTCGGCGATCGCCGAGTCGAAATCGTGTAGGAGCGGCGCGACCCGGCTCGCCTGATCCGCGTTGCCGATGGCCTCGATTCGCGCGAGCAGCTCCATGCGCGGATCTCGTGACGTCTCGCTTCGCTCGGCGGTGATGCGATCGAGCGCGTTCAGCAGCGCGTCCACGAGGCGTGCCGATCGCGGTGCACCATCGAGCGCCTTCGCGGCATCGAGCACGAGCTGGTAGTCGCGCCGCGCCAGTTGCGCGGCGAAGATCGAGTCGAGCCGGTCGGAGCGCGAAATGGCGGGCTGCCCGTCCCGGCCCGCCGGAGGACGCACGAGTTCAGCGAGCGATGTGACCGCAGCGTCGCGCACGTTGTCCTCACGATCCTGCGTGAGGCGGACGAGCGTCGCCGTATCCGCGAGCGTCCCCGCAGCACGCGCGGCGTACATGCGCACCTGCCACACCGGATGCGACGTGAACGCGGGAAGCGCTGCGCGGGCACGCTCGGGCGCGACGCGTGCGAGCGCGATGATCGCGTGCGCACCTCCATGCCAGCTCCCGCGCGTTCCCGTGCGCGCGACCGCGCCGCGAGGAATGGATCGGACCAGCTCGGCCAGCCGCGCGACCGCGGTGTCGGCTCCCTCGCACGGGGCGCCGAGTGCGTCGATGGCCGCGAGAGCGACGTGCGCGTTCCCATCGCGAGTAGCGAGGATGAGCGGCGCACAGGCTGCGCCGCTCCGCCGCGCGAAGGCGCGAACGCCCTCGAGCCGCACCGTAGCGGACGTGTCCCGCAACGCGGCATCGACGAGTCGAGCGCGTGTCGAATCATCGAGCGCGGCGATCGTCACCATCGCGATCACCTGGCGACGGCGCTGAGGATCCGCCGCCGCGAAGTCCGCGAGGAACCTCGTGCGCACCGACCGCGCACTGGCCGAGTCGAGCGGCGGCGCCGAGCTGGGGGTTCCGGAGAGCAGCCGACCAGCGATCGACGTCAGGATCACGTCGCGCTCGCGCGAGATGCCGTCCGCCACATCCGCATCTCCCGCGGATGCCACCGCCCGCGCCCCTGCGGCTGCGCGCTGGAACCCGGGCGCGCGCCGAACGGCCGGGAAGCGGCGCAGCAACCCGTCCATGCCGTGTGCAACCGCGAACGGCGGCGCGTACTCCCAGGCCGACTGACTACTCCTCGCCGGCATCATCATGAATTCACCCATCGCGGTTGCCGCCGCCTGCGCCTCGGAGGCCGAGGCATAAGGCAGCCGTCCGATCGTTCGCGCCATCACCTCTCGCACCTGCGGCTCGACCTCGCCGGCGGCCAGCCCACGAATGAAGGCGAATGCAGTCATCCCCGCCCGCGCAACGGAGTCGCGCCGCTCGCCCGCCGCACCGGCGCGCTGCATCTCGCCTTGCAGGATCTGCCCGACCGCGTTGATGGCCTCCGCGCGGACTGCCGCCGCCGGGTCATCGAACGTCTCGCGCACCGCGCCGAGCTCGCTCACACGCTCGAGCCGCCCGAGCGCCCGCACGGCGATGCGGCGGACTTCGGGGTTCCCGTTGCGCAGCGCGGCGTGGAGCAGCGCGAGGCCGGCTGAATCGGTCGCGCGTGCGTCTTCGGCAGTGACGATGCGCTGAAGCAGCGCCGAGTCGGCCGGCGAGAGGACCGGCACCTGTTGGGTGGTGCTCGGCTCCGGTGGCCGGGCGCGCGCAATCGTGCCGCCGCCCGCAAGGAACGCCACCAGCACGCCGCACACGGCCACCGCCGGTCTCGTCACCGCCTTGCGGCGTTCTACCGCGGGAGAACTCATGTAGTGCACCTCGGACATCGCGCTCTCGGAAGGACTCGGACCGCTGTGCCTGCAAAGCTGCACCGAGGCCACCGAGCGCACCACTACCGCGCCGGCGGTGCGCACCGGTCCGAGTCCGCGACCGTCGGCCCGAGCCCCGATCGCGGGCCCCGCGCCGAGGGCCCTGTTCCCGTGGCCGGACTCCCCCAAGTACATTCCGCAACCATGCCAGTTCGCTCTGCCTCGAAGGCAAAACCGGCGAGAAAACAGTCGATCGACCGTACCGTCGACTGGCGCCGCGTTGCCTATCACACGCTCGTCTCGCGCGCGCTCGACGACGCCGAGGAGCTGACGAATCGCAACCGCGCCACCGTGCCGCGCGAGCACGTGGTGCTCTACCAGTTCTCGGCGCGCGGCCACGACATGGCGCAGGCGATCCTCGGATCGTTGCTCGACCACGCGCACGATGGCGTGGGCGCCTACTACCGGTCCAGACCGCTGCTGCTCGCGCTGGGGCTGTCGGTCGAGGATGCGCTCGCGAGCCCGCTCGGGCGCTCCGGCGGCTTCAGTGACGGGCGCGACATCGGCGTCGTGTGCAACCTGCCTAACACGCGCGGCGCCGTGGTGCTCCCGATGTCCGGTGACGTCGGCTCGCAGTACACCCCCACCGCCGGATGGGCCCAGGCGATCACGTACTCCCGCGACGTGCTCGGTGACGAGTCGTACGCGGGCGCGATCGGCGTCGCGCTCGGCGGCGAGGCGTCGGTCGCCACGAACGGCTTCTGGTCGGCGCTCACGATGGCGACGACGTTGAAGCTGCCGATGCTCTTCTACATCGAGGACAACGGGCTCGGCATCTCGGTGAAGGGCGAGATGCAGACGCCGGGCGGGAACATCGCGCGCAACCTCGCGTCGTTCGGCAACCTGTTCGTTCGTGACGGCGACGGCACGGCTCCGGCCGAGGCGGCGGCACTGTTCGGCGAGGTGGTCGCGCACGTCCGCTCGGGCCAGGGGCCGGCGCTCATCCGTCTCACCGTTCCGCGGCTGTCATCGCACTCGGGGCCGGACAACCAGAAGGGCTACCGCACCGACGCGGAGATCGCCGCCGACGCGAAGCGCGATCCCTTGCCGCGCCTTCGCGCGCACCTCGTGCCGGACATGCTGAGCGAGGGCGAGTGGAGTGCGCTGGAGCGCGAGGTCGAGCGCGATGTCGAGGCGGCGCTCGCGGCGGCCCGCGCGCGGCCCGCACCGGACCCGGCGTCGGTCCGGCGGTTCGTGTACGAGGCGCCGCGCCGTGCGGGCGATGCCGAGGCGCTCGGCGGGCTCACGGACGCCGAGCTCGCCGCGTTAGGCCCGGGCACCACGGCGCCGAGCGAGAGCGGCGACGTCGTCCGGTTCGCCGAAGCGGTGAAGCGGACGCTCCGCACCGAGCTCGAGCGCAACCCGAAGCTCCTCGTGTTCGGCGAGGACGTCGGGGTGAAAGGCGGCGTACACCTCGTGACCGAAGGGTTGCAGAAGCAGTTCGGCGCGGCGCGCGTGTTCGACACGAGCCTGTCCGAGGAAGGCATCATCGGCCGCGCCGTCGGCATGGCGGTGGCCGGGCTCATGCCCGTGGCCGAGATCCAGTTCCGCAAGTACGCCGACCCCGCGCACGAGCAGCTCAACAACTGCGGCACGATGCGCTGGCGCACGGCGAACCAGTTCTGTGCGCCCATCGTGGTGCGCATGCCCGGTGGCTTCGGGAAGGATGTCGGAGACCCGTGGCACTCGCTCAGCGCCGAAGTCACCTGGGCGCACGCGCTGGGCTGGCAGGTCGCGATTCCGTCGAACGCGGCGGATGCCGTCGGTTTGCTGCGCGCCGCCATGCGGAGCCGGAACCCGACGATCTTCTTCGAGCATCGCTCCCTGCTCATGACGAGCGACGGCAGCGCGCGCTACCCCGGCGACGACTACGTGATCCCGTTAGGCACCGCCGCCCGCCTGCGCGAAGGCACCGACATCACGGTGGTGACGTGGGGCGCGATGGTGCACCGGTGCGTGGAGGCCGCGGCGCGCTTCGGCGATCGGGTCGACCTGCTCGACCTGCGCACCGTGATGCCGTGGGACCGCGACGCGGTGCTCGATTCCGTGCGTCGCACGGCGCGCTGCCTCATCGTGCACGAGGACACGCTCACCGCGGGCTTCGGGGCCGAGATCGCGGCCGTCGTGGCGCGGGAGGCCTTCTGGTATCTCGATGCCCCGGTGGACCGTCTGGCGGTGGAGGATGTGCCGATGCCGTACCACCCGGTGCTGCTCGAGGCCGTGCTCCCCGACGCCGAGCGCATTGCGGCGCGGATCGAGGCGTTGCTGACGGCGTAGCTGGCATCGTCGCACCGGGCACTCCGCGTGTATCGTCGCGCAGGACTCTGGCCACGCATCATCGCTCGAGCATCAGCGGGAACTACGATGACGCGGAAGGTTCTGAAACCGCCGGATCACGAACAACGCGAAGTCTTGGCCACGACGCGATGGAACGCTGGCCGCGGACCGAAATGAAGCAACAGGCCTACTTCGAGGTTGCTGCATCGCAGGCAATTCAGTAACTGCGGGCGGTCCGTAGCGGAGAGCACGCGTGTTGCTTTGTTCTCCACTACAACCCTCGACTCGACGAGAACATCCGCTCGAAACGTCCCCACCTTGTCAGCACCACAGAATACTTCCACACGGACTTCACGCTCGACACGAAGCCCGCGCCGCGTGAGCTCGAGACAGAGCGCCGTGGTGTAAACGGACTCGAGAAGCCCGTACCCGAGTGCGTTGTAAACCGTGTAGAACGCTCCGATTATCTCGTGAGTGAGCGCCTCTTCGAGCAACGGACGGGGAGCGGCGTCCGGGGGTGTTTCGTTATCCGGCAGTTTCGCAGTCGTCCGCGTCAATCGTAGTTCAAGCTGGTGCCGCCACCACCATTCCTGCATCGCGCGTGGCGTCCGCAGCACGCATCACAGGCGCGGAATGGTCGCGCTACGCCCGTGCCTACTGCGTCTTGGCTACCCCGAGCTCGGCGGGCGTGAGCAGCATGACCGGCACCTCGCTGAAGCGAACCACGCCCTCGGCCACGCTCCCGAGCATCATCCGCCGCAGGCCGCCTGCACCCCGCGTGCTCATCGCGATCAGGTCGACCAGCACCTCGCGAACGGCGGCGGCGATCGCCTTTCCGGGCTCCGGGTCCTCCATGACTCCGAAATCCACCAGCTTCACGCCCCGCGCGCGCATGCGCTCGGCCGCGGCGGCGAGGCGCTGCTCGGCCTCGGCCCGCGCGCGCTCGGCGCCCGGCGGAATGATCTCGAGCAGGAAGTACTCGAGCTCTCGCGCGCGCGGGAGGCCGAGCAGGTAGTCGACCGACCTCGCCGCGATCGCCGAGCCATCGAGGGGAACGAGCACGCGGAGGATCTGCAGCCGTTTCCCGCGCAGGAAATCGGCCCCGGGAGGCACGAGGACTACCGGGCGCGGGCTCTCCCGCATCACCTGGTCGGCGACGCTGCCCCGCATCACGCGCCCGGCCGCGCTGGGTGCACGAGTGGCCATCACCACGAATTGCGCGTTCGTCTCCGTCGCGCGCCGCACGAGGGTTCGGGCGACGTCGGTCCCGTCGAGGACCTCCCACGTCACCGGGCGCCCGGTGTCCGCCGCGAGACGGTCGGCCATGGCGGCCAGGTCGCGGCGCGCGGAGTCGCGGAGCTCCGCGGCGGCGTCCGCCACGCCGAGCTCTCGCGCGCGCGCCGACGAGGCCGCGGCCGGGGCCTCCACGGCGCGGACGAGGTGCAGGCTACCATCCGAGAGGTTCGCCAGAGACGCCGCGACGGGCAGCGCCCGCGCGTCTTTTTCGGAGCCGTCGAGCGGGACCATGACTGGCTTCGACATCATCTGCTCCCGTTGTGGACCGTAGAGGCGGGGGGCGTCCGCGGCCGGGCCTCGGGCTACTGCCGCGAACGCAAGATGAATCGGACCACGGTTCAGATGGCCTTGAAGAGCTCGAACGGTTGCTGACAGCCGTTGCAGAACAGGATGGCCTTGCACGCGGTCGACCCGAACTCGCTGCGCAGCGTCGTGTCGGCCGACTGGCAGTAGGGGCACCGCACCGCCGCCCGCCGCCGCAGCGGCACCAGATCGTCGCCTTCGATGCGCCCCGGCGGCGCGATGCCGTACGCCTCGAGCTTCGCCTTCGCCTCGTCCGACATCCAGTCCGTGGTCCACGCCGGCGCGTAGACCGTCTTCACTCGCACGTTAGGCACGCCGTATCGCGCGAGGGTGCGCGCCACGTCGTCCTCCATCATGCGCATGGCCGGACATCCCGAGTAGGTCGGCGTCAGCACGACCGTGACCGCGTCGCCGTCGGTCTCGACGTCTCGCAGCACCCCCAGCTCGCGGATGCTCAGCGCGGGAACCTCGGGGTCCTTCACCTCCTCGAGCCACGCGAGGACCTGGTCGCGGCGCGGCCCGGCCATCGTCACCACGTCGCCCCCGGATGCGCGCGGGCCAGGCTCTGCATGTCGGCCAGCATGCGGCCGAGGTGCTCGGTGTGGCGCCCCACGCGCCCGCCGCGCGGCGCGAATCCATCGCCCGGCACGCTGAGCGTCGCGTCGCCGAGCACGCGATCGACGGTCAGGCGCCACAGAGGTTCGAGCGCGCCGACGTCGACGCCGATGCCGTTCGCGGCGGCCTGGGCGTCCACGTCATCCATCGAGAAGAGCTCGTGCGTATACGGCCAGAGCTCATCGAGCGCCCGCTGCGCTCGCTCGTGGCTCTCCGGCGTGCCGTCGCCGAGCATGCGCACCCATTCGGCGCTGTGGCGCAGGTGGTACTTCGCCTCCTTGAGCGCCTTGGCGGCGATGCCCGCCAGCGCCTCGTTCGACGCACCGGTCAGCTTCTCGAGCACCAGCACGTCCCAGGCATCGAACAGGAACTGCCGGACGATCGTCGCCGCGAAGTCGCCGTTAGGCAGCTCGACGAGCTGCACGTTGCGAAACTCGATCGCGTCGCGGAAGTAGGCGAGCGTGTCCTCGCTCCGCCCCTTCCCTTCGACCTCACCGGCCAGCTTGAGCAGCAGCGCCGCCTGCCCGACGAGGTCGAGCGCGATGTTGGCAAGCGCGATGTCCTCCTCGAGAATTGGCCCGTGCCCGCACCACTCGGAGAGCCGGTGCCCGAGCACCAGTCGATCGTCGCCGAGGCGGAGGAGGTACTCGACGAGCGGGTTCTCGACGACGCCGGAGGTCGCCGTCGACGGGGCTGCACCGGGCACCCAGCCGTCCAGGCCACCGGCGTTCCCGGTCCCCCGGTCCCCGTTCCCCCCCCCGGGGATCGCGTCGCTCGCCGTCACAGCCCCCGAGCTCCGCGGGGCACCTTGTAGAACTGCGGGTGCCGATATGCCTTGTCGTTCCCCGGGTCGAAGAGCGGCCCCGCATCGCCTGGCGCAGAGGCGACGATCGACTCCGTGGGCACCACCCAGAGGCTCACGACCTTCCCGCGCCGAGCGTAGACGTCGCGCGCGTTCTGCATCGCGTGCTCGGCGGTGGTGGCGTGAACGCTCCCCGCATGCTCGTGCGGCGCGCCCTCACCTTCCTGCGTGAACACCTCCCAGAGGGTCCACTGGGTATCGGAAACGGTGGTGGTTGGCGCCTGGCTCGTGGTATCGATGCTCATGATTCCAATTCGAACGGGAACGGGGAACCGGGAACAGGGAACCGTGCACCGCGAATGGCCAATGTGATTGCCGCGATCGGTTCCCAGTTCCCCGTTCCCGCCATCAGGCGGCGTCCGCCGCCTGGCGCTTCGCGGCGTACGCTTCGGCGGCCTCGCGCACCCACGCGCCTTCGTCATGCGCTTTCCGGCGCGCCGCGAGCCGCTCGCGATTGCACGGGCCGTTGCCCGAGATGACCTGATGGAACTCATCCCAGTCGATGGCGCCGATCTCCCAGTGGCCCGACTCCTCGTTGAATCGGAGGTCCGGGTCGGGCAGCGTGAGCCCCACCGCGCGCGCCTGCGGCACCGTGAGGTCGATGAACCGCTGGCGCAGCGTGTCGTTCGACTCGCGCTTCACACGCCACCGCATCAGCTCGGCCGAATTGGGTGAGTCCTTGTCGCTGGGTCCGAACATCATGAGCGAGGGCCACCACCAGCGGTTCACGGCGTCCTGCACCATGGCGTGCTGCTCGGGCGTGCCGTTCGCGAGCGTCGCGACGCTCTCGTAGCCCTGCTTCTTGTGGAAGTTCTCTTCCTTGCAGATGCGCACCATCGCCCGCGCGTACGGGCCGAACGACGCTTTGGCGAGCATCGTCTGGTTCACGATCGCCGCGCCATCCACGAACCAGCCGATCACACCGACGTCGGCCCACGTGAGCGTGGGATAGTTGAAGATGCTCGAGTACTTCGCCTTGCCCGTGAGCAGTTGCTCGACGAGCTCCTCACGACCGATCCCGAGCGTCTCGGTGCCGCAGTAGATGTAGAGCCCGTGGCCTGCTTCGTCCTGGACCTTGGCGAGGAGGACCATCTTCCGGCGCAGGCTAGGCGCGCGGGTAATCCAGTTTCCTTCCGGCAGCATGCCCACGATCTCCGAGTGCGCGTGCTGCGACATCATCCGGATGAGCTGCCGCCGGTAGCGCTCGGGCATCCAGTCCTTGGGCTCCACGGACTCGCCCCGCGCAATCCGCGCTTCGAATTCGGCTACCCGCGCCGCATCATCCGCGGGGCGCGGGGCGGCCGCTTGTGTCTGATCCATCACGGTCCGCTCCAGCGAGAAAGAGGCTCCCGGAACCCTCGCCGCCGGCGCTCCACGCCATGGCCTTCCCGGGGCGATCGCTTTCGTGTATTAAACACCAATCTCTTTGGATTTCAATGGCTAACGGCGTGCCGGACGCGGGCGTTTCCGGTGCCGTTTCTTCGCGATTTCCGTTACGAGGCTCATGCTGACACCCACTCCCTCGAGCACCGCAGCGGTCGGTTCCGGCGCCGTGACCTGCTCGATCACCGACGGCATCGCCACCGTTTCCTTCTACCATCCGAAGGGTAATTCGCTCCCCGCGGCCCTCCTCCGAGACATCGCGGGGAGGATCACGTCGGTCAGTCAGCATCCGGCGACGCGCGTCGTCGTGATCCGGAGCGAGGGCGCCGGCACCTTCTGCGCCGGCGCATCGTTCGACGAGCTCAAGCAGATCGCCACCGCCGAGGCCGGCAAGGAGTTTTTCATGGGGTTTGCGCGGGTGATCCTGTCGATGCGGCGGTGCCCGAAGCCCATCATCTCGCGCGTGCAGGGCAAGGTCGTGGGCGGCGGCGTCGGCATCGTCGCGGCGTCGGACTACGTGATCGCGGTGCCCGAGGCACCGGTGCGGCTGAGCGAGCTCGCGGTCGGAATCGGCCCCTTCGTGGTGGGCCCGGCCATCGAGCGCCGGATCGGCACCGCGGCGTTCTCGGCGCTGGCGCTCGACGCCGACTGGCGTGACGCCGAGTGGTGTCGCGCGACCGGACTGTATACGCGCATCTGCGACAACACCCAGGCGCTCGACCAGGTACTCGGCACCCTGTCGCACAAGCTGGCCGCGTACAACCCCGACGCGATCACGAAGCTCAAGGCCGCGCTATGGGACGGTACCGACTCGTGGGATCAGCTCCTCGAGGAGCGCGCCGCGATGAGTGGAACGCTGGTGCTCTCGGAGTTCACGCGAAACGCGATAGCGGCGTTCGAAAAGAAGTAGGTAATTGGGGTCAGACTCGAATTTCATCATTCTGACGCACCTGCGTCAGAATGATGAAATTCGAGTCTGACCCCAATTGCTGCGCCTAGCTCGTCGGCGGATTAAACGTCTCGTGCTGCTGCTCGACCCAGCTCTGATGGTACTTCGGGTCCTCGAAGGCCATCGCCTGCTTCGCCACCTTGAGCGGGCGGAACGAGTCCATCATGACCGCGAGCTCGTTCGTGAACTTGGCGCCGATGCTCGCCTCCGCGCGGCCCGGATGCGGACCGTGCGGTAATCCGTCGGGGTGGTGCGTGACGCTCCCGTACTCGATCCCCTTCCGGCTCATGAACTCGCTCGACGCGTAGAACAGCACCTCGTCCGAGTCCACGTTGCTGTGGTTGTAGGGCGCCGGCACCGCGTTCGGGTCGAAGTCATACGGGCGGGGACAGAACGAGCAGATCACGAAGCCATCGCCCTGGAAGGTCTGGTGCACCGGCGGCGGCTGATGGATGCGCCCGACGATCGGCTCGAAGTCGTGGATGCTGAAGATCCACGGATAGAAGTAGCCATCCCAGCCGACGACGTCGAACGGGTGGTGGTCGAGAATCAGCTCGTTGAGCGCGTCGTACTGCTTCACGAGAATGCGGAAGTCCCCCTTCTCGTCGTGCGTGCGCAGCTCCCTGGGGCGCCGGATGTCGCGCTCGCTGAACGGCGCGCCCTCGAGCAGTTGGCCGAACTCGTTGCGATAGCGCTTCGGCCACCGCACGTGCCCCCTGCTCTCGAAGAGCAGCATTTTCGTCGGACCCTTCGCCGTGTCGAGCTTCCAGCGGTGCAGGATGTTCCGGTGGATAACTACGTAATCTCCCTGCGCATAGGGCAGGTCACCGAACACCGATTCGAGCACCCCTTCTCCCTCGACGATGTACGCGACCTCATCGGCCTGGGAGTTCCGATAGAAGTGCGCGTCGATCTCGTCGGGCTCCACGTAGAGCATCGCCACGTCGGCGTTGAAGAGCAGCGGAATGCGATCCATCGTCGGGCTTCCGCCCTTCTTCGCCTTCGCGGTGAGGAAGTGCCGATGCCGGAGCGACGTGTCATCGTCGGCTTCCCACTGGATCTCGCGGATCTTCCGCGCCGACTTCACGGTGGTGGGCGGGTAGGTGTGGTAGAGCAGCGACGACGTTCCGATGAACCCTTCGTGCCCCATCAGCTCTTCGGCGTAGAGCCCACCGTCAGGGCGGCGGAAGACCGTATGACGCTTCTTCGGAACTGACCCGAGCGTGTGATAGATCGGCATAGGACGGTCAGAGATTGCCGCGCAGTTCCTGCTCCTTTTCGATCGCCTCGAACAGCGCCTTGAAGTTCCCCTTCCCGAAGCTCTTCGCGCCCTTTCGCTGGATGATCTCGTAGAAGAGCGTTGGGCGGTCCTCGACGGGCTTCGTGAAGATCTGGAGCAGATAGCCGTCGGGGTCGCGGTCCACGAGGATGCCGAGCTCCTCGAGCTCATCCATCCGCTCGTCGATCCTGCCGACGCGCTCCTGCAGCTCGGCGTAGTAGGTCGTCGGCGGTTTCAGGAACTCGACTCCGCGATCGCGCAACGAGGCCACCGTCTGGGTGATGTCGTCGGTCGCGAGGGCGAGGTGCTGCGCCCCAGGCCCGCCATAGAAGTCCAGGTACTCTTCGATCTGCGACTTCTTCTTGCCCGAGGCCGGCTCGTTGATCGGGAACTTGATCCGGTCGTTGCCGTTCGCCATGACCTTCGACATGAGCGACGAGTACTCCGTGCTGATGTCCTGATCATCGAAGGTGATGAGATTCCGGAAGCCCATGACGTCGGCGTAGTACTGCACCCAGCGGTTCATCTGGCCGAGCTCGACGTTGCCCACGCAGTGGTCGACGTACTGAAGACCCACGTCGGGCGGCTGGAACCACGGTGTGACGGGACGGAATCCCGGGAGGAAAAGTCCGGTGTAGTTCCGCCGCTCGACGAGCGAGTGAATCGTGTCACCGTAGGTCCCGATGGCCGCGATCACGACTTCGCCGGCGTCGTCGCGGTACACGTGCGGTTCCTGCTTCGCGATCGCGCCGCGCTGGACAGCGGTCTCGTACGCGTAGCGCGCGTCGTCCACCCAGAGCGCGTAGTCCTTCACGCCATCGCCGTGTTTTTGCACGTGCTCCGCGATGGGTGAGTTGGGGGAGAGCGCCGTGGTGAACACGAGGCGAATCTTCCCCTGCTGCATGAGGTAGCTCGCGCGGTCGCGCACGCCCGTCTCGGGACCGCGATACGCGACGAGCTGGAAGCCGAACGCCGAGCGGTAGAAGTGGCTCGCCTGCTTCGCGTTGCCGACGTAGAACTCCACGTAGTCGGTCCCGTTGATGGGAAACGCGTCGTGGGCGGTTTCGGCGGTGGGGAGGGTCTGAGTCGCCATGCCAACGTCCTCGTAGGAAGCCGGAGGTCAGTGCACTGGGATCTGTGCCAAATCTAACGCCCGCTGCCCGACCCCGCCCTCGCGCCTGCATTCGCCTGGGTACATCTTCACCGGGAGCATGAGCCGAGCCCCGCGCCCTGAGCCCCCGGAATGTCCGATTTCTCCGCCCTCGCATCTGCCCTCGCCGGCCAGTACGCCGTCGAGCGCGAGATTGGCCGTGGCGGAATGGGGATCGTGTACCTCGCGCGCGATCTCAAGCTCGACCGGCCCGTGGCCATCAAGACGCTACCGGCGCACCTGGCGGGGAGCCCCGACGTCCGCGAGCGGTTCCTCCGCGAGGCGCGCACCGCGGCCCACCTGACGCACCCGAGCATCGTCCCCATTCACCGCGCCGACGAGATCGACGGCCAGGTGTTCTTCGTCATGGGCTACGTGGACGGGGAGTCGCTCGCGCAACGCATCCAGACGGCGGGACGTCCGCCGTTCGCCGAGACCATCGGGCAGCTCCGGGATGTCGCGCTCGCACTCGGCTACGCGCACGCGCGGGGCGTCGTGCACCGCGACGTGAAGGCGGAGAACATCCTGATCGAGCGGGGGACCGGGCGCGCCGTGGTCACCGACTTCGGCATCGCGCGCCTCGCCGAGTCGAAGCAGCTCACCGCGACCGGTCAGGTGCTCGGCACCGTGCACTACATGAGCCCCGAGCAGGTCAGCGGCGATGCCATCGACGGCCGGAGCGACGTCTACGCGCTCGGGGTCGTGGCGTTTCTCGCGCTCTCGGGCCGGTTCCCGTTCGACAGCGAGACGCCGTCGGCGATTCTCGTGGCGCACGTCACGAGGCCCGCGCCGCGGCTCGCCGACGTGGCGCCGGACGTCCCGCTGTCCATCGCGACCATCGTGGACCGCTGCCTGGCGAAGTCGCCTAACGATCGGTACGAGAGCAGCGGCGCGCTCGCCGAAGCACTCGAGCGGGTGCGCGCCGAGGCTGCGGCCTCGGACCGAGACCGCGCCATCGACGCGCGCCAACTCGTGTCGGAGACGCAGGCCCAGTCCGTGTGGCGGCGCGCGGCGGAGCTGCAAGCGTACACGAGCGCGCAGCCGGCACCGGCCCTGCCGCCGTTGCCGGAGCGTCCCGCGCGATCACTCTCGGAATCCTCGGCGTATCAGCTCGCCGACGTGCGCGCGTCGGCGGTGGACGCCGGCATTCCCGAGGTGTTCGTGCAGCAGGCACTCGCCGAGCATGGCCTGGTGCGCCCGGCGAACGGCGCGCCGCGGGATGAGCGGCGTGCCGTCGCGAAGCCGAGCCAACCGCGCCCCCAGATCGTCGTCAAGGACGGTCCTCGGCAGCCGGTGAATCCGCTGCTCGGCACCGCGACACGCATCGTCGTCGAGGCCACGATCGACGGCGAGATGCCCGAGCGGGACTACGATCTGGTGCTCGACATCATCCGTCGCGAGGTGGGTGAGGTGGGCCAGATCGGCTCCGTTGGCCGTACGTTCTCGTGGTCGGTGTCGAATCAGAACCGGCGGCTGCAGATCTCGGTCATGCCTCGGGGCGGCCGCACGACGGTGCGGATCGACGAGCAGCTCGGCCATGTCGCGGGCGGCATCATCGGCGGCATCACGGGCGGCGTAGGTGGCGGGCTCGGTGGAGCGGTGATGGGCGGTGTCGCGGCGAGCACGCACGATCCCCTGCTCGGATTGTTGGGATGGGCCGGTGTGCTCGGGAGCGCATACATGGGGGCGCGGTTCACCCTCCGGCGAGTTGCGACGAGTCGCCACGAGGCGCTGCGGGCGGTGGCACAGCAGCTGGCGGATCAGATCGCGGAGTCGCTGTCGGCAACGGAAACGACCGAGCAGAGGAAGCGAATCGGGCGGTAAGGCGAGACGCGGTGGCTGCTGCGCAGGGCCCAGCGGGGAACGGCGATGGGTCGGATCGCGAGCGGCGAAACGCAGTTCGACGCTGGGGCCGGCGCGACGAGGCGTCCCGTCGGGCGGCCGCGACGAGGGTCGGCCGGGCGGCCGTGCAGACTGGTCTCAGGTCCTGAGCTCCGGCAGATCCCGAAACAGCTCGAGCGCCTGCGGGTTCGCCATCGCGTCGGTGTTCCTGACCGGGCGTCCGTGGACGACGTCGCGCACCGCGAGCTCCGTGATCTTGCCGCTGATGGTGCGTGGGATGTCCGCCACCGCGACGATGACCTTCGGCACGTGGTGCGGGCTCGTGCCGTCGCGGATCTGGCGCCGGATCCGGTCGCGCAACGCGCCGTCGAGCGTCAGGCCCTCGCGCAGGCGCACGAACAGCACGATGCGCGTGTCCGCCACGCCGCCCTTCGTCACGTCCTGCCCGATCACGAGGCTCTCGATCACCTCGGGCAGTTGCTCCACCTGGCGATAGATCTCCGCCGTGCCGATGCGGACGCCCCCGGGGTTGAGCGTTGCGTCGCTGCGGCCGGTGATGATGAGGCCACCATGGTCGGTGAGCTCGGCCCAGTCGCCGTGGCGCCAGACGCTGGGATACCGCTCGAAGTACGCCGCCCGGTACTTCGCGCCGTCGGGGTCGTTCCAGAACGCGACCGGCATGCTCGGAAACGGCATCGTGCACACGAGCTCACCGGGCTCGCCGCGCACCGGCCGCCCGAGCTCGTCGAACACGTCCACCCGCATGCCGAGCCCCGGCACCTGCAGCTCGCCACGCCAGACAGGGCCGGCGGGGTTACCTAACGCGAAGCACGAGATGATGTCGGTGCCGCCGCTGATGCTGCTGAGCCGCACGTCGCGCTTCACCTTCGCGTAGACGTAGTCGAAGCTCGGCGGCGCGAGCGGGCTCCCGGTGGACAGGATGGCCCGCAGCGCCGAGAGGTCGTGCGTTCGTCCCGGCTCGAGCCCTTCCTTCTCGATGAGCGCGAGGTACTTGGCGCTCGTGCCGAACACCGTGACCCGCTCCTCGCTCGCCATGTCCCACAGGCTCGCCGCCGTGGGCGAGAGTGGCGCGCCGTCGTACAACACCACCGTGGCGCCGACGGCGAGGGAGCTCACGAGCCAGTTCCACATCATCCACCCACACGTCGTGAAGTAGAAGATGCGGTCCTCGCGCCGCAGGTCGGTGTGCAGCACCAGCTCCTTGAGGTGCTGCAGCAGCGTCCCGCCGGCCCCGTGCACCATGCACTTCGGCAGGCCGGTGGTGCCTGACGAGTACATGATGTAGAGGGGGTGGTCGAATGGAAAACGCGGGAATCGGGAATCGGGAACGGGGAACGGGGAACGGGGGCTGCTCGCTGCGCGCTCGTCGCGTTCCCGGTTCCCCGTTCCCCGTTGCCGAAAGGTCTGCCACTCGACCATTCCGTCGCCGCCATCCACCTCCCGTCCGAGGTAGCGGACGACCACGACTCGTTCGACACTCGCAATCTGCGCGGCGATCTCCCGCACGCGCTCGAGGCAGTCGATCTCCTTGCCCGCGTAGCGGTAGCCGTCGGCGCAGAACAGTACCTTCGGCTCGATCTGGCCGAAGCGATCGAGCACGCCCTTCACGCCGAAGTCGGGTGAGCACGACGACCACACGGCACCGAGACTCGCCGTGGCGAGCATCGCGATCACCGTCTCCGGAATGTTCGGCATGAAGCCCGCGACTCGGTCGCCCTCACGGACATCACACGCACGAAGCGCCGCCGCGATCGCCGCCACCTCCTCGGCGAGCTCGGCGTACGTCCACACGCGCCCGCGGCCACGCTCGTTCCGTGCGATGAGCGCCGGGTGATCGTCGCGGAACCGGAGCAGGTTCTCGGTGAAGTTGAGACGCGCGCCCAGGAACCATCGTGGACCGAGCTCGGCGTCGGGCGGCGCCATGCGGTCGAGGCCGCGCACGACCTCGGTCCACGACGAGCCATCGGCTTGCACGTCGGCGACGACGCCGCAGAACCGCCACACCGCCGGCCAGAACTGCTCGGGCGCGTCGATCGACCACGCGTACAGCGACGGATAGTCCACGGCCGCGCGGTCGGCCGGAGCGTGGTATCCGGCGGCGCGCGCGGCCGTGGCGAAGCGGGCAATGTTGGTCGCCGCCGCCCGCTCCGGCGCGGGCGACCATAGCGGACTGCGCGTGGCCGGGGCGTGCTCGGTCATGCGGCGGCGACCATCCACTCAGAGCTTGGCGATGTACTCGATTTCGAAGACGACGTTCGCGTTCGGCTGCACCGGCGGACTACCCTGTGGGCCCCAGGCCAGCCGCGTCGGGATCACGAGCTGTCGCACGCCTCCCGGCTTCATCCCCAGGAAGCCCTCCGAGAATCCCGGGATGAGTCCCGGATTGCCCACTCGAAATTCGATCGCGGTGCCACCTGGGTCCTTACTGGATTCGACCTTCGTCCCGTTCGTCAGCCAGAGCGTATAGTGCGCCCGGACGGAATCGCCGCTGGCCACCACCACGTCGCCGGTCCCGACGACCTTGTCCTTGTAGTACAGCCCCGAGGCCGTCTTCGTCATCGACGGGATGTCAACGCCGAGCGCGGGGGCGTAGGTGTCGTTCGCGGGATCGACGGCAGCTGGGATATTCGGTTCGGTGCTCAGGTCGCACGCGGCCAGCGAGGCGACTGCGGCGACCGCGAAGATCGAACGAAATGCGCGCATGAGTTCTCTCGAGCGGGTGAGGGGTGCAGTCGTAGTAAGGGCACCGTGCAGCGGTCGCGCAAGTGCCTGATCGCGTGTCGTTCCGAGCGGCGTGGCCTCGGTCATTCCGAGCGGTTTGTCATTCCGAGCGGAGCGGCCGGCAGGCCGCGCAGTCGAGGAACCCTCAGGGTCCCGACCGAGGGGCCCTGCCCGTCGACCGGGACGATGAGGGTTCCTCGACTCGCGCTCCGCGCTCGCTCGGAATGACACGCGAGGGACGACCGGAAATCACACCACCAGGTCGCGCGTGATGTCCGTCACCGACGCGCACCCGCACAACGCCATCGCGAGATCGACCTCCGCGTGCAGCAGCTCGAGCACGCGACGCGCGCCGGACTCGCCGTCCGCCGCGAGCCCCCACACGACCGGTCGGCCTACCAGCACCGCGCGCGCGCCGAGCGCGATCGCCTTGATCACGTCGGTGCCGCGACGCACGCCGCCGTCGAGCAGCACCTCGGCGCGGCCGTCGATCGCCTCCGCCACCTCGGGCAGCGCGCGCACCGACGCGATCGCCGTATCGAGCTGCCGCCCGCCGTGGTTCGAGACGATCACTCCCGCCGCCCCGTGCTCGACCGCTCGCGCGGCATCATCGCCGCGCACGATCCCCTTGATCAGCACGGGCAGGCGCGTGATGGAGCGCAGCCACTCGACATCGCGCCAGGTGAGCCCTGCCTCGATGCCGCTCGCGAAGTGATTCGCGAGCCCCGACTGGCCGTGGCCGGTGGGCATCGGCACGCTGCCTGACGAGGGCACGTTCGCCAGCCGCACGCCGTCGGGGAGGTGAAACCGGTTTCGCAGATCACGCTCGCGGCGGCCGAGCACCGGGGCATCCACCGTGAGCACGATCGCCTGCATCCCGCATGCTTCCGCGCGCTCGACCAGTGCCTGCGTGAGCCCGCGGTCGGTGTACACGTAGAGCTGGAACCAGAGTCGGCCGCCCACGGCGCCCACGTCCTCGATGGGACAGGTGGACGCCGTGCTCAGAATCATGACGGTGCCCGCGGCGGCGGCGGCTCTGGCCGTCGCCACTTCGCCGGCATCGCAGGCGAGGCGCTGGAACGCCGTCGGCGCGACGAGCACCGGGAACGCGACGGGCTCGCCGAGCACGGTCGTCCGCGTGGAGCGCTGGCGGACGTCCACCAGCACCCGATAGCGGAGCGCGAGCTGCTCGAACGCCGAGCGGTTCTCGCGCAGCGTCACCTCGTCGTTCGCGCCGCCCACGTAGTACTCGTAGGCGAGCGCGGTCAACCGCTCGCGCGCCGCCGCTTCGATCTCGGCGAGGTTCAGGAACGGCACGCCGTCGCCCATCGCGACACGCCTAACGCCGGTACTGCGAGTAGTCGCGCAGCGGTTCGGTGCACGCCGGCCAGCTCTGCGGCCCGCCACCGAACCCGCCGCCGCCGCCCCCGGCGCCCGGTCCGCGCCGCGCCGTGTCCGGACCCTGCTCGAACACGCGCCGGTCGCGCGACAGCGTCTCGGGATCCTCGCTCGCGAGGTAGACGAGCATCGCCGTGAGCGTCGCGTTGCTCTTGAGATCGTCGAGTACCAGCTTGTCGAACGTGTCGCGGTTCGTGTGCCACGTGTACGTCCCGTAGTCCCAGCTCGTGGCGCCGAGGCTGAACGCCGGCGCGCCATAGCACACGAACGAGGCATTGTCCGAGCCGCCGCTGGCTGGACTGCCCGGGAAGCTCAGGTTGACGTTGCGGGCGATCTCGGCGGGCACGTTTGCCATCCACCGCGCGATGTTCGCGCTCGCCGTCGTGAAGCCCGACGATGAGAGGTTCACGATGCGGCCCGTGCCGTTGTCCTGGTTGAACAGCGCCTGCAGTCCCTTCACGATCTCCGGGTGATCGGCGGCGAAGGCGCGTGAGCCGTTGAGCCCCTGCTCCTCCCCACTCCAGTGGCCGACGACGATCGTGCGCTTCGGGTTGGGATAGATCTTTTTCAGGATGCGCAGCGCTTCGAGCATCGTGACGGTGCCGGTGCCGTTGTCGGTGGTGCCGGAGCCCGCGTCCCACGAGTCGAAGTGCGCCGAGAGCATCACGTACTCGTCGGGCTTCTGGGAGCCCTTGATGGTGGCGATGGTGTTGAACACCGGCACGTCACCGAGGAACTCCGCGTCGGCACGTACGCGCAGCGTGGGCCCCTGCTTGTTCTCCGTGAGCCGGTACACCAGGCCGTAATCCTCGCAGCTCAGGTCGACGGACGGGACCTTGTCGGTGCGCGAGTCGAACACCTTGTTCACGCCCCACCCGTTCGACCAGCGCGAGGCGATGACGCCGGCGGCTCCGCCTTCCTGCAGCCGCCTGCCTAACGTGCCGGTGCCGAGCCCCAGCGAGTAGCCGGTGGCCTGCACGCGCGCGTTCCACTGGCGCGTGGCCGTGTCGCGCTGCGCGCGCATCCGCTCGAACGATTGCGGCGACGCGAACTCCTGCCAGTTCGCGTCGGGGCGGCAGGTCGGCTGCGCCATCGACACGAGCACGAACTTCCCCTTCGCCTGCGGCAGCCACGCGACGAACTCGGCGCTGTCCTTGACGAGTGGGAGAATGATGGTCGACGCGGTGACGTCCCTTGCGCCGGTGCCCGCGCTCCACGCGAGGAGCGTCCCCTCGAGCGTGCGCACGCGCGGCGTCATGAGATCCACGTGCGTGGTGCCGCGCCGCCACCCCTTCCACTTGCCGTACGGCTCGTTGCGGGCGTCCACTCCCCAGCTCTTGTAGGTGGCGACGAGCCAGTCGTTGCCGCGCTTGATTCCCGGGGTGCCGGTGAGCCGCGGCCCGATGGAATCGCTCAGCACCTGCTCGAGCGTGTAGGCCTGCGAGTTGTTCATCCCCTCCGCCCAGATCCGGCGAACGACGGGGTCGGCGGTGGTGTAGCTCTGTGCGACTGCGCTCGAGGCCGCGCCCAGAGTGAGGAGCGCGGCAGCGGACAGGGAACGGTGCATGAGAGAAGTCGTGAAGGTGAGAACGCTCATTCCTTGCGTGTCATTCCGAGAGGAACCCTCGGGGTAATTGGGGTCAGACTCGAATTCCCAACCGGGAATTCGAGTCTGACCCCAATTACCCCCGAGCCCTCTGCCGGGACGCTGAGGGTTCCTCGACTGCGGGCCTGACGGCCCTCCGCTCGGAACGACACGCGAACTCGGAACCACAGCGCTACGTGAAACAACACCGGCGACGAGTGCATGGTCTGCGCTCGTCGCCGGCACGTGATCCAGAGCCAAAGCTACTGCTGTTCCGCCCGCAGGTCAGAGCCGCGCCCGCGATCGGCCGCGGACCCGGCGTAGATGCCGTTGAAGAAGAACTTGAACGTGCCGTGCGGCTGCGCACGGAACAGGATCTCCGGGCCGAAGAGATACAGCTTGCCCTTCCCCACGTTCGCCTCGGCAATGGCCACGCCGCCCTCCAGATAATTCTGCCCCCACGCCCAACCGCTGCGCAGCGATTGCGGCGAGTCGAACCACGCGACCGGGCGCACGCCCTTCAGCGCCGCGTCCGGCTCCAGGCGGAACACCGGGTCCTCGTCGAAGAACACATCCACCGAGCTCGGAACGCCGGCGGCGACGGGCGACGTGTTGTCCACCGCAACCCGCAGAATCGAGCCCGGGACGTAGAACTTCTCGCGCGGCAGCTCGCGCTCGCCACCCGTCGGAGTCTTCTCCACGAGCTGGTTCGCCACCGGGAGGCCGAGATGGTAGGCGAGGCTCGTGGAGCTGCCGATCGTGATGATCGTGCCGCCCTCCTCGAGGAACTTCTTGAGCTGCGGGATCGTCTTCTCCGGCGTTATGCGGCCGAGCCATCCGCGGAACTCCGCCGGAATACTGGCTGGGTCCACCTCACGCCCGAAGCCTCCACGGCCGCCGCCCTGCCCGCCTTCGGCACGCGGCGCCGGGATCGCGCCGCCCACGAATACGAGCACGTCGTACTTGCTCGAGAGATTCCCCGCGTCGAAGCCCTGCGGGTACACAACCTGGAACGGGAACTCGAACTGTTCGAGCAGCCAGCGCGTGTGGCCCGACGGCATCGAGCCGCCGTACTGATCCCAGAGCGCGATGCGCTTCGGCTGCAGTTTGAGCGCGTCGGTGCCCGGACGGGCCGAGGTGCCCTCGAACGAGAGCCCCTTCTCCTTCGCGAGCGTCTGCAGCATCTGCGGCGTACCGGACTTCGACGCGATGTAGAACGTGCCGGCCTGATACGACTTGCCGTTCGCCGTCATCGGGCTCTTGAGCCAGTAGACGTCGTTGCCGTTCTTGAGCGCGCGGTTCACCGCCACGAACGCGTCGTTCGTCGCGTGCGAGAGGAAATAGCCAGCGGCGTTCGCGGCCGTCACGGTACCGGCCGGCGGCTCGGCCATGCCGGTGATCGGCTGGCAGGGGCAGTCGAATCCGTCGAGAATGCGATCGAACTGCACGCCCATCTGGAACGCGAGCGTGTAGCCGGCGTTGTCATACGGCGGCTTCGGCGGCCCGCCCGGGTAGGCGAAGTCGTTCGGGTGGTCCTGCGGCTCGAACATGTCGAGCACGTGCGGGCGGAACGCCTGCGCGCTCTTCACGACGTACGACCCCGCCGGGTAGCTCTTCCCCGCGACCGTGAACGGCGCCGTGGCGCGGTGCACGGTGACGTTCACCTTCCGCAACGCGTTCACGAACTTCGTCGCGGTGAGGAAGTCCATCTGATTCGCCGGGACGATGTAGCCGCGCGCGTCGCGCTTCGCCGGATCGCGCAGGAACTCGGCGAAATACTTGGACGGCGCCGACGCACCGAACGGATTGATCGCGCCGGCGGCACCACCCTGGATCCCGCCACCACCCCGCCCACCACCGCGCGCTGCCTCGCCGACCGCGCGGTCACGCGCGATCCGCGCGTCGAGCGAGTCGAGCTCGGTGGGCGTGACCGTCCACGAGTCGCGACTGCCGCGCTCGATCGAGTTCTTCCCCATCCGGTAGATGTTGAAGAGCAGGTCTTCGCGACGCTTCGACGCGATGTCGAACACGGCGTAGTTGGCGGTCACCGAGTAGTCGATCGACTGACGGAAGTGCCACTTCTGCGGCGCGATGGGCGAGGGCAGGTCGGCGCGCGGAAGCTGGTTGCGCACCACCAGCGGGATCTCCATCGGCGTCGGGTTGCCAATGGTCTCGGTGAGCAGCCCGATCATGTTGTGGAAGTACGCCGTCGTGCGAAGCCCGCCGTTCCACCACGTGGAGTAGCTCGAGCCGGTGCGCATCGTGACACCCGGCTTTCCCTCGCGCAGGAACCGCTCGTGCATCGACGCCGCCACCATGTCGATCCCGATCGGAATCATCGGGTCGAAGTTGAAGTTGAACGGATCGCGGAACGGCGGCGCGAACATCACGGTTCCGGCCGGGCCCGTCTGGTGGTGATTGTAGATGATCTGCGGGAACCACTCGGAGTACTGAATGCGCGCGACGTTGATCGTCTCGGGCTGGTTCAGGATGTAGAAGTCGCGGTTGTCGTCGTGGCCGATGTACTTCTGGTACAGCCGCGGGATGTTCATGCTCCGCTTGAGCGTGTCGGGGTTCTGCATGTACCAGTTCGACACGAGCTGCATGCCGTCAGGGTTCGCGTGCACCGCGAGGATGATGTCATCGTTCAGGATGCGCATCGTCTCGGGGTCGGTGCGGCTCACGAGCTGGTAGCTCGTCTCGATGAGCTGGTGCGCGCCGAGCACCTCGGTGGCGTGCAGGCCGCCGTCGAACCACACGATCGACTTTCCTTCCCGCGCCAGCGCCTGCGCCTCTTCGTCGGTCAGCCCTTCGGCCAGCGCGAGCTTCCGCGCGATCTCCCTGTAGCGGTCCAGCTTCTTGAAGTTTTCCGGCGACGTGATGATCGCCATGAGCTGCGGCCGCCCCTCGGCGGTCTTGCCGATCTCCTCGACCACCATCCGGTCGGATTCCTGGTCGATCTTCTTCCAGTACGCCTGGAACTGGTCGTAGTTCGCCAGCTTCCAGTCGTCGCCGATGTTGAATCCGAAGAACTCCTTCGGGGAAGTCACCCGCGTCTGCGCCGGCAGCGCCGGCGCCACCAGTGCGCCCGCGAGCAGCAGCCGCGGCGCCCACCGAAGGGCTCGCAGGTGGGAGGGTTGCGCGCGTGGTGCGCGCGGAACTGCGGGGACGTCCACTCGCATGACCGGTCCTCGGTTCTCGGGAGTGAGAAAGGGATGAAAGCGGGGCCATCGCGTACCGACGCGTGAGCCTCGCGCTCGCACGCGCTAGCTTATCTACCGCTTGCGTGGTGCGCTACCCGGCGAAGTCGCAGCGACCGGGTTCGCGCTGCCCGCTGTACGCAGTTGCATGCTCGTTCGTTGTTAGTCGTTAGCCGTCAGCCGGCAGCCGGCAGCCGACAGCTCGGTTCCCTGTTCCCCGTTCCCGGTTCCCCCGTTCCCGTCGCCCGTCGATTCCCGATTCCCGACCCTGCATTAGTGCCGACCAAGATCTCGATCCATAAATTCGGCGGCGCCTCGCTCGCCGATGCCTCCGCGATCGCACACGCCGTCGAGATCGCCGTGGCGCAGGAGCCGCGCTCGGTCGTCGTCGTCTCAGCGCTGGCCGGCGTCACCGACGCGCTCCTCGACGGCGCGGGGCGAGCGGCGGCGGGAGATGAGCGCGCGCTCACCACAACGGCCGCCGAGCTCCGCGAGCGCCACCGCGCCATCGCGACCAAGCTGCTGCGCGCGTCACCCGAGCGGCGGGCCATCCTCGCGCAGATCGACGAGGACATGGCCGAGCTTGGCGCACTCGCCCACGGCCTCGCGGTCCTCCGCGAGCTGACCCCCCGCACCTCGGACTACATCGCCGCCCGCGGTGAGCGGCTGAGCGCGAGGATCCTGGCCGCCGCACTCTCACGAGCGGGCCGGCACGCGACGTTCATCGACGGCACCGCGGTCATTCGCACGAACGGGCAGTTCGGCGGGGCCTCAGCCGATCTCGGCGCGACCGACCGTGCCGCGCGCGGCACGCTGCTGCCGGTGCTGAAGCGCGGCGTGACGCCGGTGGTGCCCGGTTTCATCGGCGCGACGCCCGGGGGCGAGGTGGCCACGCTCGGCCGCGGCGGTTCCGACCTCAGCGCCACGCTGCTCGGGCGAGCGCTGCGCGCCGCCTCGGTCACCTTATGGAAGGACGTTCCGGGGTTGCTCACGGCCGATCCGCGCATCGTCACCGACGCACGCGTCATCCCGCAACTCAACGCGCGCGAGGCCGCCGAGCTCGCGTACTATGGCGCCAAGGTGCTGCACCCGCGCGCCCTCACGCCGCTCGTCGGCCGCTCGACGCCGCTGTTCGTCCGCCCGTTCGCCGACCCCGTGGCCGCGGGCACCGAGATCTCCGGTCGGCGCACACTCGCCAGATATCCGGTGAAGGCGCTGTCGGCCGTGAGCGCGCAGGCCCTCGTCACCGTGTCGGGGAACGGGATGCTCGGCGTGCCGGGAATCGCCGCTCGCACCTTCGCCGCGCTGCATCGTGAAGGCGTGTCGGTCTCGCTCATCACGCAGGCCTCGTCGGAGCACTCGATCTGCTTCACCGTGCCCGCCGGTAGCGCCGAGCGGGCGCGCGCGAGCGTCGTCGAGGCGTTCGCCGACGAGATCGCGCGGCGCGAGATCGACGAGGTGGACGTCGAGTCGGGGCTGGCGACGCTGGCCGTCGTCGGCCTCGGGATGCACGGCAGCCCCGGCGTCGCCGCGCGGGTGTTCTCCGCCCTGGCCGACGGTCGCATCAACATCGTCGCCATCGCGCAGGGCTCGTCGGAGCTCAACATCTCGGCCGTCGTCCCCGAGTCGGATCTGCCGGCGGCGATGCGTCGCGTGCACGCCGAGTTTCAGCTCAGCCGCCTCGGGGGCGGCGCGGCGGTGCGCCCGGAGCACGCCGACGTCATCCTCCTGGGCTTCGGACAGATCGGTCGGACGCTCGCCGGACTGTTGCCGCGTGCGCGCCAGCATGGCCCACGCGCGCGCGTCGTCGCGATCATCGATCGCAGCGGGTACGTGTTCGAGCCCGGCGGCATCTCCGCCCGCCGGCTCGCCGCGTTGTCGGCGGCGAAGGCTGCCGGCACCCCGCTCCGCTCGGCCCCCGGCGGCACCGCGGCATCCACGGGCGAGGCGCTCACCGCGGTCGCCCGCCACGCGCTGTCGCGCCCCATCTTCGTCGACCTCACCGCCGACGACACCGCCGGCCTGCTCCGCGGCGCGCTCGCCGCCGGCATGGACGTGGTGCTCGCGAACAAGCGGCCGCTGGCCGGGCCGCTGGCCGATGCCCGCGCCCTGCAGGACGCCGCGCGCGCCCACGACCGCCGCATCCTGCACGAGACGACGGTCGGCGCGGGTCTGCCGATCATCGACACGTACTACAAGCTGGTGGAGGCCCGCGACCAGGTGCGGCGCATCGACGGCTGCACCTCGGGCACGTTAGGCTTCATGCTCAGCGAGATCGGTCGCGGGCGCCGCTTCTCCGAGACGTTGCGGCGCGCGATGGAGCGCGGGTACACGGAGCCCGACCCGCGCGACGACCTCTCGGGGCTCGACGTCGCGCGCAAGGCGCTGATTCTCGGGCGGCTGCTGGGCTTCACCGGCGAGCTCGAGGACATCGCGCTCGAGTCGCTCGTGCCCGAGCCGGCGCGCCGGCTCTCGCTCGCGGACTTCCTCGCGCGCCTCGAGGAGTACGACGCCGCCTGGGAGCAGCGCGCGCGCGCCGCGCGCGACGCCGGGCGCGTGCTGCGCTACGTCGCGTCGGTGACGCGACGCCGGGTAGAGGTGGGGCTGCAAGCCGTCGATGCATCGAGCCCGTTCGCGGCGTTGAACGGGACCGACAACCAGGTCGCGTTCACGACGATGCGCTATCGAACGAACCCGCTCGTCATCACCGGCCCCGGCGCCGGCCCCGCGGTCACCGCCGCGGGGGTCCTCAACGACATTCTCGGACTGGCGGCGGCATCGTGACCGCGTTCCCTGCGCGCGCCCGCGCGTTCGCCCCGGCCAGCATCGGGAACCTCGGCCCGGGCCTCGACGTCCTCGGCTGTGCCGTCACCGGCGCCGGCGACGCCGTGCTCGCCGAGTGGTGCGATGCCGACGGCATCGTCGTGCGCGACCCGGGGCACCCGGAGCTGCCTAACGACCCGACCCGGCACGCGTCGGCCATCGCCGCCGCCGAGGTGCTGCGGCACGCGATCGGCGGCGGCGATCGGCCGCCCGCGAGCGGCATCGCGCTCACGGTCACGAAGGCGCTGCCACTGTCGGCCGGCCAGGGAGGCAGTGCCGCCTCGGCCGTCGCCGGCGCCGTGGCCGCGAATGCGCTCTGCGGATCCCCGCTCACCTCCGAGGCGCTGCTCGAGGCGTGCCTCGTCGCGGAGTCGACGGTCGCCGGGCGTCACCTCGACAACCTCGCGCCGTCGCTGCTCGGCGGCATCTGCCTCGTCAGGTCCATGGACCCCATCGACGTGGTCCGGCTACCGGTGCCGGCCTCGCTGTTCATCGTGCTGGCCCACCCGGCGCAGCGGCTTCGCACCGCCGACGCCCGCGCGGTGCTGCCGCTGCTCGTCGAGCGCGGCGTCGCGCTGCACCAGGCCGCCCAGGTCGGCGCCATCGTCGCGGCGCTCGCGTCGGGTGACCTCGCGCTGCTCGGCCGCGCCATCGATGACCGCATCGCGGAGCCGGCGCGGGCGCCGCTCATCCCTGGTTTCCGCGAGGCGAAGGCGGCGGCGCTCGAGGCCGGTGCGTTAGGCGCGTCGATCTCGGGCGCGGGGCCCACGTCCTTCGCGCTCGCCGACTCCCTCGCCGCCGCCGAGGCGGTCGCGGTGGCGATGGAGGGGGCGTTCGCGTCCCGCGCCATCGAGTGCCGAGTCCGGGTATGCGACGTCGACCGCGTGGGCGCGCGCGTGGAGGTGGAGCCATGACCGGTACGGCGCAGGCTGCCGCGAGCCGCCAGCGGTGCGCGAGCTGCGGGCACACGCTCGCCGAAACCGACGCGGCCGCCCGGTGCCCGGTGTGTGGCGGGCTGTTGAGCGTGGACCACGCGCCGCCGGCGCTCAGCGGCGCGGAACTGCGTGAGCTGTTCGCGCAGCGCCGCGCGAACGGCTCGGATGGCGGCTCGGGCGTGTGGCGGTACCGTGAGCTCGTGATGCCTCACGCGGGCCCGCACATCGTGTCGCATCCCGAGGGGAACACCCCACTGCTGGCGCGCGAGCGCGTGGCCCGATGGGCAGGCGTCGGGGAGCTGCTGCTCAAGCACGAGGGGCACAATCCCACCGGCTCGTTCAAGGATCGCGGGATGACCGTCGGCGTCACCCAGGCGCGACGCATCGGCGCGCGGGCCGTCGCCTGCGCGTCCACCGGCAACACCTCGGCGTCGCTGGCGGCGTACGCGGCGCAGGCGGAGATTCCCGCGCTCGTGTTCGTGCCGGCCGGTCAGGTGGCGTTGGGCAAGCTGGCGCAGTCGCTCGCGTACGGCGCCCGCACCCTGCTCGTACGCGGCGACTTCGACGCGTGCCTCGCGCTCGTGCAGCAGGCGAGTGAGCGGCTCGGCATCTACCTCCTCAACTCGATCAACCCCTTCCGCGTGGAGGGGCAGAAGACGATCGCGCTCGAGGCGCTGGAACAACTCGGCTGGGAGTCACCCGACTGGCTCGTCCTGCCGGCCGGCAACCTGGGCAACACGGCCGCGTTCGGGAAGGCGCTGCGCGAAGCGCGCGAGCTGGGACTGATCTCCCGCTTGCCGCGCATCGCCGCCGTTCAGGCCGAAGGCGCCGCGCCGTTCGCGAAGTCGTTTCGGGAGCAGTTCGCCACGCGCCATCGCGTGCGGGCGGAGACTGTCGCGACGGCCATCCGCATCGGCGATCCGGCGTCGTTCGACCGCGCGGTGGAGACGATCCGGCTCACCGATGGCATCGTGACGACGGTGAGCGACGCCGAGATCCTCGACGCCAAGGCGGTGGTCGATGCGAGCGGCGTGGGTTGCGAGCCGGCGAGCGCGGCGAGTGTCGCTGGCGTGCGTCGGCTCGTGCGGGACGGTGTGATCCGTGCCGGAGAGCGGGTCGTCGCCGTGCTCACCGGGCACATTCTGAAGGACCCCGGCGCGTTGCTCCGCTACCACCAGGAGCTCACACCGCCACCGGCCTACGCGAATGCGCCGGTGGAGATCGACGCGCGGATCGAGGACGTGGAGCGGGTGCTCGGGTCGTAGCGTTCAAGGGGTTCGAGGGGGTCAGAGTCGTTGGAACCTCCGGTTTCAACGACTCTGACCCCCTCGCCCCCCCCCGGGCCCCGTCACTTCACTTCGAAGTTCTTCGACCCCACCGACTGGCTATCGAGGAACACCTCGACCTTGTACTTGCCCTTCGGCAAGCCGTCGGGCTTCGAGATGTGGAACTCGGTGTACGCATCGCCGGTCGGGGCAATCGACTGGCTCGACTCCTGGACCACCTGACCGTCTTCGAACGTCCAGCGCGCCATCACCGTCGCGTTAGGCGCCGAGCCCGTCGTGTGCACCGACGCGTACACGGTATCGGTGGGCTTGAGGTCGTCCGTCTTGTCGGTGACGCGCGCGTTGGACACGGCGCGACCGATGTCGATGTCGGCAACCCGGACGGAGGACGCCGCGGGCGTCGGTGCCGCGGCGCCCGGCGTCACATCACCGCTCGACTCGGCGCGCTTGTCCTTCGAACACGCCGCGGCGACGGCGAGCGTGAGTGCGGCTGCCGTCAGGGCGCGCATCGAGCGCGCAAGAAGTGGCACGTGCATGTGGTGGCTCCTCCGTCAGGCGCCAGGAATCTTGAACGTCTGCCCGGGATAGATGAGATCCGGATTCTTGATCGCGTCCTTGTTCGCTTCGTAGATCTTGTGCCACTTGGACGCGTCGCCGTACTCGCGCTTCGCGATCTTGGAGAGCGTGTCGCCGGCGACGACGGTGTACGTGCGCTCGCGGTCGGCGACCGGTGCGGTCGGGCTCGCGGGTGCGGCGGGCTTGTCGGCGGCGGGAGCGGTCGACGATCCACCGGCTTGGACGTTGGAGAAGTCGGCTTTCTTCTTGTCCTTCTCGTCGTCCTTGTCGAAGATGTTGTCGAGCAGGCCCATCGTTGACCTCACGGAAGGCAGTGCGGGTCGGATGTGCACGAACCGTTCCGCCCGGCAGCACGCGAACTCGGCCGCGATCACCTCACGCGAACGGTCGCTCGTCCGAACCTGCCTTCGACGGCCGCCGTGATCACCGCGGCGCCGCGGCGCACCCCTCGCACGACGCCGGAGTGGTCCACGGTCACGATGCGCGTGTCGGCGCTCGACCAGCTCACCTCGCGGCCGGTGAGCGTGTTGCCCGCCGCGTCCGTCACCCGCGCGGTGAGCGCGGCGCTCTTCCCCGCATCGATCTCGAGGTCCGACGGAACGATGGCGACGCTCGCGACCGGGACGAGGCGCACGACAACGGTGGCGTTACCGGCGGCCCCGTCGATGACCGCGGTGATCACCGCGCTCCCTGGGACGAGCCCGGTGACCCGGCCAGACTGTGACACGGCCGCGACCGTCGCGTTGTTCGTCGTCCAGACGACCGAGCGACCGTCAACCGGCGCGCCACGGCTGTCGTAGCCGGTCGCGACGAGGTTCGCGCTCGCGGCGACGAACAGGTCGAGGTGATCGGGCTCGATTCGTACGGAGGTAACCCTGGCGGGGAGTGCGACGACGGAGACGGTCGCGAGCCCCGACTTCCCTTCGGCCGTCGCGGCAACCTCCACGCGGCCGGGCCGCATGCCCGTCACGACGCCGCGGTCCGACACGGCGGCGATCGATGGATCGGCACTCGCCCATACGACGCGCCGGTCGCGCAGCACGTTGCCGGCGGCGTCGGTGACCTGGACGTCGAACGCCGCGGTCCCGCCCGCCGGGAGCTCGATCGCGTCGGGCGTGACGACGACGGCGCCGACGGGCGGACGTTCGGTGTCGGTGACGCCGCACGCGCTGCCTAACACCATGGCGTGGACGAGCGGCATCCGGCGCCAGTACCAGCGCATGCCCCCCTGCTCCTGCGTTACGTCAGAGCTCGTTCGGGAGCAACAAACAAGCCAGCCGGCAGTGGCCACCGGCCGTCGCCAGCGACCGGCTATCGGCCGTCACTCGCTGACCGCTGATGGTGCCTTACAAATCCGACGTCCCCTCCAACGCTCGCACCAACCCCTCTCGCAACGCCGGATGCGAGCGCCAGAGGTACGTCCCCATCAGCAGCGCCGCGAGCAGGTTCCCCGCCAGGATCTGATACCACGCGAGGTTGCCGAGCACCGACTGCCGAAGCAGCGCGACCAATCCATAAAAGCCGAGCTCGAAGGCCACGAACAGGATCATCGACCCCGCCAGCACCGAGGGAGCGCGCTCACCCGCATGCACGAGGATCACCGCGATGGTGCCGACGAGGATGAACGCGGCGTAGTGGAACATCGTGTAGATGATGATGTTCACCGCCTGCGCTTCCGGGGCGGGACCGAAAATGCTGATGAACCCCTCGCCCAGCAGCGAGGGCGTGTAGAGTGGATGGCCGGCAATGATGTCCACGACGAAGAACCACACCGCGACCGCGGTCGCGCCGATGACCCCAGCGATCACCCCTTCGCGAATGGTGCTGTGCGACCGCGTCTCCATTAGCGTCCTCCCGTCGATGGAGTCTTCCACGAGTACGTCTGCCGAGCACGCATCGTTCCCGCACTCGGCCGCGTGTATCATCGCCGGCCTCGACCGCCCCGTCGTTGGCCGATGCACCGGTGAGCGCGTGAGCCTCGCGGCTACCGCTTCGCCCGCGCCGCGTCCGTCGTCTCCGGGCGCCCCTGCTGGTGTGCCTCCACGAACCACAGCCACTTGTCGACGCCGCGCGAGACCTCGACGAGTATGTCGACAGTGTCGGGGTCGTCAAGAGCATCGATCGGCTCGATGCACTGACGCGCCGCGTCGCTGAACCGCGCGAGGACGTCGGAGAGCGCCGCCACGTGCTCCTCGCCCGAGGAGAGCACGAGCGGGTACTCGTCCAGCGTCGACCGCTCGGCGGCGACGCGCACCGTCCCCTCGGCGATCCCGCCGAGCTGCACGATCCGTTCGGCGATCAGGTCCACGTACTCGCCGACCGACTCGTAGACGTCGTCGAACAGCTCGTGCAGCCCGATGAAATTCGAGCCTTTCACGTTCCAGTGTGCCTGCTTGCACTGCGACTGCAGGTCGACGCAGTCGGCGAGACGCTGGTTCATCAGCTCGACCACGCGTGCGCGCGTCTCTGCGGGAAGCGGATTCTTCGTCTCGTAGAGCAGCGCGCCTGTCGCCGCGTCCTTCGCCATGCGACCGACGCCACGCGAATCCGCCTGTGCGTGGCGGGCGCCGTTTCCGTGCTTCCGTGTGCCCATTGCGTCCTCTGCCCTCATCAGCTGTTGGTGTCACCGCCGTTTTCGGCGCAATAAGCCGGCCGCTGCGTCGCGGGTGCGGACGAACGTGCTCGGCCCGTCGCTCCGCACGGGCGGCGAGCGAACGGGGGAGCAGCGGCTGGGCTGGGAACGCGATGAACGTGCCACCCGCGTTCGGGTAGATCAGGGGGCGGTCGCGGTGGTGAGCGGTGGCGCGCTGGACGGCGTCGCGACCGCGGCCGCGGCCTGACCCACGGCATCGAACGGCTCATCGCACCGGCGACGTTCGTACGCCGCGTGCCACTGGTAGCCGCGCGGCGTGTAGCGCGGTCCCGAGTGCCAGAGCGACACCAGGTCGGGCGCCATGGCTGAACGTCGCGCGGTAGACGACATCGGCCAGCTCCGGAATGGCCCCGCGCCGACCGACCGGTGAGCGAAACGTCCGTCAGCGTTAGGCGTCACGAGCCCGCGCTCCACCCGTCAGGTACTCGTGCCATCCTCGGTGCCGGCGTCGGGGATGGCGAGCCAGGCGCGGGCTGCCGCCACGCCGAGAAAGGGGCGCACCTCGACGGCCGCTTGCATCGCGAGCGCCGAGAACTGGCGCATCGCGCCGTACATGAGGGCGTCTGCCACCACCACCGCGCATCGTGCGCCGCCGAATCGGGGCTTCAGCCGGGCGAAGCCTTCCGCGACGCTCTCCGATGCGGCGACGGTGGGCGGTGTCTTCATGCGACCGCAGTCGACGAGCTGCGGCATTCCCGGCCGCAGAGCGGGCTCGAGTGCGAGGCGCTCCAGAAACGCGAGCACTTCCCCCGGCCCGACTGCCCCGACCATCTCGACGAGCACCACGTCGTGACCCGGGTCGATCGCGTAATGAATCGGCATGAGCGCTACGATACCTGCGCCCGATCACCCCGACCGACGTCCTATGTCACTTTCCCATACGCCATGTCACCCCGGCACACGGGCGCGTTTGCCCGACCGTTTTTCAGTCCGTGGTATCTCGTGGCTCGTCGCGCCGCGTGGCACGGTCGCGCCCGCCGTGGCGGGCACCGCTGCTTCGGTGCGCGACGTTCTGTCGCTCCGCCGTGTCGGCGGAACAGTCGATCTGCCGCCCCGCTGCGGGGGGTGCGCCCACGTCGCGCACCTCACGAGCGGCGAGCGGACGCTGGGAACGCGCGGAGGACGATTCTCGATGGCTCGGCACGGGAACACTCCAGGACGGCGTTGCCGTCCACAACTCGTAAGCTCGCCTGGCGTTCACAAGACATGCCACGCGGCCACCCGTGTGACCCGCTCGCTACGATTCCGCAGCAACCCTCGGGCGCGGCTGGCATGTGCTGCGCAGGGTACGCCGCCATGACCGCGCCGCTCACCGCGGACACGCCGATCGCGGCTCGCCCGATTCCGTCATCGGGCGAACTCATTCCCATCATCGGACTCGGTACCTGGCGAACCTTCGACGTCGGCCGCTCGCCAGCGGAGCGGGCGCCGCTCGAGGCGTGTCTCGCCGCGTTTGCCGCACTTGGCGGCCGACTCGTCGACTCGTCACCGATGTACGGGCGGTCCGAGGAGGTGGTCGGCGACCTCATTGCAAAGCTCGGCCTGCGGGCGCAGCTCTTCATCGCGACCAAGGTGTGGACGTCGGGGAGGCAGCGCGGCATCGAGCAGATGACCGAATCGCTCCGGAGGCTGCGCGCGGACCCCGTCGACCTGATGCAGGTGCACAACCTCGTGGACGTGCACACCCAGCTGGAGACCCTGCGGGCGTGGAAGGCCGAGGGCCACGTGCGCTACATCGGCATCACGCACTACACCGCCCGCGCGCACGCGGATGTGCTCCGCCTGCTCGCGTCGGAGCGGCTGGATGCCGTGCAGATCAACTACTCCCTCGGTGAGCGCGAGGCGGAGCGCCGCTTGCTGCCACTGGCGGCGGAGCGCGGCGTGGCGGTGATCGCGAACCGGCCGTTCGGCGGCGGACGCTTGTTAGGCAGGCTGCGCTCCCGGCCCGTGCCCGACTGGGCATCGGAGATCGACTGCACGAGCTGGGCGCAGTTGCTGCTCAAGTTCGTCGTCTCGCACCCGGCGGTGCTGTGCGCGATTCCGGCGACCTCGCGGGTAGCGCACCTGCGCGACAACATGCAGGCGGCGTTCGGGCGACTGCCCACCGCGGAGCTCCGCGCCCGCATCGCGACGGCCGCTCGGTAGGACAACGGCAATGGCGGCCGAGCGAACCGCCCCGCCCCCTCACCGCCGGCTGTACAGGTACGCCACCATGTCCCGCGCCGTGATGGCATCGACGCCGAGATTCGGCATCGCCGTGTTCGGCTCGATCGACTGCGGATCGCGAATCCATTGCACCATGTTCTCCGGCGTGTTCGCCGCCTCCCCAGCGATGATCGAGCGCTCACCCACGCCGTCGAGCGGGGGGCCCACCTTCCCGTGCGCCCCGCGCACCCCGCTCATGGTATGGCACGCGCCGCATCCGTACTGGGCGAGCGCCTGTTCGCCCCGGTGAGCATCGCCGATGGTAGCCACGGTCCCGGTACGGCCGATGGGACGGCCGCACGACGCCAGTGCCAGTACCGCCAGGAGCACCAGCGCGGGGAGCAGGAGCGTGCTCGTGACCCACCACGCTTCGCGTCCCGCTCCTGCCGGACGCGATGCGCGCGACGGGGCCATATCCTCGCCGCGCCGGACCGCCGCGGGCACCGTCAGCGAACGTGATTGCATGACTTCACCAGCACGGGTGGAATGCCGAACGACGCGATGCCGCGCGCAGTCGTCCGCGTCACGCGCATAACTCATTCCGCACCGGGGCCGGACATCGGGATACGTTGACGGCAGTCCGTGTGGAGCGCGTCCCTCATTCCGAGCTCGCTCGTCATTCCGAGCGGAGGGCCGGGAGCGTTGTCATTCCGAGCGGAGCCGCGCAGCGGCCCGGGGGGCCGCTGCGCTCGGAACGACAAAGTAGTTAGTCTGTGAGCACCCGAAGAGGATCGATTCCACCCCGATGACGCTCTCGTTGACTCTCGACGACATTCTCGCTGCGCGCGCGCGCATTCACGACGGCATCGTCGCGACACCGCTCATTCCGGCGCTGGCGCTCGCCGACCGGGTGCCGTGCCCGCTCCATCTCAAGCTCGAGAGCGCGCAGCGCACCGGATCGTTCAAGGACCGCGGCGCGCTCAACCGACTGCTCGCCCTCACGCCCGAGGAGTGCCGGCGCGGCGTCGTGACCGCGAGCGCGGGCAACCACGCGCAGGCGGTCGCGTATCATGGTAGGCGGCTCGGCATCACGGTCACCGTCGTCATGCCGCAGCACACGCCGCTGGTGAAGGTGGCGAACACACGGCGGTTCGGGGCAGAGGTGCACTTCCATGGCCACACGCTTTCCGACGCGATGGGCGAGGCACGACGCATCGGAGCGGAGGAGCAGCGCGTGCTCGTGCACCCCTTCGATGACGACGCCGTCATCGCCGGTCAGGGGACGATCGGCCTCGAGCTACTCGAGCAGTTGCCCGAGCTCACGACCGTCGTCGTTCCCATCGGCGGTGGGGGACTCGTGTCCGGCATCGCGCTCGCCATCAAGTCGAGCCGTCCCGACGTCCGCATATTCGGCGTGGAGGCGGCCGCGGCGGCGTCGGCGCTCGCGTCGCGGCGGGCCGGCCGTGTGGTCCCCATCGAGACCACCGAGACGATCGCGGACGGCATCGCGGTGAAGCGCGTGGGCGATCGCACCTTCCCGATCATCGAGCGGTACGTGGACGACATCGTCGCCGTGACCGAAGCGCAGATCGCCGAATCGGTGCACCTCTTCCTCGAGCATCAGAAGGTGCTGGCCGAGGGCGCCGGCGCCTCGCCGCTCGCGGCGCTCCTCGCCGGCCACCTGCCACTCCGCGCCAGCGACGTGGCTGTCGTGGTGCTCTCCGGCGGCAACATCGACGTGAATCTCGTGCAGCGCATCATCGACCGCGGGCTCGTGGGCGACGGGCGGCTCGCACGGCTGGCGGTGACGGTGCGCGACCGGCCGGGCCACCTCGCGCGCCTAACGCAGCTCGTGGCCGAGGAGGGCGCGAACGTGCTGGACGTGGCGCACCGCCGCGCGTTCGCGGACATCTCGGTGCGGGACGTGGAGATCGTCATGTCCCTCGAGACGCGTGGCCGCGCCCACATGGACCTGGTCATCGCGCGACTCGACCGTGAAGGCTACGCGGTGAACCAGGTCCTGTAGTCGCCGCTCGCAGGCGAGCGGTACGCTCACTTGACGTCGATACGCCGTCCCCCGCGCTGTTCCTGACTCGGCTTCGGGATCGTGACTTCGAGTACCCCGTCCTTGAACGTCGCCTTGACCTGGTCCTCGTTCACACCCTCGGGCAGTGCGATGCTTCGCGAGAATGCACCGTAGATCCGCTCGCTCCGGTAGAAGCCTTCACGGTTTTCCTCCTGCTCGGCCCGGCGCTCGCCGGAAATGGTGAGCACGCCGTTCTCGACCTCGACGTTGACGTCGTCCTTCGAGAGCCCCGGGAGATCCGCGCGAACCACCAGGTCGTTCCCCCGCTCGAACACCTCGATTGCCGGCGCCCACAGGGCGGTCGTCTGTGCCAATGCCGGAAGCTGGGTCAGCGCGTCGAGCTCGTCGACGGCCCTCCACGGCGAAAGGCCCAGGCCGCGACCGACGCCCACGTTCTCGAACATGCGGTCCATGTCGTCCATCATCCGGCGCATCATCGTGAACGGGCTCGAGACCTGACCCATCCATGGCGTCATCGCGCCGCCACGCTGCTGGCCGGTAGTCGTTGCACGCCGCGGACGCCCGACCTCGCGAGTGGTCTCCACGCCGCGCTCTCTGTCCGTGCGCACGGCGGCTTGGGTGCCGCCGGCGGCCTGCTGCTGTCCCGCCGATCTATCCGTGGCACCGGCTTGCTGCTGCCCCGCGGCACCAGCTTGCTGCTGTCCCGCGGCGCCAGCCTGCTGCTGTCCGGCGGATCTGTCCGCGGCACCAGCCTGCTGTCCGGTGGTCTGATCGCGCTGGGTGCTCTGCTCGCTAGGATTGCGGTTGGCCATTGGAGTTCCTCCTCTCGGATTGGTGTGTCGCTCGCGTGTCCGGGTCTCACGTCCCGACCGCCCGACACGCGCGTCGCGCCGGGTGGCGCGCGGAAGCGATGCAATCGCGGCGGATCTCGCGGCGCGCGTGACCGTCCGCTCGATCGCCGGCGTTCGTGTAGCTCTCGCTGCAACATGCGTGCGGCGTACTGCCCATCCGGTCGAATGTCGCGGCCTCGATACTGCGCGCTGGCACAACGCGTGATGCAGGCAATCCGGTAGACCGACTCTCGTGAGATTCCCACATGAACAGAACGCCCCCGACGGATGGTGAGGCCCACGGAAGCGTGCGCCTCGGCGATGCGAAGGCGGGCCGAGCGGACGACCCCGCGGCGAACGGCCACGACTGGCACCACACCCTGCGGCGGCTCGAGCGGCTCATCCGGCGCGTACCGTTCGACCAGCGCGCGCTCCGGGTGCGCCTGAGGCGTCACGGAGAACGGCACGAGGCACGCGCGGTCCTCGTGCTTCCGACAGACACCCTCGTCGGCAACGGTGAGAGCTCCGACCCCGACCGCGCGCTCGCGGAAGCCGTCGATTGGCTCGCCCTGGAGCTGCGCCGGCGGAACGAGCTCGCGCGGCGCGAGGGGCTGGACCATCGGCGCAGCACCCGACAGCGGGATTTCGCCGCCGCGACCGGGTATCTCGTCATCGACCACGCACGCGCCGAGGATTCGGCGTTCATCGACCTCGCGCGGCCGCTCCTGCGCAGCGTACGCGACCACGCCCATCGCGAGCTCGTCGCCGCGCAACTCCACGGATCGATCGACTCCGGTGCCGTGACGGTATCGGACGTGCTCGATGCGGTGCTCGTGCGAGCCTGGTCCCGGTTCGCCGAACGGCCGTCCGACCGCGGGCTCGACGAATGGTTCGTGGCGCTCGTGCACGACATCATCGACGAGTACTCCAGCGAATACGCGTCGGAGCGCGGCCCCCGACAGAGTGCCCGTTCAACCGCGCCCACCGAGTCCGATGACGCCGGCTCGGCGCGCTACGCGGCCGGTCCCGGCTGGCTCGCCGAAGGCGAACCGTACTGGGGCGCCCCATCCCCGCTCGCCGTCGACGAGTTGCTGCCGGGAACGGAGCCGAGCGAGATACTCCTGGGCCTGGGCCCGGCCGCCGAGGATCGTGTGCTCCTCGATCTGCTCTCCGACATGCCCCGCGCGCAGCGGCGGGCGTTCACGCTGTCGGCGCTCGAGGGCTACACGGACGACGAAATCGCCCGCCTGCAGGAGCGAACCGCCGCCGAGGTGCGCGCGGACATCGCGGGCGCTCGGGACCGGCTGCGCGATCGCGTGACCGACGCGCCGTAGGACCGCCGAACGGCTCGGTGTAGCGCACGGGCACGGCGGAGGCACGGCCTAACGCGCCCGAGGCATCGCACGGAACGGTCTGGCAGACCGGCGGCCAGGGTGAGCGGCGCTGCCGGCCGCCGTGCGCAAAACTCACAAGCTGACCCTGGTACGCCGGATGCCGTCGTTCCCCGCTGCTTCCCGGGGACGCCGGGCAGTCGAGTCTGCCGGTCCTGGCCGCCTCGAGGGAGGATCGGGCACGCGTCACCGACTCCGGGGAGCGGCAATTCAAACAATGGTCGCGGAGTACGCGCCGGACCGGGATCGGGGATTCTCGATGCTGCGCGTGGGCGTCACTCGCCGACGCGCACGATCATTTCGGCCGAATGGCGAACAGCGAGACCCTGTCATCGGGTGCGAGCCCGAGCCGCACGCGAAACGCCTTCGGGCCGTAGGCCACCTCGTAGAGATAGATCCGATCGTCACCGAGGACGGTACGCTCGAACAACGTGACCGCGCTCGGCGCACCGAGTCCGGCCAGCAGGTCCTGATAGAACTTCGCGGCCCCCGGAAAGTAGCCGGCACGCACGTACGCGAAATCGTTAGGCGACAGCCGGCCGTCCCGGGTGGCCGCGAGCACTGCCTCGAGCCGCGCGCGAACGACCGGTTCGCGCTCCGCGATGGGCGCCGGCGGCTTCACGGCGAGGGCGGGATCGAGGACCCCGGCGATGCCGTCGACGATCGCGACCGGCTGCGCCCCGGCGAGATTCGCGAGCGCGACGATCGTGATGTCGGCACCGATGTAGCGTGAGATGTACGTCTGGAATCCCTGCCACGAGCCGCCGTGATGGAGGCGGGGGCTGCCGCCGAGCGTGTCGACGGCCCAGCCGAAGCCGTAGGGGTAGCGATTGCCGCTCGCGAGGGTCACCGGGTCGTAGATCGCCGCCCAGCTCGCGGGGGTGAGGATCGCCTTCGCGCGCAGGCCGCGGTCCCAGGCGATATAGTCCTGGAGCGAGAGGTACAGCGAGCCGTCGGCCGTCGTGTTGAGCTTCGGCGCCACCCACTCCTGGTTCCTGATCTCGCCCTTCACGAGACGGTAGCCCGCCGCGCGGTTGGGGACGATCTCTTCCTCGGTGATCACCCGCGCGGTGCGCATGCCGAGCGGCGTGAACACACGGTCGCGGAGGACGTCGCCGTAGAACCGCCCCGACGCCTTGTGAACGATGATGCCGAGCAGCACGTAGCCGGTGTTGCTGTAGGTCCAGCGCGAGCCGGGCGGAAACTCGGGCACCAACCCGAACGCCAACTGCTCGAGCTCGTCCTCCGTGTAGTCACGGCGGTAGTCCATCGCGTCCGTCGTGTAGTCCGGGATGCCCGACGTGTGCGTGAGGAGGTGGCGCACGGTGATCCCACGCCAGCTCGCCGGAGCACCGGGGAAATACTTCGTGATCGAATCGGTGAGCGCGAGCTTGCCGTCCTGCACGAGCAGCATGACCGCCGTGGCCGTGAACTGCTTGCCAATGGAGCCCGTCTGGAACACCGTCTCGACCCCGACCGGCACGTGGTGCTCGATGTTGGCTTCGCCGTAGCCCTTGGCGGAGAGCACCTGCCCGTTCTTCACGATGGCAACCGCCACGCCGGGAATCTTCTGTCGGGCCATCTCCGCGCGGACGACGGAATCGATGCGGGCGTGAACGCGGTCCTGCGCGGTGGCCGTGGTGGCAACGAACGCGGCGAGCGCCGCGGTGAGGCAGGACGTGAGGCGCTGCATGGCGGCGGGGCGAGGATGGTGAGCTGACGGTGAGGTGCGGATAATGGTGCGGTGCGCGGTGGTCGGCGTGCCAGGGCCGGTCGATTGCGCCGGTCGATTGCTACTATCGCGCGCCGCGACGGGCACCGGGATCGGGGCGGCTTCGGGAACTGCGAACTCAGAGCACTACGCACGGACAGGACTGCGAACGCAGAGTGCTGCGTACGTGCAGACCCGCGACGCAGCGCCCGCTGACGCGGGCTCCCGCGCAGAGCGCGCCGGCGCGTGCCCGTAGAGAACCGCAGCGAACTGCTGGGAACAGCGGCGAACCGCGGGGGACGCCGATGACCGGCGGACCGGGCAGGGCGGGAACGGGCCGACGAACAACAATTCACCGCGGAGGACGCGGAGGACGCAGAGACCGGCTCGTTCGGGACGGTCATCCCGCCACGAGCCGGGACTGAGAATGACCGGCCCCGGGACGCCAGAACCGCCCGGGGGGTGTTCCCCTCAGGTCCCGCCGCCGGCGCGCACCTCCCGACCGGGCAGGCCGTTCTCTGCGTCCTCCGCGTCCTCCGCGGTCCCCGCCGTTCCCGCCGTTTCTGCGTCGTCAGCGGTCGCCGTCGCTGCGTCGTCTGCGTCGCCGTTCGCCGCTGCCGCGCGGGTGCCCGGACGCCGGCCATGCCGGCACGCCACCAGGCGCCCCGTAAAACCTTCAACCAGATGGTTGACACTTCTCGGGCGCCGCCTGACATTCAGCCACATGGTTGAACATCCGGCACAGCTCGATCTCGTCTTCCGCGCCCTCGGCGACCCCACCCGTCGCCGCATGCTCGAGCGCCTCGCCGTGCGCGAGCACACCGTCGGCGAGCTCGCCGAGCCCTATCGCATGTCGCTCGCGTCCGCATCGAAGCACGTGAAGACGCTCGAGCGGGCGGGGCTCATCCAGCGGACCGTGCGCGGGCGCACGCACTTCTGCCGCCTCAACCCGAAGCCGCTGGCGAAGGCCGACGAGTGGCTTCGCGCCTACGAAAAGCTGTGGGACGTGCGCCTCGCTCGGCTCCAGGCACTCCTGCGCCATCCCGACAACGACTGATCGCCCCCGGACGCCCGCCGGACCGACCACCGACACGCCACCGATCCAGCACCCCAACCGACGAACGCCCCCATGCCTTCCGCAACCGATCGCATCGAGACGCAGATCGTCCTCGACGCCCCCCGAACTCGCGTCTGGCGCGCCATCACCGACGTGCGCGAGTTCAACGAATGGTTCGGGGTCGCGCTCACGGCGCCGTTCGTGCCCGGCGCGACGGTGAGCGGGCGAATCACCATCCCCGAGTACCAGCACGTCACGATGACCGCGCGGGTGGAGACGGTGGAGCCGGAGCACCGCTTCGCGTTCCGCTGGCATCCGAACAGCGTCGAGCCGGGGGTGGACTACTCCGCCGAACCGACGACGTTGGTTACCTTCACCCTCGATGAGGTCGAGGGCGGCACCCGCCTGACGGTCGTCGAGTCGGGCTTCGATGCCATCCCCGAGTCGCGCCGCATGCAGGCGTTCCGCGGCAATGCGCGCGGGTGGGAGCTCCAGCTCGAGAACGTCCGGCGGCACCTGGCCGCCGTGCCCAGGTAGCGTCTTCCGCGTTCGCGGAATCGACGTCTTCCGAACCGGAGAGCGCGATGAAGATCACGGTGACCAGTGTGATGGTGGACGACCAGGCCAAGGCGCTGACGTTCTACACGGAGGTGTTGGGCTTCGTGAAGAAGACCGACATCCCGTTAGGCGAGTTCCGCTGGCTGACGGTCGTCTCTCCCGAAGGGGCGGATGGCGTCGAGCTGCTGCTCGAGCCGACCGCGCACCCGGCCGCCAGGCCGTTTCAGAAGGCGCTGTTCGACGACGGCGTCCCGCTGACGTCGTTCGCGTCCGCGGACATTCAGCAGGAGTACGAGCGACTCACGCGGATGGGAGTGGTCTTTCGGACGAAGCCGACGGCGGCGGGACCGGCTACCGTTGCCGTGTTCGAGGATACCTGCGGAAACCTCATCCAACTGCATCAGGTCGGGTAACCGGTGCGAGCGGCGGCCGGCCGTCCCGCCACCGATTCGCGGTGGTGCGTCGGCCGGACGCCGTCACTATGACTCGGGGGGCAGTCCCAGTCGCTCGCAGATCGCGCCGCGGTGCCGCCGCCAATGGTCGGCCACGTACTCGGATGCTTCGCGGCCGTCGCGGCTCCAGGGGAGCCGCTTCGCGTTCAGCCCCACGAAGTGCGCCCCGCACCGCCCCAGCTCCGGCTGGTGCGGCGGAAAGGGCGAGCAGATCGTCACGTCGCTCGTGTGTACCACGAGCGGCGCGCCGTCCTGGGAGAGCGCCGCCACCTGGAGGCCCTGCTCGTCCAGTTCCGAGGTGAGCGTCACCGGATGCCGCTCGAGCATTCGCCGGATCGCCGCCTCCAGATCGAAGCCGGGAGGAACGCCCCGGATGCCGAGGTTGCGAGGCGCGTCACCACAGAAGGATGCGAACTGCCCGAAGCCTGGTCGCACATCCTCCGCCACCAGGCACACTCGCTGCCTGGCGAGCCACTCGCGCATGACCGGTGGCGTCTCCCAGAGAATGCAGTCGTTGTCCAGCGCCAGCTCGTGGCAGTCCCGATGGAGACGCAGTGGCGCGAACTTCCACCCGACCCCCTCGGCCATTCCGTGGTCGAGGTGCGGCGCCACCACGTTGGACAGCTCGCGAGAGACGTCCCGCCACCGGATACCCGGTGGCACGTCGCCGGTCAGTGCTTGCGCCTGCTCCACGGAGATGGAGTTGACGCACACCGTGTAGGTGGCGTCGTCGCCGAACAGCCGGCGCGCCCCCCAGATCGAGAGCCGCAGGGCATCGAAGCCGAAGCGACTGACATCCCCAAGTGTCCAGCGCACGGCGAGCTTGTGGGTTGTCGGTCGCGTGCGGTAACCGCGTGGCGACGGGAGCACGGGCGACGGCGGCAGGCGCTTGTGCATGACCCATTCGTCCATGTCGGTGTGCTCCTCCCGCCCGTCGGGCGTCACGCACTCGTAGTGCTCGTGCACCTCGCCGGCCACGGCGTAGCCCAGGCGCTCGTAGAAGCGGCGCGCCCCAGGGTTGTCCTTCTCCACGCCGAGCTCCACCCGGGTCGCCCCGCGCTCGGCCGCAAGCGCCTCGGCGCGTCGCACGAGCCGCTCGCCGATTCCCGCGCGCTGGAACCCGGGCAGCACGCGCACCGCCCAGAGCAGCGCCCCGCCCTCGTGGCGCTTGCGACCGAGGTCGATCCACACCTGCCCGATGGGGAAATCCGCCGCGATCGCGAGCAGCATGACGTTCTCGCCGCGGCGGTGCCGCTCGTACGCGTCACGAATGATCGCGCGATGGCGCGTGAACCAGCCGAACCACTCCAACCACGGCAGGTCCTCCTCGTGGGCCAGTCGCAGGGAGACCTCGATGCGGGTGACGAACCGTTCCAGCGTGGGTGGCGTGGTCATCGTTAGGCTGCCTCCCGTCCAGCCGCGGCGGCCGCCGCCCGTCGGAGCGTCCGGCGGTAGCTCGGCCGATCCGTCGCGCCCCAACGGTACTTGTACGGCTCTCCGCCGCGCAGGAAGTCGAACTCCGGCACCCCCTCGCGCACCGCTTCGTGAATCGCGTGCTCCACGAGCAGCGACCCGACACTGCACGACGCGAACGACGGTTCGAAGCCCCCGAGGTAGTAGTAGGTGCGCGCCTTCCACGAGAAGCCGTAGTACACCGCCACGATCCGCCCCGCCACGCGCAGCGCATACATGCGCAACACGCCACGCGCGAGAAAACCCTCCGCGACGCGCTCGTGAAAGGCGCGCACGACGTCGTCGCCGAGCACACCGGGGAGCCCTCGCGCCGCCCACCTGGCTCGATGGAGGGCGAAGAGCGCCCCGAGCAGCTCCGGCAGGTTCTCCGGTGAGGCGCGCTCGACGCACACCGGCCCGAGTCGCTCGATCCGCCGGCGGGCGTAGCGCAGATTCGCGAGCAGACGCGGGGGCACGACGTCAGGCACCTCACGCACCGAAGGCGGTAGCCGCAGCACCGGGCACACGTCGCACTGCCTCGTCTCCCACTGCCACGCCGCCGGCGCGGGCACGGTGAGCAGCGGCGACTCGGGGCCGAGCTGCTCGAGATCGCAGCGATCGCCGTCTCCCAGCAACCGCGCCAGCCCCGCGACCGCCAGTGCCCCGGCGGCCTCGCGCGCATCGTCGGCAACCAGGGCGTCGAGATGGTCCGTGTTGCCCGTGCCGAGCAGCGTGACGCGGCGCCCGCTGGCGGTCTGCTCGACGAGCAGTGGCACGAGCGCGTGGAGCACGCCGCCGCATCGCACCGACACGACGCGGAGCTCCCCATGGCCGAAGCAGTGCCACCACGGGAGAAGCCACTCCGGGGATTGGAACGGCGTGATGCTCGCGCAGCGCCCTTCCAGCTCGCGCCAGTCCGCGAGCAGCGCCTCGAGTGCGCCCCGTCCGTGCGCCGCCTCCACCTGCCACGCGCCGCCGCTCATCTCGCGCATTCCTCGGGCACGCCTGCAGCGGCAGGTGGGTTGCGTGCCCTCGCGGCGAGCGTCGCGTAGGTCTCGAGGTACTGGCGCAGCATGCGCGCTGCCGAGAACCGCTCCTGCGCCACCGCGCGGCACGCCTCGGGATAGAGCGAGCCCACCGCCGTAATCGCCTCGGCCATCTCGGCCGCGTCGCGCACGAGGAACCCTGTCACGCCGTGCTCCACGATCTCGGCGAGCGCGCCGGAGGCGAACGCCACCACCGGCGTGCCGCAGGCGAGCGCCTCCATGGCCACGAGCGAGCTCGTCTCGGGTGCGAGGCTCGGTACGAGCAGGCAACGCGCCGCACTCAGCAGGCGACGCTTCTGCCGCAGCGCCACCGTCCCCACGAAGCGTCGCCGCTCGTCGAGCCGTGGGAGAATCTCGTCGGCGAAATAGCGTTGGTGCGATTCGTACGGGAAGACGTGTCCCGCCAGCCGCATGCCCACGTTGGCCCGGCGCGCCGCGTCCAGCGCGAGATGGAACCCCTTCTCCGGACACACGCGCCCTAACGCGAGTACCCAGTCGCGCTTCGCCGCGCCGCGCACCAGCCGGTCGACGCGAACGCCGTTCGGGATGGTCGGCAGCAGCAGCGAAGACGGCGGGCACGCGCGCCGTTGCGTGTCCGAGACACAGTTGAGGTACGTGTTCGGACGCGTGAGCGCGAACGTCGAAGGAGAGTACCAGGTTGGCGGGAGGTGAAGGGTCGCGAGCACCGGCACGCCGGCCGGCGGCAGATACTCCGGGAAATCGAGCCCGTGGACGTGGATGACATCCACGGCCGCCGCATCCAACGCCCGCGCGATCGCCGTGCGGTGCGCCGCGTACGCGGCCGCGCGTTGCGCAGGCGTGACCGTACCCGACAGCGCCGGCGTCGCGCACAGCGTCCCGGCGACTCTCGATCCGTCGCAGGCCACCACGATGGAGCGGTGTCCGGCGGTGGTGAGCCCGCGGTCCAGCGTGGCCAGCACCTGCTCCGCCCCGCCCACCGCGTCGGCGCTCACGGTGCCGAGCGCATACGCGACCTGCAGCACGGTCAGCATCACGCCGGCGCCGGTGCGTGACCCAGCAGGCCGAGCGCCTCCTGCGCGAGCGCTCGCCACTGCGCGCCCGTGACGCCCCAGTCGAAGCGCTCGTAGAAGAGCGGTCCGTCGTGCGGCGGAGCCGTGAAGTCGTAGGCCGGCGCGACGCGGAAGCGCTCGGTGTCGGTCGGGAACGCGGCGAGCACGCGTTGCTGGGTCGCATGGCACGCGAGCATCGCCTGCTTCAACGCTCGTTCCTCCTCGCGCAAGGTTACCGTGCGCGGCTCACAGTCAGCGACGGGCAGGAACTCGCCGGTCACCATCTCCGCGCCTCGCGCGTGGTACGCCGTCATCTCGGCGACGGCGGGAGCGGCGCCGCCGCGCTCGCGAATGCGCGTCGTGGCGGCGTGCACGGCGAGCGCGGTCGCATCATGGTCGGGATGCCCACCTTCATACGCATGGGTGAGCACCAGGCGCGGCCGCAGCAGTTCGAACAGCTCGGTGAGATAGAGCGCGAGCTCGAACAACGTGTGCGATGCTTCCTGATCGCACAGTCCGACGTCGTGCAGCTGTGCTGGCCGGACTCCCGCGAGCGCGAGCGCCCGCGCGCGTTCCGTGGCGCGCGCCTGCGCGTACGCAGTCCTGGTCGCGAACCCGAGCGCCGCCGCATCCAGTCCATCGCGTGGCGCGCCGTCCGTCACGTGTACCACGCGGACGTCGTGCAGATGCGGCAGACGTCCGCCCGCGCCGACGATCTCGTCGTCGGGATGCGCGCAGACGATGGCGACAGGCGGCGTGGGCTCGGCGCGCGGACTCGGCGCACAGACGGCACCCAGCAGCGCCCGGGCTCCAGGGTGGGTTGGTGCCGTCGCGTGCACCATGCCCGCGTCAGGGCCGCTGCTCGGCGCCCGGCGCGGGCGGTGCGGCGGGCGGCGCGGGTGCGGCGCCCGCGACGTCGGGGTCACTCGAGCGCACCGCGCCCAGCGAATCCTGGTCCGTCAGCTCGCGTGCCCAGGCCGCACCGAGCCGACGCTCGTACTCGGCCGTCATCGCCGCCGCGTCGCCGGTGTACTCGGGGAGAGTCTCGAGGAGCACCTCGAGATCGGCTCGCGTCAGCCCGGGCAGCTCGACCACACCGGCCGGCGGCTTGACGCGCGCGAGCCCGATCGGGAGCAGCACGCGCCGCGCCCCGATGATCTCCGCGAGCTGAACGTCGAGGTAGCGAACCTCGCCGACGTCATCGAGCAACGCGTTGCGTACACCGCCGACGAGCGCTCCGGTGTCGTCGCGCACCTCCCACCCGATCAGCCCCGCGACCCCGCCAGGCAGGGTGGCGGTCTCACTCTCCGAGAGCAGACGGTAATGCACAGCAAACCTCCCGAACGAGCGCGGCAAGCCGGGCAGCGCGGCCCGCACCGCGGTCCTGAGCGTGGCGGCAAGACGTGTTCCCGGAGGCGTGCGGGCAGCAGGCACCGCGCGTGCGCGTCGCGCGGCAACGCTCGCCGCGCATCACCGTGAGCTCGCTGTGGACAGCGATCGCGCTCATCGGTATTCCTGTGAGCGCCGCCTTCATCTCACGCCCGTGTCGACACACCTCCTGCACCCAGAACGTCGCGGCTCGACGATCGGTACCGAACTGCGCGGCGGGCTGGCCACCTTTCTGACGATGGCCTACATCCTCGTCGCGAACCCGGCGATTCTGGCGGCGGCCGGGGTACCCGTGTCGGCGGCCGTGGCCGGCACCGCGGCAGCCGCGGCCGTCGCGTCGATCCTGATGGGCCTCGTCGGCAACTTCCCGCTGGCGCTTGCGCCAGGCATGGGCCTCAACGCGGTGCTCGTCTTCCAGGTGGCGCCCGCCGTTGGCTCCTGGGAAACCGCGATGGGGCTCGTGATGCTCGACGGGCTTCTGGTGCTCGCACTCGTGCTGCTCGGCTTGCGAGAGGCGGTGATGCGCGCCATCCCGCGCGACCTGCGGCTGGCCATCGGCGTTGGGATAGGGCTGTTCATCGCGTTCATCGGCGCGGTGAACGCGCGACTGGTGGTCGTTCCGCCGGGTTCGCTGGCGGCGCTCGCGCAGAGCCCCACCAGCGTCGTCCCGCCGGTGACCCATGGCAGCTTGCGCGCACCGGACGCCGTCATCGCGCTCGCCGGCGTCTGTCTCACCGCCGGGCTCATGGCGCGGCGTGTGACCGGCGCCATCGTACTCGGCATCATCGGGAGCACGCTCCTCGCGTTCACGTTAGGCATCGCGGCGCTGCCGGCGGGCGACTGGGTCGCGCTGCCGCGCTTCGAGACGTTCGGGCAGGTGGACCTGCGAGGCGCGCTCTCGCTCGCCGCCGTCCCGCTCCTCCTCTCCATCGCGCTCGTGGACTTCTTCGACACGATCGGCACGGCCACGGCGGTGGCCGAGGAAGCCGGACTCGTGGACGAGCAGGGGCGCATCCCGGGACTGCGCCGCGTGCTGGCGGTCGACGCGCTCGCGGCCTCGATCGGCGCTGTGTTCGGCGTCAGCTCGGTCACCTCGTACGTCGAGTCGGCCGCAGGGGTCGCGGAGGGCGCGCGGACGGGGCTGCACTCGGTGGCGGTGGGACTGCTGTTCGCCGTGGCGATGTTCGTGGCCCCGCTGATGGCGGTGGTTCCCGCCGCGGCGACGGCGCCGGCGCTCATCGTGGTCGGGTTCCTCATGTGCGCGCAGGTCGTGCGCATCGACTTCCGGGCGCCGGCCACGGGCATCCCCGCTTTCGTCCTGCTCGTCACCATCCCGTTCACGTACTCGATCGCGCACGGCGTGGGCTTCGGCTTCATCACCTACGTCGTGGTGCAGCTGCTCGGCGGACGAGCGCGGGAGGTGCACCCGCTGATGCTGGGCGCGGCGGCGCTGTTCGCGGCGTACTTCGCGTTAGGGTGAGCGGCGGAGTCTCGCGGCCGGGTCCTTGGCGCCGTCGCGCAGCCCCGGCCGCGTCGTCAGCGCACGACATCGAAGTGCGCCATCATGCCCGCCGCGTGGTGCTCGAGGATGTGGCAGTGGTACATCCACTCACCGGGCCGGTCGTCGGGCATCCAGGCAATGCGCACGCGGCCTCGCGCCGGGATGTTGACCGTATCCTCCCACGAGAGGAACGCCGGCGGTCGACCGTTCACTTCGAGCACCTGGAAGAAGAACCCGTGCAGGTGGAACGGGTGGTCGACGGGCGACCTGTTGATGATGTCCCAGACCTGGAGATCGCCGACGCGCACCGGGTCGGCGCGATGGTGCGACTCCTCGTTGATGACGAAGTCGACTCCATGTTTGAGGCTGAGCTTCCAGCCGAGGTGGACCTCGCGCGTCGGCGTGACCGGTCCGGTCACCAGCGGCTCGATGGGACGCAGCGTCTCGGGGATCACTGCGCGGGAGGGCGCGGCGGGGCCGACGTGCAGCGTCGCGAAGGGCTCGCGTTTCGGCATGCCGAATTTCCCACGGGCGTACCGCAGCGAGTCGATGCGCACCGTCGCTCCCTCCGCGAACGGACCCACTGCGAGATCCACGCGGTCGGCCGGCGTGAGGAGCACGTCGCTCGTCGTGACCGGCTCGGTGATCAGTCCGCCGTCGGTGCCGAGGATCCTGAACGGGCGGTCGCCGATCGACAGCCGCACGTAGCGCGCGCTCGCGGCGTTCACGATCCGCCAGCGCTCTACCTGGCCCGCGGGCATCGTCAGCTCCGGCTCCCGCTTCCCGTTGACGAGCCGCGTGCTGCCCTCGCGCCCGTTGTGCGATTCGAGCCACCACCCTGGCGGCTTTATCTGGCCCTTTCTGTCGAGCTGAACGTCGTCGAGCAGCAGTGTCCGCTCGGCATCCAGTCGCGGCTCGTCGGGTCCGCGCACGATGAGCGCGCCGTAGAGTCCGCGCTCGAGCTGCACCGTCTCGTTCATGTGCGGGTGGTACCAGAACGTGCCCGCGTCGGGGAGCTTGAATCGGTAGACGAAGTCTTCCCCTGGCGCGACGGGCCGCTGGACCATGTCCGTGCCGTCCATCGCCGCCGCCACTCGCAGTCCGTGCCAGTGGATGGCGGTGGGCTCGGGGAGATGGTTCGTCAGGCGCACCTCGAGAACATCACCGACGTGTGCCTCGATGGTCGGGCCTGGCACCTGGCCGTCGAATCCCCAGGCCCGGGTCACGCGACCGGGGCTGAACTCCCAGTCGATCTCGCGCGCGTCGAGGTCGATGGAGATGACCCGGCGACCCGGTTCGGGCTGCGCGGCCAGGTACGCGTGCTCATAGGCCAGACGCCAGTCGGCCGGAACCTCGTGCGCGACGGGGCCGTGTTCGTGATGGCCGTGCGCGGCGTGCGCATGGTGATCAGTCCCGAGCGCGGCGTGATGGTCGTGGTCGTGGTGGTCGGTCACAATAAGCTCCTGCGGAGTTCACGGCATCTCGCCCGCATTGTTCGGGCTCGCGCGCCGCGACTCACAGGGGCACGAATGCGGTGGCCGGCTCCGCCGTTCCTCGACCTCGAACTGCTCCCGCGCGCGTACGCTGCCGCACGTCAGCCGGGCTCCGTTACGGATCCGCCGACGGGTTGCGCGACTCATGCAGCCTCACCACCAGCTCGAGGAGCTGTTCCGCGTTCCGCTCTTCGCGCGCGATGCACGCGAGCGCCTGAGGGTCGCCGCGGTACCGGTCGCGCATCGCCGCGAGCTCGCGCTGCCAGGCGCGGACCTCGTCCGCCGTGCTGAACACGTGCACCGGGGGGTCGATGAAGAGGATCACGCTGGGGCCGCCACCGCGACCTCGCAGAGGGCGCACGCGATGGCCAGGCACTCCTCTGCCCTGGCGAGGTCTCGGTGCTCGCGGCGCCGCAGCTCGCGCTCGGCGCGCTGGGTCAGCGCCTGTGCCTCGCCCATGAGCACGGCGTGCTCGTCGATGGTCAGCACGACGGGGCCATCGGCGCCACCGACTGCCGCGGCGACCTTCGCGGCGACTGCGCGCAGTACCGCGGCGCGCGCGGCGGCTGAGGGGTCGAGCGGCACCTCGGCGCTCGTGCCCTCCAGCAGCACCGCGCCCTGACGCAGCCACATCGCGTGCGATGGCTGAAGCGCGCTCATCGCTCGCCCGCCGATGCCGGGGGCTCGGCCACCGCCTGGTACACGCGTGCCGCCCAGCGCGCCATCGCCTGCCCGACCGCGATCGCGGCCATCCGGTCGTGAGGGAGAGTTTCGGTGGCCACGCGGCCGAGGTCCGCGCAGAGCGCGGCGAACGGTACGCGGCTGCGCAGGGCGGCCCGCGCGGCCGCGTGCGTCCCGTCCTCGAGCTCGAGCGAGCCGAGGAGGAAGGTCGGGGTGGCGGCGTGGAACACGAAGATGGCGCGCACGCGGGCGAGCGCGTCGGGGTATGGCGATATACTTGGCATCGCAACCTCCGGCGGAGGGACGCCCGGCGTCGACGAGCACCGTCCGGGATCGGACTCACGATACCCACCTAACGTGGGCCCGATCAATGGCTCGCCGTCACCCCGCCGGCCCGGGGTGTCACAATTCCGCGCAATTCGTCGTGGCGGGGCTGTTCGTTAGGCGCCGCTAATGGCGATACGTCTGGTGTGACGCTACGGCCGGGCGCGCCGGTGCCGCAGCTTCCGGGGGTGGCGCGCACCGGACGTTGGCCCGCTTCTTTCGCCCGGACATCACGAAGGTCTACCTCACGGACGCGCCGCTGCGCGCGATCGGGCATCGCGCACCTGCTGGATCGTCGCTGCCGCGAGCTGGATGACGATGCCGCTGAGACAGGATGGAGACGGCGCATTGCGAAGAATGCAGCCGCATCGATTCCCCCAATCAGCCGGTGCGGAGGCGTCGATGGCCACCGCGCCGCGGCGCAAGTCAGCCCTGCGGTTCTTCGTGCTGGTATTCTCGCTTTCCATCCCGTTCTGGCTGGTCGGCGCGGTGGCCGGGCGCCAGTTGCTACCCGGTCTCCCGGTGGTGGACGCGCTCATCGCCGTCTGCCCGCTGCTGGCCGCGTCGATTCTCACGTACCGGGAGAGCGGGACCGCGGGCGTGAAGGAGTTGCTGAAGCGCGCGTTCGACTACAAGAGCATCAGAGCGAGAGTCTGGTACGTGCCGATCCTTCTCCTGATGCCCGCCACGACCGTCGTGGCGTACGGCCTGATGCGCGTGATGGGGCTGCCGCTCCCGCCCCCGCACATCCCGGTGCTGGCGGCGCCCCTGTTGTTCGTCGCGTTCTTCATCGGCGCTGTGGGTGAAGAGGTAGGCTGGTCGGGGTACGCCACCGAAGGGATGCTGGAGCGTTGGAACGCGGTCCAGACCGGCATTCTCCTGGGGCTGGTGTGGGCCGCCTGGCACGTCGTCCAGCTCGTGCAGCTTCACCGGCCGCCAACGTGGATCGCGTGGTGGAGTCTCCTGACGGTGGCGGCGCGGGTTCTCATCGTCTGGCTCTACGACAGCACGGGACGGAGCGTCTTCGCCGCGGTGCTATTCCACGCGATGATGAACGTCAGTTGGCAGCTGTTCCCCAACCGCGGCTCACACTGGGATCCGCGTATCAACGGCCTGGTGCTCGCGGCCGTGGCCGCGATCGTCGCCATCGCCAGCCGGAGCGCCGCCGACCGAGGACGGTCACTGCGGCGAACGTGAGCCGTGAAGTGCGTGCACTCCTCGTGGGTACTCATCGCGCGCCGCCCGTGCCGTCGAGGGACGGACCGAGGAACACCATCAGCACGTAGGGCCCGCTGACCGCGGCGACGGTCGCCTCCGCCGCCGCTGCTCCCGCCTGTACCGAGGCCGCTTCGGATGTGCGCGTGACGATGGCGCTCGGGCGCGGCAGGAGGGCCGGGATGCGATGGGGCGGCGTGTCATCCGGCAACTTCCGCGTGAGCTCGCGTAGGTGGTAGGCCCCGACCCGGCCGACACGGAAGCGGTAGCACGGCACGCCGGTGCGGCCGACCCGTGTCAGCTCCCCGATGAGCATCCTCGGCGACTTGGTGGCGTTCCGGCGAACCTTCAGCGCGTCCTGGACCCCGACGATCGCGAGGGTGAGCCCGGTGACGAGCAGGGCGGCGCTGATCTGCCGCCCGTGCCGGGCCGTGCTCGCGAACGCGAGCGCACAGACCGCGCTCCCCGCGATGACGAGTCCGCTGCACGCGGGCGAGGCACGCAGCCACGGGCCGAGCGGGGTGAGAAACGCCACGAGCGCGCCGATCCCCGCGACCGCCCAACAGCTGATCGCCACGCGGGCGCCGCGACGCGCGGTCACGTCATCCGCGCGCAGCAGCCAGTCCAGGGCGTGCCCTGCGAGGATTGCCATGAAGGGGAAGAGTGGCAACAGGTACTTCACTTCCTTCCCCGCGAACAGCGAGAACGGGACGAACGAGCCCAGGCAGAACAGGCCCGCGACGCCGAACCACGAGGTCGACAGCGCGCGCGCGTGCGCCCTCGGGCCCCGCCCCGCGTAGAGCGCGAGCATCCACGTCCACGGCAGGAAGCCAGCCGCGAGCGCCGCCGCGTAGAAGTAGACCGGCCCGGAGTTGATGCGGCTCGCGGCGTAGATCCGCTGCACGCTCTCGGCCTCGAGCGTTGCCGACACGACGTGGAAGCTCACGCGTCGCGCGACGAGCACCACCCACGGCAGCGCGATGGTGAACCCGACGGCCGTCGCGACGGCCGTCGCCGCGATCAATCGGCGCGGGTTCGGTCGCGCGGCGAGGGCGATCGCGACGGTCGCCGCGGCGAGGAACGGGAGCACCACCGGTCCCTTCAACAGCAGGCCGCAGCCGAACGCCACCCCACAGACGAGCGCGGCGCGCAGCCACCGCGCGTCGGTCGCCGCGCGCCACTGCGCGTACACCATCCCGAGCACCGCACCGGCGAGGAACGGATCGATCTCGGCCTCGTGCGCCGAAACGCGAAAGAAGAACGCGGAGAGCAGCACCAGCGCGGACCAGACACCCACGTGGGGGTTGGCGTGGCGCCACCCGATGGCCAGCACCCCCGCGGCCGTGAGGAGGGACACGAGCGCAACCGGCGCGCGGCCGGCGAGCGGAGCGACACTTCCCAGGAGCGCGTACGCGCCGCCGATGATCCAGTACGTGAGCGGTGGCTTGGTGAGGTACAGCTCACCGTCGATGGTGGGAAGCACCCAATCGTGTCGCTGCGCCATCTCGATGGGCGGCAGGAGTCGCTGGCTCTCGTTGATGTCGACGACGTCCTGCAGGCCGAGATGAAGCGGGACGACGAGCGCGGCGACGAGGAGGAGCGTGGCGACGAGGTAGAGCGGAGGGCGCTCACCACGCCAACCGGCATTCGCCCGGGCATCCACCGGGCGCAGTCGCACAACACTCGCCTTCGAGCCGGACTCGAGCACGACTTCGCTCCCTCACGCCGGTATGCGGACCTGCGGACGCGGAGCAGCGTGGCGACCGCGGCGCGGCGCCCGGCGCGCGCGCACGCGTCGAGCCGATGCGGCAGCTTGCATGTCTCCGACCACCGTTTCATTTCGCGCTCGCCACCGCGATGGCGCGAGTGACCATTCTCTACCTGCGGACTATCTCACACCTCTGACGACACCTGACGACACCGTCTCGGCCCTGCTCGCCTGAGGCCGACCGTTGCATGCCACTTCGCACTCTGCCGAGGCGGCTGGCGTGGCAACCAGCGGCGGGCCGATCACTGTGTTGACAGTGGCAGCGCGGCCACCTAACGTGGTTTCTCGATCGCCGCGGCCCACTGCAGCAGCTCCGACAGAGACGGACTCAGCGAGCGCCAGGGTCGCAGAGCCAGGGGTCCTCGCCTCCGCCGCGACGTCGCAGACGACGCGCCACGCCGGTCGCGGTTGCCGCGCACCCCACGAGACTCAGGGGGCCAGCCATGAGCAATCCGAAGCAATCCGCGAGTGCCGGCGCCGCGACGATGGCCGCGCCATTGGCGATGCGCGGACCGGGCGCGGTGAATGTCGCGCTTTCGGTCAACGGTGCGACGCAGCGCGTGTCGGTCGAGCCGCGCGTCAGCCTCCTCGATCTCCTGCGCGAGCAGCTGGATCTCACCGGCACCAAGAAGGGCTGTGACCAGGGTACCTGCGGAGCATGCACGGTCTGGGTCGACGGCCGGCGCGTGCTGTCGTGCCTAACGCTCGCGATCACGTGCGAGGACCGCCAGGTCACCACCATCGAGGGCCTTGCGCAGGGCGCGGCATTGCATCCCATGCAGCAGGCGTTCATCGCCCACGACGCGTTCCAGTGCGGCTACTGCACACCCGGGCAGATCATGTCCGCGGTCGCCCTGCTCGGCGAGGGGCACGCCGCGAACGACGCGGAGATCCGCGAGTGGATGAGCGGTAACATCTGCCGTTGCGCCGCCTACCCGAACATCCGCGCCGCGATCCGCGAGGTCCGCGACACGGCCGGCGGACACGGCCATGCTGCCGATTAGCTACGCGCGCGCGACCGACGTCGCCGATGCGATCGCCACCGTCGACGCCAACCCGGACAGCGCGTATCTGGCCGGCGGCACGACGGAGATCGATCTGCTGCGCCTGAACGTCGTCCAGCCGAGTGGGCTCGTCGACATCAACGCCCTGCCCTTCAACCGGGTCGAGGACCTTCCCGACGGCGGGCTTCGCATCGGCGCGCTTGCCCGGATGAGCGACGTCGCCGAGGCGCCGGGTGTGGTCCAGCGGTTCCCGATGATCGCCCAGGCGCTCGTTCTCGGCGCTTCGCCGCAGCTGCGGCACATGGCCTCGATGGGTGGCAACCTGCTCCAGCGGGTCCGCTGCAGCTACTTTCGCGACGCGGTGTCCCCATGCAACAAGCGCGCGCCGGGAACCGGCTGCGCCGCGCTGGAAGGCATCAACCGGGGCCATGCGATCCTCGGCACCAGCGAACATTGCATCGCCACGCATCCGTCGGACGTCGCCGTCGCCCTCGTCGCCCTCGATGCCGTCGTGCACACCGAGGGGCCGAGCGGGGAGCGAGCGATTCCGATCGACGACTTCTTCCTGCTTCCCGGCGACACCCCGCACCTCGAGCATCCGCTCGAGCACGGCGAGCTGGTCGTGGCGATCACGGTGCCCGCATCGCCGGTGGCGCGCACATCGCTCTACCTCAAGGTCCGCGATCGCGAGTCGTACGAATTCGCCCTGGTGTCGGCGGCCGTGGCGCTCCGCGTCGCCGGCGGCGTGATCGGCGAAGCGCGCTTGGCGTTAGGCGGTGTCGCCACCAAGCCATGGCGCGCACGCCGCGCCGAGCAGATCCTGGTGGGCGCGCCGGCGGAGGAGGCGAGCTTCGCCCGGGCCGCGCGCGAGGAGCTGGCCCCGGCGGTGCCTCGGCGATTCAACGCGTTCAAGGTCGAGCTCGCGCAGCGGACCATCATCCGTGCGCTCGAGACGGCCGCGACGATGGGAGGTGCGGCATGAGTGCCGCGATCGGACAACCCGTCGACCGCGTCGATGGCCGTAGGAAGGTCACCGGCACCGCCCGTTACACCGCGGAGATTGCCGTGCCCCACGTGACCTACGCGGTCCTCGTCGGCACACGGGTGCCGAGTGGTAAGGTCAGCGCCATCGACACGAGCGAGGCTGAACACGCCGAGGGCGTGCTCGCGGTCCTCAGCCAGCTCAACCTGCCCAAGGTTGCGGCGCAACCTCCGCTGTTCCCGTCGCTGTTCGGTCATGCCGCTCCCGGTGAAACCTTCTTCCCCATGCAGGACGACGTCGTTCATTACGCGGGCCAGCCTGTCGTGATGGTGGTTGCCGACACCCTCGAACGAGCGCAGCATGCGGCGACGCTGGTGCGCATCACCTACGAGGAGGCGCCATCGACGACGACCCTGGCCCAGGGGCGCGACCAAGCGTATGAGCCGGAACGGATCTTCGGCGGCCTGGTGCCGGGGCGTATGGGGCGCGGCGACGTCGAGGCAGGCCTCGCCGAGGCCGCCGTGCGCGTCGATGCCACGTATCGCTTTGCCGCGAACCACCACAACCCGATCGAACCCTCGGCAACCACCGCGCGCTGGGACGGTGACCAGCTGATCCTCCACGACGGGACCCAGGGCATCACGGCCACGCAGCACACGGTCGCGGCGCTGCTCGGCATGCCGCCAGCGAACGTTCGCGTCCGGACGCGCTTCGTTGGCGGCGGCTTCGGCTGCAAGGCGATGATCTGGCCCCATTCGACGCTCGCCGCACTCGCCGCGCGTCATGTCGGGCGGCCGGTCAAGCTCTCCCTGACCCGCGAGCAGATGTTCAGCTCCTGCGGCCACCGCGAGGAGCAGGAGCAGCGCATCGTGCTCGGCGCGACCCGGGACGGCCGCGTCACCACGCTTCGTCACCACAAGCTCTCGGCAACCTCGCCGTTCGACAACTGGGCCGAGCCGTCACTCAACGTCGCCGCGCAGGCGTACGCCTACCCGAACCACGAGGGCGTCTACCGGCTCATCCGCACCAACATCATGACGCCGACGTTCACGCGTGGCCCCGGCGAGTCCACGGGGATGTTCGCGCTGGAGTGCGCGATGGACGAGCTCGCGTACCAGCTCGGCCTGGACCCGATCGAATTGCGGCTGCGCAACCACGCCGACGTTGACCCCGTGAGCGGCCTCCCCTGGTCGAGCAAGGGACTGAAGGAGTGCTATCAGCGCGGCGCCGAACGATTCGGGTGGCCGAGGCGGAACCCGGCACCGCGCTCGCAGCGGGACGGGCACTGGCTGATCGGCACCGGGATGGCCACGGCCGGCTACCCGGTCCCGGCGTTCCCTGGGTTGCAGACGCAGCGGGCGCGGGCGCGCCTCTACGCCGACGGTAGCGCGGTGGTGGAGTGCGGCACGGAGGAATTCGGCACCGGAGTCGCGACCGCGATGACGCAGGTCGCCGCCGACGGACTCGGCGTCGCCCTCGACCGCGTCCGTTTCGAGTTTGGCGACACGGATCTGCCAAACATCTCCGCCGCGGTTGGCTCGGCGGGCGCGGGGATGATCAGCGCCGCCGTGCATAACGCCGCCATCGCGCTGCGCGACCAGCTCGTCGCCCAGGCCGTCGCCGATGCCAGGTCGCCGCTGCACGGGGCCAACCCGAGCACCGTGGACGTGCGCGACGGCCGGATGACACTCCGCGACAAGCCCGACGTCGGCGAGACGTACAGCGAGATGCTCGAGCGCAACTTCCAGGAAGATGTCGACGCGCTGGGCAGCTGGAAGCCCGTCGGCATGGACACTGGTTATGCGCAGACGACGTTCGGAGCCCAGTTCGCGGAAGTCGCCGTCGACGAGGACCTCGGACTCGTTCGCGTCCGGCGGATGCTCGGCGTCTTCGCGCCGGGGCGCGTCCTGAATGCCAAGACCGCGCGCAGTCAGCTCATGGGTGGGATGCTCTGGGGACTCGGCCAGGCCTTGCTCGAGGGCACGCGAATGGACAACCGGTTCGGCCGGTGGGCGAACGCGAGCCTGGGCGACTACCTGGTACCGGTCAACGCCGACGCGCCTGACGTCGAGGTGGAGCTCGTCGAGGTCCGCGACGACGTCGTCAATCCGCTCGGCGTCAAGGGAGTGGGCGAGATCGGCCAGGTCGGTGCCGCGGCCGCCATCGCGAACGCGGTCTTCCATGCGACCGGCTACCGCGTACGTGAGCTGCCCATCGCGGTCGAGCATCTGCTGGGAACGACATCGCGCGAGCCGTCGCTCGCCGCGGTGTGAGCACGGCCAGCTTCGAATGGGTCAACGGATGTGATTCTCGTCCGGCCTGTCTCACCGCGACGGGCGCGCTGGTAGTGTGTCGTCTTTCGGCTGTATCTGTACCGTAGCCCCGGGCCGCGCTGCGGTGCCGAGCGCGATCACCAGGTAGCGGCGCTGCACATCCTTCTCTCCCCGCACCACCTGTCGGATCGGACCGATCGCGTTGACGACCGCGGATCCCGCCGCGTTCGTGGTGAACGCGGCGAGCGGCTCCATCGCGCCGCTGCCGTCCGGCCGACGGGACAGGCCAAGCACGTAAGGCTGTTTCGGCTCGAGTCCGGTGACCGAAGCCTGCAGCACCTGCAGCAGCCCCTGATCGAACAGCGAGACGCTGGTAGGCGCCTTCCCATCCCCCGCGACCGTGGCGTCCGCCGACACGAGCGTGAGATGCGCCGACTCTCCGGCGAGGCCGAGCGGCTGCAATCCTTGTGCGCTGTCGCCGTCCGTCACCGCGTTAGGCACGTAATTGACGGCCTGCGCCGCTTGCCCGATCGGGACCGTCGCGATCACCCGGTTGGTCAGCGGGTCGATCGCGGCCAGGCGATCGTCGTTCTCGAGTCCGACATGGACTCGACTCCCATCCCCGGAAGGCCACACGCCATGCGGCAGCTTGCCGACCGGGATGGTGGCGACTTTGGAGAAGTCGTCGGTACGGAATAGCCGTACTTTCCGTCCGGCGAGAAGATCTGCATTCCGGGCCCATCCGGCACGGTGATGCGCGTCTTCTCTTCGTAGGTGCTGCCGTCGAGGACCGAGACGTAGTTCTCGCCCCGAACCGTCATCCAGACTTCTTTGCCGTCGGGAGTGAAGAACGCCTCGTGCGGTGAGCGTCCGACGTACGTGATGCGCTTGACCGCGTTCGTGCGGGTGTCGATGAACGCTACCGAGTTCGAGCCGATCGAAACGACCGCGAGGGTGCGGTGATCGGGCGAGAAGCCCATACCGTGCACCAGCAGTTGTCCGCGATAGAGCGGACTGAAGTTGCCCGGTGCGGGGTCGCCCAGGCGAATGACGCCGAGGAGCTTGTTGTCAGCGGGATCGGTGACCGAAACGGTGTTCGAGAACTGCTCTGCGGCATAGACGCGGTCGCGATGACTCACGGGCACACGGGGCTCCGAAGCCGCACTCGGAGACGGTGCCGCGCCCATCGGCGGAACCGCCGCAGGGGCAGCAGCGGACGGGGGCAGTGGCTGGCCAAGCGCCAGCCGCATCGCGGCGATCTCCTGCTGCTGCGTCACGATGATTTCCTGCGCCATGCGCCGGAGCTGCTCGTTATGCCCGTAACGCAACTGGGCCTGCGCCATGTCGATCGCACCCTGATGGTGGGCAACCATCATCGCAACGAAGTCGACCTTCACATCTCCGGACGGCTTGACCTGCATGGCGGCCATCATCTTCGCCATGGCGGTGTGGGTCTCGGGCAGATACCGCGGCTCATCCGTGATCGCGGTCCCGGACGTCGCGCCACCGATCAGCGCCACCGCGAACAACCTCGATCCCGTGCGGACTAGCGAGTGGGCGGAGTAGTTCATCATGACACCCTTCTGCTGGCCTCGCGCTGTTGTACGACTGGCGCGGGATGATCCCCGCCGCCTCACCGAAGGAGCTTGTCGAGCCTGATCGGCAGGTCGCGGACGCGGATGCCCGTCGCGTGATGCACGGCGTTCGCGATCGCGGCGGCGGTGCCGACGATCCCGAGCTCGCCGATGCCCTTCGCCCCCATCGGGTTGACGTGCGGGTCGTCTTCATCGATCCACGACACGTCGACCGTGCCGACGTCGGCGTTCGTCGCGATGTGGTACTCCGCGAAGTCGTGGTTCACGTAATCGCCGAAACGCGGGTCCAGCACGCTCGCCTCGTGCAGCGCCATCGAGAGTCCCATGGTCATCCCGCCGAGCAGCTGTGACCGCCCCAGCTTCGCATTGATGACGCGTCCGGCGGCGAATACGCCGAGCAGGCGAGGGACCCGAACCTCGCCGGTATCGAGGTCCACGCGGACCTCCGCGAACTGCGCCCCGAAGGCGTGCATGGAGAACCGCTGCGCGTCAGGATTCTGTCCCGCCTCGCCGGTCGCTTCGAGCCCGTCGGCGGGAACGACGCCGCCGTGTTCGTCATACAGGCGCGTGCGGAGCTTGTGCGCCGCGTCGACGATCGCCGTCCCCCACGACGCGGTCCCCATCGACCCCCCAGCCGTGGAGGCGGGTGGCAGCGCGCTGTCGCCGATTTCGAGATGCACGCTCTCCAGCGTCACATCGAGCGCGTCCGCCGCGATCTGGGTGAGGACCGTCCAGGCCCCGGTCCCGATGTCCGCGGCGGCAATGCGGACGCTGTAGCGTCCGTCTCGATCGACTCGCGCGACGGCGGTCGCCGATCGCCGACGCGTCGGATACGTCGAGGCGGCGACGCCGGTGCCGACGAGCCAGCGGCCATCGCGTCGCGTGCCCGGGGTCGGATTGCGCGGCGCCCAGCCGAAGCGCTGCGCGCCCCCATGGAGGCAGGCGACGAGGCCACGGCTGCTGAACGGCTGACCGGACTCCGGGTCGACGTTAGGCTCGTTCCGGATGCGGAATTCGATCGGATCGAGCCCGCACGCGATCGCCATCTCGTCCATCGCCGACTCGAGCGCGAACATCCCCGGGCACTCGCCCGGGGCGCGCATGATCGTGGGCTGTGGCACGTCGAGGCGCGCCACCCGGTGCGTCGTACGGCGATTCGGGGCGGCGTACATTATCCGGGTCTGGACCGCCGTCTGCTCGACGAAGTCGTGGATCGTCGAGGTCTGCTCGACCACGTCGTGCGCGATTGCCGTGAGCCGCCCGTCGCGGTTGGCGCCGAGCCGGATGCGTTGGATCGTCGGCGTGCGATAGCCCACGACCGCGAACATCTGCTGGCGCGTGAGCGCGAGCTTCACGGGCCGGCCCGCCACCCGCGCCGCCATCACCGTGAGCATCACGTGCGGGTGGGGGAAGGCCTTGGACCCGAACCCGCCGCCGACGTACGGCGCGATGACGTGGACCCGCTCGGGTGGCAGCCCGAACGCCGCCGCGACGGTGTTCCGGGTCCACGTTGGACCCTGGTTCGCGTCGTAGAGGGTGACGCCGTCGTCGCTCCACGCCGCAATTGTTGCATGCGGCTCGAGAGGATTGTTGTGGTACGGCGGCGTCGTGTACGTATGGTCGAGCGCCACCGCCGCCGACGCCAACGCGGCCTCGACGTCGCCCTGCGCGGTGTCGGTCTCGTAGCCGGCGTTCACCCTCGGCGCCTTGATCAGATCGGCTCGGTCGAAGCGGAGCATGACATCGTGCGGCTGCTCCTCATACCGCACGACGATGAGGCCGGCCGCGTGACGCGCGATCTCCGGCGTCGAAGCTACCACGACCGCGATGAGCTGACCGCGGTACGCGACCGCGTCGGACTGGAGCACCGCATCGGAACGGAGCGGCGCCAGTTCGGCACGATCGATCGGCGCGAGGCGCGGGGCGTTCTCGTGTGAGAGCACCGTCACGACGCCGGGCAGCGCCCGCGCCGCACTCGCGTCGATGGACACGATCCGACCCTTGGCGATCGTGCTCTGCACGGCCCACGCATACGCGACCTCCTCCACGGGATGCTCGAAGGCGTACTTCGCGGCGCCGGTGACCTTCTGCGGACCATCAATGCGGTCGACGGCGGCGCCGATGGCGCGGGTCGTGGTCCGGACGGCGCTCATCGTAGGTCCTCCGCGAGATCCCGCAGCGTGCGCACGATGACCGTGCGCGCGAGCGGGACCTTGAAGGCATTGCCCGGCAGCGGCCGCGCGCCGGAAAGCTCGGCGTCGGCCGCCCGGCGGAAGCTCTCCTCGGTGGCCGGCGCACCGCGCAGCGCGGCCTCGGCATTCGTCGCCCGCCAGGGCTTGTGCGCGACGCCGCCTAACGCGATGCGCACGTCGCGCACGACACCGCCGGCCACGTCGAGCGCCGCGGCCACCGAAACCAGCGCGAAGGCATACGACGCGCGGTCACGGACCTTGCGGTAGCGCGAGCGCGCCGCGAACGGCAGCGGCGGCAGATCGACGGCCGTGATCAGCTCGCCGTGCTCGATCACCGTGTCGCGGTGCGGCTCGTCGCCGGGCAAGCGATGGAAGTCGACGAGCGGGATCGTCCGCTCGCCCTTCAGTCCCTGCACGCGCACGACGGCGTCGAGCGCGGCCATCGCGACGGCCATGTCCGAGGGATGGGTCGCGATGCACGCTTCCGAGGCGCCGAGAACGGCGAGCTCGCGGTTGTAGCCCTCCCGTGCCGAGCAGCCCGACCCCGGCTCACGTTTGTTACACGGCTTCGAGACGTCCTGGAAGTAGACGCAGCGGGTGCGCTGCAGCAGGTTCCCGCCGGTCGTCGCGAGATTGCGCAGTTGGCCTGAGGCGCCCGCGAGGACAGCCTGCGCGAGCACGGGATAGCGCGTGCGGACCGTGCGATCCGCGGCGAGCTCGCTGTTCCGCACCGCGCCGCCGATGCGGAGGCCGCCGTCGGGGAGCGACTCGATGCGGTCGAAGGGGAGCCGGGCGACGTCGACGAGCAGCTCCGGCGTCGCGACCCCCAGCTTCATGAGGTCGACGAGGTTCGTCCCACCGCCGAGGAAGGCGCCGGTCGGCACCTCGGCGAGTAGCGCGACCGCGCTGGCCGCGTCGCGTGCGCGTTCGTACCTGAAGGGATTCATCGGCCGGCGACCCCCGCGATTGCCGGGACGATGTTCGCGTACGCGGCGCATCGGCAGAGATTTCCGCTCATGCGCTCGCGGATCTCGTCGTCGGTGAGGAGGACGTGCGCGGAAGTGAGATCGGACGTGACCGCGCTGGGCCATCCGGCGTCGGCTTCGCGCAGCATCCCCACCGCCGAGCAGATCTGTCCTGGCGTGCAGTAGCCGCACTGGAACGCGTCGCAGGCAATGAACGATCGCTGGAGCGGGTGCAGGGTTTCGCCGTCAGCCAGCCCTTCGATCGTGACGATCTCGGCGTCCTGATGCGCGACGGCGAGCGCGAGGCAACTGTTCGCGCGCCGGCCGTCGAGCAGGATGGTACACGCGCCGCACTGACCGTGGTCGCAGCCCTTCTTGGGACCGGTGAGTCCGAGGCGCTCTCGCAGGGCGTCCAGCAACGTCGTCCGGGTATCGACGGAAAGCCGGCGCCTTTCCCCGTTCACCCGGAGGGTAATCGCGAGGTCCATGTTCGTCGCCTCCTGAATCGCCGCGACAGGAGAGTTGGTGCGCGCTGCACAGCACATGCCGCCCACCACCCCGCGGTGCTGCGGAAGGTCGAGTCCCGGCGCGCACCAATCTCGAGCCCGCGGCTGACTCCGCCGGGAGTGTTCCCGACGTCGCGCTCGTGTCACCCGCTTCGCGACGCTCGCCACAGCCACAGCGAGCGCCGAAGCCGAGCGTTAGGCACTATGCCACCGGGACCCCCATCACGCCTTACGACCGAACCTGGCGCGCACGGAGTGCGTCGAGCGAATACGCGTTCGCGCGGGCGAGCCCGAGGAGCACGGCGTAGATCAGCGCGTAGAGCATCTGCAAGCTCACACTCGTGCCGGCATCGGGCAGCAGCGACGTCCCGAACACCAGCCCGATGATGACCGGTTCGCCAGCGACGAGCGCCGCGCGCGTGAACGCCCCGACGTCGAGCAACGCCCCGATCGCCAACAGGATGTTGACGCCGAGGGCGACCCGGAGCAGCCCGTAGGCGAGCGCGAGGTCGCCGGGATCCGGATGTCGCATTGCGGCATCGTGTCCGCCGAGCATCGGAAGGTTCGCCTCCGGCTGCGGCGTCGTTGTCTGGGCACTCATGACTTCCTCCTGACGCCGGTGGTGCGCGGCGACATGGACGTGGCGAGCCCGCCTTCGCGCGGCGTGAGCTGACGCTCGAGGACGTCATGGCGGCGTGACGCTCAGGCCGTCGTTCGCAGCGTGCGCGGGCGACGCGCGTCGCCCGCGCGGGGCGCCGTGCGTGGCACAGCCCTCCGGAGGTGGCATTTCCATCGCCGCGCTGATCGGCGCATCCATCACATCACGGAACAGGCCGGCGATCGTCGCGGGCTCGTCGAGGCGAGCTACCAACCAGCGCAGCGCCGGGCCCTCGGCGTCCGCCAGCCAGGCGACAGTGAGTGGGAGGATGGGCATCCGAGTCATCTCCATCACCGCCAGATGTCCGGCGTTCACGTCGGCCGCCGCGAGGTGGCACGGCAGGTAACCGATTCCGAGCCCTTCGAGAATCGCGATCCGCTGTGCCTCGTGGTCATCGACGGCGAGGAGCCCCGTCATGAGATGACGCGGAATGAGCCCGTCGGAGCATGCCTGCTCACGCGTTAGGATGAGGCGCGCGCGGCCGCTGGCGCGCCCCGCACCGCTCGCCCCACGAGCCACGGGGTGGCGCGGGGAGGCGACCAGCACCTGCGCCACGGATCCGACGCGACGCGCGGTGAGGCGACGGTCATCGCGCGGCTCGCAACACACGCCGACCACGACGTCCAGACCGCCGGCGAGCAACGCGTCCCAGCATTTGCCGTCGACGGCCGTCTCGACGTGCACGCGGGCTTGCGCATCGGCCCCCGCCTCGAAGAGCTCGCGGAGGAGCGCGTACAGCGCGCTACGGTGGACAAACGATCCGATAGCGAGGCGCAGCACCCACTCGTGGCCGCTGGCGACCCGACGCGCCGCGCGCTCCAGATCTCGAGCCGCATCGAGGAGCGCGCGGCCGTCCTCGAGGAGCCGAAGCCCCGCCGCGGTCAGCGTCGCTCGATGTCCGCCGCGATCGAAGATGGTGATCCCCAAGTCGTGCTCGAGCTTCTGCACGCTATAAGAGATGGCGGACGGCACGCGGTTCAACTCTTCGGCGGCGGACGCGAAGCTGCCGGCGCGATCGATCGCGTCGAGCACGACCAGACAATCCAGCGTGAGCCGCGGCATATCGCATCCTCCGACCGAATTTCCTGATCGGTCCCCGCAAAAATGTGCGCTATCCCATTCCCCACCGCCCGCGTAGCCTGATCACGCCGCGTCCCGCGGTGCTCGTTCGCTCGGAAGCCGAACGGCCTGTCGCCGTGAGCGCCCAGCTCGACGCACGGATGAGGAAGAATCTCGATGAGGAAGAATCTCGTGGAAGACTTTCACCTCGCGCACAGCACGCGTGCCGGCATTCCCGGGCTACGGAACGTCGACCACATCGCATGCACGGTGCCGGATCTGGGCTTGGCAATCACCTTCTTTCGCCGCGTGATCGGGTGCGAGCTCGTCTATCGGGCGGGGCCGTTGTTCGACCCTGAAGGCGATTGGATGACCCGGCACGTCGGGGTCCATGCGCGCGCGGAGCTCGAGCTGGCGATGCTGCGATGCGGCCCGACGATGAATCTCGAGCTCCTCGAGTGGTCGGGCGGCGCACCTGCGGACGCACTTCCTGCCCACAGCGATGCGGCTGGACACCATCTCGCGTTCTACGTGACGGACATGGCCGCCGCCGTCGACCACCTCGCTGCCATACCAGGCGTGCACGTGCTCGGTCGGCCGACGATGATGACGGGGTCGCTGGATGAAGGTGAGTGGTTCGTGTTCTTCCGCGCGCCATGGGGGATGTTGCTCGAGCTCGTGTCGCGCCCGGCCTGGATGCCTTATGAGGCCATTACTTCACACCGGCTCTTCGGGCCTGCGCCGAGTTGGGCCGCGCGCTAGCGTGCCCGTGTCGGGCATGAATCGCCGCCAACTCCCCCTGCTGATCGGGCTACGATTCGCCGCGCTGCTCCTCATCGCGGGGGTCTGCTCCAGGCCCGCGCCTCCCCCGCCCCCGCCGCCGGAAGCTTCAGTGCTCGCCGTGCAGCCGAGGACGGTCACCGCACAGTACGAGTTCGTGGGACAGGCGGAAGCCTCCAAACGCGTGGAGGTTCGCGCGCAGGTCGCCGGCGTGATCGTGTCGCGGCCGTACGTCGAGGGAACGGACGTGCCAAAGGGCACATTGCTCTTTCGCATCGACCCGACCACGTACGCGGCCGCTTATCGGAATGCGCAGGCCCAGCTCGCCAACGCTCAGGCAACTCTTGCCAACGCGGAGCGGAACCGCGCCCGCCTGCGGCCGCTCCTCGCCGACCATGCGGTGGCACAGAAGGATGTCGATGATGCGGAGACAGCGGCCGAGCAGGCACGTACTTCGGTGCAGAGCGCGCTGGCAGCGGTCGATGCGGCGAAGAAGGACTACGACAACACGTTCGTGCGCGCCGAGATCGCCGGGCGCGCCGGGCGCGCGCAGATGGTTCTCGGCGCGCTCGTCTCGGGGCCGAGCGATCTGTTGACGATCGTCGAACAGGTCGACCCGATCTACGTGAACTTCAGTCCCTCGGATCAGGATGTGTTGCGCTGGCGGCAAGACATCGCCTCGAAACGAATCCTCCTTCCGCCGGGCGGCAACCTCGACGCGCGCGCGATCCTCGCCGATGGGAGCGTGTTCCGCGACACCGGCCAGGTCAACTTCGTCGACCTCGCTCTGCAACCGACGACCGGCACGCTGCAGCTTCGCGCCCAGTTTCGAAACCCCGCGCACTCGCTTCTCCCCGGGCAGTTCGTGCGGATCCAGTTCCTCGGCGTTAGGCGCACGGGGGCGATACTCGTCCCCCAGCGTGCGGTGCAGCAAGGACTGAGCGGTGCGTTCGTGTACGTCCTCGGTCCCGGGGAGTCGTCGCGCGGAATGTCGCCGCGAGCAACTGGGACGGCGGCTGGTGGATCATCGACGACGGTCTGTCGGCGACCGATCGGGTCGTCGTCGATGGCATACAGAAGATCGCCCCGGGCCAGATCGCCCGCGCCACCCCCTATCAGCCCGGCACCGACACCACGCTGAGCGACCCCGCGGACTCGGCGATCATCGCGCCGCCAGCCGCGCCGCCGCGGATCGGAGTCAGACGATGAGCGACGCCCCCGAGATCCGGTACTTCTTCGTCCGGCGCCCGATCTTCGCCGCCGTGATCTCCATCGTGATCGTGCTGCTCGGCCTGTTCGCGCTCGCGAACCTTCCGGTGAACCGGTACCCGAACATCACTCCGCCCGTGGTGCAGGTAACCACCGTCTTCCCGGGGGCGACGGCCGAAGACGTCGCGCAGACCGTAGCCGCGCCGATCGAACAGCAGCTCTCCGGCATCCAGGGGCTGCTCTACTACAAGTCGACCAGCTCCAGCGACGGGAGCTTGAGCTTGCAGGTCTACTTCGACATCGCCCGCGACCAGGATCTCGCGGCGGTCGATGTGCAGAACCAGGTCAACGTCGCGGCGCCGCAGCTCCCCGCGGAGGTGCGGCGCCAGGGAATCGTGGTGAGGAAGGCCCAGCCCGACCTGCTGCTCGGCGGTGCGCTTCTCTCCGACGACCCGCGGTACGATGCGGAATATCTCAGCAACTACTCCAAGATCTACATCGAGGACGAGATCAAGCGCCTGCCCGGCGTGGGGGACGCGACGACGTTCGGGCAGCTCCAGTTCGCGATGCGGTTGAGCCTCGACCCCGAGCGGATGGCGCAGTTGGGAGTGACCATCGGGGACGTCAACAACGCGGTGCTGGAGCAGAACGCCACCAATCCCGCCGGGCTCATCGGCCAGGAGCCGGCGCCGCCGGGCACCCAGCTCACCCTCCCGGTGACCACGAAGGGGCGCCTCACCGATCCGAAGGAGTTCGAAGATATCATCGTCCGTGCTCAGCCCGATGGCTCGCTCCTCAGGATCGCGGACATCGGCCAGGTTGATCTGGGAGCGCAGGACTACGACCTCCTGACCCGGCTCAACGGCAAGCCGGTGGCCGGCATCCTCGTGTACCTCCGGCCGGGAGCGAACGCCCTCGACGTGAAGCGTGAGTTCGTGCAGCGGATGAACGAGCTCTCGCGGAGCTTTCCACCCGGCGTCCGCTGGGTCATCCCGTTCGACACCACGCCCTTCATTACGGCTTCGATTCGCGAGGTCGTGCAGACGCTGGCGATCGCGCTGCTCCTGGTGACGGCGGTCGTCTTCGTGTTCCTGCAGGACTGGCGCACCACGCTCATCCCCTTGCTCGCCGTGCCGGTGTCGATCATCGGCACGTTCTTCGGGATGTACGTGCTGGGATTCACGATCAACCTGCTCACGCTGTTCGGACTCGTGTTGGCCATCGGCATCGTCGTCGATGACGCGATCGTCGTCGTCGAGAACGCCGAGCGGATCATGGCGGAAGAGCGCGTGCCGGCCGCGGTGGCGGCGGATCGCGCGATCCGTCAGGTGAGTGGGGCGCTGGTGGCGATCGTGCTCGCGCTCTGCGCGGTGTTCATTCCCGTCGCGTTCCTCGGCGGCATCACCGGGCAGATGTACAACCAGTTCGCGATCACCATCGTGATCTCGGTGGTGCTGTCGGGGATCGTCGCGCTCACCCTGACGCCGGCGCTGTGCGAGCTGCTGCTCAAACCGGGCGAGGCAGCACCGAAGCGCGGCCCGTTCGCGTGGTTCAACCGTGCGTTCGACCGAACCCGGAACGGGTACCTCCGGACGGTGGGGCGCGGCATCGACCGACCGCGCGCGCTCTTCGCCGGCTTCGCCGTCGCAATCACTCTCATCGCGGTGCTGTGGCGCGTGCTGCCAACCGGCTTTCTCCCGACGGAGGACAAGGGCTACTTCGCCATCGCCATCGAGCTCCCTGGCAGCGCCTCGCGGCAGCGGACCGAGGAGGTGCTGAAGCGCGTCGAGGCCCATCTCCTCAAGCAGCCCGCCGTCCAGAACGTCTTCGCGCTCGAGGGGCTCAGCCTGATCCAGGGCGCGAACCAGACCAGCTCCGCCACGGTGTTCGCCGTGCTCAAGCCGTGGGACGAGCGGAGCAAGCCTGACGAACAAGTGGACAGCGTGTTGGCGGGAGTGAATGGCACGTTCTTCCCGGCGCGCGACGCGACCATCTTCGCCTTCAATCTTCCGGAGATTCCCGGCCTCGGCACCACCGCCGGGCTCGAGCTGAACCTGCAGGATCGGTCGATCAACGACGTGCGGCGCTTCACCAGCGTGGCCCGGCAGTTCGTGGGCGACGCGAATCGTCTCCCCCAACTGCAGCAGGTGTCGACGGGTGTCCGGGTGGACGTGCCGCAGATCTACGTCGAGGTGGACCGCGCCAAGGTCAAGGCGCTGGGCGTGTCGCTGTCCGATCTCTTCCAGACGCTGCAGGCGATGCTCTCCTCGCTGTACATCACCGACTTCAACCTGTACGGCAAGACGTACCGCGTGCAGGCCGAAGCGCAGCCGCAGTTCCGCGCGGAGCCCGAGGACATCGGGCGGCTGTACGTTCGCGGGCAGGATCAGCAGATGATTCCCGTGTCGACGCTCACCACCACACAGTTTCGTGGCGGCCCGAGCATCATCACGCGCTTCAACGGCTTCACCTCGGCGCTCGTCACGGGGAGCCCGGCGCCCGGGATGAGCTCCGGGGAGATGCTCGATGCCATCGAGGGATTGGCCACCAACCGTTATGCGGCCGAGGGCGTGGGATACGCGTTGAGCGGTGAATCCTACCAGGAGCGCGAATCCAGCGGGCAGGCGGGGCTCGTTCTCGGATTCGGGATCGTGCTGGTGTTCCTCGTGCTGGCCGCGCTCTACGAGAGCTGGTCCATCCCCTTCGCCGTGCTCCTCGCCCTGCCGTTCGGGATCTTCGGCGCGCTCCTCGGGCTCTGGCTGCGGCGCATGCCTAACGACATCTACTTCCAGATCGGGCTCGTCACGGTGGTCGGCCTCGCGGCGAAGAACGCCATCCTGATCGTCGAGTTCGCGACCGAGCTCCGTCGCCAGGGGCGCTCCATTCGCGAGGCGGCCGTAAGGGCCGGGCGCGAGCGTCTCCGCCCGATTCTCATGACGTCGTTCGCGTTCATTCTCGGCGTGACGCCGCTGCTCATCGCCAGCGGCGCCGGCGCGGCGAGCCGGCACTCCATCGGAACCGGCGTGTTCTTCGGGATGATGGTGGCGACGGTGATCGGGGTGATCTTCATCCCGTTCTTCTTCGCCGAGATCCGTGGGTTGAGTGAGCGCGGCATCTTCCGCCGGAAGCCACGGGCGGCGATTCCGGCCATGCCGGGTGCACCGGCTCCGGAGAGCGGTCCATGAGGATGCGCGCACTCGCCGGCGCAATGGCGGTGACCTGCGCCGCGGGCTGCGCTCTGGGCTGCGCCGTCGGCCCCGGCTATCATCGCCCCGACTTGCAGATGCCGGCCAACTGGCGACCGCCGTCGGCGATCGATGACTCCGTTCGCCCGTTCTTCGATTCGCTCGCCCACAGCCGCGACTCGCTCGGCCGGACGCCGCGTTCAGAGCTCTCCGACACCGCGGCGAACCTCGCCTGGTTCGGCCTGTTTCAGGACGGCGTGCTACAGCAACTCGTCCGGACGGCGGTGCAGGAAAACCGCGATGTGCGCGTCGCGGTCGCGACAATCGACGAGTTCCGCGCCGATTATGGAGTCGCCCGCGGTGCGCTCTTCCCCCGGCTCGACCTCTCCGCACAGGGCGCGAAGCAGAAGATCGTGTTCGCGGGGGCCCAGTCGTTCACGTTCGAAGCGTACAACGTGGTCGGAAACGTCACGTGGGAGCTCGACTTCTGGGGACGCCTCCGCCGCTCGGCGCAGGCCGCGCGCGCCGATCTGCTCACGCAGAAAGAGAACGCGCGTGCCGTCGTGCTCACGCTGGTGAGCGACGTGGCGTCGGCGTATCTCCAACTGCGGCAGCTCGATCTCAATCTGGAGATCACGCGCCGGACGCTCGCGTCACGTCAGCAGACGCTGCGCCTCGCGAGCTTTCGCTACTCGCAAGGACTCATCTCGGAGCTCGACGTGCGTCAGTTCGAGGCGCAGGTGGCGGACCCCGCCGCGCGCGTCGCCGACTTCCAGCGCCAGGTCGCGCAGACCGAGAACCAGCTGAGCGTCCTCGTGGGTCACCACCCAGGCCCCATCCCGCGCGGACGGTCGATCGCGGAAGTGCTATCGGCGGTCTCGGTCCCCGCAGGGCTCCCCGCGATGCTCCTCGAGCGCCGTCCCGACGTGCGCGCCGCCGAGGCGGAGCTCACCGCGGCCACGGCGCGCATCGGAGCCGCCCAAGGGGCGCGCCTCCCGCAATTCACGATCACGGGCCAATACGGCTCCCAGAGCTCGCGGGTCTCCCGGCTCTTCGAGAGCAACACGGACATCTATCAGATCAACGCCGCGGTTTCGGTCCCGATCTTCACCGGTGGCCAGCTGAGCAACGAGGTGCGCGCAGCGAGCGCGCGAGCGAAGCAGGCGCGCTACCGCTACGAGCAGACCGTTCTTGTCGCGCTTCAGGAGGTGGAGAATTTCCTCGCAGCCGTCCGCACCGACCGCGATCAGGTCGTGGCGCAGCAGACACAGGTGGGCGCGCTGCAGCGTGCGCTACATCTGGCCACCCAGCGTTACGAGGAGGGCATCTCGAATTACCTCGACGTGCTGGACGCGGAGCGAAGCCTGTTCACGGCCGAGCTCTCGCTCACCCAAGCCCAGCTCCAGCAACTCGTCGATGTCGTGCAGCTCTACAAGGCGCTCGGCGGCGGGTGGCCGGCAACCACGACCGCGCCACCCCCTCGCTGAGACCTTACCACCACATCAGCAGCAATTCGGGCGGAGTGCGCGCCGGCCGACAGCTCGGCGTGGAAGCGGCCGACTGGTGGAGGGTCTCGAGGTGCGAGCGTTGGGCCCGGTATTCACCGCCGCATGGCGAATCGCATGGCGGCCCGGCACGCCCCCTTCGATCAGAACTTCCGCGCGCGCCCCAGGCGGGAGATAGAGCGAGTCGACGAGCAGCGGCTTGCGGAGGACGTTCGCGTCGCTCGCGAGGAGCCACACGCGGTGGCCGTCGATCTTCAGGTTGAAGTACGCGTCAGCTCCGATGTTGCCCACTCGCCAGAACTGCAGCTCCCCCGGGCGGAGCGTGAACGTGGCGCTCGCCTCGCCATTGATGGTCTTCGCGTGCCCCAGGCTGTCGGGCCTCCCTGGGGGCACGGGATCCTTGAGCATGAGCAGCCGCTCCGGGACGTCGCGCAGCCAGGGGTAGAACGTCTCCATGAATCCCTCGACGATGAGCAGCCCGGACATGCCATCCTGCACCGGTCTCTCGCTCTGACGGTGCGGGTGCGGGTGGTAGCAGAACAGCCCGCGATCGTGGTTTCTCGGGAAGTAGAGCGCATAGTCATAGCTCGTCGGCGGACGGATCGTGTTGAGCACGTAATCCGAGGGCGGCTTCGGCGACGTGGCCGTGCCGTGATAGTGAAGGTTCGTCCGCTGGTCGGCGGGCAGGCGGTTGACCAGGTGCAGCTTGACTGAGTCCCCCGGCTGCACGCGCAGCACCGGCGGGAGATACACGCCGTTGAACTGCATCGCCGACCACGTCTGTCCCGCGAAGGTGACGGGGCTCTCCTGCGCGGTGATGGTGGTCTCGAGCACGCCTCGAGAGCTTTCCAGCTGCTGGTACGGCCGGTTCGCCGGCACCGCGAGAGCCGCGCGTCCATGGGCGGGGGTCCTCTCGCGTGAGCCGACACCGGCGCGACGCGTGTCGTCCCGGACCAGCGGGGATCCGTCGCGCGGGAGAAGTCAGGTGAGTCGCGCGTATCGGAGAGTCCTTAGCTGCAGAGGTTGATCTCGAGCGCGTCGTCGCCGAACACGCCACGCGTAGGCGGCGCAAGAGTGCGGCCGCCCCCCGAGGTTCCTGTACCTGGTTGCAGGTGCACCTCGGTACCATCGTCCGTCGCGCAGGCGATTCCGAGGACCGTGCACGCGATGGTGACGGTGGACAAGAGATGGCGCTTCCGCATGAAACCCTCCTTCCTGCCTGGCGGAGACGCATCGGGTCGATCATCCCCACGTCCGATCGCGGGCACGTATCAACCGGCTGTTGCGTCGCCATGACGGGTGAGCCGGCTTGTCGCGCGCCTACTGATAGAGCCCCAAGCCAACGGCCGCAATCAGGAAGCAGTACAGAAGGGACCACGTCGTCGCGCTGCTCCTGCGCGCCTGGGGACACGAGATGATCGCGCGTTCCGCCACCATTGGCCTGGCGGGTGTCATCGTCACGTCACGATGATCTTCCCCTGCATCTTCGGGTGCAACGAGCAGAAGTAGTTGTACGTGCCCTGCTCCGCCAGCTTCGCGCTGAACCGCTGGCCGGTGTCGAGCACCGCCGACTGCTTGAATCGACGCTCGACGTTCACGATGAGGTGCGGCACGTCATCGTCGTTGATCCATGTCACCGTGCTGCCACGCGGAACCGTGAGCACCTGGGGCGTGAAGTTGAAGTTGTCGATGCCGATCTCGGTAGGCCCCAGTGGCGCCGCTCGGCGCGCTGACTGTCGCCGCGTCATTGCCTCGTGCGACACCGCCGCGAAGGCCGGTGCATCACCGGACAGCGTGGCGTCCATGATCGCGAGCGACGACCGCCCTGGAATGAACGTGACGTCGGCGATGCCGAGCACGCTCTTCAACCGCTGCGGCTCGACCTTCAGGGGGCCTGGCGCCGGCGCGGTTCCCGGCGCCGGCTGCGGGAACGCCGTGGACATCGCCGTATGAAACGACACGTGCCCTTCGACCTTCTGCATGATCTGGTGAATGTGGCCGTTGAGCACCGTCACCGACCCGAATCGCTTGAGAAGGCCGAGCGCCTGTTCGGAATCATCCGTGCCCCAGCCCCACTCCGGATACACGGTCCAGAGCGGCACGTGCGCGAACAATACGATGGGGGTGCTGCTCGGCAGCGACGCTACGTCTTTCCTCAACCAGGCGATCTGCTCCGCGCCGAGCGTGCCAAGGCCGCCCGCCTTGAGGTCGAGCACGTTCACCAGCCCCACGAAGTGCACGCCGCTGTGGTCGAAGCTGTACCAGCCGCCACCCCTCGTCCCTTTGCCGTACCGTCGGAGGTACGAGGCGCCGTTGTCGGTCGCCACGTCGTGCTCGCCCGGGACGTAGAAGACGCGATCGCTCCTGATTCCCTTCAGGACTTCGCTCGCGGTGTCGAACTCCTCGGCTTTCGCCAGCTGCGTGATGTCTCCCGTGTGGAGCACGAGCGCCGGGCGTTGCGGCAGCGCGTTGAGCTTGGCCACCGCCTCCTGCAGCGTCGCGGTGACATCCTTGTTGGCTTCCTTGCTGAAGCCGATGTGGCTGTCGCTGATCTGCGCGAAGAAGATGCTCGCTCGTTCGGCGTCGCTGAGGAATGGGACGTGGTGCGCGGCGAACGACTTCGGGATGCCCCCGGACAACCCCCACACCGCGGCTGTCCCCGCCCATGCCATGCAGCGCAGGAAGCCGCGGCGGTCGATCCCGTCATCGTTGGTGTTCGTCGTGATGTAGTTGCTACCGGTCGGGCGCATGTTGCCGTGTTCGTCGAACTGCTGGCTGTCGCGGTCGCGGTGGCGCGTCGTCGAAGTCATCGCCTTCTGCCTCGGGATGGAAGTCGTGGTGTTTGGCACCGCCAGATCGTCGTCGCTGGTTAGGCATCGTCCGCCTCCACGCGCACGGTGAGTAGTGCTCCCGGGATCAGACCTCGCGCGCCGCGCGATTATTCCCGTCCTGGGTCACGGCGGCGCGCCTCACTCCAGCAGTGCCGCCGCCCGCTCAGCGCACGGCGTTCGACGCCGCCCGGCGGTAGCGTTCGGCGAAATCCGCCAGCTCCGAGGCGTTCAGGTCGGACACGACCCATGATTCGACGCCGGCGACGCGCCAATTCATGAGGTGATATCCCTGAACTGTCGTCGACGACGTGGCGCGATCCGCGCCCGCCTCGGGCCAGGAGTACACGTTGATCAGATGCTGGCGGCGGCCGTACACGACGGCGGCCACGCGGCGGCCGGCCACGTAGTCGAGGCGTCCGCCCACGAGCGGGAACGCGGCCGAATCCAGATCGGGCACCGTCGGCGAGAGGTCGACGCGTCCGTTGAACCACGGTTTGACGTTATGCTGATTCGTCGAGGCGACGTCGACGAGGTGTCCGGGCATGAGCGATCGGACATGACTCGCGAGCACGTCGCCCGCGACCGGCTGCGTCGCGCCGCGCCCGGAGGTCACGAGCACGGTCGCGGCGCTGCTCGCGATCGCGATGCCGAGCCCGGCAGCCACCATGCGCGTCCACCGGCTCACGGTTGCCGAACGCCGCGGTTCGGGCTCGTCGAGCGCAGCGTCGCGCGACAACGCGCTCCGAATGCGGGCCTTGAGAACGTCGGGAGCAGAGTAGCGCACGAGACCTTCCTCGAGCAGACGCGACATGGTAGTGAGTGATTCGAGCGCTTCGGTGCACTCGGCGCATCCGGCGGTGTGGTCCCGGACGGCGGCGAGCTCCTCGGGCATCAGCTCGCCGTCGTGATACGCGTCGAGCAGTTCCCGGCAATCGGTGCACGACATGTCTGCGCGCATGTCAGCTCGCCTCCTGAGCGCCTCGTCCAAGCGCCTGCGCGAGGCGCCGCCGCGCGCGCGCGAGGCGCGACATGACCGTACCGATCGGCACGCCGAGCACGTCGCCGATCTGCGCGTACGTAAGGCCCTGGAGCTCCCGCAACACGATCACCTCACGGTACTCGGCGGGAAGATCCGCGACCGCGCGCCTGATCGCGGCGCGCTCCGATCGTTCGATCGCCAGTGCGTCCGCCGACCGCGGCTCTTCGGCCGCTGACGCGCGGTCGTCCACGAGCGGCACCGACCGACGATCGGCGCGGTGCCGGCGCTGCCACGTGAGACAACAGGTCCGAACGATGGCCAGGAACCATGCACGCGCGTCTTCGCCGCGGAAGCCGCCGAAATACCGGAACGCCCGCAGCGCGGCATCCTGCACCACGTCCTGTGCGTCGTGCTCGTCGTGCAGCAGGTAGCGGGCGAGTGTGTACGCATCGTCGAGATGCGGCAACACCAATGCTTCGAACCGCCCAACCTGGTGTTGAGACATGAGCTTCTCTCATCGAGCCGTGCGCCCCTCGAGCGCCATCACCGAGCTGCACGCCGGGGAACACCTACGTAGCTAGACTCGCATCGGAGCCGACTTATTCCCGCTCGGCCGCGATGTGTCAATGGAATCCGCGCCGGTTGTCTGGCGAGCGCAGCAGCCGCCCGGGCCGCGGAGGAGGCCATCTGCATGGCCGTGGTGCTTGGACACCACTAGCTTCCGCGCCATGGGCATCGTGCGTACTCCCGACCGCCCCACACGCGTCGCCCGGGTGTTGTCCCGGATCCCGCTCTTCCTCGCGCGCGTCTTCGCGCGCGTCCCCGGTGGCGGCGGACGCGCTCGAATCCTCCAGGCTGGAACCACGCTGCACGTGCGGCTCCTCGATACAGTGGGGAGCGACCCGACCATGCAAGGTCGGCCTGTGCGCGTGCTCGTGATCGCGCCGGCACCAGGCGACACGACAGTCATCGTCGCGCCGGGCACGGTGGTCCGCGGAACGATCGCCGACGCCGGCGTGGAGGGCGACGAGCCAGGGCGGCAGGTGATCGCGCTGCGCTTCACGGACGTGGTGCTGCCCGACGGACGCACCGCCTCGATCTCCGGCCAGGTGAGCGAGGTGGACAACGCGCGGGAGACCGTCGACGCGACGGGGCGGATACTCGGGCTCCCCATGCCCGGGCGCATGGACTCGATGATCGACTGGGCGCTGTGCGCGCTCGGCACGGTACACCCGGTCGCGGCGGCCGCGCTCTTCGTCGCCGATCGCGGCGAGGAGCGCGAGCAACACCGTACGATCGTCTTTCGGCCCGGCGTCGAGATGACGCTGCGCGTCACCGCGGACACCGAGGTACCGGTGTGGCCGTGGCGACCGCCCACGGCCGTCGCCCCACCCGCGCGATTGGACGCGCTGCTCCAGAGCCTCCCGCCGCGCGCCTTGGCGCTCGGCGGCCGCATCGCGGGCGATCTCGTCAACCTGGTGCTCCTCGGCGACGCGGCCGACATCAGCGCGGCGTTTCTGGCGGCGGGGTGGGACACGGCGGAACGGATCTCGGTGCGAACTTGCTTCGACACGTTCGTCGCCACGGTCGAGGCGCGTGATTACGTGCACCAGCCCGTGTCGGAGCTCGTGCTCGATGGGCGCCCGCCGGACCTCGTCTTTCAGAAGCTCACGGACACGTTCGCGAAGCGACATCACGTGCGGATCTGGCGCTCCGCCGTCGCATGGGAGGGGCACCCCGTCTTCGCCGCGGCCGCCACGCACGACGTGGGCATCGAGTTCTCGATCGAGGAGCACACGTGTACGCATCGCACCGACCCGGCGATCGACCGGGAGCGCGACAAGATCGTCGACGACCTGGTGACGGCGAACGCCGTCTCCGCGCTCTCGCTCGTCCCGCGGACGCCGATCGTTGGCATGACGGTGACCGGCGGGCAGGCGCCCGTCGTCACCGACTGGCGGGCGGCCGTCATTGCGCTCAGGGCAGCGCGGCAGTGACGATCACGGCGCGCGCCACGTGCGACGACGGATCAGCGCGGTTTGCGCGCGTGCACGAGGTACGTGATGCCGGCGGCGCGCACGAGTGGCGTGCTGCGGCGGGCAAGGCCCCCGAGCCAGCCATTCAGCACCTTGCCAACTGAGTCCGGCAGAAACGTCCGGCCGAACAGTGTGCACGGTCCGAAGCCGAGCGATGTGGAACGCACTTTGATGAAGCCAGCCTGTGCGAGAAGGCGGTCAACGTACCACGGGTAGTGGTACGTCGCTAACGACGATGCGAGGAACCCTCGGGCGACACCGAGCCGCGCGGCAGTACGCCGCACCCACCGCTTGACCGGCCCGACTAGCGGCGTTGTGAACGGAGGGAGCATGAGGATCAGCGCGGCGCGATTCCCGGTCGTGACAATGACGTGCCCGCCCGGCACGACCACGCGAGCGAGTTCGGCGATCGTAACCGCCGGATCCGCAACCCAGGGGAGGACGCCGTTCGCGACTGCGACGTCGAATGCCGCGGGCGGAAAGCCGAGTGCGTTCGCGTCGCCGACCTGCGCGGCCACACGCGCACCTACGCCCGCCGTGTCCGCGTGCCGGCGCGTCATCTCTACCATGCTGCTCACCGAGTCGACCGCCACGACGTCGCAGCCCCGGCGCGCGAGCTCGATGGTAACGAAACCCGCGCCACAGCCGACCTCGAGCACGCGACGCGCGGAGGCGTGCGCCGCGTCGGTCGCCCAGTCGAGCACCGCGGCTTGGCGCTCCCGGAACGTGTCACTGCGGACATTCGGATCACCGTAGAGATCCCGCCACCCGGCCGTCTGATTCAGGAAGAACTCGTTGACGCGCGCTTGATGGTTCTCCGACTGCGACGACGCGTTCACGGCAACGCCCCCCTGTGACGTGTGCGACGCACCTGACCGGTGGCCTCTTTGTCACCCGTTGCAAACCCGTGCGCGTTACATGTGATAGCGTGAGTGGTGGCGTGAGACAAGCTCGTCGCTTCCGTCTGCCGCGCGAACGCGCTCGAGGCCGACCTCGAGTCGCTCCGACCTGGACGCACTGCCCACTTGCGCGGCGCCGAAGAGGCCGCCGAGAGGCCAGGTCCCGACTTCGCTCACGCCGTCGCAGCCAGCCTGCCGCACGCCGTCGTCGATGCCCTCGTTAGGCCTGCTCCGGGCGATCGGCGTGGGGGCGGCGGCGCTGCCGGTCGTGGCGGTCGCCGCCTGCGTCGTCCCGACGCTTTCGCTGGTTCGGAGGGCCGTAGCGCGAACCTGTCGAAGGAGCCGGGAGCGGCCGGTGACGAACGCTCCGGCCTGTCAGGACCAGCCCGCGCCTAACGCGGCTGCGTGACGACGCCGCCGTCGGTAAGCACTCCGCCGCATCGACACTCCACGGCGCGCCGTCCGCGAGCAAGCGAGCGCTGCGGTACGGGCGCCTCGCTCGACGTGCATCGCCGCCTGGCGCGCGACGTCGACCATCACGTGGTGGAGTCGCTGCTTGCCGCATCGTGGCGTTCGCCGCACGTTCTGGGCGGAGCGCCGCAGCATGATCCTCCCCACGCGCGACGCGCCGCCGCTCCCCGGGCGCCTGCCATGGCGACCCGCGCCCTCCACCGGCCCGCGACGCTGCGACACTGGACGGCCGCGTGGTCCTTCGGCCCGTGGAGCCGCCGCCGGCGGCGTGCGCCGGAGTCGGTTCACGGAGGGTGGGTCATGAAACGCCATCTCATCTGCGCCGCGGCGTTCACGGTCGCGGCCTGCAGTCGGACCGATCCGACGAGCCCCTCACTCGCAGGCCCGAGTCCGAATCCGCTGCTCGCGTCCCACCCGACGGCGGCGACGCAGGTGAGCGCGGGGTACTTTCACACCTGCGCGCTGATCGCGGGCGGCAGCGTCGAGTGCTGGGGTGACAACACCCTCGATCAAGCGACGCCCCCCGACCTGACCGGCTTCACGGAGATTGGTGCGGGCGGCTGGCACACGTGCGGGTTGGTCACGGGCGCCAGCATCGTGTGCTGGGGGTACAACCCCGACGGCCGAGCGACGCCACCCGAGGGCATGGGCTTCAGGCAGGTAACCGCGGGCGGTTGGCACAGCTGCGCGGTGGCCGCGGGCGGAAGCATCGACTGCTGGGGGGAAAACCGAGAATGGAATCAGGCGACTCCGCCCACCGGAAATGGCTTCAGGCAGGTCACGGCAGGCCACTTCCACACCTGCGCGCTGACTGCGGAGGGCGGCATCCAGTGCTGGGGCCTTTTCATCGCGACGCCGCCGCCCAGCGGGATCGGCTTCAGGCAGATCGACGCCGGACTCTGGCACACCTGTGCGCTGGCCGCCGACGGCAGCATCCGGTGCTGGGGGGACAACAGCACGGGCCAGTTGACGCCTCCTGCCGGCACGCGCTTCACTCAGGTCAGCGCTGGTGGTTGGCACACCTGCGGGATCGCCGTGGGCGGCAGCATACGATGCTGGGGTGACGACACCTACGGTCAGTCCACGCCGCCCGGCGGAATGGGGTTCCGGCAGGTCAGCTCCGGCTTTAATCACACCTGCGCGGTTGCGGCAGACGGCAGCATCCAGTGCTGGGGTGACAACACCTACGGTCAGGTCGCGCCGCCAACGGTCGAGGAGTAACGCCTCCGGTTGGAAACCGTGCGGCCGTTCTCACGCGAGAATACGGGCGCGTGCGGGATGCGCGAGCGGGAGTGAGCGACGAGGCAGAGCTGGATCGACGAGGAACCGCCTCGCGAGTTGTTCGCGGGGCGGTTTGCCCACCGTGGCTCTCGTGTTCCTCGTCGGATCGGGACGGCGGGGCTTGAGCTCGCGACCCCTGAGCCCCATCAGCGGCTGGGATTCTCGCGCAGCCGGTGACGTGTTGCCCAGCAAACGGCATCGAGTCCGTTCCAGTCGATGCCGCGGTTCGGCCCTGATCCGCGCCACAGCGATCCCGTGCGGTGACGACACGCTCGCCCGACACGTCGAGCACGCCGCCGAGACCTGACGCGCCTAACGCTTGTTGGCTTCCTCGGGTGGTGGCCGGCGCGATGGCTGCAGCGCTGCCGCCGATGTCGAGCTCCGTGTGGCAGACGCCGAGACGGTAATCGACGTAGTCGACGAGCTCGGGGATGAGGAAGTTGAGGTCGGTGTAGCCCTGCCCGTGCGCGTGCGACGGCATGTTGATGGGCATCCCCTCGAGACGCGTCTGGAAGTCCGTGCCATGATCGAGGTTGAAGCCGCGAATGAAGTACTGGTTCGCCTTGCCGTCGCCAGAGTGCTGCGTGACGATGAGCCCCGGCACGGCTTCGAGCAGCTCGCCTTCGCGCAGGAGGGGACGCCGGCGAATGTCGGCGAAGCCGAGCGGAATACGCCGCCAGCAACGTAACGGATTGGCGGTCACGCCCACACCGCGGTCCGCCAAGCCGGGCGGTGTGGGCGGTGCCGGCCCCGAACCGCACCAATGGCTGGGATTGCCCGTACAAGAGCTGGAACGAAGGTCGTGAGAGCGAGGCCCGCCGCGTACGCGAGCACGCCTAACGTACCCAGTGCCTCACCAATCCTTGCGGCGCGACGGACGCGGCGTTCGGTCGACGCGCCGCACATCCTGACCCGTCACCTGCGCGCGCTCGGCCGCCTTGAGGAGCTGCCGCGCTTCTGACGGTGTCATCTCCCGCACCGGGGACTCGCCGCTGCCGGAGCCATACCCGCCTCCCGGCGTCGCCCCCGCGCCCGTCTGTGGCGTGCCGGGGTACCCGGACTTCGTGAGGTTCCCCCCGCCCCAGTTTGCCTCGCGGCGCGGCCCGCCGCCGAGCCGCGACTGCTCGGCGGCCAGCAGCTCGAGCGCGACCTCCAGATTCCACTTGGCGTCGACGTCGCCCGGATCGAGGAGCAGCGCCTCCTCGTACGCGTTGATCGCGGCGCGCAGGCTGCCGCGCCGGTCGGTCTCGCCGCGCGCGAGCCACACGTAGCTGTTGCCAATGTTGTACTGGCTGCGCTCCTGCAGCGCGCGCGGACCATCGAGCGCGCCGCGGAACACGCGCACCGCCTCGTCGAACCGGCCCAGCCGGTACGCCGCGTTGCCGGTGTTGTAGTCGAGCTCCCGCGCCACCTCCGAGCGACTGCGCCTGGCGAGCTGTCGCGCGAGCGCGCGAAACGCGTCGTACGCCCCGTGGAAGTCACCGCGGAGGTAGAGCCGCTCCGCGCTATCGCGGCGCCTGGCAACATCCCACGATGGGCGGACGCGTATCGCAGCGGCGGCGAGCGAGAGGAGCACGATGGCGGTCGCGGTGATCGCCGCGCGGGGGAGGCGCCTCACCACGCACCACGCTTCCGCCCGAGTGCCGCTTCCGCCACGAGAAGTCCGAGCGCGAGCGCGAGTGGCCACTGGAAGCGCTCCGCCCCTGGCGGCGTGGCGCGGGCGGCGACCTCGCGCCTGCGCAGATCCGCGAGCGCGGCGATGATCGGCGCGACGCTCGCGTCACCCGACCAGCGCACGTAGCGCCCACCGGTCTCACGCGCGATGTCGCGCAGGTTGTCTTCCACGAGGCGCGTGACGACCACACGCCCGGCCCAGTCGCGGTGCACCGCGGGCGCGCCGTGCGCATCGCGCTCGGGAATGGTGGCGCCCTCCGGAGTGCCGAAGCCCACCGCGAAGGTGCGGATCCGCGCCGCCTTGAGCGTACCGATCGCGCCGTACAGCTTCCCCTCCACGTCCTCGCCGTCGGACAGCAGGACCGCCGCGCCGTAGCGGACGTCCGCGCCGCGCGCGAAGGCTGCCGCCGTGACCGACGCCGCACCCTCGAATTCGGTGGCCGCGTCAGGGATCTGCGTCGTGCTCGCGGCGTCCAGGAAGAGCCGGAAGGTGGAGTGGTCGAGCGTGGGCGGGAGCTGGAGGAAGGCGCTTCCGCCGAAGACGATGACTCCGACGCGGTCGTCGGGAAGCGCACCCGCGATCACCGCGGCGGCGCGTTTGGCCGCCGCCAGCCGAGAGGGCGCGACGTCTTCGGCCATCATCGAACGGGAGAGGTCGAGCAGGAAGAGAACGTCACCGCCCGACCGCTGCACCACCGAGCGCTCGGCGCCGAGCTGCGGACGGGCAAGCCCGACGACGAGGAGCGCCATCGCGGCGAGCGCCAGCCCCCACCTCGCGAACCGCCCACGCGCGGTGGGGAGCGACGACGACCGTGCGAGGAGCGCCGGCTCGCCGAAGCGCACGAGATCATCGCGCGCGCGGCGCTCCCCGCGCGTTAGGCCGATCGCGGCGATCGGAACGAGCAGCGCGAGTACGAGCAGATAGGCGGGCTCGGCAAAGGTCATCCGGGGCTCACGGGAGTGTGCGGAGCCAGCTCACACGCAGCGCGAGCTCGACCGCGAGGAGCAGTAGTGCGGGTACAGCGAGCAGCGCGAAGTATTCCCGCTGACGGCGCACCTCACGCAGGTGCAGCTCCGCCTTCTCCAATCGGTCGATCTCGCCCAGCACTCCCGCGAGGGCCTGGCGGTCGGAGGCGCGATAGAAGCGGCCGCCGGAGCGCGATGCAATGCGCTGCAGCGTGCACTCGTCGCTGCTCGAGAGCGTGCCGGACGCCTCCATGGTCGCAGGTCGCCCGGTCCGATACAGGTCGGTCTTGGCAGGGCCGCTGCCGGTCATGCCGACCGCGTAGATCCGGATCCCGAGTGCGCGCGCCGCTTCCGCCGCCGTGAGCGGATCCGGGGAGCCCGTGTTGTTCCCGCCGTCTGTGATGAGCACGATCACCGCGCTCCCGCGCGGGAAGTCCTCGAGCTGGCGCTCGCTCATGGCGAGCGCGGTACCGATCGCCGTGCCGTCGGGAAGCATCCCGATGTCGGCGCGGTCGAGCAGATCGAGGAGCACGGCGCGGTTGTTGGTGAGCGGCGACTGCGTGAAGGCACGGCTCGCGAAGAGGACGAGTCCGAGGAAGTCACCCGCCCGCGCACCGATGAAATCGCGCAGGACTTCCTTGGACACTTCCAGCCGGTTCCCCGTCTGGAAGTCGAGCGCCTTCATGCTGCTCGAGATGTCCAGCGTCAGCATGACGTTCCGGCCGCGCAGGCGCTGGTCGTGCACCTCGGCGGCGCCCTGCGGCCGCGCGAGCGCGATCACCAGGAGCGCGAGGGCGGCCGATCGGAGGAGGAGCGGGACGTTCGCCCAGCGCTCACGCGTGCCCCCTGAAGCGCCGTCGAGCAGGGCGAGGGCCGGGAAACCGAGGTGATCGCGCGGCGCACGACCACGCCGCGGCCATGCGAGCGAGAGGTACACAGGGACGAGCACGACCAGACCGAGGGCGGACGGATCAGCGAAGCGCATCAGCCACTACCTCCGGCATCGGCTCCGCCGCCTCGACCGCCGAGGACCCTCGCGCTGCGTGCCAGCGCGCGAGCAGCGAGCGAGTGCGGTCGAGGAACGTCCGTGCCGCGGCGGCGTCCGGCCGCAGCCGTGCGAACTTCACCAGATCAGCCTCGTCGAGTAGTTCGCCACACTCGACGCCCACCCCCATCGCGCGAAGTTCGGCCGGCAGCACTCGGAGCAGCTCGACGGTCGTGCGCTCCAGCGCCGGCACGCCGTGCGCTTCCTCCAGATAGCGCCGGAGCACATCGGCGACCAGGCCGTAGTGGCTCGCGACGTGTCCACGCTCGGGCCAGCATGCGCGCTCCACCTCGGCCAACCGCGCGAGCGCCGCATCGTACGGGCCTGGCGGCGTCGCGGGGATCGCCGCCGGCGCCGGCTCGCCACGCGACCGGGTTCGGCGTCGCGCGAGGAGGATTGCCGCGACCACAGCCAGCACGACGGCGAGCGCCGCCTCGCCGTATCGGGTCCAGCGCGCGACGGGCGATCGCACGATGTCCTTGATGTCGCGGAGCTCGGTGCGCCGCCCGCTCGCCACCGAGCTCACCTCCACGGTGAGGGCCGGGCTGATCAGGGTATCGACCCTCGTGCTGCCGGGCGCACGGTAGGCGAGGGCGAACGCCGGTACCTGATGTACGCCGGGGCGGAAGAGGACCAGGAGCACCCGCCCTGTGAGCAGGCCGTCGCCCGCCGGCCGAAGCGTGTCGGAGGAGGTGATTCGTGCCTCGTCCGGGAGCGAATCGCGCGCACGGGGCACGGCATCGACGATCGTGGCCCCCCGCGCGAGCCGCGCGCGGACCGTGAGCGTGATCGGGTCGCCCACCGTCACCTGCCTGACGTCGGCCGTCACCTCGAGCGACTGTTCCGGCGACTGCCCGCCCGGGACCGCGCGGAGCACGGCGACCAGCAGTGCGGCAACAGGACGCATACGGCGCTCCGCGCGGACCCTCCGCGTCGTTAGGCGCGCTCGCGCCGGTGGAAGAACCCCAGGAGCGGCACGACGTAGCTCGCCCCCGTCTCGAGCCGGATCAGGTCGACCCCCTGTCGCCTCAGCGAGCGCGCGAGCTCGGCGTCGAAGAGGGCGGCGCTCGCGCGCAGCCCGCCGCGGACCCTCCGGTCGGAAGCGTCCACGTAGCGCCACCGTCCGCTCTCCGGATCCCGGAGCGCGAGCAGCCCCACGGCGGGGAGCTCGCGCTCGCGCGGGTCGACGAGCTGCACGGCGATCGCGTCGTGCCGGCGGGCGGTGACCTCGAGTGCATGCTCGTAGCCGGACGCGAGCCAGTCGGAGACGATGAACAGCACCGCGCGCCTGGGGAGCACGCGGTTCACGAACTCACACGCCGCCGCGAGGTCGGTACCTCGCCCGTCCGGCTCGAATGCCAGCAGCTCACGGATGACTCGCAGGACGTGCCGCCTCCCCTTGGCCGGGGGGACGAACCGCTCGACGCGATCGGTGAAGAGCGCGGCCCCCACGCGATCGTTGTTCCGCACCGCAGTCATTGCGAGCACGGCGCACACTTCGGTGGCCAGGTCAGCCTTGCTCCGCAGGCGGCTGCCGAACGCTTCCGAGCGGCTGTGATCGACGGCGAACAGCACCGTGAGCTCACGCTCCTCCTCGTAACGTCGCACGTAGGCCGTCCCGCTGCGTGCGGTCACCCGCCAATCGATCGTGCGGACGTCGTCGCCGGGCTGATACTCCCGCACGTCCGCGAAGGCCACGCCGCGCCCCTTGAACACGCTCGCGTACTCCCCGGCGAGGACGTCCCGTACCAGGTGCCGGCTCCTGATCTCCAGCAGGCGGACCTGCGCCATCACCTCGGCGAGCGTCATGGCACCGGAAGCACGTCGAGGATGCGCGCGAGCACCTGGTCCGCCGAGACGCGCTCGGCGTCGGCCTCGTAGGTGAGGATGACGCGGTGGCGGAGCACGTCGGGGACGAGATCCTTGATGTCGACCGGGGAGACGTAGCCGCGTCCTTCCATGAACGCGTGCGCCCTGGCGGCCCGCACCAGGGCGATCGCGGCGCGCGGGCTCGCCCCGTACGCGATGAATCGGGTGAGGTCTGGTAGCCTCATCGATGCCGGTTCACGGGTGGCGCGCACCACGTCGAGCACGTACTCCTTGGCGCGTGGGTCGAGGTAGATGCGGTCGACCACGGCGCGCGCGCGGAGCACCCGCGCGGCGTCGATCACCGGACCCGCGCCGCGGGGCGGCTCCCCCGCCATGCGGTCGAGCATTTCGCTCTCCATCTCGCGCCGCGGGTAGGTGACCAGGAGCTTGAACATGAAGCGGTCGACCTGCGCTTCCGGGAGCGGGTACGTCCCTTCCTGTTCGATCGGATTCTGGGTCGCCAGGACGAGGAATGGCTCCTCGAGTGGATACGTCGTTCCGCCGATCGTCACCTGCTTCTCCTGCATCGCCTCGAGGAGCGCGCTCTGCACCTTCGCCGGCGCGCGGTTGATCTCGTCGGCGAGGATGATGTTCGCGAAGATCGGCCCCTTCTGGACGGTGAAGTCGCCGGTCCTGGCGTTGTAGACGAGCGTCCCGATGAGGTCGGCCGGGAGGAGGTCGGGGGTGAACTGGATGCGCTGGAACCGGCAGTCCACCACGGCGGCCAGCGTGCGAACGGCGAGCGTCTTGGCGAGCCCGGGCACCCCCTCGAGCAGCGCGTGTCCATCGGCGAGAAGGCCGGCGAGGAGACGGTCGAGCAGAGCGTCCTGACCCACGACGACGCGGCGGAGCTCGGCGCGCACGTCGTCCACGAACTCGCCCGCCGCGCGCACGCGGGCGTTCAGCGCTTCGAGCTCGCTGACGTGGCGGAGCTCTGCCGTCGGCCGGTCGATGGCCATCTGCCTCCCGCGGGCCACGACTGGACGCGTGGTCCTCATCTCAGGCGCACCCACGGGCGCGCTTGCCGCATCGTGTGACGAACTCCGACACCGCGGCATCTGTTCACTCACACCGTAGCCCCCGGGCCACTGCGGATCAAGAGCTTGCCCGGCACGTGCCGCCAACACAAACCGCCCGGGCTCAGGCGAGCCGGGCGTTCTCGCGTCGCTGTTCGACAACCGCTTGCGAGAACAGGGCGGCCGGACACGGTGACGCGACCGCCCCACTCGTTAGGCATGGCGGATTCCATGACGGCGCGTCGCTATCGCGGCAGCCGGCGCGCGGGGCAGCCGGCGAGTGACGCCAGCGCCGCGCGAACGCGGGCCTCGTAATCGGCCGGCCGCGGCGAACCTTCGGGTGGCGAGTCTCGCCGGTCGGCGACCAACCGGCCTGAACAGCCCGGTGACCAGGTAACCAGTCGGTCGGCCTGCACCGTCGTGTCTGCGCCCTTCGCGATGATCCTGGCCGCCTTGTCGCATCCCGTGTCCGAGGCGACTTGCACCCGGAGACCGGGGGCGACGACGGGCGAAAGCGCGAGGCTGCCGGCGAGGGCTCTACACACAATCGCGCGCATCGTCATTCCCGCCCCATCTTGCAAGCGGGATAGTGATCCGCGGCGGCGTGAGTCGCCTTCACCGAGAATGCCAATCATCGCCTTCCAGGGTGGCTCGGAAGATGACAGGACAGGACACGACTGCACGATTCGCGACCGGCACGACCACATCGACCGCGCACCGTGCGCCCGATGGCTCGTTTCGCAACCCGTGGCCGGACAGTGAACCGCGAGGCTGGCGTGACGTGCTCCGATGGACGCGCCAGCGTCGTACACAAACGCTCGCAGCGACTCCTCCGCGAGGCACATTGCCGGTCTCCACGCCCGCGATCTCCTATCCACGAGCGAGCGACACCGACTTCGCCGCTACCTGGATCGGGCATTCCACCGTGCTCCTGCAGCTTGGCGGCCTCAATGTGCTGACGGACCCCGTGTTCAGTCAGCGGGCATTCCCCGTCCAGTGGCTGGGGCCGCGGCGCGTCGTGGATCCCGCCCTGCCGCTCGACGCGCTTCCGCCGCTCGACATCGTCCTGCTCTCGCACACCCACTACGATCACCTCGACAAGCCCGCCGTGAAGCGGATCGCGAAAGCGCATCCCCAGGCGAACTGGATCGTGCCGCTCGGAGTCGGCGCGTACGTTCGCGGCTGGGGCGTTCGCGATGTGGTCGAGTTGGATTGGTGGCAGGAGACCGTCACCGATTCCCTTCGCGTCACGGCAACTCCGGCCCGACACTTCAGCGCGCGGCGGCTCGGCGATCGGAACAAGTCGCTCTGGTGCGGGTTCGCGCTCGAGGTGGAAGGCAAGCGGGCCTACTTCGCCGGTGACACCGCGTACCATCCCGAGTTCGGCGAGGTCGGCGCGCGGTGCGGCCCGTTCGACTTCGTGATGATTCCGATCGGAGCGTACGATCCGCGATGGTTCATGCACGTCGTCCACGTCGATCCGGAGGAGGCGGTGCAGATCTACGAGGATCTGGTTGCCCCACATGTCGGCAAGCCACTCCCGCTCATGCTCGGTATCCATTGGGGGACATTTCGACTTACAGATGAACCGATGGAGGAACCACCCCGACGAACCGTCGCGCGCTGGCGTGAAGTCGGGCTGGACGAGGACCGGCTCTGGATCGCGCGCGTCGGTGAGACGCGGCGTCTTGTCGGTACCTGGGCATCTCGGTGACCCACCGCGACGACTTTCGCCGCGTGTACTGCAAGTCGGCGCAGGACGTGCCCGCGTTGCCAACACGCGACCCGCGGAGCTACGAGGAGCCGTGAGGAAGGCCATGCCGGATCCGACGCCTGGCGTTCGTCTGACCGAGAGCACCCGCGTCGAAGCGTTCAGCGTGATCTGGTTGAATCACCACGGCCTCTTTGTCCTCATCCGGCGTGTGGATCGCAGTCTACTCTGGCTGAACCTCGGCATTCTCCTCAACTGCATGATCATTCCGCTTCCCACGGCGGTTCTGGCCGATGCGCTGCGTGGAGGCAATCTGGCCGATCCGGAGCGGCCGTGCTCGTCGCGGGCTGCACGGAGCGCGAGGCTCGTTCGTCGAAGAGCGACCCAGCGCCGGCGACGCCGGTGGTCACGGAGTCACCGGACGCGCTTGCCACGCGGCACGCAGCTCGAGCATCATTGGACCGGGCACGCCTGGCGTTAGAGCGGAAGGTGACCGAGCCGTTCACGAGCGAGATGCGCCGCCGTGGCGCCGGCGTTGGCGAGAAGGTGAGAAAGAAATCGTGAGCGACCGATGACGACGGTTCCCACGTCCGCGCCTCCCATGTCGGACGCCGGCAGCGCGCAGGGGGCAACGCGTCCCTTCGCCTTGTTCGCGGGCACGGCGAATCCGGCGGTCGCGGCCGATGTAGCGAAAGCGCTCGGTGTCGCACTCGGCGCGTGTGCGGTGGAGCGCTTTCCCGACGGTGAGGTGGCAGCGGAGATCCGACAGTCGATCCGTGGGCGCGACGTCTTCATCGTGCAGCCCACTTCGCCACCGGTGAACGACCACCTCGTGGAGCTGCTCGTTTTCGCCGATGCGTGCCGCCGCGCCGATGCGGAGCGCATCACGGCGATCGTCGCGTACTTCGGCTACGCCCGATCCGACAAGCGCCAGAGCCGGCGGGTGCCCGTCACGGCACGCGCCGTCGCCGACATGATGCAGTCCGTCGGCATCGACCACGTGGTGACGCTGGATGCGCACACGCCGCAGCTCGAGGGTTTCTTCCGCATCCCGATCGACAACCTCTCGATGGTGCCCGCGTTGTGCAGTGCGCTGCGCTCCCGGGTGACGGACCGGACGGTGATCGTCTCCCCGGACCTCGGCAGCGTGAAGCGCGCGACGGAATTCGGCGAACGACTGGGACGCCCGGTCGCGGTGTGCGCGAAGCGGCGGACGAGCGGCGAGAGCGTCGCGGTGACGCAGGTGATCGGCGACGTGCGCGACCGACCGTGCGTGATCGTCGACGACATGATCACGACCGGCGGAACGATCGCCGAGGCTGTGAAGGCGCTGCGCGCGCAGGGTGCGCGCGATGGGATCGTCGTCGCGGCGAGCCACGGGGTGCTCGTTTCCGGGGCGCGCGAGCGGATGCGCGCGGTCGGCGTCACGGAGGTGCTCGTGTCGAACTCGATCAAGGTGGAGGCGGGCGGCGACCCACCCGTCACCTGCGTCGACATCGCGCCACTGCTGGCCGATGTCATCGAACGACTGATGGCGGCCAGGTCGCTGCGGGATCTGTACTGATCGCTCGGGCTCGGGATCAGGATGTGACACTCGCGGCGTGCGGCGCTTGGCGCGCCTAGCGCGAGAGCGGCTCCACCTCTGTCGCGCCTTCGACGTCCGGAAGCGCGTATCGAAGGCGCGCGCCCATGCCGCCATGCTCGTCGAGCCGTTGGGCGACGTTGGGCGAGACCTCTTCGATGACCGCGCCCTGCGCGACTGCGGCGCGCACCGCCTCTTCCGCGTCCGCGAGGTGGTGCTCCACGTATTGGTGGGTGAGGTAGAGCTCGCGCACACGCGCTTGCTCGAGCGCGCGACGTGTCGCCGCGGGGCCGAGGGCAACGGTGCCGTCGGCCTTCGCGCGGTCGATGATCTCGGAGATGCGGCGAAGGTCGGTGGCGTCGCGAAGCCGTGAGGCGCCCTGTTGTGCTGCGGTCGCGATCTGCGCGTCGGTTGCGTGGATGTCGAGCGAGTCGAGGTGCAGCACGCGTCCCGCCGCCACGTGGTCTACGGCCCGAACGACCTGAGCCGCAACGTGAGGGATGCCACCGGCGAGGATCCACCCACTGAGACCGGCGAGCGCCACCGTCTTGGCGGCAACGTCGGCGACCATCCGGTTGGTGCCCTCCATGTGGTCGCGCTGCACCGCGTCACGCCCCGTCCTGCCACGCGTGCCGGGACTAAACCCCAGGCGTGGCGCGTCGCCCATGTGCAACGGCGGGCCCTCGATAGTGTGCGCGCGAATCGTCTCGACCCGCGCGAGCTCGCCGACGGCATACCGGTAGACGCGCGCCTTGCGGGCGTCGGCGACCACGATGACGACCGGGCGCCTCTGCTTCAGCGCACGGATGTAGGGCGCCATGCAGATCCCGGTGCTCCACACGGTGAGGGTCGGCATGGGCACCGGCAGTCGCTCGGCGTCGTGCACGGCGTTCGGCGTGATGAACGCGACCCAGCCCGGCGCTCCCACCGCGCCAGCAAAGCGGGCGAGCTGCTCGTCGAGCAAGCTCACGCACCGCTCGAATCGTTCGCGCTCCTCGTGCGACGAGCCCTCGAGCCCGCGCCGCAGGTCCTTCAACGAACGATCGAGCTCGACGCGCCAGGCGCGCTGCAACGCCGGGTCGTCGGCCGTTCCATCGATGTACACGCTGAGCACGCGCTCATCGCGGAGCCGGTGCAACAGCGAATAGAGCTCGGTGGAGGTCAACATTGGGACCACTCCTCATGCGGGGCCGCGCCGTTCATGCCTGTATCAGGACGGTCACCGTTAGGCGCTCGGCGCCCCGGGCCAGCCGGGCGAGATGACCACGGACGGGGCCACGTCCACGCGAACCCCTCGGATTGCGCCCGATCGAGCATCGAAGGCGACAGCGTGCGACCATGAAGTCTGTCGGGGTATAGCGACTGCAATGCCCGATGTCGCCGGTCCCTGGTCACCCGGGAGCACCGTGTTCCTGACGGGACGTCGGTGGTGTCGTCGATCGGTAGCGCAGCCTCGCACGGAAGTGTGCGCATGCACGACGAGGATACGGTGGCGCTCGCACTACGGCTCCACGCATACGGTGCGCCGGGCTGTGAAAACGCGGCGCGGTCGTGGCCAAACGGCTGACGGCCGCGTCGGTCACCGCTGAGCACGAGGGCGTCGGCCATCGTGCTCGGCGGTCTCCTCTGACGCATCCCTCGGCGTCGCGACCACGGTTGCGGTCCTGCTGCACGAGATCCCGCAGGAGATCGGGGATTATGGCATCATGCTGCACGCCGGGCTCGAGCGTCGTCGCGCCGTGTCGTGGAATTTCGTATCAGGGTTGATTGCCGTGGTGGGTGCGGCCGTCGTCCTGATCGCCGGGCGGCACGCGGTGGGATTCGCAGCGGGGCTCGTACCGTTTTCCGCGGAGGGCTTCGTCCACATCGCCGCGGCAGACCTCATGCCGCAACTTCGTGACGAAGGCGGCAACGTGCGCAGTGCGGCGCTCATCGCGATCCCGTTAGGTATTGCGCTGACGTCGCTTCCGCTGCTCGTCCACGATGGGTGACGGCCGTTCACCCCTTCACCACGCTGGCTCATGAACGGAGAGGTCATGATGTCGCGGGCGTTCACCCAGGGCTTCCGGTGAAAGGCACGACCAGTGCACGTGCGAGAGGCACACGGTGCATACCGGCGAGGCACACATGCGCGGCCTGACTGCCGTACTCTCGATGGTCGTTGCGCTCAGCGTCGCAAGTCAGCGCGGCGGCTCTACTCCTTCACGTGCGGCACAGCCTGCCGCACAGCCTGCCGCACGACACGACGGCGACCTTCAACTCCGCATCAACGGACCGATCCACATCGCCGCCGGCGATACCGCCTCGACCGTTTGGGTGGTGAACCACGACGCGACGGTAGATGGGGTCGTTCGCGAAGCACTGGGCGTCGTCAATGGAACGGCCAGGGTCACCGGACGTGTCGAGGGCAGCATCGTCGTGGTGAACGGCCGACTCGAGCTCGCACCGGGCGCGCGGGTCGAGCGTGACGTGTTGCTCTACCGGAGCACCATCACGCGCGCTCCCGGCGCCGTCGTTGCGGGCGTGATTCACAACCAGACGGGCTTCGCCGTGGGCGCCGGCACGATGTGGCTCGTCTGGCTCAGCTTCACGATCGTGGTCGTGCTAGCCGGGCTGCTCTTCGCGGAGCTCGCTCCGCGCACGCTCTTCGAGTCGGCGAGCTATCTCTGGGCGCATGGCGGCCGGTCGGCGCTGACGGGCCTGGTCGTGGCGTGCGCCGTCCCGGCCGTGGCGCTGGTGAGCTTCGCGACCGTGATCGGCATCCCGCTCGGCCTGACGCTCTTTTTCGTGGTCATCCCTGCCCTGTCGTTCCTCGGGTATCTCGTCGCCGGCGCGGCGATCGGGGCCGCGCTCGTCGCACGACCCGGCCCGGCCGGCGCGCCGCCGAGCCGATATCGCTCGATCGTGGTCGGGCTCCTCGCACTCCAGGTCGTGGGGGCGCTCCCGCTCCTCGGCGGATTGGTGGTGCTCGTCGCGAGCCTGCTGGGTGTGGGCGCGCTCGTCGCCCGAAGCTGGTCGCAGCGCGCGCGCCCGCTGCCGACCGGCATTCCGGCGACGCCGTCACCCTGAGAATGGAAGTCCTATGACGGTTCCGTTCGCCTCGCGAAGCGCGGGAAGCCGCGCACGCCCCGATGCTCTTCGGCGATCGGTTCGTGCCGGATGCCTAACGCCCAACGCGCCTCACACACCGAAATCCGGAGACCCTCGCGGTTTTCGGCCAGTCTCGAACGCGCGATTACCCCCTGACTTGCTCCAAGCAAGCTTGTTGCCGGGCTTGATCGCGCCGCCATAGCGGGCGCACCCTACACGGCGCGCGTGCGATCAGCATCCACTCCGCCGCGGCCAGGTCGCGCCCGGCGGCACGGCGCAGCACCCAGACCGCGTGCGACCGCCGGAGCGTGGTCACGCGACCGCGGCCGGCCCAGGCCGAACCGCGTCGAAATGCTCGCGCCCCGTCCACCGCGCGAGGGCATGGCCCACCGCCACGGCCGCCGGCGGGTCGTGCGGGAGCGCTTCCGCCACGATGCAGCCGAGGTCCGCGACCAGCGTCTCGAGCCCGACATGGTGCGCCACGGCGGCCTGCGTGACGGCGCGCGCCTCGGCCCTGAGCTCGAGCGACGCCGGCAGCGCGGAAGGCGCCCCGGCGTACCGGTTCAGCACCGCCCGGATCCCGGCGAGTGCCTCGAGGTAGCTATGGAGTTCGCTCATGGGGTGTCGATCGCGAGTCGCGGCGGAACGGCTGTCTCGCGATCGCCTACGATGCCCGCAAGGACGCCGGCGCCCGAAGCCGCTGCACCAGATCGAGCAGATGGTCCGCCTCCCGCTCCGCGCGCGCAATGCAGGCGAGCGCCTGGGGGTCGGCCCGGTAGCGGTCGCGCATCGCCGCGAGTTCCTGTTGCCAGGCGCGGACCTCGTCGGCGGTACTGAAGACGTGCACGGGCGGGTCGATGAACAGCATCATGACAAAGGCATCTCCGCGTCCTCGGGTTCCAGTCAGGGGACGAGGACGTTGGGCGTGACAACGTGGAATACGAACCCGGCGCGCCCGCGGGCGCGCGATCGGGAACGGTCGGCGACAACCGCCGCCGTGTGCGAACGGACGGACGATACGCACCTAACGTGAGCCCGATCAAGGGCCCGCCGTCACCCCGTCGCCACGGGGTATCACTTTTCCACGTGTTTTGTTGCGATGCCATGTGTTTGCGTTTCGGCGCGACGGTTCGTTAGGCGCCGTTAATGACGCTACGTCCCCCGCCGCCACGGCGCGGGCGAGCCACGGCGACCGCTCACCGCTCGGCGTCCGCCGGCCGGCCGACCACCTCGTGGTGCTCGCGCGCCGACCAGCGCGCCATCTAATGCCCGATCTCGACCGCGGTGGGTGGGTCGTGCTCCAGCGCCCGGCCGCGAGTCGCCCGAGGTCGGCCGCGACCGCCGCAAGCCCGCCGTGCGCGATACTCTCCTCCTGTGCTGCGGCGAGTACCCGGGAGCGGAAATCGAGGGAGTAGGCCCGGGGCATCGTTCATCTCACCGCTGAACCCACGCCACCTCCCCCGCATCCCTTGAGCCGACACCGCTGGAGTCGACCGAGAACCGCTCTAGCCAATCCAATTCGCGCCGTGGACGGATGGGAAAGACAACGGCGATGACCATCTAACCACTTAGCGGCCTGACGCGAAGGAAGAAAGAAAATCGTCTGCCCGAGCTCCCGCTCACCACGCCGCGGCGGTGAGTTGTACGTCAGTCCTGCGTGGAGGATGCGATCATGCCGGCCAGGAATACGTCAACTAGAGCGAGCGGCGAGCATACGCCTGTCTCGAACCAGCCCGAAGACGCCGAAGCGCGGGAGGTCGACCAGCCCCTTGTGCAAGAGGCGTCGCGCGGCACCGGGTCCGACGGAATCGAGGCGAAGACGAACGAGGACGGAACGGAGGCCGTCGGGGGAGGCCGGCGGATGGAAGCTGCGGCAGCAGCGGTTGTCGTGGCACCAGAGATCACTGGGCTCCTCGACATCGGGGAGGCATCGTTCGGCCCCCCGCCGCCGCTCGCCGAGACCGTGCACGGCCCGGACGACCGCGTCCAGATCGGCGGCACGGCTGCCTATCCGTGGCGCGTCCATGCGTCCTTACTGATCACCGCGCTCGACAACTCGCGGTGGATCGGCACGGGCTGGTTCATCGGACCCCACACGCTCGTCACGGCCGGCCACGTGGTCTACATCAAGAATAGCGGCGTCCCGGGACGCGACGGCTGGGTGCGGAGCATCAGCGTTATGCCCGGTCGCAACGGAAGCACGCTGCCCTACGGCGCCGCGACGAGCACGAACTTTCGCTCGGTCACCGGCTGGGCAACCAGCGGGGACGAGAACTATGATTACGGCGCGATCATCATCCCCACCAACCTTGGCACCCTGGTTGGATGGCTCGGGTTCGGAGCGTGGCCGGACGCGGATCTGCTCACCGCGACGGGCAACATCTCGGGGTATCCCGGGGATAAGCCAGCGGGTACGCAGTGGTATGACTCCCGAAGGGTCGCGTCCGTGAACAGCCGCAAGGTCTACTACGACATCGACACGGCCGGCGGGCAGAGCGGGAGCGCCGCCTACCGTATCGTCAACGGGCAAAGGTACGGCGTTGCCGTTCACGCGTACGGGGGCGCCACCACGAACTCCGGCACGCGCATCACTGTGCCCGTCTACAACAACATGGTCGCATGGAAGGCGTAGCCGTTGCACGCGGGTCGGGGCGGTGCGCGGGAACGACGACCGTGCCGTACCGTGTCCGTCGTTTGCGTGGCGTTCGGCCATGCATGCTTCGCTATCTCACCGGACCGCTTCTCTAGCCGAGGTTCCGATGGCGGGGCGCCGCAACGTCATCTCCGGATTTGTGCGCGACGCACGGGGCCAGCCGGTCGCTGACGCCAGGGTCTACTTCCGGAGTGGTCCGGAGCCGCTGCCCGACATCGCCGCGCTCACCAACGACGCGGGCGAGTTCTCGCTCTCTGTACCTGCTGCCGGCACGTACGTCCTCGAGGTTTCCGCGGATGGGTTCGCTCCGGAAACAACCACTGCAGCCGTCGAAGGTAGGAAGAGCGAGGCGATGATCATTCGACTCCGCGACGAAGGGCGACGCACGTAGCGGTCACGAGCGCGCTCAGAGCGACGAGCTCACGAGTGTGGCCGGACCGGGAGCCGTACGCTAATGCCCGGACAGCACGGTGGTCGTGGAACGGCATGACGCGCGGCGCGATCGCGCCCTTGTCACAGCTCGCACGTCAGTGGACCGCGATGGCGCACAAGGCTGCGAGGATACGTTGGGGGCATACCGCTTCTGCGGACGGCCGCGCGACGATCACATGCGAAGTACCGGCGGGTCGCGAGCGGCCGGCGCGAACCGGAGGGTATGACGATGGCCGAGCGGAGCCTCGCCGATCTGGATTTTTCGGCGCTGACGAATCGCCGATTCCAGCCCTCACCAGCGGCGTGGGAGGACCAGGTGTTGTACTTCCTGATGCTCGACCGGTTCTCCGACGGCAGAGAGCAGGGGTATCGGGATAACGAGGGCAACGTGGTCACCGGCGGCACGACGCCGCCATTCCAGCTCACGGACACGAACAACGCCACCGGCACTGAGGCGGACGCCGCCCGGTGGCGAGCGGCCGGAGGCGCATTCGTCGGCGGGACGCTGCAGGGCCTAACGAGCAAGCTCGGCTATCTACAACGCTTGGGCATCACCGCCGTCTGGATCAGCCCCGTCTTCAAGCAGCTCCCCTCGGCACACAGCTATCATGGCTACGGCATCCAGAACTTCCTGGACGTCGACCCCCGGTTCGGGACGCGCGAGGATCTCCGCAACATGGTCGCTGCGGCGCACGAGCGGGGCATCTACGTGATCCTCGACATCGTCTTCAACCACGCCGGCGACGTCTTCGCGTACGATGCCGACCGCTATCCCACCGGCGCTCGTGACCAGGGACGGGAGGTCATGGACGCGCGCTGGGACGGGAGGCCGTACCGCGTCGCCGGCTACCGCGACGAGGCGGGGAACCCCACCCTGCCGTTCGCACCTGTGGACCTGGCGACGCACCCTGATGCGTGGCCCGGCGGCGCCGTCTGGCCGGCCGAGCTCCAACCCTCGCAGACCTTCACGTGCGGGGGTCGGATCGGTAATTGGGACCACGATCCGGAGTACTTGGAGGGCGACTTCGTCGGGCTCAAGGACATCCGCCACGGCGGAGGCAACCTCGACGCGTACCGGCCGTCGGCGGCGCTCCGCGCCATCTGCGACGTGTACAAGTTCTGGATCGCCTACGCCGACATCGACGGCTTCCGCGTCGACACGGTCAAGCACATGGACCTGGGTGCTACACGCTTCTTCGTCTCGGTGATCGACGAGTTCGCGATGCGGGTGGGCAAGGAGAACTTCTACCTTATTGGCGAGATCACCGGCGGGCGGTCCCGCGCCTTCACCACGCTCGAGCTGACCGGGTTGGATGCCGCGTTGGGAATCGACGACATCCCCGACAAGCTGGAGTACCTCGTCAAGGGCTACCGCGACCCCAGCGACTACTTCAACCTCTTCCGCAACTCCGAGTTGGTCAATAAGGAGTCCCACACGTGGTTCCGGAACCATGTGGTGACCATGTTCGACGACCACGACCAGGTCCGGAAGGGCGAGCACAAGGCCCGCTTCTGTGCCGACCACGGCGCGTCACGATTGCTGGTGAGCGTGCTCGGGCTGAACGTGACCACGCTGGGCATCCCCTGCATCTACTACGGGTCGGAGCAGTGCTTCGACGGGCGCGGTGGGAACGACCGGTACATTCGGGAGGCGATGTTCGGCGGCGAGTTCGGAGCGTTCGGCAGCCGCGGGCGGCACTTCTTCAACGAGGACAACCCGGCGTATCGCGAGTTGGCGAAGATCCTGGACGTCCGCCGGCAGAAGCTCACGCTGCGCCGGGGCCGCCAGTACCTCCGCCCCATCTCCGCGGACGGTGTCGACTTCGGGCTGCCGCGCCACCGCGGTGGCCGCATGCGCTCGGTCGTGCCCTGGTCGCGCCTCTTCGACAGCGAAGAGATCCTGCTCGCCCTCAACACCGACGCCGACCACCCCGCCGCGGCGTGGGTGACCATCGACAACGACTTGCATCAGGCTGGTGATACGCTCCGCTGCATCTACTCGACGGAGGCGGCGCGGGTCGGCTCGACAGTGAAGGTCGAGCCGCGGAACGGGAAGGCGGCTCGGCTCACGATCCCGGCGGCGGGGCTCGAGATCTATGAGTAGCTCGGTTAACCACGGCTCGTGATGCTCGCGTTGCATTCGGGTCACGCTGAGGGCAGGCGCCGGCGCACGGGAGTGCCGATCTGTCTCACAGCCATCCCTTCCGCGAAGGACTCGTAGCGCCCACAGCCGACGATAAGGTGGTCGTGGACGGGGATGTCGGGCAGCCGCCCGCCGCCACGAGGTGCTCGGTGACCACGCCGTCGCCGGCCGACGGACTTTGGCGATTTGTTCGGCGTGCAAAAATCCCATGCGGTATGCGCCGGGTCCGGTCGCTCTCGCCGACTAGGATCGCCGAGACGGGCGGGCCCTCTGCGGGGAGAAAGGCCAGGTAAGCGCCGCACAACGCGACGACGGGCGCTGTGAAGGGGTCATCGACACGCGCGTTCATCAACGCGGCCAGCGCGCCGACGGCGAAGCCGATGAGCACCCCGGCGACGGCAGTCACGACGAACTGCAACAAGGCCGCAGGTGCGGAGAAGGCCCGCGTCACTGTCGCTTCGATGACGTAGATGACGAGTGCGGTGAAGTCATTGCGGAGGTTCTCTCCGTCCAACAGCCCGACCAGCCGCGGGGACACCCCCATCCGCCGGGCGACGGTGAGGAGTGCCACCGGATCGGTTGGGCCGACGATCGCGCCGAGGGTGACCGCGGCGGCCCACGGGATGCCGGCAGCGTAGTGCGCCACCAGCGCCACGCCTGCGGCGGTCGCGACCACGAGCCCTACGGCCAGCAGACCTATCGCGCCGGCGTTCGCCCGGATCTCGCGCCGCGTGACGATGAACCCCGTGCCAGAAAAGTAGTGGCGGCAAGACCACGAACAGCAGCAGCTCGAGTGAGACCTCCACCGCGGGGATGGCCGGCACCAATGCCAGGGCCGCCCCGCCGAGAAGGAGCAGGATCGGGTTGGCGATCTGGAGACGGCGGGACAGCAGCGTCGCGGCTGTGACAACCGCGATGACGATGCTCGAGACCAGCTCGTGCCTCATCGTCTGGGCTCCACATCGATCCTTGATCTTTAACCGTGCGGCTCGGGCCGGGCTGGTGTTGCCGGAAGGCCCTCGCCGTGTCGCGGTCCGGGCGATACGACCGCGAGAGCTTGGGCTACCGCCAGTTCCTTGGCCCCTGCTCCGGGCTCCTCAGCGACGCCATGATCGCAACGGGATCATCGATCTCCCCGCTTGGACGAAACATCTTGTGGTCTCCAGGAGAGGGTTGAGCGGCGCGCTGGCGCCGACATCTCAGGGGTGATCGCTGCGCGGCGGCGTCTGGCCGATCGGCAGCGTGTAGACGTGAACGGGGAAATCGACCTTCGACGCTCCGCCCTGGAAGGGGGCCATGCGGTTCAGCTGCGCGGCGGGCATCCAGAGGTCGCCGGCGGCGTCGATCCACATCGCGTCTCGATGCGATAGAACGGCCCCGAACACGGCTGATAGTAGAGCCAGCGGCCGTCGGGCGAGACTTCGAGCTGGTCGGCGTGGATGTAGACGGGCTTCCCATCGGGGCCGTGCATCACCTGGCCCTCGGCGCCCAGAGGCTTCTGCGCCGTCGCGGACGGATCGCCATCGAGGACGCGTCGCGAGGCACCGCTGTCGAGCTCGAGCACGATCAACCCGGGCGACCCAGCGTCGGTGATGTACGCGTGACGGCCGTTGAAGCGGACGTCGTCGATGAAACTCTCGTCGGTCGTCGTCGAGTCGAGCTCGTAGATTCTACGGACCGTGTTTGCAGCGAGGTCGATGCGGACAAGCTTGGGTCCGCCGGGAAGCTTGGGATTGCCGATCCCCGGCGCGCCGACGTCGACGATCCATAGGTCGCCGTCGGGGCCAATCCGCAGGGCGTTGACGCGCACGAACCCGGCGCTCGCCGCTTGGCCTTGAGTCCAAGCGTTCCAGCTGCCCTCCGGATACGGCCGCGGCTTGCCGTCCACCCATTCTACGACGCGAGGGCCGTCGCTGCCGTCGATCCGCGCGAGCACGAGGAAGATCCGCCCGTCGCGGGTCGTCGCGATGCCATTCGTGACGACATCGAGCGACAGCACGGTTTTGAGCCTGCTCCCGGGCGACCGGGGCTGGGCGGGCAGAATCGACACCGCCATCAGGGATACGATGGCTGACGTGATCATGAAGCCTCTCCTCATCACCTCGCCCCTCTGCTGTCACGTCCGGGCGCTTGGGCGCGAAGGTTCGTGGCGTTGTACCTCACCGAGCCTGACGACGTCCCTCCGGCAACGTGTTATCGATGAAGCGTTCGCTCACCGCTTCCCGCACGACGGTCGAGTCGCCAGGATCCCGGACCGTGTAGAACCGGGCGGCGCGGACCATGGCCTCGGCTCGTTCGGCACCAGGTGATTGGTCAACGGTTCCGGACGACGACCCGCGTCGGCGTGTCGCACCCCCGCTCGGCGCCGCAAGTGTCGCACGCCGCCGCTCGCGCCGGGTGGCCGCAAGCGCCGAACCACTGTCCACAGCGATCGTCCGAAATGCATTCGAAGACTGACTGCGCGCTCGGTCGGTCGGAGTTCGTCCTTTGAACACCAAATGTTTCGTTCGTCGCCCGCCGACGTCTCGGTAGGGGGAATGGAACGTGCGGCCGGCCCAAGCATCATTCGCGCGTCGGGACGGCCCTCGGCGAACGAGATGAGGGCGTGACGGTGGACGGTTCGCATGCAGCACTCCGCGAACAGCGTCAGCGATTATCTGCTCGAGCGCCTCGAGCAGTCGGGCGTGCGCCGTATCTTCGGCATCTCCGGCGACGGCATCAACGGCGTCATGGGCGCACTCGAGCGTGCCGGGGATCGGTTCGAGTTCGTGCAGGTGGCGCACGAGGAGGTGGCGGCGTTCGCCGCTCGCGCGCACGCGAAGTTCACGGGCGAAGTCGGTGTCTGTCTCTCCACCAGCGGGCCCGGCGCGGTGCACCTCCTCAACGGCCTCTACGACGCCAGGCTCGACCGGCGGCCGGGAACGGAAGGGCGCGGGCAGCGCGGGTCACCGCCCGGTGAGGGTCGCGCGCCGAAAGCGACACCGACCGGCACGCGAGGAGGAGCACGCGACCGCACGATGAAGGCCGGACGGGAGGAACGGGAGAGTGGAGAGTGCAATACGCCGCGGAGAAGGCGCGATGACTGAAGAGGAGGCAATCATGCAGGCAGTCGTCTTTCACGACGTCGGCGACATCCGGCTCGAGGACGTGCCCGAGCCGAAGCTCAAGGACGACACCGACGCCATCGTCCGCATCACGGCGAGTGCGATCTGCGGCACCGATCTGCACTTCGTGCGCGGCACGTTCCCCGGCGTGAAGCCGGGACGGATCCTCGGCCACGAGGCGGTCGGGCGCGTGGAGGAGGTCGGCAAGGGCGCGCGCAACCTGCGGGCGGGCGATCGCGTCGTCGTCCCGTCGAGCGTGGGGTGCGGCTACCGCGCGTACTGCCGCGCGGGGTACTTCGCGCAGTGCGACAACGCCAACCCGAAGGGCAAGCGGGCCGGCACGGTGTTCTTCGGCGGGCCGGAGGACGCGGGCGGGCTGGACGGACTCCAGGCGGAGTACGCGCGCGTTCCGTTCGCCAACGTCGGACTCGTCAAGCTCCCCGACGAGGTGACCGACGACCAGGCGATCATGCTGTCCGACATCTTCCCCACGGCGTACTTCGGCGCCGAGCTCGGGGAGGTCTAGGCGGGAAACACGGTCTGCGTGCTCGGCTGCGGCCCCGTGGGGCAGTTCGCGATCGCGAGCGCCAAGCTGCTGGCAGCGGGGCGCATCTTCGCCGTGGACCGCGTGCCCGATCGTCTGGAGATGGCCCGCATGCAGGGCGCCGAGGTGGTGAACTTCGAGGAGGACGACCCCGTCGAGGCGATCGTGCAGATGACGGGTGGGATCGGCGTGGACCGGCTGATCGACGCCGTCGGGATCGACGCGCAGCACCCGCACCAGGGTCCGGCGGGGAAGAAGGCGAAGGACCAGGCGCGAATCTTCGAAGAGGAGCTCGAGAAGGTCGCACCGAAGCGGAGCCCGAAGGGCGACAACTGGCACCCGGGGGACGGGCCATCGCAGGCGCTGCGGTGGGGCGTGGAGATCCTCGCCAAGGCCGGGACGCTATCGATCATCGGCGTCTACCCGCCGGCGGCGGAGTCCTTCCCGATCGGCCAGGCGATGAACAAGAACCTCACCCTGAAGATGGGGAACTGCAACCACCGCCGGTACATCCCACGGCTCGTCGAGCTCGTGGCGAGCGGCGCCGTGGACCCGGCGCAGGTGCTCACGAAGGCCGAGCCGATGACGGACGTCATCGAGGCGTACAAGGCGTTCGACCGGCGCGCGGCGGGATGGACCAAGGTCGAGCTGAAGCCGCGCGCCGTGGAGGAAGGGTTGGCGGACGTGGTGCCGCCGCGCACGGCGGCAGCGCGGAAGGGCGCCCGCGGGCAACTTCGCGTCGAGCCGCGGTCCTGAGCGAGCGTGCCACACGGCCGACGGCATGGGCAGCGCGGACCACGCAGCCGCCGAGACCGCGCCGGGCACGCAGCGGAGCCCCGCCCGGCCGATCGTCGAACCGCCGCACTTCCGGCGGGGTGAGGGGAGGGAGCGCAAGACGACGTGGCTCGAGCTCTTCTTCGACCTCGTTTTCGTCGTCGCCGTAGAGCAGGTTGCCCGTCGGCTCGAGGGACCCGTTACGGCTGACGCCGTCCTGGGGTTCGCGGTCCTCGCCGCGCCAGTCTGGTGGGCGTGGGTCGGTTACGTCTACTACAAGGATCGCTTCGGCACCGACGACCTGAGCGACCGTCTGCTCACGCTCCTGCAGATGGGTGCCGCGTTGGCGCTCGCCGTTCGGGCACACGACGCGCTCGAAGAGGGAGCGGCCGCGTTCGCGCTGGCGTACGGGGCGTTTCGGCTGATCCTCACGTTTCGCTACGTGCGTGCGGTGATGACGGACGACGAGGCCCGTCGACTGGCGATCCCGTTCGCGATCGGGTACGGACTCGCCGCGCCGCTGTGGCTCGCGTCGGCCGCCGTGCCGTCGCCCGCCCGCTTCGCGCTCTGGGGAGCCGGATTCCTCGTCGACCTTGCGACGCCGGTCGCCGCTCGGCGACTCAACGTCGAGTTCCCGCTCAACAGCGCGCACCTGCAAGAGCGCTTCGGCCAGTTCACGTTGATCGTTCTCGGAGTAGGGATCGTGGGCGTCGTCGAGGGACTCCGCGACCTGCACTGGGCGCCCGGCGCCGGCCTCACGGCCGCGCTGGCGCTCGTCGTCGCCTTCGCACTGTGGTGGGTGTACTTCGAGACCCTCGATGTGGCGGGCCGATCGACGCGGCGCGCCGTGGGCGCGCGGGGGTCTACCTAACGTGGGTCTACGCCCACCTTCCGCTCGCCCTCGGAATCGCCGCGGTCGCCATGGGCGCCGAGCACGCGATCCGCGCGGCTGATCTGCCGGCGCTGCCCGGCCCGTCGCGCTGGCTTTTCGCGGGATCCATCGCACTCAGCTTCGCCGCGCTCGGGGTCATGAATCTCGCATACGCGGCGGCGAGGGACGACCAGTGGAGGCGGCTACAGGCGCTCTCGTGGGCCGGCACGGCGGTGGCCGCACTCGCGGTGGGTGCGTTTGCCACCCACCTCCCGGCGGCCGGGATCGTCGGGCTCTGCGCCCTCGCGAGTGTCGCGCAGGTTGCCGTAGACCTCGGGCGTCGCAGCCACATTCGACAACACCGTCAGCACCGCGACGCCGCGCCGACCGGCGCGGCGTCTGCGACCGCTCGACCCCGACACCGATCAACTGAAGCCTAGAGACTGGCCTCGCCGATTTCGTGGAAGCCCGTTTACAAGGGGACGATCCCGGGTGTCCCGAGTACCGCTGCGAACGCTGACCACTGTGCGGTGTTGCGCCGTCGATCACGAGTTCGGTCGTCGGCGCACTGGGCGGCGGTATGATCGGGTGGGTCGTTGGACGACTCGGCCAGTGGTCGAGGCGACACCCCGAATCTGAGCGGAAACCATACCACGAACCGTAACACTCGGCGCCGGAAACGACCGAAGCCAGACAAGCTGATTGCTCATCTGGCTTCGAGATCGCGACGGCGGGATTTGAACCCGCGACCCCCTGAACCCCATTCAGGTGCGCTACCGGGCTGCGCTACGTCCCGTCAATTCCCACTCTCCAGCCAACAATCAGACCGGCGGAAGTTTACTCACCGGGCCGTGGCGAAACAAGGCGCGTAAGTAGTTGCGCGGAGAGAGTTTCGAGAAGGTCGCGAAAAATCCACGTTCGTGGCTGCCCTCGCAGGAGCCGCGCTCGGCTCGAAACTCATCCTAAAGATTGCGACCGGCGCTCATCCACGACAGTTATCCCACAGTTATCCCAGCCCTCAACCCGTTGCACCTCGCGTAGCACAGCTAGAAGCACTTCGCCTTTGTCTCACCAATAAACGTCTCCAAAGAGATCAATTGCGGGCGAATGGCCTCGTTGTAGCTCTTGTGCAGTGACTTTGGAACGACCAGCAAAACGCCAGCTTCCTGCATTTGCTTGAACTGCGTCACCGAGATGCCGAGTTGGAGTGTCAATAGATGCTTGTGGGGAACCACCCGGTCGGCCTCCGGAATAATCTGTCGCCACCGATCCTTGCAGGTGGTCTTCGCTGCAAGCATTCGCAGTTTCTCCGGCGGAAACGTGCCGCTGCGATATGCATCAATCGAGGGAAAGAGAAAGTCAGGCCGCTTGCCGCCCTCAGACATCTCGTTATGAGCATGAGGCAACGATTCCTCATCGAAAATCCGCTTCGCTTGTAGCTCAAGGGATTTTCCGGATCTCTGCTTCCGCCTGTTCGTAACGGCGTTGGCGTACTTGATGAAATGCTCCACTTGCGTGAACCCTTCCTTGATTCGCGGAAGCACGGCGGCCTGCTCAACCGAACGGAAAAGCTCAAACTCGCAGTCTCGGCGCCGTACCAGACGCTGGTCTGGAGACAGCTTCTTCACGCTCGGCAGTCGATCTACGGTCATGTTTACGATCGTCAGCCCATCGGGGAACGTGATCTTCCACTCAGCCGGAATGTCCTCGGGCTTTAGCGTACACGGTGTGTCCTGAGGTTCGGTGAGCGGCGGTATCGTTGTGCTGGCATCGTACTCGAAGCCCTCCCCCGGCTCTACCGGACCAACCTGATCCTCGACCGCATCCTCCTCCTCAAGGGTCGAACACAGCCAAACCACGCAGCCCTGCACATCCTTGGCTGGATCCTGCTGGCGAAACGCGAAAACGCAAATGGCTCCTGTCGCATCGGGATCGAGAACCGGCGACTCTGCGCCACCCCAATTCGTTATGCGACATTCGTTGCGCGACCATTTCTTGTGTAGTGGGTTGCCCGCTTGCCTATGGAGCTTGTTGTTGTACCAGATGATGTTCGGGTCGGCCTTGCCGCCATGTGAAGCAATCAGCGCCGGGAAGTCGACTCGGGGGTTGTAGTCGGAACGCTTGAGGCTTGGGAACAGTCGGAGAGCAATGGGCTTGGGGACGTACGGACCCGCCTGATGCGAGCCGTTGGCAAGCGTGTCATTGCCCGAGAGACGCTTCACGAACCAAGTCCAACCCGGCCCACTCACATCCTGCATCCACTCACGGACGTCGTTGCTCATCGCGTTCTCCGGATTGCGTGAACCAACTTCTCCAGTCCCCGCTCATCGGCAGCCTGGCATTCCCAGACCACAAACACCCTCCAGCCAAGGCGCGTTAGGGCCTCACGATTTCGAGCATCACGCAGCGCGTTGCCGCCCAGTTTGTCCCTCCAGAACTTGGTGTTGGAGGTGGGCATGTATGCGAAGCGACAGCCGGGATGCTGATGCCAGAAGCAGCCGTGAACGTCTACAACGGCCTTGTAGCGTGGAAGAACGATGTCAGGCCGACCGGGGAGACGCGAGTCGTGCAGCCGAAACCGGAGTCCTCGACGGTGCAGGAATCGCCTAACGACCATCTCCGGTTTTGTGTTTTTGCCCCTGATTCCCGACATCATCCGGCTGCGAGTGGCCTTGTTGACGATGTCGGCCATGGCGTCAGGCGGATGCGGCCAAAGGCAGAACCAGTTGCGAAGCAGCAGTGCCCTGCTGACCCAAGATGTAGGGCTTCATGGCGCGGGCCACCGCCTCCGCAACAGGGACAATCACAGAGTTACCGAACTGCTTGTAGGCTTGCGTATCGGAAACCGGAATCTTGAAAGGCGTCCGGCCTGCTCGGTCGAAGCCCATTAGGCGAGCGCACTCGCGAGGAGTCAACCGGCGCGGCGGTCCCTTCTTGGTTCGGACAAGGATCTCAGATCCGTCCTTGTAGTATCGAGCGGACAGAGTCCGCGCGACGTCGTCAGGGCCAACGAGTCCGTATCCGAATCCGTTGCCTGCCTTCCGATGCTTCTCAGCATAGTCCTGCAAATACTGCCACAAATGCTTGCTTAGCTGATACTTCTTGGAGACACGACCGCTGCTGTCATCCGTATATGGGGGTTCTCCCGGCTCGCTGCCATCCTCGGGATGAAGGATCGTCCTGAGCTTCGGGCCCTGCTCGACTCGTGGCAGGAGGAGATCGTCCCAAGAGAAGCCGTTGAACTCGCGGAATCCAACTATGAAAATTCTCTCCCGACGTTGAGGTACGAGACAACGACCGTCGATGATCTTCGTGTGAATCGTATACCCGAGTTCCTCCTTCAATACGCTCTTGATCGTGCGGAAGGTACGACCGTCATCGTGGCTCGCGAGGTTCTTGACGTTTTCCAGCAGGAACGCCTTTGGCTTGTGGTGCTTGAGGATTCTGGCAACCTCGAAGAACAATGTTCCCTGCGTCTCGCACGCAAAGCCGTGCGGGCGACCTAACGCGTTCTTCTTGCTGACGCCTGCGAGCGAAAATGGCTGACACGGGAAGCCTGCCACCAAGAGATCGTGAGGTGGAATCAGATCAGACGCGATCTGTACGATGTCCCCGGCGATAGGGTGCGTGACTGCGAAGTTGGCCTTGTAGGTCAGTTGCGCGTAGCGGTCCCACTCGGATGTGAACAGGCACTCGCCGCCAACTGACTCGAAGCCCGCGCGCAGCCCGCCAATACCGGCGAACAGATCTATGAATTTGAAGGACGTTGGTGCGTCAGGACGCTCGGGGGTGTAGCTCGCCAGCCCTCGAAGGTGCTCCATTACGGCCTTCTTGGGCCGGCAAACACCATTCTCCCACCGATGGATCTGCTTCGCGCTGAACCCCAAGCGGTCCGCGAGATCTGCTTGCGAGAGCCCAATGCTCTCGCGTAGTCTCTTTACGTCGTTTAACGAGTCGATGCCCGCAGGGGCTTTTTTTCGGGGGGACATTTTATGGACATTACGTCCGCCCCCATCCTTGCGCAAGCGTAACCGTCAAGATACCGTAGGGTTCGGGCCAACCCCTTCCTTTTCAACCCTTTCCAAGAAGCGTAGACCTGCATGGCCAACCAAGCCGAAGCCGCTGGGCTGGAGCCGCTAGGCGCGAAGATCAAACGGCTGAGACAGGAACGAAAGCTGTCTCAGGACCGCCTTGCCATCGAGTCGCATATCGATCAGAGCGGCCTGTCGAAGTTCGAGCGCGGAAAGGATCGTTCAATGGGTCGGGTGCCGCTTGAGCGAATTGCCGCCGTTCTGAAAGTGTCGTTTGCTGAGCTTGTGGCAGGAACGGATTACGGGCAAAAAGGTTAGGCGCGAAACGCGAGAGGCGCCCCGTGAACGCGCAAACAGGGGCCAGCGACCTCTAAGCGGCACGACGTGGCGTCAGATTCGAGATGTATTCGTAGTACGCTTTGAAGGCCGCCTTCCACGATTTTCCGTGACGCACCTGGGTGACTGTGGTCTTGCTCACGTCGAACCGCGCTGCAACCTCTGAGCGGGACGCACCCCGTGACAGCATGTGGAGCATCGCCCACACTTTGTCCTCGTCGAGCTTTTGAGGACGCGCCTCGATTGCCGCGTGTTGTGCCTTCGTGAGACACTCCAAGTGATCGACGTTGAAGCAAAGCTTCGCTTTGCATCGATGGTGTAGCTCACTCCCCGGCGGAATGGGACCATGGAACGCGATCCACGCGAGTCGGTGAACGAGTCCTTCTCCGACGCAGCCGTATCCTTTGCTGTTGACAGCACCTGTAAAAAGGATGCAGCCGTTCGAATCGGGCGCGCCCCACGGACGACGCGGGCGACCCGACCAAGCTCGAAGGATACGGTTATAGAACGGGTGGGCGAGAAGTTCTTCGAGACGTGACTGCGAGTACAACATCCTGCTCCTCCTGATGACCTGTCTTCAGGAGAAGCCGCGAAGTTGACCTCCCCTGAGAGTAAGTCCTCGGATGGGGTCGAACGGAGCAGGATGCGTACAAGAAAAAGGAACTAAGTCTCGTGCGGTTGTTCTCTCGCGAGTCGTTGGATGTCGGATGCGATCTTACGGATACGATCCGCAGTAGCGCGCTTATAGCGGCCACCTAGATCCGGAACGCGATTAACGACGAACAGCGCGTGATATGCCTCGCCTCGCGAGATCGGTTCTCCCATCCGAGGATCGATCTTCGTTAGGATCTGGTCCAGCATTCCCGGTCGCACAGGGAGCTCCTTCGCGCGGATGGACAACTCGGGCAACGGGAACGTGAAGGTGCGTGCCTTCCCCTTGATGTCGTCGGGCAACTTCGGGTTGAATCGTCTCGGGTTGAAGTAGCCGGACTGCCACTTCATCCAGCCAATCCTCTTTAGAATCTTTGCGTACTCGACGTAGCGCGGCGATCCCGTTCTGGAGCTTCGGCCACCTCCAAAGGGCCAACGCTCCATGGTGCGGGCTGGCACGTCGTAATCAACCATCGGCAGGTCGCCCTCGTAGGCGCTGTGCGGGACCAGTTTTCCGCGACGAGCATCTTTGAGGCACTTGGCCTTGAGCCAGCGAAACGCTGACCACGCCCAACACTCAAAGCGATACCGATTCGCGCTCGCCTCGTAGTTGTCGGTCCCCCAATCGAGAATTGTGAGGGCATCGCACTCCGATAGCTCGGCAACAAGCCTGAGCCCCGGATCGGATAGCATCGCAGCCGTGCGCATTCGGTCAATCATCGAGCGGCCGTCTGCCCCTTTATTCAGGTAGCGTTTCTGCCACTCACGAATGGCCTGCTCGCGCGACCCACTTGCTCGAAGCGTGTCGTTCCACTCCTCGGAAAGCCCGTTGGAGTGATCTGCGAGCCACGTAGCGAGCGCGTACGCGACCTCCGCATCTGAAGGTGCCGCGCCGAGATTGTAATCCGTGAACCACGTCGGCCACTTGAGTAGAGCGGAACCCATTTCCCACTCGGCGTCGTACCGTGATCGTCTCTGCGTCAGGCCATCGGACGCCAACCTCTGACTGCTGTCAGGCGGCTCACTCGCCACTCTCCGTAGTGGATTTGTGTATCGCGTAGCGGGCTCGGTAGAAGCCTCGGCAAGCGACCTTCGAGGAAGGCGTCTGAGATGATCGACAAGAGGGGAGTCCGGCTTGTCATACCAGTCCTCGATCTCAGCGAGTGCTTGTTGAAGTAGCTCGGCGTCGAACGTGTCGCCTATAGCAGCCCATCCGAGTGGAGCGAGGTCCTCCGGATCGAGAAGTGGCATTCGCCTACCGAGCGGCAAGCGATCTGCCAAGCGTGGCTGTGGGTGGATCTCAAGCGTGCCGAACTTTGGCGGTAGCCCCGCCGCGCGAAGCACGTCTGCAACCAGTCCCTTCCTCGCCCCTTCTACTAGCTCCGCTAGAGGCAGTCGTGGAATCCGATACACGACTCGCAGACCGTAGCCCGATGGTGTCTGGTAAACGAGTGGGACGCGGTCGTAACCGAGGAGTTCACGGAGGGCTGTGTACCGCGCGTGCATCTCATCAATCTCCGACGCATCGTCCGCATCGAGATCGAATGCGATTCGATCAGTCAGGCCATTCGATGGTGCTCGGGATGCGATCCAGTAACTATGCCGGAGCATCTCCGCGATGTTCTCATCGGTGCATAGCTTGTCGTTGATCGTGCGGAAGTCCGACCCGTAGGAGTTTTGCTTTGCCCACTTTCCCGGCAGTGGATTCAGTTGAACGACTCGCAGGTAACGCTGGACAACACTCTGATCGAGGACACGACTACTCGGCACAGGTCACTCTCTAGCCACTCATATGTTCGGTAGTTCCAGCAGATGGCACTGTGCCATACTGGACATCCCCGTGGCGAAATGGGGTACCCCGTCGCGGCACTGGCAAGTATCAAGATGGCAAACCGTTCATGCGCAGGGCTTTGCAAGAACGGTACGGGTACCTAGGGGGTCTACAGAAAGCAGCCAAGTTCGTATGTCCGGTTATGCGCCTCATGTGGAGGCGAGGTGTTCTCGCAAATGAAAACCCCTCCCGCCCGTGGTGCCAGCACCGTCAGTAACTCTTGCGACGGCGCGAAGCTCGCCGATATTGCGCGTGCTCCTGCAAGGGCATCACGACACTCCATAGGGAGGTCTGATGTCCCGTCGAAGGAAATGCTGGTCGCAGTCCGTTGGCGTATACGGATCGAAGGTGCGAGTAGCGGAGCGGACACCCGGAGGAACGCTCTACCTGTTGTGGGTGGACAAGGAGCGGCAGCAACAGAAACGGTCGCTCGGCCACGCAGATCGGAAGCGCGGCAAGGAAGAAGCTCTCGCACTAGCCAACCGCCTCGCCGAGGATCGAGAATCGGTCGAGGGCGAAAAGCTCACCGTGGCTACGCTGTTTGACATCTACGAACGACACGGATTACACGGTCGGACGGACCGCCATCGGCAGGAAGTGAAGCGGAAGCTGGCCTTGTGGTGCGCGTTCCTCGGCGCTTCACGTCAGATCGAATCGCTGTCACCTGCTGACGTGGACCGCTTCGTAGAAGCTCGACGGCAAGGACGCGTGAAGCCGGAGAAGGCGAAGGAAGGAACGATGGTCGGGAACACCACGATCTGGCACGATTATGTCACGCTCACGACGGCGCTCCACTTCGCCACTCGTCATCGAGACGCGCGAGGCAAGCCGCTTCTACTTGCTAATCCGCTCAATGGCGTACGCGTATCAAAGACGGTCAGTCCAGCCCGACCTGTCGCCGATGATGCGTTCTACGAGGCTTTACGCGCGATTGCGGGGCATCTGAACGCGAAGTTTTCACTAGCCCTCGATCTCGCATTCACCACCGGCCACCGCATCGACGCCATCCTCAAGTTACGGTGGAACGATGTGAGTTTTGCTCGGACCGAGAGCGCACCGTTCGGCACCATTCGCTGGCGTGGCGAGAACGACAAGATCGAGAACGAGCACGTCGTTCCGATGAACGAAATCGCTCACGCGTCAATGTTAAGAGTGGCCCGAGAACGTCAGGCCATCGGAGACGCATGGGTGTTCCCGAGCGACACGAACGAATCACGGCCAGTAGATCGGCATCTGGCGAATCGTTGGCTACGACGCGCCGAGCGACTTGCCGAGACCGATCACATCAAGGGACGCGGTTGGCATTCGTTCCGCCGCGGATGGGCATCGGCAAGGAAGCATCTGCCCGATGTCGATGTCGCAGCGGCGGGAGGCTGGAAGGACACGGCGACGATGAAGCGTTGTTATCAGCACGCGGACGCGGCAGGCGTGTTGAAGGTCGTCACCGAGCCAATTCGCCGGATTTCGGGCTAGAGTTATCCCAAGAGTTATCCCACTCGGCGGAAACGAAAATGGCCCCGACTGCGCAAATGCAGTTAGGGCCATCGTTTACCTCAGCATCATCGAGAGCGAATTACCCGCGACCCCCTGAACCCCATGCTCCGGGTACCCGGCTCGAGTGCTTGCCACAGAGTGACATGGGGGTCCGCTGAATGGCGACGCAGGGCTGATTCAGGGGGTCGCGAGCTCAATAACGGGGGAGTTTCACAACGCTGCGTCACCACGTGCGTCACCGTCCTCGCGACGGGTCCCCTCCCCTGCCGCAGGTCCCCCGAACATAACGTTCCCGCGCCGACCTCCCCCTACGGACACCGGGCCAAACCCCAGGGGCGCGCATCGTGCCGCGTGCCGCGCGGTAGGGAGTGGTCCATTCCACCCGCCGACCATCGCGCACGGCCACAAATAGCGCCCCACTGGTTAGGCGGGGCAGCATCAGGTCATGCGCCTCGTGAGTGCGTTCCGATGGCGCGCCTCCGCTTCGCTGGACAGCCGAGCCACTGTCGCTTGACTCTGCGGTTAGGCTGCCCCGCATGACGAGCGTTGCTGCTCGAGGAGTGGACTGGGCGGCCGGGCGGCTGCGCCGGAGCGAGCGCACGGCGAGAGCGACATCCCGTGCAGGAAGGCGTGCATGCGATGAGGGGCGGGTGTTCCCTCGAAGGACGATTGGGTGCGAGTCGCGGTCAACCGACGCCGAAGCTCCTGCAGCGCGGGACTGCGCCCGACGTATCGCGGCTAGAAGCCGAGCCTACGTTGGGCGTGATCGCCGGGTGCACGCCCCGGCCGTACAGCGTCCTTTCCCAGGTGTCATCGAAAGCGGCGCGAGAGCCCGCTGCTTGCGCCCTAACGGTGAGGCAGACATGATCACCGTGCCCGCCGCCACGTTCGGATCGCCTTGAGATGAAGGAGTGCGCTGGTGGATTCACCGGAGTTGCGAGCCCAATTACAAGCGGAGCTCGCCGATGCCTTTGCGGTCGAGCGCGAGCTCGGACGCGGGGGGATGGCTACGGTCTACCTGGCGCATGATCGAAAGCACGACCGCCCGGTCGCGCTCAAGGTCGTGCATCCGGAGATCGCCGAGAGCCTTGGACGCGAGCGGTTCACGCGCGAGATCCGGCTCGCGGCCAATCTGCAGCACCCTCACATCCTCTCCGTCTACGACTCGGGGGAGACGGCGTCGGGCCAGCTCTGGTTCACGATGCCCTATGTGGATGGCGAGAATCTCCGCGACCGACTCCTCCGTGAGCGCCAGTTGCCCATCGAGGACGCGCTGCGCATCGCGCGCGAAGTGGCTCGCGCGCTCGACTTCGCGCACCGGCGTGGCGTAGTTCACCGCGACGTGAAGCCCGAGAACATCCTCCTGAGCGATGGCCAGGCGCTCGTCGCGGACTTCGGGATCGCGCGCGCGCTCGGAGGGGACGGTGGGGAGAGCCCGCGCGGGTTGACCCAGACCGGCACGGTCGTCGGCACGCCGCGTTACATGAGCCCCGAGCAGGCGAGCGCCGAGCCCACGCTCGATGCGCGAACCGACGTCTACAGCCTCGGTGCGGTCCTTTTTGAGATGCTGGCCGGGGAGCCGCCGTTTACCGGTGCCACGGCGCAGGCCATCCTCGCCAAGATGTTGTCCGGTGAGCCGCCCTCGGTGCGGCGAGGGCGGCCGGCCGTGCCCGCGGCGGTCGACGCGGTGATCAGCACAGCGCTCGCGCCGACGCCGGCCGATCGGTACGCGAGCGCGGCCGCCTTCGCCGCGGCACTCGAGGGCGCAGAACGGACAGCGAGCGTCCCGGTAGAAGCGGCCACGGCTCGTTCGCGCGGCCGCTCGCGGATTGCCCCGGCCCTCACCTTTGGCTTCCTCGTGGGCGTCGGCGTGCTCTTCGCCTGGCGCTCGCGCGGGCCTGGCGCCCCAGCCGCCGGCAGCGCCACCCTCGCGGTCCTCCCGTTCGAGAATCTCGGCGACTCGTCTGACGCCTACTTCGCCGCTGGCGTGACGGACGCGGTGCGCGACAAGCTCGCGGGGCTGCCCGGCCTCCAGGTCATCGCTCGCGCGAGCTCCGAGCAGTACGAGCGCTCGGCCAAAACCCCGCGGGAGATCGGCCGGGAGCTCGGCGCGAAGTACCTGCTCACCGGGACGGTGCGCTGGGCGAAAGGGGCTGGCGGGACGAGCCGAGTGCAGGTGCGGCCGGAGCTGATCGACGCGGCGAATGCGGCGGAGAAGTGGGGCGAACCCTTCGATGCCGCCCTCACCGACGTATTCCAGGTCCAGTCGGACGTCGCCGGCAAGGTCGCGCGCGCCCTTGGCGTCGCGCTCAATGCGGGGGAGCAGCAGATCATGGCCGAGCGCCCGACCGCCAACCTCGAGGCCTACGACGCGTACCTTCGCGGCGAGGCCATCGAGGCGAAGGCGCCTAACGACCCGTCCACGCTTCGCCGAGCGGCCGAGTCCTTCACGCGAGCGGTGACACTCGACTCCTCGTTCGCGCTGGCCTGGGCGGCGCTCGGCAGCGCGCACGCGATGCTCTATTGGGACGCAGCACCCACGCCGGCCGACTCCGCGGCCAGCCACCGAGCGACGGCGCACGCCGTCGCACTCGCGCCCGAGCTGCCCGAAGCACGCGCGGCGATGGGCCAGTACGACGCCTACGTGCTGCGCGACCCCACGCGCGCGCTCGCCGAGTACGAGGCGGGTCTCCGCCAGTCGCCGCACAGCGCGATCCTCCTGAGTGGAGCCGCCCAGGTCGAGCGGGCGTCCGGCCGCTGGGACGCCGCCGTCACGCATTACCGCGAGGCCGCGCGACTCGACCCCCGGTCGGTGAGCGCCGCGTTGGAGCTCGGTCGCACCGACCTCTGGCTCCGCCGCCTGCCCGAGGCGCGGGCGGCCCTCGACCGCGCGCTCGCCATCTCACCGGGAAACATCGCGGCCATCGATTTCCGCACCATGGTATCGCTCGCCGACGGCAATCTCGCTGTCGCACGTGCTCTGGTGCAGGCGGCGGGCAGCGATGTGAATCCGAGCGTCCTCATCGCATTCCTCACCAACTACTACGACCTGGGCTGGGTGCTGGACAGCGCTGGGCAGCGCACGCTCGACGGACTCACCGCGGCCGCCTTCGACGGGAATCGCGCCGCGTGGGCGCTGGCCCTCGCCCAGAGCTACTGGCAGCGCCGCGACCTGGCCCGAGCGCGCGCCTACGCCGACTCGGCACGTGTGGCGTTCGCGGCCCAGCTCGAAGAGACACCTAACGATCCTCAGCTCCACGTCCTTCACGCCTTGGCCTCGGCGTATCTTGGCCGGAAGGCGGAGGCGATCCAGGAGGGCGAGCAAGCCGTGGCGCTGCCATCTTTCGCGCGGGATGCGTTCAACGGCCCCTACCTCCGGCACCAGCTCGTCCGGATCTACATCATCGCAGGCGAGCCGGAGAAGGCGCTCGACCTCTTGGCGTCGCTGCTCGAGATCCCGTACTACCTCACGCCACGGTGGCTCGGAATCGACCCCAACTTCGCGCCTCTGCGAGGGAACCCGCGCTTCGCGCGGCTCGTGGCCGGGAGCTGACGACGCCGCGCTCGATGGCCCGCGCGCGGCCCCTCACGCCGAGCGGCCCGGGAGAATCAGACTGCGGTTCCGTGCATCGCCGCTTGCCTTCGGGGCGGCGCGGTGTACCGCGTTTGCCAGCGACGTTGCCAGCTCCTCGAGACACGAACGCCGACCCGCGTTATGGTAACGCGGTGTCGGCGTTCGACTTCCGTGCTGTCGATTCTATCGGGACGGCGGGATTTGAACCCGCGACCCCTGAACCCCACTCAGCTGATCCTTAGGCACATCTTTCTGCCCCAGTGAGTTGGCGACCACCTGCGCAACGTATCCAGCCCGATTCAGGGGGCCGCCAGCGCAAAACGAGCGCGATCCGGTACAGAAAGTCGCCGGCCACGTCGCCACACTAACGCACCGGCGCGCCCGCCGGAACCGGTCAGGCGTGCCTGCCCGTCCCGCACACCGGGACGCCGGCGCGCCGCCGAACGAGAGAGAGTACGGGTGCCACGCCTTCCAAACCTGCTGTCCCTGGAAGGTCAGGTTCAGTCAGGAGTTGACGGAGTCGGCATTTGCGGTGCGCGACGCGCCGGCAAACAACGACGCGCGGTCACTCGCGCGCGACTTGTTAGGCATGTCCCGGGCGGCGTTCTCCGGCGAGTTTACGGGCTCGCCGATGAAGCGCGCGAAGCTGCGCGGGCTGAAGCGCTAACGCGGCGCTGGTGTCAGGCAACGTCGGGCGGCCGGCGACGAGCCACTCGTGCGGTTACACGCCGACTGGTCGCTCGGGCAGCCTGACGTCCCCGGCCGCCGTGGAAGCGCTCCGCGCGGGCGGCTCCGAGAGTCGCCTGCTTCTTGTTGTCACGGATTCTGTCACAGAACATGGGCGCGGACACCGCTACCGCCCTCTTCTGGAGCTTCAACCGACGGCGTGCTCGACGCCGTCGAGTCGCATCGCGAACCGATAGGCAGGCACCCACCCGCGCACGGGATTCGCGGGCTCGCGTGCGCGTAGGTCGAGCCAGAGGTCGCGGTCGCGGATGGTGCCGATGGCGATGTCGTCGAGTGTCGTCACGACGGTTCGCACCGGTCGATTCCGGGTCGGCGTCGCCGTCGCAGCGACGCGCCGACAAACGGGAGGCCCATCGCAAAGATGTGACGACGACGGGCCGCGCGAGGCGATTCGCGCGGCCCGCCAAGCGTCGCGATTTCGCTCGACCGTCAGTCGCTGCGCAGTGCGGTGAGCGGATCGACGTGCGCGGCCCGCAGCGCAGGGACCCAGTTCGCTACCAGCGTAGCCAGCCCGATCACCGTCGTCACGCCGATGAGCGTCGCGATGTCGAACGGCCCGACACCGTACAGCAGGCCGGTCATGAAGCGGCCGGCCACGACCGCACCAACGAGGCCAGTGGCGAGTCCGACCGCGGCGACGACCATCCCCTGCCGGACGACCATGCCGACCACCTGACCCGGCTGAGCACCGAGGGCGAGTCGCACGCCAACCTCTCGCGTGCGTTGAGCGACGAGATACGAGGTCACGCCGTACACGCCGACGACGCCGAGTGCGAGCGCCAGCGCGGCGAATGTCCCGAGCAGCGCCATGCTGAACCGGCGCTGCGCGACCATCGACGAGAGCAACCGATCCATGGAAGCGATCTCGAACACGGGCTGCTCGGGATCGATGGACCGGAACTGCGCCCGCACGGGGGCAACCATCGCAAGCGGATCGCCGGCGGTGCGTGCGACGAGTGTCAGGGATCCCACGACCCACTGCGTGTGCGGTCGGAACGTCTCGTAGCGCACCGGGGTGTCGAAGCCGGTACGCCGCATGTCGCCGACGACCCCAACGACGGCCATGAGCGGCGCCGTGCTCTGCGCACCGCCGTACCGGAATCGCTTCCCGAGCGCGTCCTCGTTAGGCCAGAAACGGCGCGCCATGCTCTCGTTGATGATGACGACTTGCGCTGCGTCGAGGTTGTCGGCTGCGGTGAAGGTGCGCCCGTGGCGAAGCGGAATGCCCATGACCTTGAAGTAGTTCGGCGACACGGCGTCGAGCGGTACCTCGACGTTCTGCTCCTCCGGTGTCATCTCGCGTCCATCGATCGTGATCGTTGTGGAGGTCGGTGTCGCGCTCAGGAAGATGTCGGAGATGAACGCCGCATCCTGCACGCCGGGGACCTGCCGAACTCTCTCGAGCAACGTCGCTTGAAACGCGGCGCGAGCCTGCGGCGTGGGATACTTCGCCCCCGGCATCGAGAACCGCATCGTCAACAGGTGATCGGGGCGAAAGCCGAGGTCCACGCGCTGCAGGTGCATGAAGCTGCGAATGAGCAAGCCGGCCCCCGTGAGGAGGATGACGACGAGCGCGATCTGCGCGGCGACCAGCGTGCGCCGCAGCCGCTGCGCACGCCGCCCACCTGTCCCTCCGCGAATCGCTTCGCGGAGCGCGCCCCCGACCGCGGCGCGCGAGGACTGCAGCGCCGGCGCCAGCCCGAACGCGATGCCGGTGACCACCGCGAGGCCCAGGGTGACGCCGAGCGCGCCGAGGTCGATCCGAATCTGGTCGAGCCGCGGAATGTCGCGTGGCGCGAGGCCGGTGAGCACACGAAGCCCCACCCACGCGAGACCGGTACCTAACGCGGACCCCAACACGGACAGGAGGATGCTCTCCGTGAGCAGCTGCCGGATGAGGCGCGTGCGTGCCGCGCCGAGCGCCACCCGCACACTCATCTCACGCTCGCGGACGGCGGCGCGCGAGAGCATGAGGTTCGCGACGTTCGCACACGCGATGAGCAACACCGCACCGACGGCGGCCATCATGACCCAGAGCGATGTGCGCAACGTCCGCCCCACGACCTGTTCGGTCAGCGGTACGAGGTAGACGCCCAAATCCTTGTTGCTCGGGAACTGCTGCTCGAGCCGTCGTCCGAGCGCGTTCAGATCACTCACGGCGCGCGGGAAGTCCACCCCGGCCCGGAGCCGCGCGACGGACCAGAAGCCGTAGGAGCTCCGTTGCTGTCTCGAATCAGGATCGAGCGCCATCGGCACCCAGATGTCCGTGTCGCGATTCGGAAACGTGAAGCCCGGCGGCAGCACGCCGATGATCGTGCGCTCACGCCCGTTGAGGCGAACGGTGCGACCGAGCACGTTGCGATCCGCGGCGAACAGGCGAGTCCACAAGCCGTGGCTGATGATCACCACGCCATCGCGTCCGGACGTTTCCTCCTCGGCTGTGAATGCGCGTCCCATGACCGGGCCGACGCGGAGGACCTTGAACAGGTCGGCGGTGGAAAACAGGGCCGCCACGCGTTGCGGCTCGCAGTCGCTCTCGCTGCAGCCGGCGGTGAGGTTGTACCCGCTGGTGTAGTACGCCGCCATGTTCGAGAACACGCGGTTCTGATCCCGCAGGTCCGCGTAGTTCGCGAACGAATGCAGATCCTCGTGGAGTCCCGTCCGGCGATTGTCCATCCACACCTGGACGATGCGATCGGGTTCGGGGTATGGCAGCGGTCGCAGGATTACGGCGTTCACGACGCTGAAGATCGCCGTCGTGGCGCCGATGCCCAACGCCAGCGTGATGAGCGCGACGCTCGTGAACGCCGGCGCACGGGTGAAGGCCCGAAGCCCGTACCGAAGGTCGTTGCCGAGGTCGCTCATGTATTCTCTCCTCTGGCGGCCGCGCTCGCGGCGCCTGTCGTGGTCGCGCAACGCATCGCCGATTCCATGGATGTCACCAAAGCGCTCGGCGGCTGCGCGCCGGGCGTCGTCGGGCGCGAGGCCGAGCGTCTCGTAGTCGCGGGCTCGCATGTCGAGATGAAAGCGCAGCTCATCGTCGACATCGGCGTCGACGTTAGGCCCCCAGAAGCGGACGTAGCGGCGCCACGCCGGCGGCTTTCCGCTCATGACAGCGCCGGCGACGATCGAAGGACTCGAGTGACGGCGCCCGCGTATCGGAACCACACGGTTGCCTCTGCTCTCAGGTGGGCCCGCCCGGCTCGCGTGATGGTGTAGAAGCGTGCACGGCGGTTGTTCTCGGACAGCCCCCATTCCGACGTCACCCAGCCATTGTCTTCGAGGCGCCGTAGCGCGGGGTACAGCGATCCCTCCTCGATCCGGAGGACGTCGTCCGTCGTGCTCTCGACCCAGCGTGCGATGCCGTACCCATGCGCCGGCCCGCCGAGGAGTGCCTTCAGGATGAGAATGGCGAGGGTGCCCTGGAGCAGATCTCCGGTTTCGGCGCGCATGCGTGTTCCTTGGCAAGACTATGGGACACGGTAGATGGCAGAACGCGGAGCCGCAAGACCACTTCACGGTCTCATGTGGTCGCCACGCCCTACCATCGATGGGGCTGGCGCCTCACCCGTCCGCGGCGACGAACCGTCCGGTCTCGAGAAACGAGAAGGTGTGCGCGAGCACGTCGGGCGCGCACATGATGAACGTGTGAGACCGATTCACGACGACGAGCTCGCGCATGCCCTCGATCTGCGCACTGGCCACGGTCACTTTGCCGTCGCGCGCATCGCCAAGCATGCGAGCGAAGAGCGGGTTCGCGGCGCGCCGGCCGGCAATAATGCCAACTCGAAGGGTGGTGGCGGGAGTCGACGCGGCACGCTGTGCTCATCGGTTCCGATTTGCTGTCCCGCCGGTCCCAGCGCGAGACGGTACACGACGAAGTCGCGCAGGCGGTCGGCAAGCTCGCTGCCGTGGCACCACCGGAAGCGCGCGAGAAGCACACTGCCCGGATGGGGACGGCCGGTGTCACGGTTTCTGTTACGGGACGCGCAGTTCCGCACAGGGACATGCGGGGATGCGAGACACGCCGATTGCCGCTGTTCCACGGCGTAGAAGGACACGCGGGACGAAGCGGGACATGGGGAGCAAGCCCGACAAGAAACTGACCAACCGCTAGCTCGATGTGCAGCGTGACGACTGTCTGCGTTCGCCCGCTTCAACCCGGGCACCGGCGCAACGACAGTTATGGTCCTGAAGCGCGGCGCCAGCGACGCACGCCTGCGCCAGCATCTGTCACGACGTCTGCCTGCCCCACTCCATAGCGAGCTGCGTGGCGAGTGAGCGCGCCCCACCTCAGCAGCGTCGATCTCCACGGGGCTGAACTGGACGCTCCGCAGGCCGGTGCCGTCGAGCTCCTGAACGCCCACTGTTACCTTCGCCTCGTCGCGGTCGAAGTGCCGGGCGACGGCACGCTGAAGAAGTGGCATGCGTAGCTCGGTGCTCCAGTCAGGGTCGGGGGCGCCGAGCAGCACCGCCGGCGCCGGCGGATACATCGACGACCGGACGCTGAACGACTGGGCGCGCGATGTGGAGCGGCGGCTCGGCCTCCCGCGCGTCGACCGTGAGGCCATGTACGGCTGGCGGCGCGCGTTCATCAATCTGTTCGACACCTGGTCGACGAGTCCGCGCGTCAAGGACCTCCTGACCGGGCACACGGACATGCGCGAGCCGACCTACGGCTCGACGCGCGTGATCGTCTATCTCGACCCGCGGGACCTGGTGTATCTCCGCGAAGGGCAGCGCCTCCTCGAGCACGTCCGTACGGAGTACGTGCGGACCGGCCGTCCCCCAGCGCCCGGCGGCGGGACTGGGGCCGCGGACGGGGGACCACTCGCGGGCGCCTGACCGGCGCCGAGCGGCGGAACGGCGGCGGACAGCAAACGCGACGCGGCGCCCGTGAGCTCAGCCTCACGGGCGCCGCGTCGCGTTTGCGTCGGAAGCGCGCGGAACGCGAATCAGGAACGCCACGTCGCAAATCACGTCGCACGGCGCCGCGGGTGTGTGCGACGTGCCGCCCATGAACTCGTTTTCAGACCAGCACTTCCGCAATCGGGACGGCGGGATTTGAACCCGCGACCCCCTGAACCCCATTCAGGTGCGCTACCGGGCTGCGCTACGTCCCGTCCGACACGCCCGACGTCCAACCGCCGAGCCGCGGGGAGGACCGGCAATCTAACCCCGCGCCCGACACCCTACAACTCACGCACCCAACCGAGCGCTAAAACACAGCGACCTGGAGCTATTCGACTGTCCCCCTCCAGCACGCCGCCCCTACGCGTACTCCCCTCTCCCTCGCCTCCCCCCGAACAACCGCATCACCAACCACCCAACCACCGCGATCGGCAGCACCACGAACAGCACCAGCTTGAGCACGCCCACCGTCAGCCCCACGAACGCCCCCAGCACCCCGAACAACACCCCCACCACCGCGCCCACCACGAGCAGCACCAGAAAGATCGGCAGCCCCACGATGAACAACACGACGAGCACCGGCAAGGCGAGCACGCCGAGCACGATCGCGACGGGCAGCCCGATCACCGCCAGCACCAGCGCCGCCGGAATGAGAAACACGAGCGCGAGCGCGCTCAGGAACAGAAACTTCGCGAGCCCATACATGACCGGACCTCCAGTGAGAATCCGCGTGTAACGCTTCTCACTACCGGGCCGGGGCCGCCTCGTGTTTCAGCCCGTGTTCACGCCCGCTGCGATGTGCCGCACACCTGCTCCACCACCCGCGTCAGCTCGGACAGCTCGAACGGCTTCGGCAGCACCGGCCGCCGCGTGCGCGCGAGAAACTCGGCCGACGCCGCCGAGAGCACGTCGCCGCTCGAGAACACGAGTCGCTCCAGCGCTGCCGGGCGGTGCGCGGCGAGCCACTCGTACAGCTCGGGGCCCGACACGCGGGGCATGCGCAGGTCGACGATCACGAGGTCGAACGAGTGGCCGGCCTCGGGGTCGAGCATCCGTCGCGCCACCTCACCATCCGTCGCCTCCTCCACCTCCCATCCACGGCGCACGAAGTAGCGGCGGAGCGCGAAGCGAATCGAGAGCTCGTCGTCGACGACGAGCACGCGAGCGACGACGGGCGCGGCAGTGGCGCCGCGTCGCGGCACGTCCGGGCGAGGAGGCATTGGCAGATCCTGCGCGAGGCGACACCCCGGCGGAAGCGGGCGAGAGCGGCCATCCCGTCACCCGGGGCTCCGACCATGAGAACGCGTCCAGCCGCGATCGTCAAGAGCGCTCCATCTCCCAGCTTTCGGCCGGTGCGGCCGCAATCTGAACGCGCACGGGGCCGCGCCACTCGGCGCGGCCCCGTGCGTCTGCCGGCAACAGCGCCGACTACGGCGTGCACGCCGTCGGATCGTTCGGATTCCTTCCTCCGTTCGCCGCGTCCTGCTCGCCCACGGACGGCGTGTTCGGATTCGCGTTCTCCTCCGATGTTCCGTAATACACTCGCCCCGGAATCACCGTCTCCGCTCCGGCCGGGTCGAGCACCGGGAGGCACGTGCGCCTGTAGTCGCTCCACACCTCGACGTTCTGGAACAGCGCGACGTACTTCTCCTCCATGATGGCCTGCAGCGTGACCGACCCCGCCGGGAGCGGGGCGAGCCCGTACGCCTGCCTGACGGCGTTCACGTGCGTCGCGGCCGCGGCCGCCCCGCCACCGGTCTGGAACTTCGCCTCGGCCAGAATCAACTGGTTCTCGGCCCACGTGATGAGCGGCTGGCGGAATTCGGCCGACAGGTTGAGCGACGAGATCTGGTTCGCCGGCGTGTCCGCGTTGACGTCCAGCCCGCCGAAGCCGCCCGCCTCGTTCGGCTCGAAGTAGTCGGCGAGGCGTGGATCGTTCCGCTGCTTCATGAGGTTCACCAGGACCGACCCGGCCACGAGATCCTGCCCGAATCCGGACGCCGTCTCGAACTGGTACCAGATGTTGCGCTCCGACGTCCCGGAACCGTGGAAGGCTCTGAAATCGTTGGCCCGCGAGCTGATGCCGTTGTTGGCCGCGGTGATCGCGCTCTGATACGCGCTCGTGTTGAACGTGCCGCGCGTCGGGCCTTCCGCCGTGTGCATGAAGTAGCGCGCCTTGAGCGTGTAGGCGGCCTGCGTCCACTTGTCCTTGTCGCCGCCGTACACCAGGTCGAACGTACCCGGCCCGTCCCCGGCGCCACCGAGGTCGGTGATCGCCTCGTCGAGCAGCGTCTGGAGCGCGGCGTAGATCTCGAGCTGGTCGTCGAACTTCGGCGTCGGGTTCTCACCGGCCGCCTCGCTGTACGGAATGTTCCCCCACGCGTCCGCGGCGAACCCGATCAGGAACGCCTCCATCACCTTGGCGACGCCCGCGTACACGTTGTCACCGTCGGCCACGGCGCTCGCCTGGATCCGCCGCAGGTCGAGCAGTCCGCCGCCGGTGTAGACGCCGGCGAAGTCGGTGTTGTAGTCACCCGTTAGGCGCTGGTAGTTCGTGCCCCGCTGCTCGACGAACCGGCCGCCGAGCCCGGCGCACTGCTGCATCCACATGCACACCGTCTGGGCGATGCCCGATTCCTGCAGCCCGAACAACGCGGACTGCGTGGCCACGAACAACTGGTTCCGCGTGGCCTCGGTGGGGTTGTTGGGGTCCCGCGCCACGTCCGGCTCGTTCAGAAAGCTGTCGCACCCGGCGGCCACTACCAGCGCCGCGCCGCCGAGGAGCACCGTGAGATGTCGTCTCATGATCATCATCCTCGCGCGCTACTTGGTCAGGTTGACGCTGAACACGAACGAACGCGTCTGCGGCATGTTGAAGTAGTCGAGGCCGCGCGATCCCTGGATCGCCTGGCCGTAGTTCGTCTCCGGGTCGAAGCCGGTGTAGTTGGTCCAGGTGTGCAGGTTGCGGGCGGCAACGCGAAGCTCCAGGCTCTGCACGCCGAGCGTGCGACGCACGAAGTTCGGGTCGATCGCCCAGAGGAGCGACACCTCGCGCAGCTTCGTGTAGCCGCCGTCCTCGATGCACGCCTCGCGCGCGCCGCTGAACACGCAGTTGTCCGACGCTCCGTTCGCGCGCCACCAATTCTCGCCGATCGGAACGGCGATCCCGGTGCCGGTCGTCGGATCCACGCCGGGACCCGCCACGGCGCCGGGATACCAGCCGCTCGAGCCGAACCGCTTCTCGTTGCCGGTGCACACGAGCGCGCCACCGGTACCGGTGTTCGTGCAGTCGGCACGCACCGCGGTCTCCTTGTGCGTGCCGTAGCTTCGGAGCGCGCCCTTGGTGCCGTTGAACATGTCTCCGCCCACGCGGAAATCGACGAGCGCCGATGCGGAGAGTGCCTTCCAGCGGAAGCCTGTACGCACGCTCCCCGTCCAGTCGGGATTCGGGTCGCCGATGATCCGCTCCGTCGCGTCGAGGATCGGGAAGCCCGCCTCGTTCAGGTAGAGCGCGCCACGCGGCTTGCCCGCGCAGGCCGTGGCGAGATCGACGTCGCCGACAACGTCGGGGCTGACCCCGCACCGCGCCCACCCCGTGCCCTGGAGTACGCCGACGGGCAGCCCTTTCTGCACGACGGCGAACGGCGCCGTGTTGTTGGGATCGAGACGAATGAAATCGACGCCGGCGAGATCGAGCGTCTTGCTCCTGTTCCGCGCCCAGTTGAAGCCGAGGTCCCAGCTGTAGTTTGGCCGGGTGAGCGGACGCACGTTCAGCGACATCTCCACGCCGCGGTTCCGCAGCTTCGCCGCGTTCTGCGCCTGACGGAAGAAGCCGGTGGACGGCGAGAGCGGGGTCAGGAAGATGACGTCCTGGCTGATGCCGTTGTACCACGTGAAGCTGAAGTCGGCCTTGTCACGCAGGAGCCCGATGTCGAAGCCGACCTCCGTCTCCTTCGTGCGCTCCGGCTTGAGGTCCTCGGCGCCCTTCGTGATGGACGAGTAGAGCCCGCCCAGCCCGCCGAGCGTCGGCGAGATGCCGGTGCCCTGGGAGATGCCGGCGAGCAGCGTGACACCGTTGAAGAGGTCCGACGTGAGGTAGGCGAGCGGCTCCACACCGGCCTCCCCGTACGCCGCGCGCAGCTTGCCGAACGAGATGAAGTTCTGCCGCGGCAGGTAGCCGGTGAACGTCCACGCGGCGCTCGCCTTCGGGAACCACGCGCGCTGGTTTTCCTCGCCGAACGTGGACGACCCGTCGTTCCGCAGCGCCGCCGTGAGGTAGAGTTGCTCGCCGATGTCGAGCGTCGCCTGACCGAAGTATGACTCGTTGTGGATCTTGGTCTGGATGTCGAGCGGCAGGTCGCGGTTCACCGTGTTCGACAACCGGTACGGCTGCGGTGCCACGAGTCCGCGGCCCACGACGGAGAACTGGCGGTTGTCGCGCACGTTCAGGTTCTGGCCCAGCGTCACCGTGCCGGCGAGATTGTCGCTCACCCGCCAGTCGACGGTGCCCGTCAGGTTGTGGTCCACGGAGAAGTTGGTCAGCGACCCTTCGGTGATGCGGCCGCCCGTGGTCGGACCGGTGCCGGCCAGCGGCGCGCCCTCGAGCCGCTCGTCGTTCGAGTAGTCCGCGCCTAACGTGTAGTTGAAGCGCAGCCACGACAGCGCCGAGTAGTCGAGGCCGATGTTCCCGAACACGCGGCCCACCGTCGACGAGTTCTTCGGGACGGTGAGCTCGAACAGCGGGTTGCTGAAGCCGCGGTCCGCCGCTTCCTCGCCGGGCTGGGGGTTCGGGAGCCGGTACGAGCGATGCTGTCCGGTGACCGGATCGAGGAACGGCCGGTTGTTGAAGTCCGGTGGCGTGCGGAGCAGGCCGAGCAGGAGGCCGTTCGTGTTGTTGCCGCGCTGGATGAACTCGCCGCGCGTGTCGGCATAGGCGGCGTTGATCCGCAGCTCGAACCGATCGCTGAGCCGCTGCGAGCCGTTGATGCGGGCGTTGGCCCGCTGGAACTCGTTGTTCGGACCGACGAACGGGCCGTTCGTCTTGAGGAACGAGCCCGACCCGTAGAACGTGGTGCGATCACTCCCGCCCGACACCGTCAGCGTGTTGTCGAAGGTGTTGCCGGTGTCGAACGCCTCGTTCGCGTGGTCGAACGTGGGCCCGGTGACGCGCGGGCCCCAGCTCCGCAGGCACGCGCCCACGCCGGGGTCGCACGCCGCCGGCGCCACCTGTCCGAGCCCCTGCCCCCACGCGCGCTGGAGCGGGTAGGTGCGCGACACGTCGTCGAAGCTCGTGGTGCTCTGGAACCCGTACTTCGTGGAGCCCGCGCGACCCTTCTTGGTCGTGACGAGCACGACACCCTGCCCCGCGCGTGCGCCATAGATGGCGCCGGCGGCCGGCCCTTTGAGGATCTCGATGCTCTCGATGTCGGCCGGGTTGAGATCGACGGCGCGATTCATCTGCGCCGTTCCCTCGATCTCACCGGCCGTCAGCCCGTCGGTCGGGTTGAAGTTGGTGGTGGAGAAGCTCGAGTTGTCGATGGGCACGCCGTCCACGACGAACAGCGGCTGCGTGCTCCCGAGAATCGTGCGCGCGCCGCGCATGCGGATGTACGACGAGGCCCCCGGCTCGCCCGAGGACTGCGTGACTTCCACGTTCGGCGCCTTGGCCGCGAGCGCCTCCACGATGTTCGGCTCGTTCGAGCGCCGGATCTGCTCGGCTTCAACCACGTTGCGCACGCTGCCGAGCTTCTCGGACTGTGTGGCCGTTCCGGCACCGGTGACCACCACCTCACCGAGGCGCAGCGGGTTCGTCGCGAGCGTGAAGTCCTGCGTGATGGTACCGCCGGACAGCGTGACCTGGGCCGTGTCGGCTCGGTACCCGATGAGGCGCGCCGCGAGGCGTACCCGCTGTCCGTTCACGCGCGCCGCGGGTACCGTCAGCGAATAGCGGCCGTCGGGGTCCGTCTGCGTGCCCACCCCGAGCGATTCGATGAACACCGTCGCCGCGGGCAGCGCGAGCCCGGCGTCGCTCGAGACGCGCCCGGTGATCGTCGCCGGCTGTTGCGCGGTGGCGCTCGCCGTGACGAGCGCGACACTCGCGACGGCCATCAACCACGTACGTGTCATAGCGCACTCCTGGTCGTTAGGCTCCAACCATCGACCACGGCCGCGGCGCCGCGACGGCATCGTCCCGGGCTTCCGCGTACGGCGCCGTGATCGGAAGGCCGAGACGCTCCCGCCACACGAGCCAGAGATGGGCGAGGAAGAGCTTCTCGGTCATGCGCAGCGCCGTCAGATGGCGGCGCCGCGGAATCCAGTCGGGCTTCTCGGCGTCGAGACGCGCGCGTTGCGCGCGGTAGTAGCGCTCGTACGCATCCCCCTGCCGCACGAGTGAGGTGCCGATGAGGTAGCACAGCGTCTTCGCGTCGCGGTCGTACGGCGCGCTCCCGCCGCGCGCGGGGCGCGGTTGCGCCACCCGCCGTGGCGACTCGCCCGCCGGCGCCAGCATGCCGGCGCACGCGTCGCTCGTTCCCGGCACGCGATGGCCGGCGCGGAGCGGCTGCCCGGCAGGCAGTGCCAGCTCGTAGCCGCAGGCGGCGCAGCGAAACAGATCGGCCGACACGGTGGCCAGCCCGCAGTACGACCAGAACGACGAGGGCGTGGGCGCGCGCTCGATCTCGAGCCGTGCCAGCAGCCGGGCGCCGAGCGACGGCCCGACGCCGCGCACGCGGCCCAGCCACGGCCACGTCGGGTGCCGCGCGACGTGGTCGGACATGCGCCGCAGCAGCTCGCGCTCGTCGCTCCAGCAACGTCGATAGGCCTCGCCCAGGGCCGGCACCGGCCCCGGTGAAGCGCCGGCGCGAATGCGCGCCAGCAGCGCATCGGCGTCGGCCGCCACAGGTCTCGCCGCCCCGTTCCCCGCGCGGCCCTGGGCGAGCGCGCGAATCTGCTCGCCCGTGCTCAGGCGGAGCGCCTGTGCCGCTTCGAACGCCGCCGCGATCGCGCGCAGCTCGCCGTGCCCGGGCGAAGCCGGCGACGGCGGGGTCGACGCGCCATCGGGCGGCGGCGACGACGGAACGGCATCGTGCTCGTGGGTGACGGCCACTCGAATCACGGACGGTCCTCGACTGAGGTCGATGCTCGATGCCGTGACCGCCAACGTAGACCTGGGCCAGCCCGCACGCGCCGTCGCAGTGACGAAGCGCACGTGGTCATACGCCAGCCGCACCTGCGCGCCGAGAGTCGCGCGCGGCGGTCGGGCGCGACCGTCGCCGTCAGCGTGTCAAAGCGTCGAACGGATGGACGAGGGGGCCGAAGCCACCTCGGCCTCGGCCCCTCGTCCATCCGCTGGCGCAGACCCGCCGGCTCTCGTTAGGCGTCGCGATCCGCGCGCGCGGGACGAGCGGTGTCGCGGGCGGGATCGGACGTGCCGCGGCGGTGCGCGCCGTTCGGCGCTCGCGTCAGTCGCTGCGCGGACGGGCCTGCGTGGCCGCGGCGAGGAGCTCGCGCTGCGTGGCGGCCGCGCGCAGCAGGTCGATCGCGCGACGGAGCTGCGAGTCGTACGGCACCGTGCGCCGGAAGGCCGCCGAGTCGCCGAACGCCATCGCCGCGACCTGGCGTTCGAGGTTGCGATCGATCAGCTCGCGTGCCGCGTCGAACTCGGCGCGCCCGATCTCCACGCCCGCCTTCGTCAGGCGCGCGTACACCGAGTCGCGCCACGCCGGCGCCACGGTGAAGCCCGCGCTCACCACGTCCTTCTGCTCGAGCGCCGTCCGATACAGCACCAGATAGCTTTCCTGCGACTTCGGCGCCAACGCCCTGACGAACGGCTCCTGCGCGTCGGTGATGGTGTCCGACGGGACGATCACGTCGGGCGTGATGCCGCCGCCACCGTATACCACCCGCCCCGCGTCCGATTTGAAGGCCGGGCGTGCCTTGCGCACCGAGTCGGTCTCGAGCGAATCCGCAACGACGTCCACGAGGCGGCCGTCGTCGAGCAGCGTGCGCTCGCGCTGAATCGAGCGGCCGCTGGGCGTGTACCACTTGCCGGTGGTCATCTTGAGCGCCCACCCGCCGTCGAGCGTGAACAGCGTTTGCACGAGCCCCTTCCCGTACGACGTCGTTCCGATGAGCACGCCGCGATCGTGGTCCTGGAGCGCCCCGGCAACGATCTCCGATGCCGATGCCGTCTGTCCGTCGGTCAGCACCACGAGCGGCGCTTCGGGCACGAGCGGCTGCGCGAGCGCGCGGCTCACCACCGGGGCCGTAGACCTCGAGCGCACGGTCACGATCTCGTCGCCACGGTCGAGGAACAGGTTCGCCATGCGCAGCGACTCGTCGACGTCGCCGCCTCCGTTTCCGCGAAGGTCGAGAACGAACGCGCGCGCGCCCTGCCCGGCGAGTTGGCGCAGCGCCGTCTCGACCTCGCCGGCCGAGCTGTCGTTGAACCGCTGCACCGGGACGTAGCCGATGCGGTCGTCGAGCATCACGGCGAACGGCACCGCCGGAATGTGCACCACGGCGCGCGTGAACTGCGACTCGATGGGCTGCTCGATGCCGTCACGGGCGAAGGCGACACGGACACTCGAGCCCGGCGTGCCCGTCAGCCGCCCGGACACCCAGTCCAGCTTCATGCCCCGCGTGCTCACGCCGTTCACCGACACGATGCGGTCGCCGAGCTGCACGCCGCCCGTCTCGGCGGGCGTGTGGGGGTAGACCTTCGCGACGGTGAAGGTGCCCTGCTGATTCTCGATCAGCAGGCCCACGCCGCCGTAGGCGTTGCCTAACGAGTTGCGGGAGAAGCTCGCCAGCTCCTGCGGCGAGTAGAGGTCGGCGTACGGATCGTTCAGGCCGCGCACGAGCCCGCGTGCCGCCTTCTCGTACATCGCGTCGGGCGCCAGCGAGTCCACCGCATCGGCGGCAACGCGCGCGAATACCTGCGCGAACAGGCGCGCGGCGTCGGTCGCCTCACCGCGCTGCAGCATGAACCCCCCCACCAGCACCGGCAGCACGACGGCCGTGCCCATCACCGCAATCCTCGAACGCTTCATTCGTCGCCTCCCCGGCGATCAGGTCCGAACTTCGTCCTCGCGTGTCCGTGCGCCGGCGCGACACCGGCGGCCGTGCGCGTCACTTCCCGGGCGGTGCCGTGCACCCCGTGGTGCGCCGCGTGTCGGCGATCTGCACGATCTTCCATCCGGCCGCGGTTCTGGCCATCTGGAACGCGTCGATGCCGCAGTGGCTGAACGTGTCGTTCAGGTGAAAATCGTACTTCGCCCACAGTTGCGCGATGTTGCCGTCGACGCGCACCTCGGTGTCCCAGATGCGCTCGTTCCACACCGCGCCCGCTTTCGCCGACGCGACCGCCCGGATGAAGCCGTCGGGCGACTCGGCGCGAACCGCGCCGTCGCGCGTCAGGCCGATCAGCCTCCCCGCGGGATCGAACACCGAGCGAATGAGCGCCGTGTCTCGCGCGCGCATGCCGTCGAACAGTTTCTGGGCGACGGCAATCACCTCGGCCTCGTCCGCCTGCTGAGCGGCGGCCGCGTCGGGCGCACCGGCCGCGGCGAGGGTGAGGGCCACGAGCAGGCCGAGCCGGGGCAAGGGCAACGCCGGTTGCCGGTCGATCGCGAGGTGCATCACGTCATGGGGCCAGGGTTGGGGCCTCAGCATCGCACGAACGCGGCGCCGGCGCCAGAGCCAATGCTATGAACCATTCTTCCGCTCCGTCCCACCCGTGGGACGACAGGCGTCGGCGTGGTGATGGGTAGTCTCGAGCCGTGTTCTTTCGATCCTCGGCGCCATCGAGCCGCCTCGAGCCGAAGAAGGACGGATGGTCGTTCGAATACTTCGGGATGGTCGCTCGAATACTTCGGGGAGACCGCGGTCCCTAACGCCGGTCGAGCTTTGGTACCGGTCGCGATGATTCGCGTCCGGCAGTCGCGCTGGACGTGCCAAGCCACGTTCGACACTTCGAACCCGACGATGGTTCGCATCCGGGACCGGAGTTGTGAGGAACCTGTAAACGGCCTGCCGCGTGTCACTTAGCTCGCGCGCGGGAACGCCTCGGTCGATGCGGCAATCGAGCGCCAGGAACGCGCCTTTGGTCGGCAGCCCGATGCGGTTCGTCCCAGACCGTTTGGTTTAGTGCCGCCCGTTCTCCTATCTAGCCGGTGCGACGTGCGCGATCGCACGCCGACCTCTCGCGACAGGAGACTCGTATGCGCTCCGTGTATCCTGCAGTCTTCCTTTGCGCACTCGCGTGCGCCAGCGTCCCCTCTGCCTCGCGCACCACTAACTCCGACACGTCGCGCAGGACCGCGACGCTCCCCGCCGCCGCGTCGAACTCCGCGCTGCGCGGCCACATTCTCACCGGCTCGTTCACCACCGAGTACTTCAGCGGCGAGACGCTGTACGATGTCCTGCGGCGCCGCGCTCCCACGTACCTCCGACCGCGCGGCGGCTCGGTCGGGGAGTTCACCGGCACCGCCGATCCCATGGCGGTCTACATCGATGGCAACTTCTCCGGCTCGCTCGAGGTCCTGAGCTCGATTCCGGCCCAGGACGTGTTCTCGGTGCAGCGCATGGGCGCTACGGAGGCGGCCATCCGCTACGGCCCGCGGCATGGCAGCGGTGCGCTGTTGGTGACGCTCGTGAGGCGTTGAGGAATGAGTGGACAGCCGACAGCCGGCAGCCGGCTGCCGGCTGTCGGCTGCCCCTCGTCACGGTATCCGGTGCATCCGCGCCTGCAGCTGCTCGCGATACGTGCGACTCAGCTTGAGCTGCCGCCCGTCGCGCAGGATCACCACGTAGTCGCCGGCGAACCAGGGCTGCAGCTCCTTGATCCGGTCGAGGTTCACGATCACCGCGCGGTGAATGCGCGCGAACAGCTGCGGGTTGAGCGACGACTCGATCCCGTTCATCGTCTCGCGAATCAGGTGCGACGTCTTCCCCACGTGCACGCGCACGTAGTTTCCCGACGCCTCGAACCAGTCCACGTCCGCCACCTTCACGAAGAACACGCGCCCGTCGCTCTTCACCATCAGCCGGTCGAGGTAGCCGTTCTTCGGCGCCGCGTGCGTGCCCGACGCGCCGAGCAGCGCGTGCGCCGCCGCGGTCACGTCCACGTTGTCGTCCTGCAGCACCTGCTCCAGCAGCGACTTGAGGCGGCGGCCCGCCTGCGCCGTCGTCACCCGGTCGATGTGCTCGCGGGCGCGCTGGAACGCCGCCCTGAACCGCTCGGCGTCGAACGGCTTGAGCAGGTAGTCGAGCGCGTTGACCTCGAACGCCTTGAGAGCGTACTCGTCGTACGCCGTCACGAAGATCACGGCCGGCATCTGGTCGGCGCCTAACGCCTGCACCACCCCGAAGCCGTCCACGTCGGGCATCTGCACGTCGAGGAAGACGAGGTCGGGGTTGTGTTGGCGGATCGCCTCGATCGCCTCGCGGCCGTTCGAGGCCTCGCCAATGACCTCGACGTTGCTCTCGGCGCGGAGAAAGCGGCGGATGCGCCGCCGCGCGATCGGCTCATCGTCGGTGACCAACACTCGAATGGACACGGCCGGCACCCTCAGGCTCAGGTTGGTGCGCTCGAGGTGACCGCGGCACGTCGGCGCCGCGAGTCCCTACGCTGGTTGGGCGGACAACACCGCGGGCGCTGCGTCCCGCGGGGCCTCCGCGTCACGATCGGCCAGCAGGACGATCGCAGTCATCGAATCCGGGAAGTACAACGACACCGTCCGATCGCGCTCGGCGAGCGCTGCTTTCTCGACGGCCTCCGCCCATCCCCCCGGGCGACCGGCGTCGCCGCGCTCGCCGTCGGGCGTCGCCGCCTGCACGCGCACGCGCGTGGCGCCGCCGACGAGCCGCTCGGAGTCGACCGTGACCGACACGGACTCCGGTGGTACCGCGCCGCCGCCACCCCCTGCCAGCAGGTCGTCGATCAGCGTGCGCAGCAGCCGGTTCGGCAGCCGCACCGACAGCGTTTCCGGGGCGACGTGCAGCGTCAGCCTCGTCCCCGGACGTACGCCGAGGTCGTGCACGTCCACGTACGCGCGCAGGAGCTCCAGCTCGCGCCGGAGCGACGTCTCGCGCTCGCCCGCCGCATCGAGCGTCAACCGCAGCACGTCGGCGAGCCGCGCGATCAGCCGCTCGCTGCGATTGACGTCCTCGTGCACCAGGCGCGCGAGCAGCTCGATGGTGCCCAGCAGGAACTGCGGCCGGAGCTGCACGCACAACGTCTGGTAGCGCGACCGTGCGATCGCGGCCTCGAGCCGGGCGGCCGCCACGTCGCGCTCCCGGTACCAGGCGTAGAAGTCGCGTCCGTGCGACCACGCCAGCAGCGCGAAGTAGATGAAGACGTTGCCCGAGATCTGATTGAAGCTGAGCGATGAGAACAGCCCGAAGTCGCCCATCAACCCGGTCGCCCGGACGATCGCCACGTGGACCGTGGCGACGACCACCGCGAGCACCGCATGCACCGCGATGCGCGCCGGCCAGTTGCGCCGCCCGATCCGGAGCCGCCGGGCCAGCAGCAGTACCACCGGCGTGAGCAGCGCCCACGCCCCAGCCGAGGCGAGGTGCGCGAGCACGTACCGCGTCTCGTCGTCCTCCCCCGACGCGCCGCTCGCGACCGCGTAGTAGTACACCTGCAACGACCACAGCACCGCGCACGCGGCCCACACGCCAACGATCGCGAGCCAGCCACGGCCTGACAGCCGCGGGGACTCACGCCCCGGCCGCACCGCGGCGCCTAACGCGGGCTCGGCCGCCGCCTCGTGCTCCGACGCGCGCGCCGCCCGCTCCGCCGCCGATGCGGTGCGGGCGAGCGACGGCGGTCCGTCGGCGAAGACCTCTCGCGCGTCCATTCCGTTCCGACGCGACTGCGCGACCGCGGCCCCGCCCGACTGCGCCGCAGCCGGCGTTCCCGCGGCCGGCGTGGACCACAGGCGCTGTGGCGGCATCATGGACCACTCGCCCGTCGCGCTCCAGTCCGGCGGTGGCTGGTCCGCGAGCAGCGCCCGCGAGCGATACGGAATCTCCAGCGCCACCACCGTGCCGCCGTCCTCGCCCGATCGCAGATCGAACCGATGGTCGTGCCCGTACAGCTGCGTCAGGCGATTCTTGGCATTGCGCAAGCCGATGCCCGGGCGGAAGGACGTCCGCGTCGGCGCCAGCCCCACCCCGTTGTCCATCACCTCGAGATGAAGGCGCGAGTCGGTGACCCACGCCCGCACCCCGACCGTGCCGGGCGCCGAGCGCACCGCGAGCCCGTGGCGGATCGCGTTCTCCACGAGCGGCTGGAGAATCAGATGTGGCACCAGCGCCAGACGCGCGGCGGGCTCCATTTCGAGCTTCACCGTGAGCCACTCGCTGAAGCGCGCCCGTTGGATATCGAAGTACGGCTCGAGACTCGCCAGCTCGTCATCGAGCGTGACTTCATCCTGCCCGGCCCGCTCGAGCGACAGGCGGAGCAACGTGTGCAGCTGGCGCAGCATCCGCTCCGCGGCGTCGGGGGCCTCGTGCGCCAGCTCGGAGATTGCGTTGAGACAGTTGAACAGGAAGTGCGGCTGCAACTGCAGCCCGAGGAACTGGAGCTGGGCGCGCGCCAGTTGTACCTCGAGCATGTGCGTTCGCACCGTGCGATCGCGGTAGCACCGGTGCAGGCCGAGCGCCCATGACGCGGCCACCACCGCCGCGTACGTCAGCACGTCCACGTCGAGCCAATAGACGTAGCTCGGCAGCAGGGGGCCGAAGTCGAGTGGGGCGACCGCCGTCATGAGCCGCCGCCGCACGAGCGTCACGAGCACGGCCACCGCCGGCGCGATGGCGGCGTGCGCGGCGAGCGTCCCCAGCTTTCCGAGGCTCGCCTCCTCCACCCGCCGCTGCACCCACGCGATTCCCGGCGTGAGCAGCGCCCAGAACCACGCGACGCCGGTGTAGATCTCGACCGCCCACCACCACGTGGTGCCGGGACCGAGCGTAATCTTCCCGAGCAGCCCCTGGGCGAGCCCGTAGGTGGTCCAAGCGCCGAAGATGAGCGCCCACTTCACCCACGGGCGAGCCGTCGGCTCACGCTCGGGGATCGTCTCGGAGACGTGCGGAAGGAATGGCGCCGCGGCGCTACTCGTCATCGGTGACCGTCGTGGCTTCGTCGTATCGCCGGCGCGGCTGACGCTCCACTTGCCGCGTCGCTCGGCGCGGTCGGCGCCGTTCGATTTCGGTTCGTCCCAACTCCTGCCGCACGACCAATCAAAGGCGGTGTTGGGAGGAGCGCCAAGGCGCGTGGGACGAAGCGAGCCCGGGCTATGACCAGCCGCGCAAGTCGAGGCCCAACCCGCTCACTCCATTCGGAACTCGCGTCCGAATGCGACCGCGAACGAGAAGCTCTTGGGCCGAGCCCGCATCTCGAGTGCATCGGCGAGACGCTCGAGCCGCTTCGGGATCCCGAGAATCGTCTCCTGTGCCTTGGCCCCGATCTCGTCGAGCCCGGTGATCGCATCGATCGCCCAGAAGCGAATCTGTTCCTCGACGATCTTCAGGTAGTCACGCGGGCCGTAGATCCCCGCCCGCCGGATCACGTCCGCGAGCTCGCGAAAGTGCGGCATGTTCACCCCCGGCATGTCGATCGAGGGCATGAGCTCCGCCGCCGAGGCGAGCGCGCGATTGGGATCGCGTTGCAGGACTTCCTTGAAGATGGTCCGGTAGAACGTGTAATGCCGCGCCTCTTCCTTCGCCACGTTCGCGAGCACCATTCCTATGGTCGGCTCGTACTCGCTGGCGAGCTTGCCGGTGTTGGCGTGGCTCACCTGCGTCGCGCGCTCCTGAAGCGTCGTGTAGACGAAGACGCGGTACGGGTCCTTGTCCCACGCCGGCTCGAAGCCCGCCTTGAGGTACTCGAACTGCATGCGCTCGAGCACCGGGTTGTCGAGAATCCGGCTGTCGCGGGTGTAATCGTGCAGGATCGCGCCGTGCCGGTCCTCCTCTGCCGTCCAGAGATTCGTCCACTTGGACCAGAACGTGTCGCCCCCGAGGTACGCCGCCAGCAGTCGATGGAAATGCGGCAGCCCTTCCTCGGTCAGCAGGTTGAGCGCGATGGCGACGCGCGCCGGGAGACTGATCCCCTCCGCCCGGTTGCGCAGCTCGCGCAGATGATGGTCGGGGTCGGTGTCGGGTGGGGGTGCGAGCAGCTCGCTCGGGAACCAGAGGATGCGCTTCGCTTCGTGCGCCTCCATGAGCTCGTGGACCACGGGTTCGAGGTCCGCGAGCACCTCGACTTTGGCGAGCGTCTCGGCCTGCGGGAGGGTCATGGCGCTGGTGTTGGTGTGGTTCGGCTCGCGTGCGGAACCGCTGCACCACACGCGCGGAGGTTGCACCGGACTGAGCGCAATCTACCGATTGCGGAAACGATGCCACCTCGCGGTCGTCACGGCTATGCCATCCAGCCTTGCCAGGGCCGCTTCGCGACGGCCGCCCGCCCGCTCGAGCGCTCGTGTTGACGCACCCTCGTTGTTGTCACGGAGCCGGATGACCAACGGACCGCCAATTGGCAGTCCGTTGGAGCACGCGGGTAGGGTTAGGTCGCGCTCTCGCGCGCCGGCGTCTCGGCCGCCGGAGCGTCACTCGCGGGTGCGGGCGTAGCTGCGACCGGCTTTCGCTGGGCCCACGTGGGCCGGGTGATGCGCGGGCGCTCTCGATCGGCGAGCAGTTGCGCGTAGTAGGCAAGCACACGCGGCCGGACGTTGGCGGCCGTGTCGCCAGGTTCGGCGCGGAAAGCGGCATAGCGCTGCGGCTCGCCTGACACCGTGACCCACCACCAGAGCGTACCGGGCGTGGCGGGAGAGGAACCCTTTTCACACGTGAAGGTGTGCCCAACATCCTCGAACTGTACCGCGTTCATGCGCCGACCTCTCGAAGTGACTCCGTAATCTAGCCGGTGGACCGGGCTGGCGGGCGCTCACCGCGATGCGGGAATCATCCCGGCCAGTTGCCGCTCGGCTTCGGCCGCGGCGCGCTCCCGGCCGATCCAGTTCACGAAACGCTCGAGCAGCGCGGCGAGCACCTTGCGTGTCGGCTCGTGCGTGAGCTGGAGCTCCGCATCGAATCGCGTGTGTGCGGCTGCCACGATGAGCTCCGGCGGCGGCAGGGTGCGCGCCTGGGCGTGGGCGAGCAACTGCCGCAGGTGGAGCTGCGCGCGGGCCGTCCCGATCTGACCCGGCGACGCGCCCATGACCGCCACCGGCTTTCCCGCGAGCGGGGACTGACCGGGGAGACGCGAGGCCCAGTCGATGGCGTTCGTGAGCACGCCCGGAATCCCGTCGTTGTATTCGGGAGTCGCGATGAGGATGCCGTCGGCTTCGCGCAGCGCGGCCTTGAAGACCGCGACCGTCGCGGGGTCGCCTCTGGCCTCGACGTCGGCGTTGTAGAACGGAAGCGCATCGATCTCGATCGGCTCGACCGTCATGCCCTCGGGTGCGAGCGCACCCGCTGCCCGCACCAGCGCGCGGTTGTACGAGCCGCGCCGCAGACTGCCCGCGAACGCCACGATGTGCAGCGCGGTGAGGCCCGCGTATTCCGCGTGCTCGAAGCGGTCAGCCATGCCGCCCTCCCCGGCGGGTCGGGCCGCCGCGGTGCGGAGTGCCGGGCCTGGACCCGCGGCGCTCGCGCCCCGCGGCACGCGTGATCGGCGCACCGCGAGCACCGATTCCCGTTAGGCGCAGGAGCGCCAGGAGCTCCGCGCACGCAGCGCACGCTTCGAAGTGCTCGGCGAGGGCGAGCGCGTCGCCGCGGGGAAGCTCGCCGAGAACGAAGCGCTCGAGCCGGACGACGACGACCTCGCACGTCCACCCCGCTGGATAGTCCGTCATGTTCGCGGACACGCCGGTGTCGACCCCTCGGGGCTCACGCGGTGTGCTCATCGCGCGCCCGACTGGTCGCAGGTTCGCGCCCAGGGGATGATGTCCAACCGCTCGAACGGGATGTCGCGTCCGGTATCCTCGCACACGCCGAACTGATCGGGGTGCCGGTACAGCCGCTCGAGTGCCGCGTCGATCTCGGCGAGCTCGCGCGACACGCGCGTCGCGTTCGTGGCTTCGAGCTCGGCCTCCATGGTGTCCGTCCCCAGGTCGGCCAGGTGGAGCGGCACCGTCGTCAGGTCGCCCGTGCGGTCTTGCTCGGTGCCGTCCGAATTGTCGGCGATGGACCGGTTCAGGGTACGCAGCGCTCGCGCGCGCTCCTCCTGAAGGCGTCGCTCGAGGTACTGTCGCTGCGCCGCGGTCAGTGGCATGTCGACCTCCTCATTCGAAGCTGCGTTTCATCGTTCGCCACGTCCAGTGGGCGCCGGCAGTGCAGCAACCGCGCCTGCCCCGTGCCACCGGCGCGCCTGCCACCGCCGCGACGCACCACGCCGCTGGCGAAGCCGTCTCTGCCAATCGAACCCCCACGCGCTATACTCTCGCACCAGCGATTTCATCCACTACCTCGAAGGACGGCGCTCCGCATGAAGACCACCCGCCTGGCGCTCACCATTCTCACGCTCGCGGCGCCAGCGCTCCTCCCGGCGCAGGAACGCGAGGATCGAACGCTGCTCACGCAATCCGAGATGACCGCGATCATCAACGAGGTCTCGGGCGAGCGCGCCATGCACCACCTGCTCGAGCTCGTGCCCTACCAGCGCGTGCGTCCGGCCGAGGAATACTCGGGCCCCTATCGCGAGAGCCGTGTCGTGGCCCAGTTCGCGAAGGAGTACGGATTCAGCAACGTCGCCATCGAGACGTTCGGCGAGCCCGCGATGGCGTGGCAACCCTCACAGGGCGAGCTGTGGATGACGACGCCGAAGAGCGTCAAGCTGTTCGACATTCACGACATTGCCCTCGCGCTCGCGTCGCTCAACGCCAACGGCGACATCACGGCCGAGCTCGTGGACGTCGGCGCCGGGCGGCCGCAGGACTTCGAGGGGAAGGATGTCGCCGGAAAGTTCGTGCTGTCCTCGGGCGCGACGAGCGCGACGTACGCGCAGGCCGTGCAGCGCGGCGCCAAGGGTGTGTTAGGCGTGAGCGCCATCGGCCCCCAGCGCGCCATCGACTTCCCCGATCAGATCGTATCCTCGACGGTGAACGCGCAGCCGGGAACCGTGGCCTGGTCGGTGACTCCCGAAGTCCGGCACAACCTCGCCGCCCTCCTCACGCGCGGTGAGAAGATCACCATTCGCTCGATCGTGAAGAGCGTGCAGGTGCCGAGCAAGCAGGAGTACGTGCACGCGGAGATCCCGGGCGACGGCAGCACCACGCAGGAAACGGGCATCAGCTGCCACCTGTACGAGGGTGTGATCAAGCAGGGCGCGAACGATGACAACTCGGGGTGCGCGCTCATCCTCGAGATCGGCCGCGCCTACCTCAAGCTCATCGCCGAGGGCAAGCTCCCCCGCCCCAGGCGGACGATCAACGTCCAGTTCGTTCCCGAGATCTCCGGCACCAGCGCGTACCTGAACGCGCATCCCGACAAGGCGAAGAACATCATCGGCACGCTGAACTTCGACATGGAGGGCATTCGTGTCGCCGACAGCCGAAGCTTCTGGGTGTTGCAGCGGACGCCCGACACGTTCCCGTCGTACCTCAACGACGTCGCGCAGAGCATGATGGAGTACATCGCCGACATCTCGCGCGAGCGCGTGAGGTTCCGCCGGTCGCTGAGCGGCTATGCGCCGACGCAGCCCGTCGAGTCGCCGCGCGGCAGCAAGGACGCGTTCTACATCAAGATCGACAAGCACTACGGCTCGAGCGACCACGTGACCTACATGCAGCACGGCATTCCGGCCGTCATGTTCATCACGTGGCCCGACATGTGGTATCACTCGTCGGAGGACACGCCGGACAAGCAGGACCCCACGCAGTACAAGCGTGCGGCCGCCGTGGGACTCGGCGGGCTCGCCGTGATCTCCTCGGGCACCGACGACATGGCCGCGCGGGTGGTGGCCGACAATCTCGGCCGCGGACTCTCGCGCATGGGCGAGTCGCACACGAAGGGACTCGGCTACATGGCCGATGCGAGCGATGGTGCATCGCTCACGCGCGCATACAAGGAAGCGCGCAACGCGATCGTCCATCAGGCCGGCATCGAGAAGGCGGTGGTGCGCTCGGCGAGCGTGCTCTGGACCAACGTCGACGCGGGTCGGCGGAAGACCGCGGCATTCGAGCCGCTCATCGACCAGCGAGCGAACGCGCTCCTCAACGAGGTGAAGGCCGCGTACCAGCTACAGGCATCGCAGCGTGCCGTCGCGGCGGTCGAGCCGGTGACGGCGGCCGAGGAGCGCGCGGCAGCCAATCTCGTCGTCGAGCAGGTGCCGACGCAGGGTGGTGGCGGTCGTGGCGGCTTTGGCGGCGGTCGTGGTGCCGGTGGCCCCGCCGGTCGGAGCCTGCCTGACGAGTTCAACGCCGAGCTCTCGATCCTCCTCGGGAAGAAGATGACGGCGCTTCAGATCCGGGATTTTCTCTCGGGTGAGTTCACCCCGCTGCCGGTCGCCGACGTCATGGCGGTGCTCCGCGCACGCGAGGCGGCGGGTGCGATCAAGCTGGTGCCCAGGGGGGCCGGCGGGCAGTGATCGGTGCGGCCGATTCCGAGTGGCGTGATCGGAGTCGCGCGCGTGCGAATTCAGCGTGGCGGTGCCAGGAGCGGCGCGTCCTGGCACCGCAGGCGCGCCGCCTAGGACCGCAGTTCGTAGTTGATGATGATCCGCCCCACTTGCGGGTCGTCGACGACCAGTGACAGCGCGCCATCCTTCGCATTTCGCACGACGTCGATCAACTGCGCGATCGACGAGATCGGGCGGCCGTTGGCCGAGACGATCACCTGCCCTTCGCGCACGCCCGCGCGTGCGGCCGCCGAAAAGGGTTGAACGCCGGTAATGACGACGCGCCCTCCCTGTTCCGCGACCTGCAGGCCGGCTCGCGCGGGTTCGTCGGACACCGGAGTCTGTCGCGGGCGAACCCCGGAGCGGACGAGACCGAGTTTCACGTTCAATGTGAGCTCGCGACCGTACCGGATGACGCGGATCGGTACGGTCGCATCCGGCGCGAGCCGCGCCAGCGCCAGTTGCAGTTCGGCCACCGAGCCGACGCGGGTGGAATCGACCTGCACGATGACGTCGCCTAACCGAATGCCGGCCCGGTCCGCCGGACCGCCCCTCTCGACACGGATCACCTCGGCGCCTTTCGGACTGGGCAGCTTGTAGACACGAACGTCGACCGGCTCGATGTCGTCGAGCGCCACACCGAGATACGGGCGGCGCACCTCGCCGTAGCGGATGAGCTGATCGGCGACCAGGCGCGCGAGATCGATCGGCACGGCGAAGCCGTATCCCGCGAAGACGCCGGTGGGGCTCGCAATGGCGCTGTTGATGCCAACGACGCGGCCGTTGAGGTCCACGAGCGGGCCGCCCGAGTTGCCGGGGTTGATCGCCGCGTCGGTCTGGATGAAGTCCTCCAACGGCGCTGCCTGAGTCACCGTGTCCCCTTCGGCGTTCACGCCCGCCGCCAGGATGCCGATGGATCGGCCCGTGGCGCTGATGATCCCGGCGGTGACACTGAATTGCAGCCCGAGCGGGCTCCCGAGCGCGAGCACCCACTGGCCCAGCTTGAGTGAGTCCGAGTTACCGAGGGCCCCAACCGGGAGGTTGTCCCCACGTACCCGGACCACGGCGATGTCGGTGCTCGGGTCACGCGCGACCACTTCCGCCTCGAACGACCGCCGATCGTAGGTCATGATGGTCACGCGATCGGCCTCCTGCACGACGTGATTGTTCGTGAGCGCATACCCGCCCTCGCGGAAGAACACGCCGGAGCCCGAGCCGAACGGCACGAGCGGGAACTGCGTGGATCTCTGCGCCCCGGGCTGCTGTCCCCCGACCCCTGGCGGCGCCACCATGGGGCCGAACGGTGTCGGCACGATTCTCGGACGTGCCTCGACCTGGATGTAGACCACGGCGGGAAGGGCGCGCGTGGCGGCATTCTGAAACGCGTCCGTCGAGGGGGTCTGCGCGGCGGCGGCCGTCGGCAGCACGGGCTTGCGTTCGTCACCGCCACACGCGAGGAGAAGCAGGCAGGTGAGCGCGCCGTAGATGCGCGGCGCCGCGGCGGGGATACTTGAGCTGGTAGGCATGTCGCGCGGCAAGTCCGGGTGCGGGACGTTCGGCACGGACTAGCGCGAGGCCGCAATCGGCGTTCCGCCAACGTCCGCCGGCACGGGTAACCACGCCGCGATCGAGGGTTCGGTGGGGGTCAGGAACTTGCGCCGCCGTCGTCCAGCAGCCCGCTTGCCGTGGGCACGATGCACTGCGACCCGGAGACGTCGCTCCCACTAGCGAGTCCGTCCATGCCGATAGTCCTCGAGATCTCTGCCATTCTCGTGCTCCTCATCGCGAACGGCATCCTCGCCATCTCGGAAACCGCCGTCGTTACCGCACGTCGGCCACGGCTCGCCGGCCGAGCCGACGCGGGCGACGCGGGCCACGTGGCCCTCACGCTCTCACCCGCGTTCCGTTCCGGCAGGTCTCACGTTAGGCGACGGCGCCGGACGCGTCAGGTGAGCCCTTCGAGCGGCATCTGGCCTCCGGGCGCGGCCCCCTCGAGGGCGAGGAGGAATCGCTTGCGGTCGAGGCCACCGGCATAGCCCACCAGTCGGCCGTCTGCGCCCACCACCCGGTGGCACGGCACGATCACGGAGAGCGGGTTTCGACCGTTCGCCGCACCCACGTCCCGCGCGAGCCCGGGGTCGCCCAGCTCCGCGGCCAACTGACCGTACGAGCGAGTCTCGCCGTACGGGATGCGCCGCAGCAGCTCCCACACTCGCTGCTCGAACGCTCGGCCGCGCGGACCGAGGGGCAGTTCGAATCGGGTGCGGTCGCCACGGAAGTATTCGCCGAGCTGCTCGATCACCGCCTCGAAGCCCGTGCCGACGCGCTGCCCGAACGTGATCGGATCGGGCCGGCGCACGTGCTCGGCGAAGTAGAGCCCCGACAGGACGCCGTCGTGAGCGACGAGCGTGAGCTCGCCGACCGGCGAATCGATGATCGTATGGGAAGCGCGCACGCTGTGCTCCTCCGCTCAATCGAGTCGAGTGGCCTGAACGGCGCCCTGCCACAGGTACAGCGTGGCGTAGCTGCGCCACGGCCGCCACGGCTGCGACAGCTCCTCGGCTCGCGCGCCGGTGACGCCACCGAGGTTCTTCCGGAGGGCGACGTCCTCCTTGGGGAACGCATCGGGCCAGCGCAGCGCGCGCATGGCGATGTAGTGCGCGGTCCACTGCCCGATGCCGGGCAGATCGACGAGCTGCGCCATCGTGCGCTCGGGCTCGGCGCCGGCTGCCAGCGTGAGCCGCCCACTCGCGATCTCCCGCGCGAGCGCGATGATGCTCCGCGCGCGCGACTGGATGATGCCGAGCGATGCGATCTCATCGACCGTCGTCGCGGCGATCCGTCGCGGGCTCGGGCACAGGCGGTCCAGCCCCGCGTGCGGTGTTTCGACGGACGCGCCTAACGCGGCCGCGAAGCGGCCGGCCAGCGTCGTCGCGGCCTTGACGGTGATCTGCTGGCCGAGGATGGCGCGCACGGCGAGCTCGAAGCCATCGAAGGCGCCGGGGACGCGCAGCCCGGCGCCCCGCGCGACAGCGCCGGCGAGCAGCGGGTCGCTCGCGAGGTGCGCGGCGATGACGTCGGGGCGCGCGTTCAGATCGAAGAGATGGCGGAGCCGGCCGAGGAGCGCGGGCAGTACGGGCGTGAGCGAGTGCGTGAGCTCCACCTGGAGCGCGCGCCGCTCCGGCCGGTGGCGCACGTGGATCCACCCGCGGCGGTCGCCCAGCTCCACGGTGCGGAGATACGCGCCGTCCACGACGCGCTCGACCCCCGTCAGCGTGCGCGCCTCGAGGAAGCGCAGCAGCCCCGGCCAGTCGAACGGCGGGCGGTACGTCAACTGGAGCGTCAGGGTGTCGCCCGGTGCCGCGGCGCCCCCCACGTCGTCAGCCGACTTCCGGAAGCGCGTGGGCGCCATCCCGTAGCGACCAAGGAACGCGTCGTTGAAGCGACGCAGGCTCGAGAACCCGCTGGCGAATGCGACCTCGGTGATCGGGAGCGCCGTCTCCGTGAGCAGTTGCTTGGCGAGCAGCAGCCGGCGGGTGAGCACCAACTCGATCGGCGAAACGCCGAGCTCCCGCTGCACAATGCGCCGAATCTGGCGGGAGCTCCACCCGAACTGGGCCGCGATCTGCTCCAACCCCGCCGGCGGTGCCTGTCCTTGCGACGAGCGCTGCGAAGGCGCCTGCCCTTCTCGCTTTGCAGGAGCCGGCCCCGAGCGGCGCGAAGGGGCGACCATGCCCTCGTCGATGCGCTGGGCGACCAGATGCGCGATGCGGTGCGCCTCGTCCACGGGCGCGTTGCCCGGAGCGAGCTCCGGCCGGCAGCGCAGACACGGGCGGAAGTTCGCCTTCTCGGCCGCCTCCGCACTGTCGAAGAAGCGGCAGTTCGCCGCCTTCGGCGTCTTCGCCGTGCAGATGGGCCGGCAATAGATGCCCGTCGAGGTCACGCCGACGTAGAACACGCCGTCGAAGCGCGGGTCGCGCGAGGTGTACGCGTTGTAGAGCGCGGCGGTGTCGTGGGTCATGGCCGCAAGCTAGTCCGTCCGCGCCGTGTTGCTAGCCATTTTCGGACAGGCAATCGTCGCATTCATATGCACCCGCATCAACACCTTAGCGAATGCGCGCTCCGCAAATTTACCTGTCCGAAAATGGCGAGACATGACGAGGTGGCGAGGCTAGTATCGGACCTGGGACCGAGGGATACGCCTATCGAAGCAGCAACCATAACGAGGAGGCAGCGACGTGAGCGCAACGGAGACGACAACGCGGCGAACGACGACGGAACCGGCGAACCACGCTTCCCCGCCGATGACGGCGAACGTCGCCGCCATGGGCACGAGCGTCGAGTCGCGCGTGCACACCTACGACTGGAGTGACGTGGCCAGCCGTCTCGACGCGAACGGCTGGGCAATGCTCGAGGGCATCCTGTCCGCCACGGAGTGCCGCGCGCTCGCCGGCCTCTACGAGGGCGGCGGCCGCTTCCGCAAGCACATCGTGATGGCCCGGCACGGCTTCGGGCGGGGCGAGTACAAGTACTACGCGTACCCGTTGCCCGACATCATCGCCGACCTGCGCACCGCGCTCTATCCGCGACTGGCGCCAATCGCCGACCGTTGGAACGAGGCGATGGGCATTGACGTGCGGTATCCGGCCGAGCATCGGGACTTCCTCGCTCGCTGCCACGCCGCCGGGCAGACGCGGCCGACGCCGCTCCTGCTCCAGTACGGCGAGGGTGACTACAACGCCCTCCACCAGGACCTCTACGGCGAGCACGTCTTCCCTTTCCAGGTGGTGTTCCTGCTCTCGCAGCCAGGCGAGGACTTCACGGGCGGCGAGTTCGTGCTCACCGAGCAGCGGCCGCGCATGCAGTCGCGCGCCGAGGTCGTGCCGCTGCGCCAGGGGGATGCGGCGATCTTCGCCGTGCACCATCGGCCGGTGAAGGGGAACCGCGGCTATTACCGTGTGAACCTGCGCCACGGCGTCAGCCGCGTGCGCTCGGGGCACCGGCACACGACGGGCGTCATCTTTCATGATGCGGTCTGACGGTGACGGCGTGACCGGCGACCCGTTCAGTGGCGAACCATGAACACGCGGCAGGTGCTCGATCGGCTCGACGCGGCGTGGACCGATTTCGAAGACTCGTACGCCGGCCTAACGACAGCGCAGCTGCTGACTGCCGGTGTGACGGGCGCGTGGTCGGTGCGCGACATCATCGCGCACGTCACGTGGTGGGAGGAGGAGGCGCTGAAGCACCTGCCGCTCGTCCGCGAGGGCGGCCGGCCGCCGCGCTACTCCGTGACGTACGGCGGCATCGACGCCTTCAACGCGCTGATGACCGACCAGCGACGCCACGTTTCGCTGGCCGAAGTGCTCCGGCAGCACGACGCGGTGCACGCGCGGCTCGTCGAGTACGTCCGCGCCGCGCCCGAGGAGCTCTTCACGCGCGAGACGCGCTTCCGCCGTCGCCTGCGGCTCGACACCTATGCCCACTACCCGATCCACGCCAGGGCGATTCGGGAATGGCGGCGCTCACGACTTCAGCCTGACACATGATCGCGACGCTCTTGGCCTGCACGCTCGTCGCACTGCTCGCGGCCAGCGATACCGCGCCCGCCACCGGGCACTCGTCTCTCGCCACACCGCGTGACTCCATCGCGCGGGCCGCGATCCTCGACGAGATGCGAGCGTTCTACCGCGACCTCGACGACCGGAACTGGAACGCGATGCTCTCCCACTTCATTCCCGCGAAGGTGACGGCGCGGTGGACGCCCCCGGCCGACAGCAGCGAGTGGGCGCGCCTCGATGTGCCGCCTCCCGCCGCGGCGGATGGCCCCGCGAGCGTGGCCGGACGCTGCGAGCTCCGTGCGTCCGTCGCGATCGTCGGTGATTGGGCACGGGTGCGCGCGCGTCGGTGCGCCGCGCCACCGGACGAAGCGTGGCTGCTCCGCGTGAGCGGCCGCTGGAAGATCGTGCACCTCATCCTCGCGCCGCCGGGGTGCCGATTCAGCGAGCCTCCGGCCCCGACGTTGGGGGGTGCTGTTCACGAGGCGCGCGATCGGTGCGGCGGGGAATCCAGAGCACGAACGTGGCGCCGGGCCCCGGCGCGTCGGACACCGTGAGATTGCCGCCGAGCAGACGCGCCACCCGGCGCGCGATCGCGAGCCCCAGCCCGTGCCCACCGACTCCCGAGCCGTTTTCCAGACGAATGAACTCGTCGAAGATCGCCCGGCGACGCTCCGGCGGGATGCCAGGCCCGGTATCGGTCACACGCACCACCACCCACGCTCCCGGATGCGGCGCATCGCCGTCGCTCACCACGTCCGTGACGACCGTGACCCTACCCGGAGCGGGCGTGTACTTGATGGCGTTCGAGAGCAGGTTGTCCAGCACCTGCCGCACGCGCGCCGGGTCGGTGTGGACCGGCAGGCGCTCGACAGTGGTCTCGAACTCCAGAGCGTGCCCGGCTGCCTCCGCCGCCGCGCGATGATCTTCGACGGCCACTCTCACCACGCTCACCAGATCGGTGGACACGCGCTGTACCGAGAGGCCGCCATCCGCGCGGGCGACGTCGAGCAGGTCCGTGAGGATGGCGAGAGCGCTGTCGATGGTGCGCTGAATGCCCTCCACCAGAGGCACCTGCTCCGGTGAGAGCGGCCCCCTGATCCCCTCGGCGAGCAATTCGGCATACCCCTTCGCCGCGCCGAGCGGATTCTTCACGTCGTGCGTAACGCCCCGGAGCAACCGCGCACGCGCCTCGTCCGCCCGGGCCGCCTCGGCGAGTGCCGCCTCCGCCTGCTCGCGCCGCCGTGCCGATTCGGCGGCGAAGCGGTGGACCCGCTCATCGAGGAACGCAACCGCGCCGGCGGCGAGAAGCGCCAGCACCCCCAGCGTTACGGTGAGGCGGAGGCCGAGCCGCTCGGTCGCGACGATTCGCGCACGGCCCCGCGCCGTCGAACGCAGGACGGCGGAATCCACGGCTGCCGTCGCGCGGAGCACGTCCTCGAAGAGCCCCGGCTCGGTCACGCGCGGCCTCGCTCCCTCCGAGCCGGGGCCGCGCTGCACGGTCCGAAGCTCGTCCACCCTCGCGTGCCATCGCGCCGCCAGCGTGCGTGCATCGGCGTAGGGCTCCGCGACCTCCGGTCCGAGCCGACTGATGAGTGGAGTCAACTCTTCGACGATCGCGATCTCGGACGCGCGTGCGGTGTCGTAGACGTCGCCGCCCTCCGTGCCGCCGGAGACCAACAGATCTTCCAGCGCACCCACCTCGCGCACCAGGACGAACTGCAGGCGTGCGAGGAGGGTACGCGCCGGCTCCGCGGTCGCGATCGCTTCGCGAAGCTCGGTGACGCGCTGCTGGACGAGGACGGGGAGGATGACCTGGGCCGTCAACGTCAACAGGACGAAGGCGAGCGCCGCATGCCCCGCCCGCGGATAACCGGAGCCGCGTACCTTCACGGCCGCCAGCGCCTGCTCGATTCACATGGCGCCCACCCGCTCGGGTGGCGCGAGGAGATCGTGCGAGTGCGCGCGCACGCTGACGTCGATGCCGGGAAGCTCGCGCGCCGGCAGGCTGTTCGTGCGCGTGCCCTGGTGTGAGCGGACGACGAGGACATCAGCGAACCTCCACAGTTCGTACACGCGCTCGATGTGGCAAGGCAGACACCAGAGGAGCAAGTCGGGGTTCGCGTTCGTCATTGACACCGTCACCGGCTGCGATATTTTCCTATTCAGTTGATTAGTTGATTCCACGGCAGCCCACGTATCACGATGACAATCGCGTCCCCCGTTCTGAGTCCCGCCGAGCTCGTCCGTCTCCGCGCCGAGCGCCCTGAGACGCGCCTCCTCGACGTCCGCACGCCGGGTGAGTTCGAAGCGCAGCACATCCCCGGCGCCTACAACGTCCCACTCGACACCCTCGCCGAGCACGGCACCGAGATCCGCGCCCGCGTCGATGCGCCCGTCGTGCTCGTCTGCCGGTCCGGCCAGCGCGCCCGCAACGCGGACGACGCGCTCCGCGCGGCCGGCATGACCAACCTGCACGTCCTCGACGTGATGGGCATGCTCATCGCCAGGCTACCGCACAACCGGCCTGCCAGCTGCGACGTGCCGGCGATGGTCCGCGCGTTGACCACCGGCGCCCAGCCCGTGGTGGCCGGGCGTGAGTCTCGGCCGGTCGCCGCCTCGGGCGCGAGCTGCGGGGCCTGAGGCGCCACGACCATGGTCACCCTCGGCTTCGCCTTCGCGGCGCTGATCGGCCTCTCGCTCGGCCTGCTCGGCGGCGGCGGCTCGATCCTCACCGTCCCCGTGCTCGTCTACGTGCTCGGCGTCGCGGCGAAGCCGGCCATCGCCATGAGCCTGCCGGTTGTGGGAGTGACGAGTCTCGTCGGCTCGATCCTCCACTGGCGGCTCGGCAACGTCCGGGTGAGCACGGCTGTCCCATTCGGTCTGCTCGCGATGACCGGAGCGTATGCCGGCGCGCGGCTGGCGACGTTCATGAGCGGCTCCGCTCAGCTCGCGCTGCTCGCCGTGGTGATGCTGGCGGCGGCGGCAGCCATGCTGCGCGGCCGCCGCGATGCCGAGGTGGACGCGGCCGCGTCCCCAGCCGCGCCCCGGTTCGCGCTCCTCGTGCCCGTCGCCCTCGGCGTCGGTGTGCTGACGGGACTCGTCGGGATCGGTGGCGGCTTCCTCGTCGTCCCGGCACTCGTGCTCCTCGCCCGCGTCCCCATGCGGCAGGCCGTCGGCACGTCGCTCCTCGTCATCGCAATGAACTCGGGCGCGGGCTTCGCCGGCTATTTCGGAACGGTGGCGATCGACTGGGCCTTTCTCGCCGGATTCATCGCGGTGGCCGTCGCCGGGGCCCTCGCTGGCACCGCCCTGGTTCGGGTCGTACCCGCGGCCGCCCTCAAGCGCGGCTTCGGTGTCTTCCTCATCGTCGTGGGCGGCTTCGTGCTCTACATGAATCGTGGTGCGCTCGCCGGCGCCACGTCGACCACCCGTGTTGCGCGCACCGCCTCGATGGCGGGCTCGCGCTGAACCACTCGGCTTCCGGAGGTTTCAACCATGTTCTTCCAGCGCTTCTACGATACCAATCTCGCCCAGGCGAGCTATCTCATTGGCTGCCAGCAGACGGGCGACGCCGCCGTCGTCGACCCAATCCGCGACGTCGAGCAGTACCTCGCCGCTGCCGAGCAGGAGGGGCTGCGCATCACGCACGTCACGGAGACTCACATTCACGCGGATTTCGTGAGCGGCGCGCGCGAGCTCGCCCAGCGCACCGGCGCGCAGCTCCTCCTCTCGGACGAGGGCAGCGCCGACTGGCGGTACGCGTATGGCGCCGAGTCGGGCGCGCGCCTGTTGAAGGACGGCGACCACTTCATGGTCGGCAACATCCGCCTCGACGTGCTGCACACGCCGGGACACACCCCCGAGCACCTCAGCTTCCTCGTGACCGACACGCCGGCCGCCGCGGGACCGTGGGGAATTCTCACCGGCGACTTCGTGTTCGTCGGCGACGTCGGCCGCCCCGATCTGCTCGAGAGGGCGGCGGGGTACGCGGGCACCATGGAGGCGAGTGCGCGCACACTCTTCCGCTCCCTGGAGCGCTTCCGTGCCCTGCCCGCCCACCTGCAGGTGTGGCCCGGCCACGGGGCTGGTTCTGCCTGCGGCAAGGCGTTAGGTGCGGTACCGTCCACCACGGTCGGCTACGAGAAGATCGGCAACTGGGGCGTGGCGACGACCGACGAGAACGAGTTCGTGCGCATGGTGCTCGCCGGCCAACCGGAGCCACCACGCTACTTTGCGGAGATGAAACGCATCAACAAGGAGGGACCCCGCATTCTCGGCGGCCTGCACCGGCCTCCGCGGCTCGCGGGTGCGAAGCTCCCCGAGGTGGTGCGGCGTGGAGAGATGGTCGTGGACACCCGGCCGGGGGCCGCGTTCGCCGGCGGGCACGTGCCGGGCACGCTCAACATCCCGCTGAACGGAAGCTTCACGACGTGGGCTGGCTGGCTCCTGCCGTACGACCGTGACGTGTACCTTCTGCTCGACGACGCGTGCCCGCGCTGCGTGGAGACCGCGGTGCGCGATCTCGCGATGATCGGCCTGGACCGGGTGGCTGGCGTCTTCGGGCAAGACGCGGTCGACGCGTGGACGGCGATGGGCCACGAGCTCGGCACCGTCGCCCAGCCCACGGCGGCGGAAACGGCCGAGATGTTGGAGCGCGGCGAAGCCGCCGTCATCGACGTACGCGGCCGAACGGAGTGGGAGGCCGGCCACCTGCCGGGCGTGCCGAACATCCCGGTAGGCTACCTGGGCGAGCGGCTGGCCGAGATTCCGACGGGCAAGCCGGTCGTCGTGTACTGCCAGGGCGGGACGCGGTCGGCCATCGCGGCAAGCGTGCTGCTGGCCCGTGGCGTGCCTAACGTGATGAACATGGCTCGTGGGTTCGCCGCGTGGCAGCACGCGGGGCTGCCGGTCGCGCGCGGCGAGGCGCAGGAAGCAGAGGCGTCGCCCGTCATCCCCGCCGTCCACAGTACGAAGTACCAGGAGTCCGCATGGCAATGACCCGTCTGACACCCGAGAAGATCGAGCTGGTGGCCGAGCGTTTCCGCGCGCTGGCCGAGCCAGCACGGCTGCACATCATGACCGCCCTTCGCGACGGCGACCGGACCGTGAACGAGCTGGTCGAGGCGACCGGCCTCGGCACGGCGAACGTCTCCAAGCACCTGCAGCTCCTCCACGCCGCGGGCTTCGTCACGAGGCGGAAGGAGGGACTGTACGTCCGCTACGCACTCGCGGACGCGGACGTCTTCCGGCTCTGCGACATCATGTGCGGGCGGCTCGAGGCGGAGGCGGAGAGCCGTCGCCGAGTGCTGTCGAGCCGCTGAAGGGCATCTCGCGCCTAACGAACGGTACCGTGAATGATGAATCCGCCGAGGTGTCGCGCCAGCTCCGATCATCGGCGTACGAGGAGGATTTCATGAACACGGCCACGATCGCATACGGCATGACCACGACCGTCAACCTGCCCTACGAGCGCGCCGTCGAGCGCGCGCGCGAAGCGCTGAGTCAGGAGGGCTTCGGCGTGCTGAGCGAGATCGACGTCCGCGCCACGCTCAAGAAGAAGCTCGACGTGGACGTCCGGCCCTACGTGATTCTCGGGGCCTGCAATCCGCCCATGGCCCATCGGGCGTTGACGGCGGAGCAGAACATCGGGCTGCTGCTGCCATGCAACGTCATGGTGTACGCGACCGACCGGGCCGGCCGGAGCGTGGTGGCCGCCGTGGATCCCGAGGTGTCGCTCGGCCGCGTGGGCAATGAGGAGCTCGCCCCGCTCGCGGCCGAGGTAAAAGTGCGCCTGCGCCGCGTACTCGACGCGGTGGCCTCCTGAGCGATGCCGGAAGCGCCCGAATACCTTATCTGAATACTCCATCCATCTGACGCCGGCCGTAATGACGGTCGCCAACGGAGAACGACCGCGATGGCCCCACCGCCTGACGACGCTTCGATCGAACCCGACCCGGCCCACGAGGCACCGTGTGCCCCGCCCGCTACCGCGCGCGCCAGGGGCGGGGCGGCGGAGTTCGCGCGCGCCGACGGCGAGCGCGGAAACCTCGTCGGGGGCTCGGGCCTCTACGAACTACTCATCGAGAGCGTACGCGACTACGCGATCTTCATGCTCGACCCTCAGGGCAACGTGGCGACGTGGAACGAGGGCGCGCAGCGCATCAAGGGGTACTCGGTCGATGACATCACCGGGCGGCACTTCTCCACCTTCTACCCGCCCGAGGACGTCGAGGCCGGCAAGCCCGCGTGGGAGCTGGAGGTCGCGCAACGCGAGGGGCGGTTCGAGGACGAGGGGTGGCGCGTGCGCAAGGACGGCTCGCAATTCTGGGCCAACGTCGTGATCACCGCGCTGCGGGATCGGCACGACGCCCTCGTCGGGTTCGCGAAGGTCACGCGCGATCTCACCGAGCGCCGGCGGATCGAGGAGCGGACGATCGCCGACGCGCGGCGCGTCGCGGCGGCAGAGGCCGCGAGCCGCGCGAAGTCCGAGTTCCTGGCGACGCTGAGCCACGAGCTGCGCACCCCGCTCAACGCCATCGCCGGCTACGCGGACCTGATGAGACTGGAGGTCGGCGGCCCGATCTCCGCGCAGCACCGCGAGTACCTCGAGCGCATCTGCGCGAGCCAGAAGCACCTGCTCGGCATCATCAACGACCTGCTCAACTACAGTCGGCTGGAGTCCGGTGCCGTCACCTACGACATGCGCCCCGCCTCGCTGGACGCCGTCGTGGAACGGGTGCTGCCGATGGTGATGCCGCAGGCGGTGACGAAAGGGATCACGATCGCGCACGACCGCAGCGGCAGCGGTGCGCTCGCGGTCGCGGACCAGCAGAAGGTGGAGCAGATCGTGCTCAACCTGCTCTCGAACGCGGTCAAGTTCACTCCGGCCGGTGGGCGCGTGACCGTATCGACCCGCGTATCCGAAGACCGCGCCCTGGTGAGCGTGAGTGACACGGGCCCCGGTATCCCGCCGGACCAGCAGTCGGCGATCTTCGAGCCGTTCGTGCAACTCGGTCGCACGCTCACAACTCATCAGGAGGGCACGGGACTCGGGCTCGCGATCAGCCGCGACCTCGCCCGCGCGATGGAAGGCGAGCTTCTCCTCGAGAGCTCGCCGGGCGAAGGCGCACGGTTCACCCTGACTCTGAGGTCGGCGGAGTCGACCAGAGAACATGGAGTCGACCAGAGAACATCATGATGCCGATGGCGCGGCTACTCCCTTGTAGCAACGGAGAGCGCGTATGACTTCCAGCACACCGTTCCAGCGGCGCGTCGCCCGAACGATCACGACGCCGCCGCCCGCGCCGGGATTTGCAGGGCCGGGGCACACCGCGGTGGTCGTCGTGGATCCCAGCCACTTCGACGAGCAGGATCCGTTCATCCTGCTGGCCGATGACCGGGTCGACCTGCCTGAGGGAGCGCCCCTCGGCGGCGAGCATCCCCATGCCGGCTTCGAGATCGCGACCTTCGTGGTGGAAGGTTCGGTTCACGACCAGGATGAGGGCGTGCTTCGGGCGGGTGACGTGCAGTGGATGATGGCCGGACGCGGCGTCATCCATAACGAGCACGTGATTCCCCACGGCCGGACGCGCATCCTCCAGCTCTGGCTCACCATTCCCGAGACCGACCGCTGGAGCGAACCGCGGATCGAGACGACCCCGCGTGACGCGGCGCCGCTCCGGCGCGAACCGGGCGTCGAGGCGCGGGTGTACAGCGGGAGCTCGGGTGCGGTTCACGCGCCGAGGCGCGGTCACGTGCCAGTGACGCTCATCGACGTCAGGCTGGAATCGGGCGCGACGCTCGACCAGGACCTCCCGGCGTCGTACAACGGCTTCGTCTACGTGCTCGACGGCACCGCGCGCGTCGGCGACGGTGATGGCACGACGCTGCGCAGCGGCGAGGTGGGGTGGCTCGACCGTCGTGACGAGGAAGGCCCGAGCATACTTCGACTCAGCGGCGGCGCCCCCGAGGGCGCACGCCTCGTGCTCTATGCCGGGCAGCCACAGAACGCGCCGATCGTGATGCACGGGCCGTTCGTCGGTGGCACGCGGGCAGACCTCATGCGCATCTCGCGCGAGTACATGGCGGGGCGCTTCGACCGCGTGAGTGCGCTCCGGCGGAACGCATGAGCGGGTGAGACGCGCGAGCGGGAAGCGTTGCCGCGCTGACGTAGCTCCTGGCGAAGGTGGCGACGCGAGCGGGAAAAGGCATCCGCCCTGACAACCTCAGCGGCGATCTCGGGCCATTGAGCCGGCTGCACGCGCCCGCCGGTTTACCTTTCCACGTACGGCGACATCGCATTGCCGGCCGGTGCCGTGCACGCCGCTCGCGCGCCGCTGCCGGCCGCCCGCCCTCCCATACGTTCCATGCGCTCTCACCGCAAGCTCGCGTTTGGCATCGCCGCCGTCATCGGCACGCTGCTGCTCCTCCTGGTCCTCCTCCCATTCCTCTTCCGCGACCGCATTGCGGCGCGCATGCAAGCGGAGATCGCGAAGTCGGTGAACGCGCGGGTGAAGTGGGGCGGCGTGGGCCTGAGCATCCTCCGTGACTTCCCCAACGTCACCCTCCGCCTGAACGACCTGTCCGTTACCGGCGTGCAACGGTTCGCGGGCGACACGCTCGTCGCGATGCAGCAGTTCCGCATCGTGCTCGACCTCGGCAGCGTGCTGCGCAACGTGCGCCACGGTGACGCGATCGTCGTGCGCGAGGTGGAGATGCAACGGCCGGTGGCCAGGCTCCTGGTGCTGGAAGACGGCGCGGCGAATTGGGACATCGTCCGCGAGCAGCCTAACGCCGACACGAGCGGTGCGCTCGCCTTCTCGCTGCGCGACTTCATCGTGCGCGGCGGGAGCATTCGCTTCGACAACCGACAGTCGGACCTGGCCGCCGCCCTGGCCGGGCTCGAGCTGACGCTACGCGGCGACTTCGCGAAGGATGTGTTCGACCTCGCCACGCGCGTGCGCGCCGACGAGGTCTCGCTGCGCTTCGCGGGCATTCCGTACCTCAACGGCGTCTCGCTCGCGCTCGACACGGACGTTGGCGCCGACATGCGCGCCCGCCGCTTCACCTTCACCGACGACCAGCTCCGTCTCAACGACCTCGTCCTCGCCTTCACCGGCACCGTGGGCCTCCGCGACGAGAACACGGCACTGGACCTCACCTTCTCGACGCCGAGCACCGACTTCGCCGACATCCTCTCGCTCGTCCCAACGCTGTATACGCGAGACTTCGAGCGCCTCCAGACGTCCGGTCGAATGTCCGTGTCGGGCCGTGTGCGCGGAGAGTACGGGCCTAACGCCTTCCCGGCGCTCGCGATCAGGGCGCGGGTGGAGAACGGTGCCTTCCGCTATCCCGACCTTCCGCTTCCGGCGCGCGACATCGCGCTCGACCTCGCGATCGACAATCCGGGCGGCAGCGTGGACAGCACCGTCATCAGGCTCGACCGCTTCCACCTCGCGCTCGGCCAGCGGCCCGTGGACGCGCGCCTCGTGCTACGCACGCCGGTGAGCGATCCGGACGTGGATCTGCGCCTGACGGGCTCCGTGGATCTCGCGGACGTGCGCCGGACCATCAAGCTGGAAGACGTGAACGAGCTCGCGGGGCTCGTCGCCGCGAACGTGGCCATGCGCACCAGGAAGTCGTGGGTGGACGCCAGCCAGTACGACCGGATTGCCGCCTCGGGCACCGTGGACGTCTCACGCCTCGCGCTCCGCGCCGCCGCCCTGCCGCACGCGGTGGCGATCGACTCCGCACGGCTGCGCTTCACGCCACGCCGGGCGGAGCTCGCCTCCTTCGTTGGGCGCATCGGGAGCAGCGACGTGCGCGCCACCGGTGCCCTCGACAACCTGCTCGGATTCGTGCTGCGCGACGAGGCGCTGCGTGGGGAAGCGACGGTCGCGAGTAACCGGCTCGACCTGAACGAGTGGCGCTCCGACGAGGATTCATTGGAAGTGATACCGGTGCCACCTAACGTGGACTTCACGCTCCGGGCCACCGCCAATCAGGTCCGCTTCGGCAACCTCGAGCTCGCGAACGCCCGGGGCGGGCTGCGGGTGAAGGATCGGCGCGTGACGCTCGACGACTTCCGCATGGACATGCTGGGCGGACGGGTGGTCGCCAGTGGCTTCTACGAGACGACCGTCCTTGCCCGGCCTACCTTCCACCTCGACGTGAGCGCGGACTCGGTGGACATCCCGACGGCGTTCGCCTCGCTCGTGACCGTACAGCGACTCGCGCCAATCGCGCGCTACGCACGCGGTAGCGTCTCCACAGACCTCGACGTCGCCGGTGCGCTCGGTAGGAATATGACTCCCGTCTTCAATGTGCTCACGGGCCAGGGCGCGCTCGAGACCGCGCGCGTGGCCATCGAGGGGTTCCCCGCCTTCGTCAGGCTGGCGGACGCGCTCCGGATCGAGCAGCTCCGGAACCCCACGCTGGGACCGCTACACGCTTCGTTCCGCATCGAAAACGGCCGCGTGCACGTGAAGCCGTTCGAGGTGCGCATCGGCGACCTGGCGCTGACGGTCTCCGGATCCAACGGCATCGACCAGACACTCGACTACCACCTGGCGCTCGCGGTGCCGACGTCGATGCTCGGCTCCAGTGCGAGCCAGGCGATCGCCGGGCTCGCCTCGCGCGCGGGCCGGGCCGGGATCGACCTGGGCGGCGCCGAGACGGTGTCGATCAACGTGGACGTGACGGGAACCGTGACAGATCCCACGGTGCGCCCCGCCTTCAGCGGCACCGCCGGATCCATTCGCGAAGGCGTGCAGAAAGCGGTGCAGGCGGAGGCCGAGAGCCGCGCGGCAGACGTCAAGCAGCGCGCGGATTCCGCGGCGGCGGAGGCGCGGCGCCGCGCGCGTGCCGAGGCCGAGCGGCTCGTCGCGCAGGCCGAGGAGCGCGCGGCCGCCATCCGGCTCGAGGCGGACTCGCTGGCCGCGCGCGTGCGCCGGCAGGGGCACGCGCAGGCTGACTCGCTGGTCGCGCGCGCGAGGAATCCCGCGGCCCGCCTCGCTGCCCAGGCTGCCGCGGACCGGCTGCGGCGCGAGGCGGACGCACAGGCCGAACGGATCGTGCGGGAGGCGAATGAACGGGCGGACTCGCTCGTGAAGGAGGCGCGGCGCAAGGGCGACGCGCTCGTTCCGCCCGGCGCCTGACGCTCGTCGAGGGCCACCTGGCCGGCGTGTTGCTCGTCTCACGGCACGTGCTGATATTCTGGCGTGAGCTCGACCCGCATCAGCCGCCGCGTTAACGCGCCCCGCGCGAGCGTCTACCGCGCGCTTCTGGATGCGCGCGCGGTCGCGACGTGGATGGTGCCGACCGGCATGACCAGCCACGTGCATGCGTTCGACGCCCGCGAAGGCGGCTCGTTCCGGATCTCGCTCACCTACGACGAGCCGACCGCGACCGGCAAGACGACCGCGCACACCGACACGTACCACGGTCGCTTCGTGGAGCTCGTGCCGAACGAGCGCGTCGTCGAAGTGGTCGAGTTCGAGACGACGGATCCCGCGCTGCGCGGCGAGATGACGATCACGATCACGCTCGCCGACGCAGACGGCGGCACCGATGTCTTTGCCGTGCACGACCGGCTACCGCCCGGCTTGTCGACCGCCGACAACGAGACCGGGTGGCGGTTGTCACTCGCGAAACTCGCGGCGCTCGTCGAGGCGCAATGAGATGAGATTCGAGCCCTTCAGCCGATGCTCGACGCGTCGGTACCCAATGCGCCGACGCGGAATCGTGGGACCGCCGGGCGGCACGTCGCAGCGTGCGAAAAGTCCAGCGCAATCCGCTCGCACCCAGTCATTCGGTGCCGCCGCGTTTGGTCGTGATCACGATGACACCGTTCGCTCCCGCGAGATCGCCGTAGTGCTGCGCGGCGTAGGCACCCTTGAGCACGTCAATACTCTCGATCTGCGTCCGGTCGAGCGCTCTCATTTGGCTCTCGGTGGCGCGAACTCCGTCGATGAAGATCAGACCGGGAAAGGACGGCTTGTTCATGCCGGGCAACGTGGCCGACTCCTGCAGGCTGTCCGCTCGGCCCGCAGTTCCCTCCTCCGTGGGCGCGATGCGCTGCGCGCGACCCGCGTCGCCCGCGGCGGCCCCGGATGCCAGCTCCGGCGTTTCGATGTCGACGTGCGTCGGCTTCCGGGCCGGCCTCGTGCCGGCTTGCGGGCTGGGGGATGCGCCGGGCGCACGCGCGGACGCTTCGGAGCTCGTCGCGGTCGCGCCGTCGACCGCGTGGACGACGGTGGTGTCGGCGTGTCTGGCGTTCGCCGGCTCGCGCGCCGCGCGCGTCGCGGTGGCGACGTCCGTCCGCTCGATCTCCGCGCGGTTGGGGAGCGTTGCTTGACAGGCAACGAGAACGCCGGCAAACGCGAACGCCGCCGCGAGAGCGGCGCGCAGGCGAGCGAAGCGCGGGACACCGGGCGTCATCGCGAGTATCCTCTGACGGAGGTGGGAGGAGTCGTCGGCGAGCGCGAGGGCGCTCAACCGGAGCGCCGACGCGTGCTGAGCGACGTCGATGAGGAGCGATCCGTACGACCGGGGCGCGGCGCCGCGACGGAGCACGCGCGCGTCGCAGTCCAGCTCGACCGCGAGACGCAGACGCGACAGCATGTACCACACGGCCGGATTCCACGGGGCGAGCACCACGGCGCCCCACGCGAGGCCGAGCAGGAGCGGATCGCGCGCGCGCACGTGTTCGGCCTCGTGCGTCACCACCAGCCGCTGCTGGTCGGCGTGGCGGGCCAGCAGCCAGCGCGGCACGACGATCTCCGGGCGCACGAGCCCGACGACGACGGGGCCGACGCGCGGCGCGACGCGGACGTCGACGCCTTGTACGGTCATCAGCGGCCACCCGCGCCGGGCGCTCCGGAACCGGCGTCCGACGCCGACGAGCACGAGGCCGAGTCCGACGCTGAGCACCAACGAGAGCGACGCGGCGATGACATCGGCCGCCGGTGACACGGCGCGCTGCACATTCGAGACTGTGGCGCGCACCGGCGCGTCGAGCGCACGGCGAAGCGCCTCGAGGCGCACGCCCAGCGCACCGCGCCACGACGCGTCAGCCTGCACATCGCCGGCTTTGCCGAGATCGATTGTGGACGACTCTGCCGCGGCGATAGCAGCAGGCCCGGTTTCGCGCAGCAGGGCCGACGCCGAGATAAAGGCCGTGAGCGCGAGCGCGCCGGCCCAGACCCAGCGGACGCGGTAGCCGGCGAGTCTCGCGACCCGTTCGGCGGCGCGCCCCGCGGCGGCGACGACCAGCGCCACGAGCGCGCTGTAGAGCATCCAGACGATCATGGCTTCTCACCCAGTCGCTCGGCGAGGAGCTGTCGCATCTGTTCCAGCTCTTTGCGTCCGAGCCGCTTGTCGGCGACCATCTGCGCGAACATCCGCTCGGCCGACCCCTGAAAGATCGCGTCGCGGATACGCGCCAGCGCGCTCGTCCCCGCGCGATCGGCCCCGACGGTCGGGAAGTAGCGGTAGGCGCGGCCTTCGGCCTCGTGGCGGACGTAGCCCTTCTCCTCGAGCGTCTGGAGCGCCGACAGGACGGACGTGTAGGCGAGGTCCGCCTCGAGCGCGTCGCGCACGCCGGCCACCGTGGCCGAGCCGAGCCGCCAGAGGACGCTCATGACCGCGAGCTCGCGCGGCGGGAAGTAGATCTCGTCCATCGTCGCCCCGTCGACTGGTTCTTCCGTAGACTACCGGCGCGCGCCCGGCCTGTCAACTGTTTTTGCCGTAGCTGGTGAGTGTGCGCGTTCCCACCAGGGATGCACGTGGCCGTGCACTTCGAGACCCCTCCCGGGCATCAGGCCCAAGTGGACTTCGCCGAGTGGGGCGAGATCTTCGGCGACGAGGTGATGGCCGCGGCGCTGATCGACCGGCTCGTGCACCACTGCCACATCGTCAACATCCGCGGGAACAGCTACCGGCTGAAGAACCACGCGGAGCCCTACAACGCCCGGCGAACCCCCGGCGCCCGCCGCGCGACTCACGATGCCGGTCTGACTACGGCGTCGCAGCGCCGAGCCCGCACGGCGTGTCGGGGAACCCCGAAGACGGGCTCCCGCTTTCCCGACGGCATCGCCCGCTCGCATAGCCTATCTGTCGCGGGGTGTGCGATGCACACGGGGTGACCATAGAGACGGCGCACAGCCAACGGGGGCCCGCCGGGCACTTGGGTCGCCTGAGCGGACGAGCGTGAGATGCGCGTCATGAGACTCGCAATACGCAGCCCCTTCTCGGTGGCGGTGCTCGCCATGGGGGCGGAGGCGTTCGGCGCGGCCTGGCCCGGCCACGTAGGGCCACCGCCGGGTGAGGAAGGCGAGTGGCACCGTGCCGCGGGCGACTACGCCGCCACGCGCTACAGTCCCCTCCACCAGATCGACGCCGCCGACGTGTCTCGGCTCGCGCTCGCGTGGACCTTCCCGCTCGGCGTGTTCAAGGGGCAGGAGAGCGCGCCGCTGGTGGTGGGCGGAACGATGTACGTCGTCACGCCGTACCCGAACATCCTCTACGCGCTCGACCTGACGAAGCCCGGCGGCCGGCTCAAGTGGAAGTACGAGCCGCATCCGGCCCCCGCCTCGCAGGGCGTGGCGTGCTGCGACGTGGTGAATCGCGGTGCCGTCTACGCCGACGGGATGATCATCTACAACACGCTCGACGCGCAAACGGTGGCGGTGGACACCGGTACCGGCAAGGAGGTGTGGCGCACCCGGCTAGGCGACATCGCGCATGGCGAGACCATCACGATGGCGCCGCTGGTGGTGAAGGACCGCGTGCTCGTGGGCAACAGCGGTGGCGAGATGGGCGTCCGCGGCTGGCTCACCGCGCTCGACGTGCGGAGCGGCAAGCTCGCCTGGCGCGCGTACAGCACCGGCCCGGACCGTGACGTGCTGATCGGTCCGGGCTTCCGGCCCTTCTACGCCGCCGATCGTGCCAGGGACCTGGGCGTCGCCACTTGGCCGGGCTCCGCGTGGCAACGGGGCGGCGGTACCGTCTGGGGCTGGATCTCGTACGACCCCGAGCTCGATCTCGTGTTCTACGGCACCTCGAACCCGGGGCCGTGGAACCCGCACCAGCGCTCGGGCGACAACAAGTGGACCAGTACCGTGTTCGCCCGGCGCCCTGCCACCGGCGAGGCAGTCTGGGCCTACCAGTTCAACCCGCACGACGAGCACGACTACGATGCGGTGAACGAGATGGTCCTGGTGGACCTGTCGTGGCAGGGCCGCGCGCGGAGGGTGCTGCTGCACCCCGACCGCAATGGCCGCGTGTACGTCCTCGACCGCACCACCGGCGAGGTGCTCTCGGCCGAGGCGTTCGTGCACGTGAACACGAGCACCGGCGTGGACCTCAGGACCGGCCGGCTCCAGGTGGTGGCGGCGAAGTCGCCCCGGCTCAACCGGGTGACGCGCGACATCTGTCCCACAGCCCCGGGGGGCAAGGATTGGCAGCCGTCCTCCTGGTCGCCGCGCACCGCGCTGCTCTACCTGCCGCACCAGAACCTCTGCATGGACGCCGAGGCGACTACCGCGAACTACATCCGGGGCACGCCATACCTCGGCATGAACGTGCGGATGAGGGCCGGGCACGGGGGGAACCGTGGCGAGGTGACCGCATGGGATCCGGTGCGCGCCCGACCGGCGTGGAAGATCAGCGAGGAGTTTCCGGTCTGGAGTGGCGCCCTCGCCACGGCGGGCGACGTGGTCTTCTACGGCACGATGGACGGATGGTTCAAGGCGGTCGACGCGCGCACCGGCAGGGAGCTCTGGCGCTACAAGACCGCCTCCGGAATCGTCGGCCAGCCGATCACCTATCGCGGGCCTGACGGGAAGCAGTACGTCGCCGTGCTCTCGGGCGTGGGCGGCTGGGCCGGCGCCATCGTGTCGGGAGGGCTCGACGCGCGCGACGCCACCGCGGCGCTCGGCTTCGCGGGCGCGATGGCCGACTTGCCGCAGGCCACCAAACCGGGCGGCATGCTCTATGTCTTCGCGCTTCCGTGAGCGGCCCGGGAGCGCCCTGCTGCTTGGGGCATTGGCGGCGCTCGTCGCGACCGGGTGCGAGCGGGAAGTGCGCCGATTCCGCGAGTCGCCGCCGTCGGCAGCGAACGTGGCCGCGGCGGCGGTCGCCGGGAGAAATCCGTACGAGGGGAACGCCTGGGCGGTGGCTGAAGGACGGCGGTTCTACGACGCCTACAACTGCGTCGGCTGCCACGCGCACGGCGGCGGCGGCATGGGGCCGGCGCTCGCGGATTCGCAGTGGCTCTACGGCAGCGAGCCGGCGCAGGTCGCCGCGTCGATCGTCGACGGCCGGCCGAACGGCATGCCGCCGTTCCGCGACCGGATCCCGGAGCCGCAGGTCTGGCAGCTCGTCGCCTATCTGCGCTCGCTGAGCGGGCTCGCGTCCCAGTACGGGGTCTCGGCGCGCTCGGATCACATGCAGTACCAGCGACAGGCGCTGCCGGCCAAGCGGCGGCGGCCGACGGCGAACCGATGACCGACTGGCTGCAGTCTGTGCTGGAGACGGCGGGGCCGCAGGCGAGACGTCTGCTCCCGCTCTGGCGGTTCATGCTGGTCGTCTCGGTGCTCGTGTTCGCGCTGGTGATCGGCATGCTGCTCTGGGCCGTCTGTCGCCGCCGCCGCGCCGAGCCGCCGAGCGAGCGCGGCATGACCCGCACGATCATCGGGGCGACCGCGCTCACCGTGCTGATCCTGTTCGTGTTCCTCGTGCTCGACTTCACCGTGGGCCGCGCGCTCGCCCGGCCCCCGCGCCCCGGGCCGGTGGTGAGCATCACCGGCCACCAGTGGTGGTGGGAGATCGAGTACGACGATTCGCTGCCGCAGCGGCGCGTGCGCACCGCCAACGAGGTGCACGTGCCCGTGGGGCAGCCCGTCGTCTTCCGGCTGCGGTCGGCGGACGTGATCCACAGCTTCTGGGTGCCGAGCCTCGGCGGGAAGATGGATCAGATCCCGGGGCGGGAGAACCGGCTCTGGCTCCAGGCCGACACTCCGGGGGTCTACGGCGGCCCCTGCGCGGAGTTCTGCGGGCACCAGCACGCCAAGATGGCGCTCGTGGTGGTGGCCGAGCCGCCCGAGAAGTTCGCGCGGTGGTACGAGGCGCAGCTCGCGCCGGCCGTCGCACCCACCGACTCGTCGGCCGCGCGCGGCCAGCGGGTCTTCGTCGAGGGGCGCTGCGCCACGTGCCACGCGGTGGAAGGCACGCCGGCCGGCAGCAACATTGGGCCCGTGCTCACGCACCTGGCGAGCCGCCTGACGCTCGGCGCCGGCGCGCTGCCTAACACGCGCGGTAACCTCGCCGCCTGGATCCTCGACCCGCAGACGCTCAAGCCCGGCGCGAAGATGCCGCCTAACGAGCTGTCGCCGGCCGACCTGCACGCCCTGCTCGACTACCTCGGGACGCTCCGATGACCGACACTGTCGCGACCCCGATCGAGCCACCCGCCCGCGTTCCCACCGATGCCGAGCTCCGTGAGCTCGAGCGCACCTGGGGGGACCGGCCCGGCCTCCGCGGCTGGCTCGCGACGACCGATCACAAGCGGGTTGCCGCGCGCTACCTGGTCACCGCGTTCGTCTTCTTCCTGCTGGCCGGCTTCGCCTCCGTGCTGATGCGGCTCCAGCTTGCCCGGCCGGAGCAGACCTTCGTGGGCCCCGACCTCTACAACCAGCTGTTCACGGTGCACGGGACCGCGATGCTGTTCCTCTTCGCAGCGCCGGTGATGTTCGCGATGGGTACCTACCTCGTGCCGCTCATGATCGGGGCGCGATGCGTCGCGTATCCCCGCCTGAACGCGTACGGCTACTACGTATACCTGCTCGGCGGCGTAGTGCTCTGGGGCGCCCTCCTTGCCAACACCGGGCCGGACGTCGGGTGGACCGCCTACGTCCCCCTCGCCGGTCCCGACTACTCGCCGGGGCACCGGGCCGATGTCTGGCAGGTGGTGGTCACCTACACGGAGGTCGCCTCGCTCGCCGGCGCGGTCGTGCTCATCGCGACGATCTTCAAGCTCCGGGCGCCGGGAATGACGCTCAACCGGATGCCGCTGTTCGTGTGGACGATGCTGGTCATGGCCTTCATCGTGATCTTCGCCATGCCGTGGGTCGCCACCGGCAGCACCATCTTCCTCGGGATGGACCGGCTGGTCGCCACGCAGTACTTCAACCCGGCCGAAGGGGGCGACGTGCTGCTCTGGCAGCACGTCTTCTGGTTCTTCGGCCATCCCGAGGTCTATCTCATCCTGCTGCCGGCGCTCGGGATGGTATCGTCGATCGTTACCACGTTCACGCGCCGGCCGGTGTTCGGCTACCCGGCGATGGTGCTCGCGGCGGTGGCCACGGGGATCCTGAGCTTCGGCCTCTGGGTGCACCACATGTTCGCGGTGGGCCTCCCGCAGCTCGCCGCGAGCTTCTTCACCGCCGCGAGCACGATGATCGCCGTGCCCACCGGGATCCAGATCTTCTGCTGGATCGCAACCATCGCCTCGGGGCGACCGCGCCTCCGCGTGCCACTCGGCTTCGTGCTGGGCTTCGTGTTCATCTTCGTGCTCGGCGGGCTGACCGGCGTGATGGTCGCCTCGGTGCCGTTCGACCTTCAGGCGCACGACACCTACTTCGTCGTGGCGCACTTCCACTACACCATCCTCGGCGGGGTGGCCTTTCCGGTCTTCGCCGCGCTGCACTACTGGTTCCCGAAGCTCACCGGCCGGATGCCGAACGAGCGCCTGGGCTGGTGGACCTTCTGGCTCCTCTTCATTGGCGTGAACGCCGCGTTCTTCCCGATGCACTTCCTCGGCCTCGAGGGCATGCCTCGGCGAGTGTACACCTATCTCGCTGCCACCGGCTGGGGCGACCTCAACCTCCTCGCGACGGTGGGGGCGTTCGTCATGACGGCGGGCGTGCTCGTCTTCCTGGTGAACGTCGCGTGGAGCCTTCGCGCCGGGGCGCCTGCGGGTGAGAACCCCTGGGACGCCGATACCCTCGAGTGGAGCACGAGCTCGCCGCCGCCGCCCTACAACTTCGCGGTGCTCCCGGTGGTGGAGGGCCGTTCGGCGCTCTGGGACCGGAGCGGGCGCGCGCCCATCGTGACCGGACTGCGCAGCGACATGCGGGAGCAGCTCGTCACGACGGCGCTCGACGCGCGTCCGAGCTATCGCCATCTCATGCCGAACCCTTCCCTCTGGCCGCTCGCTGCCGCGGCCGGCACCGGCCTGCTCCTGTTCCTGCTGATCTTCACGCCGTGGGGCATCGTCATCGGGGGCATCGCGACCGGCCTCGCAATCCTCGGCTGGGCCTGGCCGACGCGCCGCCACGAGGCCGAGGAGCTCCGCCGCGAACGGGAGGCCGCATGAGCGAACCGCGCGCGGAGTCCCCCGTCACCATCGACGTCTCCCGCCTGCCGGCGACGGTGTTCGGCCGCTGGGACCTGGGCTGGTGGGGAACGATGGGCTTCGTCGTGATCGAGGGGGTCACGCTCTTCATCTGCCTCGTCCCGTACCTCTACCTCCGGCGGAACTTCGACCAGTGGCCGCCGCCCGGGACGCCACGGCCCGATTCTGCGCCGTTCGCGGCGCAGGTGGGGCTCATGCTCTTGAGCTGGGTACCGGCGCGATGCCTGGACCGAGCCGCGCGACGGTTCGACGGCCCGACCGTCCGCCGCTGGCTCGTGGTGTTGGCGGTGTTCGTGATTGCTTTCGCGGTGCTCCGCGCGTTCGAGCTGCAGGCGCTCCACACCCGCTGGAACGCCGACGCATACGGTACGACGACGTGGATCATCCTCCTGATGCACGCGTCGCTCATCGTCGTCGAGGTCGGCGAGGTGCTCACCATGGTCGCGATCTTTTACGGCCATCGGGTGACGGAGCGGCACTGCTCGGATGCGAGCGACGTCGCCGCCTACTGGTACTTCCTGACCGGCAGCTGGATCGTGCTCGCCGCGATCCTCGTGCTGTGGCCACGGCTGTGACGCACGACGCCGAGACCGCGATCCACGAGTGGCGCGGCAACACGGCGCTTGCCGTCGCGTACTTCCTCCCGTCGTTCGCGGCGCTGCTCCAGCTCGAAGTCGCCTACCTGAGCGTGTCGCATGCCTGCCGGCAGGGCTCCGCCGTGCCGCTCCACGTCGAGTCCGCAGTCGCGCTGCTGCTGGCGCTGGGGGGAGTCTGGCTGGGACGGCGGGCCTGGTCGGCCGCGGGCGGCGGCTGGGATGAGGAGGGCGCAGACCCATTGGCCCGCGCGCGCTTCCTCGCCGCGAGCAGCGTGCTGCTCGGGGTGCTGTTCGTGCTCGTGATCGTGGCCATGTGGCTGCCGATCTTCTTTCTGGATCCCTGCGCATGATCGCCTCGACCCAGGTACGCGGGGTCTTTAGAGGTCGACAGCGTCATCGGCGACGGGGTTCCCCTTGGAGTTCGGCTCGTTCATGAACTGGATTCGTGACCGCGGTGGAGTGTACCGCGAGACCGCCGCCGAGCGCTCGTCAGATTTCGGCTCTCGGAGATGGGTCGGTGTCCGGCGAGGGGTCCACGGATGGCGCGCTCGTTACTTCTGCAGAAGCGTCGTCCGCCCAGGTCCTTACGTTGTCACTCGACCTGAGGACGTCCAAGTGACCTGGCAAAAAACAAGAGAGCCCCGGCACGATAGCGCCGGGGCTCCCAACATGTTGTCTTGCAAAGAGCGGGCGATGGGACTCGAACCCACGACGTCCAGCTTGGGAAGCTGGCATTCTACCAACTGAATTACGCCCGCGAAGTGGATGAACGTTAACCCTTCGCGACAGGCGCAACAAGCACCCGGAGACAGGTGACAGCCCCGTGCTGACGAGCCGCACCGCCACGGGCGGGTTCCCACTACTCGGAACGGATGTCCAGTCCCAGGGCCGCGGCGATGACGATCGCCTGATCGAGCGTGACGATCGCGCCCCTGAGCTCCACTGTCTCCGGCTCGAGCGCGCTCAGATCGCTCCCGCGCAGGTCGCACTCCGAGAGCTTGGCGCTGTGAAGCCATGCACCGGATAGATCGACGTCGCGAAGCGACGATCCCTGGCAGCGCACGCCCGTCAGGTCCGCCTCCCGCATCCGCACGTTGCTGAAGGACGCGGTGCGGAGGTCGGCACCGGGCAGTCCGACGTACGACCAGTTCCCGCCGACCACCTTCATCACGTCGAAGGTGCAGCGGTCGAACATGCTTCCGACGAATTTGCACTCGGTGAACCGCGCATCGAAGAACGTGCACCCCGCGAAGGTGCAGTTGAGAAACGCGGCGCCGGTGTGAGCGGACGCGTTGAAGCGCGCCCGCCGGAACGTGCACTCGGTGAAGATGGCGCCGTTGTTCTCGACCTCGGTCATGTCGAGATCGACGAACGCGACGCGGGTGTGACTCTGTCCGGATATGTCCTGACCGTACCAGTCCGCTCCGGCGACGGTGACGTCGGTTTCCGGAGCGCGTACGCCGTACTTTCGCTCAGCCACGGCCGCACCGTCCGGTGCGAGTGCCGGTGCGCGAGCGCATTCGTGCGTGTCCCATGGTTCCAGCAAATCCTGAATGTTGGGGAGGCCCCTTGATGACTCGCCACACTCGCTGACCTCGTCGCCGTCGCGGCGGGTGCCTAACGGGTGATCGGGCCGGATGTCCAGCGGAGCTGGGGCTCGCCGGCGGAACACGCCACACTGGCGGGACCGGAAAAAAGGAAACGCCGGTCACGAGGACCGGCGTCTCATCGATTCGTGCGCTTTCGAGAGCCAGCGGTCGGGATTGAACCGACGACCGCCCGATTACGAATCGGGTGCTCTACCACTGAGCTACGCTGGCGAACGGCCGGTGGACTGACCGTCGGAATGCCCTGGCGCGGACTCGAACCGCGACGCCTTTCGGCACCACCCCCTCAAGATGGCGTGTCTACCAATTTCACCACCAGGGCAGAACTGACTGAACCGGGAACGGGATCCGGGAACCGTAACTCATCGAGGAGCCACTGTTCCCTCAATCCAGTTCCCTGATCCCTTCCAACGGGGCTGACGGGGCTCGAACCCGCGACCTCCGGTGTGACAGACCGGCACTCTAACCAAGCTGAGCTACAGCCCCAAAGAACCAACTGCGTCATACCTACCACGATCTTCGTCGAACACACTGCATACGGCTCGGCCGTTCTGCCTCACGCGGCAGCGCCGCGCATAGCCCCAACGGGAATCGAACCCGTCTTTCGACCTTGAAAGGGTCGCGTCCTGACCGATAGACGATGGGGCCAGCCAATCGGGGCTCGAGGCTCGGCGAGGCCCCCGCCGGCGGCGGGTGGCTTGAGCTGCCGACGAACCCCGAACCCCGTGTGGTGACCCCCACCAGCCAATAGCGGTAACGGGATTCGAACCCGTGTTCCAGCCTTGAGAGGGCTGTGTCCTAGTCCCCTAGACGATACCGCCAACTGATTCTTTACTCTTCATCTTGCTTGCGGCGTGCCGCCCCTCGCCGAGCCCCCGCACCGCCACCCGACGTTGCACAGGCCCGGAGGGAATCGAACCCCCAACCGCCGGTTTTGGAGACCGGTGCTCTACCAATTGAGCTACGGACCTAGAGAGCCGGCGCCGACCGTCACGCTTCAGCGTATGGCCGCCGAAAGCTGACCTCCGGTCGCCGCTCCCAAGGGTGACTGAGGGGACTTGAACCCCCAACCCCCGGAGCCACAGTCCGGTGCTCTAACCAATTGAGCTACAGCCACCATACCCGTCGCCGAGGCGACGAAGACAAGCATTTTAAACAGCGCGCGACGCGTTATCAACCTGCCCGACGAGCGGCTCGCCGCCGAACCCCTCGCCCTTCGATACCAGTTGCTACCGATCCCGCTCGCTACTTCGCCCGATCCATGTACTCGCCCGTGGTCGGATTCACGCGCACTTTCTCACCGACGCTCACGAACTCGGGCACGTTCACCGTCACACCGTTCTCGAGCTTCGCGGGCTTCGTCGACGCGGTCTTGGTCGCCGTCTTCATCACCGGCGCGGTGTCCACCACCTCGAGCGTGAGCGTGTTCGGAAGCTGGATGCCGATCGGGCGTCCCTCGTAGTACTCGGCTACGATCCGCATCCCCGGCTGCATCCACTGCGCGTTGTCGCCCAGCATCTCCTCGTCCATCTCGAGCTGGTCGTAATTCTCGACGTTCATGAAGTGGTACGTGTCGCCACCCTGGTACAGGAACTCGAGATCGTGCGTCTCCATCGACGCCTTCTCGATCGAGTCGGCGGCGCGGAAGCGATGCTCGAAGCTCGACCCCGTGCGGAGGTTCTTGAGCTTCGCCTGCACCATCGCGCGCAGGTTTCCGGGTGTGTGATGACGGAACTCGATGACCCGGCAGGGCTCGCCCTCGAAAACGAGGACCATCCCGCGACGGATCTGGGTGGCCGGCATTGCCATGACGATCAGTCCAGCGAAGAGAGTTGCGTGTAAGAGCGACGTGCGCGAGCTGCGCAATTCATGCTAAGATGCGACAGCCTTTGATTTTAGCCGGCAGTCGCCGTTGCGTCAAGTTGTCGCAGCACCGGCGCCAGCGCGCTCCACACGTTGTCCGCCACGATCTGCTCGCCGCGCTCGTTCGGATGAATCCCGTCGCCCTGGTTGAGGCTCGGCACGCCGGCCACGTCGCGGAGCAGAAACGGCATCAGCGTCACGCCGGTTTCCCTTGCAACGTCCTGATACATGGCGCCGAACGCGGTCGTATATTTCGCTCCGAGATTCGGCGGCGCCTCCATCTGCGCGAGGAGAATCCGCGCAGCGGGACGCGCCGCTTTCACTTTCGCGATCAGCGCGCGCAGGTTCGCCCGAGTCGAATCGACGTCCAGCCCGCGCAGTCCATCGTTCGCCCCGGTCTCGATCACGACCACGTCGGCCGGTCCTCTCAGGAGCCAGTCGATGCGGCGCAAAGCCCCAGCCGATGTCTCTCCGCTGAGCCCCGCGTTCACGATCTCCACATGAAGGCCCAGCGAGTCCGCCCGGCGCTGCAGCAGCGCCGGATACGCCGCTTCGGGGTCGAGACCGAGACCAGCCGTGAGGCTGGTGCCCACCATCAGGACGGTCTTGTTCCGGGAAGTGGGAACGGAAGAGCGGGAACCAGGAACCGGGGATGGGGAACTGGGGCTGCTCGCTGCGCGCCGACTTCCCGCCGTTTCGGTTCCCGGTTCCCGCTTCCCCGTTCCCGCCCGTAGGGAGTCTCGATTCGAGGCGGAGCTCGATCCGCCACAGGCCGCGGCGGTCGCCGCGAACATCACTGTCAAAACCGCTGCCCGCATGCTCGTTGCTCGAGAGTTGACGAAGGAATTCCAGAGCGGCTCGCACCAGCTCACCGTCCTGCGCGATGTCTCGTTCGCCATTCCGCAAGGTGCGTTCGTGGCGATCGTCGGACCGTCCGGAAGCGGCAAGACGACGTTGCTCGGCCTGCTCGCCGGGCTCGATACCCCGACGCGTGGCACCGTGATCCTCGACGGCGTCGACCTGCGCAGTCTCACGGAAGATCAGCGCGCGCGCCTTCGCGGCGAGAAAGTTGGGTTCATCTTCCAGAGCTTTCAACTCATTCCGACGCTCACCGCACTGGAAAACGTACAGGTGCCGCTCGAGCTGCGCGGCGAGAGTGGCGCCGCCGCCCGCGCCGTCGAGCTGCTCGCTCGCGTCGGCCTGCGCGATCGCGTGGACCACTTCCCCTCGCAACTTTCGGGCGGCGAGCAGCAGCGCGTCGCCATCGCCCGCGCCTTCTCGAACCACCCGCGCATCCTGTTCGCCGACGAGCCCACGGGCAACCTCGACGCGAGCACCGGTGCCCGCATCGTCGAGCTCATCGAGGAGCTCAACCGTGAATCCGGCACGAGCGTCGTGCTCGTCACGCACGACCTGACGTTGGCGGCGAGAGCGGGACGAATGATACGGCTCGCCGACGGACTTGTCGTGGAAGACAGAGAGCGGGAACCGGGAGCTGGGAACGGGGAACCGATGCATCCCGAAGCTGTCGCGGTTCCATCTTCCCGGTTCCCTGTTCCCGGTGCCGAAGAGGTGGCATGACCACCCACACCGCGACCCCGGCGTTCCACGACGCCGACGTCCCTCGGCGCAAGTCGCTGAAGAACCTCTCGCGCGCGCTGCTCTCGCTCGCGTGGCGCGAGAGTCGAACGGCACGGCGGCGGCTGCTGCTGTACATGTCGTCCATCTCGCTCGGCGTCGCGGCGCTCGTGGCCATCGACTCGTTCGCGTCCAACGTCACCGACTCGGTGCGCGAACAGTCGCGCGGGTTGTTAGGCGGCGACGTGTCCTTCTCCGCGCGCCAGGGCGGGTTCACGCCGCGCGCCGACTCGCTGCTCGACTCGCTCGGCGCGAGCGGCGTGCGCCTCGCGCGCATGACGACGTTCGCGTCGATGGGCCTGGTGGAACGGAGCGGCGGCACGCGCCTGGTCCAGGTTCGCGCCGTCACGCCGGAGTACCCGTTCTACGGCGTCGTCACGACGGCACCGGCCGGGCGATGGGCGCAGCTCCAGCGCGGGCCTAACGCGCTCGTGGACCAATCGCTGCTCGTGTCCCTCGATGCGCGGGTCGGCGACACGCTCACGCTCGGCTATGCGAAGTTCGCGATCATCGGCGCACTCGTGAGCGTGCCCGGTGACCCGGGGATCTCGGCCACCATCGGCCCGCGCGTGTTCATCCCGGCGGCGTACCTCGACTCCACGAAACTGCTCGGGTTCGGCAGCCGCGCGGACTATGACGCGTTCGCGAAGCTCCCCGAGGGCACCGATCCGGCCACGTGGCTCGCCCCCCTGCGGCCGCGCCTCGAGCGCATGCGCATGCGAGCGCGCACCGTCGTCGAGAACGAAGTGAACCTCACCGAGTCGATCGATCAGCTCAGCGATTTCCTTGGCGTCGTGGGACTCGTGGCGCTGCTGCTCGGGGGCATCGGCGTCGCGAGCGGCGTGCACGCCTTCGTGGCGCGCAAGATCGATACGGTGGCGGTGCTGCGCTGCCTGGGTGCCACGAGCCGCCAGGTGCTCATCATCTACGTGCTGCAGGCGGCGGCGATGGGGTTCGTGGGCGCCCTCGCAGGCGCGGTGCTCGGCGTCGCCATTCAGTATGCGCTCCCCCTCACCGTCCGGGATTTCCTCCCGGTAGATGTGCAGGTCTCACTGGCGCCGAGGGCTATCCTGCTCGGAGTGGCGCTGGGCGTGTGGGTCGCGATGGCGTTTGCCCTACGGCCGTTGCTCGCCCTCCGGAACGTCTCGCCGCTCCAGGCGCTCCGCCGCGATCTCGACCACGCGCCGTTCGGCCGCGGCTGGCGTGACTGGCCGCGCGTGGCGGTGAACGTCGCCCTGGCGGCCAGCGTGGTGCTCCTCGCTGCGACGCGATCGCCAACGCTCAGGACGGCGATGTGGATGAGCGCCGGCATCGCGGCCGTGCTCGTCGTGCTCCTGCTGAGCGCGACGCTGCTGTCGGCCCTAGCGCGCCGCACGCTGCGGGCTCGATGGCCATACGTCGTGCGCCAGGGGATCGCCAACCTGTATCGGCCCGCGAACCAGACCCGCGCCGTCGTGCTCTCACTCGGTTTCGGCGCGTTTCTCATCACCACGCTATACCTGGTGCAGTCCAACCTGCTACGGCAGTTCAACCTCACGACCGAAGCCTCGCGCGGCAACCTGCTGTTCTTCGACGTGCAGGACGATCAGAGCGACGGCGTCGGCGCGTTGGTGCGGCAGGCGGGGTTCGAGGTCGTGCAGGCCACGCCGATCGTCACCATGCGCATCAAGTCGGTGAACGGTCGCGCGGTGGCGCAGCTCCTGAGTGACACGACGCGCCGGGGCGGCGCCTGGGCGCTGCGGCGCGAGTACCGCTCGACCTATCGCGACTCGCTCCAGGGGTCGGAGACGCTCGTCGGCGGGCGATGGTTCGGCGGCACGCGGCCCGCGTCCGGCGCCCCGGTCGATGAAGTGTCACTCGAGCAGGATGTCGCGAAGGAGCTGCGGGTGAAGGTCGGTGACGTCGTGACCTGGGACGTGCAGGGAGTGGAGGTGCCGACGCGGGTCACGAGCCTGCGCGACGTGAATTGGGCGCGGTTCGAGCCGAACTTCTTCGCGGTCTTCTCGCGCGGTGCGTTGGAGCAGGCACCGAAGCAGTTCGTGCTCCTCACGAACGTGCCGGATGTCGCGAGCGCCGCGCGCGTGCAGCGCGCCGTGGTGCAGCGCTACCCTAACGTGTCGGCCATCGACCTGTCGATCATCCGGAAGACGATCGGTGAGATCGTGGACCGCGTATCGGTGGCGATTCGCTTCCTCGCGGTGTTCAGCCTGGCCATGGGGATCCCGGTGCTGTTCAGCGCGGTCGCGGCGACGCGCCGCGAACGGATTCGCGAGGGCGTGCTGCTGAAGACACTCGGCGCGACGCAGGGCCAGATTCGGCGCATCCTGTTCGCCGAGTATGCCCTGTTGGGTGTGCTCGGCAGCCTGACGGGGATGCTGCTCTCCTTCGGCGGCGCGTGGGCGCTGCTGAAGTTCGTGTTCGAGCGTCCGTTCGCGCCGGCGACGGTGCCGGCGGTCGCGATCGCCGGCGCGATGGTGTTGGTCACGGTCTCGATCGGCATGCTGAGCGGACGCGACGTGTTCCGCACGACGCCCATGGCGGCGTTGAGAGAGGCGTAGGCCTGCTCTGTCGTTCCTCGCTCCGGTGTCTTTCCGAGCGGAGGGCCGTCAGGCCCGCGGGTGCCCGCTCCGCGGGCAGATTAGGAACCCTCATCGTCCCGAGCGAGGGCCCTGGTAATTGGGGTCAGACTCGAATTCCCGGTTGGGAATTCGAGTCTGACCCCAATTACCGCTCGGAATGACACAGCGACCCGCGTGTCTCGTCGCTAGTTCACTCTCACCACGTACACGCGGGCGCCCGCGAACCCGACGTTGCCACCGCTCGGGTCGAGCATGCGGAAGGTGGCCTTCGGTGCGCCGGCCTGGCGCTGCGCCAGGAAGTAGACGCCCGAGCCCGACTGTGCCGTCGTGATGAATGGCGGTCCGGGCGTCTGGACGCGGAGCGGGTAGCTCCCCCCGGCCGCACCCGCGACCGCGTCGCGCATGTTCCAGCTCGTGTACGAGTAGCGCGCGTCGAGGCCGGTGATGGGGAAGTTGTCGGCGTAGTTGGCGATGAGCCAGCCCGCGACGATCTGATCGAACGGAACGCCGGCCTTCTCCACCAGATTCGTCACGCTGGACCGCGGGCCGGCCACGAGACGACGGAAGAACAACCGTGCATTGCCCGGCGCGAACTGGTCCGCCGTGTAGCGCAGCAGCGCCCACGCGGCGCCGCGCGGCGCCAGGTCACGATCGGCGGTCGAGCTGGTTGGCGACGACGTGTCGGGACGCGCCAGCCACGACGAGAAGCGCGCGAGGTTCTGCTGGAAGTACGCCGCGTAGTCGTCGGCATTGGCGCGCACCTCGGCGAACGACAGACTCTGGAAGTCGCCGAAGCCGCGTGCGGCGCGGCCGACCGCCTCTTCCGCGAAGTGCGACAGCCCCTCGTTGAGCCAGTCGGCCTCGAAGGGGTCCGCGCTCGGGTTGAACTGGCGGATGCCCTGATTGATCATGTGCTGGAACTCGTGGGCGATGGTGCCGCGCGTCGCCTGCCTGACGAGCGCCGTCGAGCGCTTGTCGCTGAACACGCCGTCCGGGTCGGCCGCGAGCAGGTAGAATATCTCCTGCTCGTTGGTCTGTGGGCACGTGAGGTTCGCCGCCTGATAATCCGCCTTCGTGAACAGATCGCCACCCCAGAAGAAGCCGCCGATGAAGCTCTTCGAGCCCCTGGTCGTGAACTTGTTCACCTCGGGCGTATAGAGGACGGTGATGCGCCCGTCCTTGTTGATGTCGGTCGGCGCGCCGAACCAGGCCGTGTCCGTCTTGAAGATCACATCGTCGAATTCGGCCGCGATCGCATTGAAGTCGGCGGTGGTGAACCCCCCCGCCGGCGCGTTCACGTCGAGCGCGATCTGCACCTTTCGGCCAACCGCTTTCACGACGGCGCGCACCGGCAAGAACTGGTTGCACAGATCGGACGACAGGATGTCAGGCACGCGGTAGGCGATCGTGTCGCCGACACCGACGGCGGCCGCAACCACCGACGCACTCGCTCCCGGGGCAGCCCGGGCGGCAGACGCCGCTCGGCCGGCAGGCATCGCGCGCACGATGCGGCCTTCGGCGGCGCGGATGTGCGACTCCAGCTCGTCGCGCTGCTCGAGATCTGCCGCCATGCGCAGCAGCTCCGGCGTCGGACCGCCCGCGATGACGGACTTCGACGGCGCAATGGATGCGACCCCGCCATCCTGCAGCGACGCCAGGAACGTCTGCTTGTCGTCGGGCGTCGAGTTGGCGTTCGCGGCGATGAACAGGAATTGACTCGCCGTGGCTGCCGCACCGATCGTTATGCACGAGACGGCCGCGGGGCCGCTCAGCACCGATACCTGCCCGGGCGAGAGGGTGAGCGGCGTCGCGCACCGATCGACGTCGACCGCGAGCGGCCACGTGCCCTTCGCCTTGTCGGCGCGCGCCGTGATCGTCGCATCGCCAGGCCCCACGGCGGTGATGAGCCCGTTCTGGTCCACCGTCGCGACGGCCACGTCGCTCGTGCTCCACACCGGCTTTTTCGCGGTGACCTCGTCTCCCTTGGAATTGATCAGCCGAGCGGTCGCGGTCATCGTCGCGCCGACCTGCAAGGATGGCGATGGAGCGCTGACGATGATCGACGTCACCGTCGTCGGCGAGGGTTCGGTGGGTCCGTCACTGCATCCAACCAGCAGCGCGCCAACCGCGAGCAGGATTACTACGTTCTTCATGAGCACGCTCCTGGCGCGCAGAAATGGCGGCGCACTCTACAGCTCGCCGCCTGACAGGTCGAATGAGCGTAAGGCGTGCCGAACCGCCTGCGCCCCACCGGATTGATGCCGTCGAAGTCTACGAGCTCGACCGGCCACGACAATTGATATCGCGTAACGGATCGAGGCGTGAGTTGCACGGTCGAGTCAATCCCGGAGACGACGGCCGGTGCCGCGCGGTCAACGCCCACGCACCTACCCACCATGAGCGTGGCGGTTCCTTCGATGGATGGACGCGCTACTCGAGCGTGACGCGCTCGTCGCATGGATCGTGATGTGGATCACGCCGGCGGCCTAACCCGCCTGAGCTCGGCGGCGTCACGAGCTCAGTGGAACGTGTATGCTCCACCGAGACGGATGGTGGTCGCGTCCGCCGGCACGGAGTAGAGCTCGCCGGTGACCGCGGTACCGCGACCCACACGGTACCAGCCGCCCGCGCCGACGGCCAGGCGATTCATGTCGACGCTGATCTTCGTGTCGTCGAACGCGCCGCCCTGATACTGAAAGCCAACCTGGAAGCGGGGCCGCAGCGCGGTGGCCCCGACCAGTCCGTACGTCCCCCAACGTTCGCCCGCGCCCTGCTTCACCAGCGCGGCTTCGGCGCCGAACATGTTGGGCTTGTAGGTGTCGCTCGAGGCGCGCGTCCCGAAGCACGCGGCGTTCGGGTCCTGCTGCTGCAGACTCTTTGCCGGGCAGGTGATGGAGCCGCGAACGCGCCCAAACGTCGCGTGCCCCCGGAGCAGCACGGAGAGACTGCCACCGTCGTCGTCACCGCGAAGGCGCCACGGCCGGTACAGCGCGACGCTACCGAGGTTCGGCTCGGCGTCCGCAACTGTGACCGGAGGGAGATAGCTCCCCTCGAGCACGAGACGTCCAGGGAGACCCAGGGCGACGCGCGGCCTCGGGAACACGGGCGACAGATTCGTGTTCTCGGTCTTCTTGATGCCGTAGCACGCCTCCGGCTGCTGCATCGCCCGGCTCGGCGAGGGAACGTACGACGCCTCGAACGACACGCGAACGTTCCAGGCCGACAGTTCCTCGACCGTGCCTCCCGCCGAGAACGCGATGGGCGTGGCGAAGAACGCGAGCAGCTTCGCCTCGTTGCTCCCCCGGGAAGGCCGGCACGTGTAATTCGTCTGCGCCCGGGCGGCAGACGCGTCGAGCGCGAGCGTGGAGGCCGCGACGAGCAGCATGACGGGAGCGCCGGCGAGCGTGCGGCAACGAAGTACGCGCATGGATGTCCGAGGAAGGGGCGCGCAACGATAACGCCCGCGTCAGGCCGAACGCCACCCCGTTGTCGGACCGGCGGGCCGGCCGGGGGCCCGCATCCGCTCGCCGTTACATCGGGGCGTGGTCGGTCGTTCTCATCGGACGGTGCCGCCCGTCACACTTCATCCGTGCTCGTTGATGTCCCTCGCCCGATTGTCGTGACGCGCCCAGTCAGTTCGACGCCGGAATCGCACCTCGTCGAGGGCGATGGGCTGTTTCGGTCGGTGTTCGACAACACGCTCGAGGCGATCGTGATCACCGACGCATCGGGCGTGGTGCTCGAGGCAAACGCCGAGGCGTGCTTTCTGTTCGGACGCACGCTCGACGAGATGCGGGTGACGCCTCCGAACGCGTTGCTCGACGTCACCGACCCGCGGGCCGGGGAGGCCCTCTCATCCGGCGCGCGGGACGGGCGATTCGCGGGGCTCCTTCCGTTGTTGCGCCGCGACGGTGCGCGGTTTCAGGCAGACGTGTCCGCCACGCGATTCACCGACGCGGCCGGGCACGAGCGCATCTGCGTGTTCGTTCGCGACATTGCCGCGCGCGACCTCGCCGAGCGCGCACTGCTGGCAAGCGAGCGCCGCTACCGATCGCTCATCGAGACCACGGGGACCGTACTCATCGGCATTGGCGCCGACGGCGTCATCTTCGAGTGGAACCGCGAAGCCGAGCGCGTCTTCGGGTGCGCGCGCTCCGAGGCGATTGGCCAGGACTACTACGCGGAATTCCTGCCCCCGGCCGTGCGCGCGACGGTTCGGGCGGACGTGGAGAAGGTGTTGAGCGGTCAGCCGACGCGCAGCTTCGAGAATCCGGTGCGCTCTCGCGACGGCTCGGAATACCTCATGATCTGGAACGTGACGCGACTGGCGGGCGTGGGCGGCGAGCCGCTCGGCGTCATCGCGAGCGGGCAGGACATCACGGAGCTTCGGCGGCTGGATGCGGAGCGCCGCGCCCTCGAGGCGAAAGTGCAGCACGCGCAGAAGCTCGAGAGCCTGGGGGTGCTCGCCGGCGGGATCGCGCACGACTTCAACAATCTGCTCGTCGGCATTCTCGGCAACGCGAGCCTCGCCCTGATGGACATCGCGGACGACTCGCCCCTGCGCGAGGTGATCGCCGACATCGAGACGACGGCGATGCGCGCGGCGGATCTGACGAAGCAGATGCTGGCGTATTCGGGCAAGGGGCGGTTCGTGGTTCACCCCGTGGACCTGAACGCGCTGGTGCGCGAGATGGCGCAGCTCCTCCAGACCGTGATCAGCAAGCGCGCGGTGCTGCGCTTCGCGTTCGCGCCCGACCTCTCGGCGGTGGAGGCCGACGCGACGCAGCTCCGCCAGATCGTGATGAACCTGATCACGAACGCGTCCGACGCGCTCGGGGGCGACGACGGCGTGATCACCCTCCGCACCGGCGTGCGGCAGGCGACGCGCGACTATCTCAGGTCGAGCTACGTCGACGACGAGCTGCCGGAAGGCCGCTACGCGTTCATCGAGGTGGAGGACACCGGGTGCGGGATGGACGCCGACACCGTCGCGCGCATCTTCGACCCGTTCTTCTCGACGAAGTTCACGGGCCGCGGGCTGGGGCTCGCCGCGACGTTAGGCATCGTGCGCGGCCATCGGGGAACGATCAAGGTGCGGACCGAGCCCGACGCCGGCACCACGTTCACGGTGCTCCTTCCCTCCTCCGGCGCCGCCGCGCTTCCGGCATCGGCATCGGCGCGCCGGGCGCGCTTTCGAGGGGACGGCGCCGTGCTGGTGGCGGACGACGACGAGACCGTTCGCACCGTCGCACGGCACATGCTCGAGCGCAGTGGCTTCACGGTGCTCACCGCGGCCGACGGTCGCGAGGCGGTCTCCATGTTCGCGGAGGCGCGCGACCGGATCGCCCTCGTGCTGCTCGACCTGACGATGCCGACGATGGGCGGCGAGGAGGCGTTCCGCGCGATGCGCGAGATGCGCCCCGACGTGCGCGGCGTGCTGATGTCCGGCTACAGCAGCCAGGAGTTGGCGGCGCGGTACGGCGCGGAAGGGCTCGCGGGATTCGTGCAGAAGCCGTTTCGCCTCGAGGAGCTGGAGGCGTGCCTCAGCGCGGCGCTCGGTGGCGTGCGGTCGCCGGGCTAGCGGTTCGCGACTCGGGTTCGATCGCGCGGCGGGGCCGTTCGGGACACATCGCTGCGTCGGACCCAAGCGGGAACGGCGATGGCGCGGATGGGGAACGGCGAAACGGCCGGATGTGCTCCTCGGTCGGGACGGCTCCTCGCGCGAGGCCCTGGAACAGCGGGAACTGCCATGACGCGGATGACGCGGAAACGACCGGATCGGCTCCGCGCACATCCACGGCTCCTCGCCCCAAGCGGTTGAACCGAAGGGAACGACCTCGGGAGACTCTGGTTTCCCGGGGTCGGTCCCCTCGTTCCTTTCTCGCTCATGGCGAGCGGAGTTCTCACTGCTGGGGAGCGATCGTGCTTCTTCCTCGTCATCCGCGTCATCGTTGTTCCCCCGCTGTTGCTGGCCCCACGAGGAGCCCGGCCCGGCGCGACGACGCGTGCGGCACGAACGGGTGCGAGGAGGCATGGATGCGAACGGAGTTGATCCGGCCCTTTCACCGTTCCCATCCGCCAAATCGCCGTTCCCCGCTGGTTCTTGCGCGAGGACGAGGCATCGCTGGTCCCGCTATTCGAGAAACGTTACCCGCACAACGCCTGATCCAGGTCCGCCACGAGGTCATCCGGGTGCTCGAGCCCGATCGAGAGGCGCAGCAGGTTCTCCGGAGTTCCGCTTCCCGGCGCTTCCACCGACGCGCGATGCTCGATCAGGCTCTCGGGGCCGCCGAGGCTCGTCGCGCGCGTGACCAGCCTGACGCGGGACGCCACGGCGAGTGCCTCGTCGCGCCCGCCACGCACCTGCACCGACAGCATCCCGCCGAACATCGACATCTGCCGCGCGGCCACCGCATGACCTTCGTGCGAAGGGAGCCCGGGATAGTGAACGGCCTCCACGGCCGGGTGCGTCTCGAGCATGCGGGCGACGGTCATCGCGTTCGCCGAATGGGCGCGCAGCCTGTGCGGTAGCGTCTTGATGCCACGCACCACGAGCCAGCTGTCGAACGGCGCGGCGATGGCGCCGCCGGCCGTCTGCACGGTGCGAATCCGCTGGAAGAATTCGTCGTCGTCGCGGGCCACGAGCGCGCCCCCCATCACGTCGCCGTGGCCACCGAGGTACTTCGTGGTGGAGTGCATGACGACATCGGCGCCCAACGCCAACGGTTGCTGCGCCACCGGTGTCGCCCATGTGTTGTCGACGGCGCACCGCGCACCCGCCGCGTGCGCGAGCTCGGCGACCCGCGCGATGTCGGTGACCGCGAGCAGCGGATTCGACGGCGTCTCGACCCAGACGAGACGTGTCTCCGGCCGGAGCGCCGACGCCACCGCGTCGGGGTCTCGCATGTCCGCCGACGTCATCGTGAGACCCCAGCGCGCGAACACCTGCTCCATCAGCTTGCGCGTGCCGTAGTAGACGGACGCCGGGAGCACGACGTGATCGCCGGGCGCGAGCGCCTGGAGCACCGCCATCGTGGCCGCCTGGCCGGAGGAGAACGCGGCCGCGGCGCTCCCACCCTCGAGCGCCGCGAGCACGCGCTCGAGCGACGCGCGGTTCGGGTTCGCATCGCGCGCGTAGATGAAGCCGTGCGGCAGCGAGCCGTCGGCGGCACGCTCGAAGTTCGTGGACAGGTGAATCGGCGGGGCCACGGCACCGGTTGCCGCATCGGGTCCGTGCGCGCCGTGGATGGCGATCGTTTCCGGATTCATCGGGAATCGGGCGGGTGGAGTCGGGAATCGGCGCGCGCCCGAAGCTGAGGGCGCGCGGACAATGGCTATCGGCGCGAGCTCGATGCTTCCGGGCGACCGCCCGGTTTCCATTCCGGCTTGGTCGGCGCATCAGCCAGGAGCCGCACCGCGCGCACGGTGACGTCCACGAGCGCGGTCATGTGCGGGAAGTCCACGTGCGCCACGTCATCGCTCGGCGTGTGGTAGTCGCGGTGAAGACCGAACGACGACAGCGTGTGCGCGACGATGCCGGCGCGCGCGAACGCGATGTTGTCGCTGCGCATGAAGAACTGCTCCGAGGGACGCGCGTCGGGCACGATCGGCAAGCCGGCGGCGGCGAACATCTCGCCCATCGTCGACCGCTCGTACCCGGTGAGCCAGCCGCGCCCTGCCCCACCGGCCAGCGAATCGGGACGGCCGATCATCTCGATCTCGAGATTCGCCACCATCGCGTCGAGCGGACGCACCGGGTGCTGGATGTACCAGCGAGTGCCAAGCAAGCCCCTTTCCTCTCCCGTGGTCGCGACCACGACGACAGTGCGCCGCGGCGCCGGCCCGCGAGCGAGCGCGCGCGCGACCTCCAGCACGGCCACCACGCCCGAGGCATCGTCGTCCGCGCCGTTGAAGATGGAATCGCCGGGCTCGCGCCCATCGATGCCAAGGTGGTCGTAGTGCGCGTCCACCAGGACCACCTGGTCGCGGAGCGCCGGGTCCGAGCCCCGAATGATGCCGACGACGTTGACCGCGTTGGCGCGTGCATCGCCCGCGAGCGTGTCGCGCGCCTCGAGCGACGAGAGCAGCGCCAGGGTGCGGCGGCCGTTCCGGTTCACGACCGCGACCGGCACTCGCTGGAAGAAGCCGCTGTCACCGGCGGGCCGAACACCGTAGCGCTCGAGCTCCGCCGCGATGAACCGCGCCGCACGCTCGGAGCCGCGCGTCGCCGTGCCCCGCCCCTCCATGGAGTCGTCGGCGAGCGCACCGAGCAGCCTGCGTACTTCGGACTCGGTGACGCCGGTGGCCGGCGGCGCGTTCGCCGCGCCGGCGCCGGCGCTCGAGACAGTCACCGCGCGGGCGCAGGCGGCGAGGGTGAGCACACCCGCCGCCAGTGCGGGTCGGGTGAAGGTCCGGCTCATGCGCATCGGGGATGGGTCCTGGAATGGGTACGTGCGGGCAGCCGAACGCCGAGCACGCCAGCGCGAAGGTGGATTCTCTCGCACGGACGTAATCGCCGCGTGGGTGGCCGCGCAACCCATCGCCCGCTCGCGTCCCGTGGGACACGCGCGTATACTCGCGAGAACGGCTCTCGTGCGAGTTCCGGGCGGAGGACCTGGCGATGCTGACAACAGCACTCCCGACCGCGCTCTACGTGTCGATCTCGATGCAGGCCGCCGGTGCGGCACAGCTCGCCCCGTCGCCGCCGCGCGTCGCACCAGCCGATTCGCAACGTGTGCTGCGTGACGCCCGCAAGGCGCAGGCGGCGTTCGAGCGCACCCGCCGAGCCAATCTGCCGTTCGACACGCGTGGCTCGCCGGGGCGCTGCGACGTGCGGGTCGGCCGCTTCTGCTACTGGTGGGACGACGGCGAGTGGGAGGGCCCACCGGAGCCGGGGAAGACGAAATCGGCTCGCACTCGCCTGCTCCAGCGACTCGACGACGCCGCGGCGCGGCTGCCGGGTGACCGCTGGATCGCCGGGCAACGCGTGCGCTACCTGGTGGAGGATGGCCGCGCGGCCGACGCCGTCGCCGCCGGGCGCGCGTGCCGCGCGCAGGAGAGCTGGTGCGCCGCGCTCGCCGGGTACGCGTTCCACGCCGCCACGGATTTCGCCCGGGCCGACAGCGCATTCGATGTCGCGCTGGACGCGATGCCCGAGGCGGAGCGGTGTCGGTGGACGGACATCGAGTTGCTGCTCGACGGAAAGCCGCGCGACCGCTACGAGAAGCTCGGCTGCGCGGACCGAGCCGCGTTCGAGACTCGGTTCTGGGCGCTTTCGCGGCCACTCTACCTGCTTCCCGCGAACGATCTGCGCACCGAGCATCTCGCGCGGAAGGTGATGGCGGAGCTGGTCCGGGCGTCTCGATCGCCGCACGACATGCCGTGGGGCGACGACATGCGCGAGCTGATGGAGCGCTACGGGTGGGAGACGCGTTGGTCGCGCGAGCCCCCGTCCATCTCGAGCCAGGGCGACGTGCGCGTGGTGGGATACGAGCCCGCGCCGGCGTTCGACTTCGTGCCGGCGCCCGAAGCCATCGCCGCGCCGGACTCGGCGAAAAGCGACGACTGGTCGCTCCACGACCCGTTGGCGCAGACTCGTTATGCACCGAGCTACGCGAGAACGGTGAGCGGGATGGAGCACCAGGTGGCGCTGTTCCGGCGTGGCGACTCGGCCGTAGTCGTCGCGGCGTTCGACCTCGGTCACGACACCCTGTTCACGCGGGATTCGATTGCCGCCGCCGTGGCCGTCGTGCCCGCCGTCGCGCCCGACTCGGCGCGCGTGGTGCGCAGCGCGGCGGCTCGGCGGCGAGACGTACTCGTCGCGCACGGACCGTCGGAACCGTTGCTGATCAGCGTCGAGGCGCGGGACTCGGCGGCGCGGCGCGTGGCGCGCGCGCGCATGGTCGGTCGCCCGCCGAACGCCCGCGAAGGCGCGCGCGTGAGCGTATCGGACCTGCTGCTGTTCGACGATCCCGCCAACCTGCCGACGTCGCTCGACGATGCGGCACGACGCGCGCGCGGGTCGATGCGCGTGAGGCCCGACACGCCGGTCGGCGTCTACTGGGAGATGTACGGCGTGGACCCGGCGGGTGAGACGCTGGCCTACACGCTCACGGTGACGCGCGAGAAGACGCCGTGGTACCGGCGCGCGGCCGAGAAGCTCAAGGTGGTGGGGCGCCGGGCGCCGGTGCGCCTCGAGTGGAAGGAGCCCTCCGCGCGCCCGGGCGCCACACGGTCGCGCGCGCTGGCGCTCGACCTGTCCACGCTGCCGGAGGGGAAGTACCGCATCGAGCTGGCGCTGGAGGCGGGCGGACAGCCGGCGGCGAAGGCGAGTCGGCTGGTGGAGATCACGAACAAGGAGTAGGGATCCGCGCGGCCCCTACAACACCAGCACGATCACGTCGTACAGTGCGTGCGTCCAGGCCGTGATCCCGAACCCACGAAACACGTACAACGCGCTGAACGCCAGTCCGGCGATCGTGCGGAAGACGAACGAGTCGAGCCGCAGCGGATCGCCATACGGGCCGATGTAGTGAAAGGCGGAGAAGATCAGCGCCCCCATGCCGACGGCAAACGTGTTCGCGATGGCCGGACGCCACCGCATCACGCGTCGCGCGAGCAGCAGGAGCGCTGACACGAGCAATACGCGGAACAGCAGCTCCTCGTAGAGCCCGGCACCCAGCGAGAGCATCACGCGAGCGGCGACGCTCAATCGCTCGGGCTGTGCCAGCGCGAGCGCGAAGGAGAACGGCGTGAGCAGTTTCGCCGTGATCGTGCCGATGACCAGTCCGAACACCAGCGCGAGCCCCACGGACTCGGCCAGCATGCCGCCGAAGATGCGTGGCTCGAGCCGCCCGCCGCCCCGACGCATGTCGCGCGCGATGAACCAGATGCTCACCCCGATCACGCACACCGCGAACACGAGGGGACCGCGACGCCCTGCGGCCGCAATGAACAGCGACCGGAGGATGACGTCGGCACCGTTGCGCATCTGTTCGCCAGCAAAGCGCGAGAGGAATGCGGCGAGCGCCTCGTACGCGATGAGCAGCGGCAGCGCGAACGTCACGCTGTAGCGCGGGGCGCGACTGAGTGTCCAGTAGGAGCGGAGGGCGGGCACGGACTCGGGGATCGGCGGTTGCTCGGGTCAGCGGGCGGGTGCCCGCGTCAGCGGGCAGATGGGGGAATCGGCGGGCCCGCGTCTGCGGGCCGATGGAAATCGAAGCTACTCGCCGGCGGCTGGCGCGGAACCACGCCGATCGATGCATGATGCCCAGCCCTTACGTGCGGACTCGGGCATCGGTTCCGAGGCGTTCCCCTTCGAGGCCCGAACTCGAGACCAAGCGAAACGGCCGGCCCTCGCGGGCCGGCCGTTCCTGAATCGAGCGAAACGCTCGACGACAACCCTTACGGGCACCCCTGCGGCTTGGAGTCCGGACGCGCATCGCACTCGGCGAGCGGAACCGGCTGTACCTTCGCCACGAAGTGCGTGTTCACACCGCTGGTGATGTCGATCGGCAGCGTGTTCAGGCGGCCGAACCGGCGGTAGTCATTCCAGCGCTGCCCCTCGAGGAGCAGCGAGTAGCGCCGATTGTACAGCAGCTCGTTGATGGCGTTGGCCTGCGTGCCTAACGTCGCGAGCGCCGGCAGCTTGCCCGACACGGTGCGGATGTTGTTGATGTCCACCAACGCGGCCGCGAGGTTGTTGAGCTGGATGTTGGCTTCCGCGCGAAGAAGGATGAGCTCCTCGTTGCGGATGAGCGGGACGTCCGAGCTCGGCGTCGGATAGATCGAGAACGTGTACTCCGCCGGAATGCCGATGCCCTGCGGCGGCGACACCGGCGTGTCCAGCTTCACGACCTTGCGAGTCAGCCGATCGTCGGGTGTGGCCCCGTTCTTCTGGGCATCCGCGACAATGCTCGCGTGCGCGAACAAGCTCTTGTTGGCGGAATACGAGTTCGAGTTCTGAACGTCGCCCGTCGCCGTGCTGAAGTTGTGGTACGCGCCGCTGTCCAGGACGGCGACGGACGTCGCAGCGCCGGCGGGCGTCGCGAACGACTCGCCAATGGCCGTTAGCGCCTGCTGGTAGCACGTGTTCCCGCAGCCCTGCGAGCCGCGGTTCACGAGCACGCGGGCGAGGATCGCGCGGTTCAACTTGATGAACTTCGCCGGCGTGTCGAACAGGTCGTAGCCGCGGCTGAGCACGAACGGGAACGACGCACTCCCCGCGCCCTGCAGGTCGGCCTTGGCCTCCTCGAGCAGTCCGGTGGCGTACTTGTACGCAGAGTCCTTGGAGACGAACGGCTCGAGGACGTTCGGGTCGTCGTTGATCTCCACCGGGAGCCCGAGCGTGTCGCGCGAGTACAGGACGTACATCACGTCGAGCGCGCGGAAGGTCTTCGCGAAGCCGGCGGTCGCCTTTTTTGCCCCCTCGTTCAGCGAGGTCGCGTTGACCGCGTTGATCAGATTGACCGCGTTCCGCATGTTGGTGAACCGGTTCGTCCAGTTCGTTAGGGTCGCCGCGAACCCGCCCGGGTCGAGCGTCTTCTGCCCGCCGGGGCCTGGGACGCCCACGAGGAATCCGGTCACGTTTCGGCCGTCCGTCGGGAAGTAGACGTACGACTCGCGGCCGAAGAACCCGAAGTCCTGACTGGTTCCGGGCGCCAGCCGGCGCTCTCGCTCGAGGATCCCTGTCGCGAGCACCTGGATGCCTTGCGGGTCCTTCGCGACGCCCTCGGTGGTCGGACGGTTGTAGTCCGGCACGTTCAGGTCGCTGTTGCAGGCAGCAACGCCGAGGAGAAGCCCCCCGACCGCCGCCACGTGTGTTAGCCTACGAAACATTCGCCACTCCTTGAGCATTCGCTCACGGAAAGTTTGCGCACAGTGGGGATACGGTCAGAACCCGAGGTCGACGCTGAACCAGAGGCTGCGTGACGGCGGCCACGGCGAGAGGTCGACGAAGCGGGTGACGAAGTTGCCGCCGTTGTTGACCTCGGGGTCGTAGCCGTTGTAGCCGGAGATGATGAACAGGTTGCGGGCCGAGAGGTTCAACGTCATCGACTGCACGCCGTTGAAGCGGGTGTACAGGCTGCGCGGAACGACGTAGCTGAGGTTCACCTCGCGAACCTTCGCGAACGAGCCGTCCTGGATGTAGACGGAGGTGTTCTTGCCGCCGTTCCAGGTGTCGTAGCGGTACTGGCCGAGCGGCACGCCGCTCTCCGGCGACTCCTTCTCGTAGTCCCACGTGTTCGCACCTTCGTCGAACAGGTTCATCGTCATGTTCGACACGTCGCCGCCGTGGCGGTAGTCGAGGAGGAAGTTCACCGCGAAGGCCTTGTACGAGAAGTCGTTCGAGAACTGCATGGTGTAGCGCGGGTTCGCGTCACCCACTTTCTGATTCGTCGTCGCCACGCCGTCGATCAACTTGCTGCCGAAGATCGTCGAGACGGTGTAGCCCGGGGTGAAGCGCAGGTAGCCGTACGCGTTGCCGAAGCCGCGCGCGGCCGTGGGCAGTGCGAAGGGATTCACGCCCTTCGGGAAGCTCACGATGTCGGCGCGGTTCTGGTACCAGGTGTTCCTCGACGTCCACGTGAAGTTGCCGGTCTGAATCGGGACCAGCGTGACGCCGACCTCGTAGCCCTTCGTCGACATCTTGCCGCCATTCACGACGCTCGTGCTGACACCGCTCGACGGTGCAAGCGCCGGACGCACGAGGAGGTCGGTGATCGACCGGTCGAAGTACGTGAACTCGGCGCTCACGCGCTGGTTGAGGAACGACGCGTCGAAACCGTACTCGGTCTCGGTGAGCCGCTCCGGCTGCACGTTCCGGTTACCAACCGTGGTGGACTGGCTGAAACCCGGCTTCCCGTCGAGGAGCCCGACGCTCGAGACGACGAGGAAACGCTCGCCGTACGCCGGCTGGTTGCCCGACTGCCCGATGGCCGCGCGGAGCTTGAGCTCGTTGACGTGCGGCAGCGGGTTGGTGAAGCGATACGAAGCCTGCCCGCGCGGGAAATAGAACAGCTTCTTGGTGTCGCCATTCACCGAGCTGCGTTCGCCGCGCACGCCGCCGGAGACGAAGAGGCGCTCCCCGAACAGCAGGAGGTCTTCCTGCACGTAGAACGCCTGGTTGAGCACGTTCGTGCGGTCCTGCAGCACGGTGGTCACCTGCGCGCCGTCGGCGGTCGTCTGCGCCGGCGTGAGCCCCTGGCCCACCAGGTTGTAGTCGTTGGTCGCGACGGAGCCCGACTGAATGCCGGCGGAGAACGTCGAGCTGACGCGGGCTCCCGTGAAGAAGTTCCAGACGCCGCTCAGGCCGAAGTTCGTGCTCTTGTTCGTGCCGTTCCCCTGGATGGCGACGCCGGGGAAGTTACCCGCCTGGTTGGACCCGAGCTGCTGAGACTGGAGCTGCGGTGGTGCGAGCTGATAGCTCTCGTTGCTGAACCAGTCCATGCCGCCGGTGCCGGTGATGGTCACCGTGTTCGACCCGTTCGAGAAGGCGGTGTAGTTGACACGCCCGCTCGTGATCATGCGGTGCACCTCTTCGTTGTTCCGCAACAGGTCGAACGTCTGGAACGGGTTGGAGGCCGCCTTGATGCCACCCGGCGGGAACGGATCGAACCGGTAGTTCCCCTCCGTGTCCTTCTTCCAGAATGGGTAGACGGCCGGCGTGTAACCGAAGTTGTACAGCGGCGACGAGAAGCTGTTGTCGTTGTTCGCGATGCCGCGCTGCGAGAACTTGCGCAGCATGTTCGCGCTCATGGAGGCGGTGAGGCGGCTGCCGATCGCCTGGTCGAGATTCGCGCGCAGGGACTGGTTCTTCGAGTCCGTGTTCATTGCCGTGCCCGGCTCGTACTTGTGCGTGCCCGACACGAAGTAGCGCGTGCCCGTGCTCACACCGCCGGTCAGGTTGCCGACGACCTCGTACTGGGCATCCTTGCGGCTGTAGAGCTCCTTCACGTAGTCGTAGTGCGGGCAGTTCGGCGTGCACACTTCCTGTGCGAGCGCGACGGCGTCGGGGTTGTCGGCGACGTTGCCAACGGTCATCAGCTCGTCGAGCGTCTCGAAGTTGCGACTTCCCTTGCTCTCGATGAGGGCATTCGTGCCCACGCGCGAGGTGAGGTTGAACCGCGGCGCGCCCGACTTGCCGCGCTTCGTCGTGATGATCACGACGCCGTTCGTCGCCTGCGAGCCGTAGATGGCCGAAGCGGCGGCGCCCTTCAGGATCTCGATGTTCTCGATCTCGTTCGAGTTGATGTCGGAGAGACGGTTGGTGCCGTTTTCCTCACCGGCGTTGAGCGAGCCGGTGATGAAGCTCTGCTGGTTCGAGCGCACGGCGTTCGACACGATCACGCCGTCCACGATGAACAGCGGATCGATGCGGCCGATGAGCGACGACGCGCCGCGGATCTGCACCTGACCGCCGCCGCCCGGGGCGCCGTTGTTCATGTTGATCGACGCGCCGATCACCTTCCCCTGCATCGCGCTCTCGATCGACGGCGCGGGAACGCGCGCGAGCTCCTCGGAGCTCACCGTGGACACCGCGGTGGCGGCGTTCCGCTTCTCCACCGTGGTAGCGGCGCCGGTGACGGTCACGCCTTCGAGCTGAAGGACGTCCTTCTCCAGGCTGAAGTTCGCGGTGGTCTGCCCTGCCGGGACGCGCTGCTCGACGCGCTTGAAACCGATCGAGCGGACGATGAGGGTGACGTCACCCGTGGGCACGCGGAGCCGATACTCGCCGTTCGCGTTCGTGCGAACACCCGCCGGCTGGCCGACGACGCCGACGGTGGCATCGGACAACGGCGTGGCGCTACCGGCTTGCGTTACTCTCCCCGTGACCTCGCGCGTTGCCTGTGCCCGGGCCGTTCCGGACACCAGCAGCGCAGCGAGTAGGGGGACGACGGACAAGACTTTTCGCACAGGCCCTCCAGGTTCGCCCATGAGATGGAGTTCGTGGCGGATATACCACGACTCGGCCCCGATTCTCGCGGTCTGTCACCAAACTGTCAAGCTTCGTCACGGTTTTTGGGACGAAGCGATGTCATTTGGGGGGAAGCGGGTACGGACCGACTGGTCCACGGCGGCATCCACAGCCTCGGGGTCGATGCTGTCGCGCTTCATGACAGGCCACGGCCAGCGCGCTGTCAAACGGCGAATCAGGCGTAGGCTGGTGCTGTGGGCCGCGCTGTTGGTCGCGACCCGTGAGGCCCATGGGAAGGAGTCCATCGCCCCTGGTAGTCGGGCTGGCGTCATCCCACGGGACTCAGGGGGGAACGGCGATTGGCGCGGATGGGGGTGGAGCGAAACGGCCGGATGGGCTCCCCGGCCCGTCTGTCATCCCGAGGAGGGGCGTCAGCCCCGGCGAGGGACCTGCGGTGCGAGCCCTGTGGCCAGTCAGGCTACGATGATCGCACCGCAGGTCCCTCGTCGCGCCGGGGCGCTCCTCGGGATGACACATAACGCGCGCGGAGCCGATCCGGCCGTTTCGCCGTTCCCCATCCGCCCCATCGCCGTTCCTCGCTCGGCCCTTACGCAACGAGGCCGTGCGTCGGGTGGGCGCGTCCCGCCGGTGTTCCCCCTCTTCGTTCCCCCGGGTGCGCGTCGGACGTTCGCAGCTCCCCGAGGAGGGAAAGACGGTTGCCGATGATCGTTAGCGCCCGAGGCCCCTATCCCCTACCCGGCCCCACGCCTTCGACGTTTCTGATCTCCTCCGGCAGCGCGTCGAGCAGCGGTTTGAGCTCGGTCGCGCGATCGAGCGTCGTGACGAACGTCAGCCCCGCCAGCGACACGACCAGCATTCCCGAGACACCGTAGAGGACCACCGGCACGCCTTCCGCGTGCACGACGTTTCCCGTGGACTCCACGAAGTACGCCTGGCCGTGCGCGCCGTTGCCCGCGTCGTCGAGCTCGCGGGCGCGGCGCAGCGAGGCCCACGTCCCGACGTCGTCCCACCCGAAATCGCCCGGCACCACCACGAGGTTCGTGCAGCGCTCCAGCAGGCCGCGCTCGATGGAGACCGACTGGATCATGCCCGCGAACCGCACGTAGTCGCGCTCGCCTAACGCCTGCAGTCCGTGGGCGAGCTCGGACGTGTACTCGGCGAGCGCGCCGAGCACGTCCCGCGCGCGCCACACGAAGATGCCCGCGTTCCAGAACGCGCCATCGCCGATGAGCATCTCGGCGAGCACGGGGCCCGGCTTCTCGATGAACGACTTCACGCGGCACGGGGCGCCGTCGTCGATCGACCCGCCCTGAAGCGGTGCGCCGGGGCGAATGTAGCCGAAGCCGGTCTCGGGCCGAGTGGCCCGGATGCCCACGGTCACGAGCGCCTTCTCCCGTGCCGCGACGCGCGCGGCGCGGATGAGCGCATGCCGGAAGAACTCGGGAAACGCGACCGCGAGGTCGGCGTGCAGGCAGCAGAAGATCGCCTCCGGGCCGGCCCGGCGCACGATCTCGTCCGCGCCCCACGCGAGCGCCGCCGCCGTCCCGAGAGGCCGCGGCTCGACCAGCATGTTCGTTTCCGGAACTTCGGGGATGGCCGCGTGAATCGCGGACGCGATGTCGCGGCTCGTGAGCACGAGCACGCGCTCGGGAGGGATCAGCGGCGCGAGCCGCGCGACCGTCTCGGCGATGAGCGGTCGCTCGCCGATGAGCGTCAGCACCTGCTTCGGACGATCGGGCGTGCTCAGCGGCCAGAAGCGCGAGCCGATACCACCGGCGAGGACGACGGCCCACATGGGCGCATCCGTGTTCAACTCGGCGGCGAGCAGCTCCTCGCCGGGGAGCGTCGCCACGGGTTCGGCGTTCTCGACCGCGGCGGGCACGGCGGCAACGAGGAGGTCTCTCACGGAGTCCGGTGAACCGCGGTGCTGCACTCGATGCTCCTGTCGCAGGTGTTCCCATGGTTCCGCCGGTGCGGCGGCGCGCACGGGCGGTCCGGGTGACGAGCGGTGTAAACTATAATCGATAAGGTGCTCTTGTCTGCCACGTCGCCGCACCGCTTTCTGGAGGACGACACCGATCGTGCACGAACCCGTCGCTACTCGCGAGCCCGCCGTGCCGCGCCTGGCGGAGCTCGACCTCGAGGCACACCTGCGCGACCCGGCGCTCAAGCAGCGCTTCGTCACGCCGATGTTCGACCTGATCGCGCCGCGCTACGATCGCTTCACGCGCGCGTTCTCGTTCGGCATGGACCGCCGGTGGAAGCGTGAGATTACCGCATGGCTGGCGCGAACGCTCTCCCCGAGTGGCCGAGTGCTCGACCTCGCCTGTGGCACGGGCGATCTCGCGTTCGCGGCAGCGGACGTCGCGCGACGTGGCAGCGTGCTCGGCATCGACGCATCGCCGGCGATGATCGCGCTCGCGCGCGAGCGCGCGGCCACGGCGGCGCCGCGGGACTCGGTACAATTCGCCGTCGGCGACATCTCGGCGATCGATGCGCCAACGGCGTCGATCGACGCCGTAACGGCGGGCTACGCACTCCGGAACGTTCCCGACTACCGGCGCGCGGTCGCCGAGATCGCGCGGGTGCTCAAGCCGGGCGGCGTGCTCGCGACGCTCGACTTCTACCGGCCGGAGCGCGCGCTCTGGCGGCGATCGTTCCTCGCGTATCTCGGCGTCGCGGGCAACTGGGTCGGCTGGCTCTGGCATCGGCAGCCGGTGGCCTACGGCTACATCGCGCACTCGATCGACCACTTCGTGTCGTGGCAGCAGTTCTCGCGGACGTTGGGCGAGCACGGGCTGCGTGTGGAGGAGGTGCGGGTGAAGCTGCTGGGTGGCGTCGCGCTTCACTTCGCGCGGCGGGTGTCCAGCACCGACGGCTGACAGCCGGGAGCCGCCCGCTGGTAGTACGGTGTCGTTCCGAACCCGCCTGTCGTTCCTCGCTAGCCTGTCATTCCTCGCTCGCCTGTCATTCCGAGCGAGCGTCAGCGAGTCGAGGAACCCTCAGGGTCCCGACCGGGGGCCCCCAAGAATTGGGGTCAGACTCGAATAACATCGTTCGAGCGCCGCAGCGTCCGAAGGATGCTATTCGAGTCTGACCCCAATTCTGCTAGGGCCCTGTCGCTCTCCGGGGAGAGTGAGGGTTCCTCGACTCCGCGGGCTTACGCCCGCTCCGCTCGGAACGACAACAGCCCCCGCTCGGAACGACAAGCTCCCGGGCCGCGGGCCCCTCAACAGGGCCCGTTCGCGTCGTACCTCGTCACGCCAGTCGCTTCGCCACGCCGTCGAACCCCGACGCCAGCGCCGCGTAGCGATGGCGCTCGACGATGGAGCCGAGCGTGCGGACGCCACCCGCGGCCAGCGCCGGCGCGCATTCGGCCACCAGCGTCGCCGCCGCGAAGCCATCGTTAGGCTCGGCGAGCGCGAGCGCGGCGTGGAAGCGCTCGGCCGCCAGCCCCGAGTGCCCCGCCCCCGCGGCGGTCCGCGTGGCGAGCGAGTCCACGAGCTCACGACCCGGGAACCATCCCGGGACGGCGGCGCACGCCAGCAGGTCGTCGGCCCGGGCCAACCGGGCGGCGGCGCCGTCGCCCTCACCCGCATCCAGCGCGGCGAGGCCCGCGCCGGCCTCCGCCGCGATCTCCGTCGCCTCGTCGCCCGCGTCGCGCGCGCGCGCGATCGCCGCGTCGTACGCCGCCACCGCATCCGCCACACGCCGGTCCTCACGCGCCACGTGGCCCAGGGACAACAGCACCGCGGTGCGCCTGGCGTCATCGCGCACGGTGGTGAACAGGCGCAGCGCTTCGTCGAGTCGGTCGCGGGCGCCCGCGAGCTCACCGGCCCTGTAGTCGAGCGTGCCGAGCCCGAACAGCGCGACAGCCGCGAGATCGGGCGCGTGAGCCTGGCGAGCGTTCTCGAGCGCCACCTCGATGGCCTCGCGGCCCGACGCCAGGCGACCGACCGCGGCGTGGGCGTCGCCGGTGGCGAGCCAGCAGCGCGTCTGGCCATGCTTGTCGCCCAGGCGAATGAACAGCGCGAGCGCCTCGCGGTACCGGTCGAGGGTTTCCTCCAGCCGCGCCGACGGAAGCGACGCACCCAACCGCAACAGTGCCTCGGCGTGGGCCCGGCGGTCCCCGCGCGTGGCCGACAGGCGGACCGCGCGGCGGGCGGATCGCTCCGCCGCATCGGCATCGCCGAGCAGACCGTGCATCTCCGCGATCATGATGTGGAGCGCGGTGGCCTCGTCGTCGGCGTGCGCGGCTTCCGCTTCGGCGAGCAGCGCCATGCACGCGTCCAGCGTGCGGCGAGGCGCCTGCCCGCGACGCGCCCGCAGGCGCTCCCGAATGCGGCGGACCGACAGCGACTGCATCGGGTCGGGCTGCGCCGCGAGGTGATCGAGCGCGAGATCGCACAGCTCTTCGGCCTGATCGAATCGGCCGGCCGATTCCGCCACGCGCGCAGACCGTACCCGGGCCGCCGCCAGGTCGTCGGCCGAAGGCGCGTGCCGCTGGGCGACGGCGAGACACGCCGCGGCCTCGTCGTGCGCGTGTACGCTCGCGGCACGATCGGCCGCGAGGAGCGCATAACGATACGCTTCGGCATCATCGCCCGCCGCGTGATAGTGCCGGGCGATGTCGGCGACCGCCGTGGGCGTCCGGAGCTCGAGCGCCCGCGCGACCTGCCGGTGCAGGTTCGGCCTCGACCGGCTCGGGATGGCGCGCCGGGTCGCGTCAGCCAGCACGGCGTGCACGAAGTCGTACTCGTGCGCGTCTCGCCGCTCCCCTCGCACCAGCACCGCGGCGGTCACGCCTTCGTGCAACGCACCGGCCACCGCATCCGGATCGCCGGCGCCCGCCGCGACGAGCAGGTCCGCATCGAACCGTCGGCCGAGCAGGGCCGCACACGCGATGATCGTGGTGGCGCGCGGCGACAAGCGCTGCACGCGGGCACTCACGAGCTGCGCGCACGCGGGCGGGAGCTGCAACTGATCGAGCGTGCGCCACTCCCAGCGCGTTCCCGCGTACCAGATGCCGCCGTCATCCACCAGCGCACGGAGTACCTGCGCGACCAGCAGCGGATTGCCTTCGGTATAGCGGTGCAGGAAGGATGGAAGCTCGGGCCCGATGTCGCCCTGGTGGAACACGGTCTCGAGCCAGCGCTTGAGCTCGTCCTGCGACAGGCGACGCACGCTGATCTGGCTGAATCGCGGACCACGGGCGATCCGCCGCCTCCGCTCGGCCAGGTCGCGCGCCTCTTCGGCGCGGATGGTGGCGCAGATGAGGATGCGGCTGTCGCCGAGCTGCGCGAGCACGAACTCGAGCGCGTCCCACGTGGCCTGGTCGGCCCACTGCACGTCCTCGAGCACGACGACGAGCGGGCGCGTTGCCGCGGCCGTCCGGAGGTACTCGACGAGCTCCTCGAGGAGTGCGTAGCGCGTCCCCTCCCCCGCACCGTCGGCGGGCGCTCCGGCGGGCGCTCCGGTGCCTAACGCCGACACGATGCGCGGCAGCTCCCGCCACTGCCGGGCCGGCACGAGGCCCAGCCGCTCGATGGCGGCCACCACCTCCGACCAGGCCGCGAAGGGCGCTTTCACCGCCGAGTCGGGGCTGCGACCCACGACGAGCGCGCCCGCGCGCACGCGAACCTCGGGCTCGAGCTGGCGGAGCAGCGTCGACTTCCCGACCCCGGCTTCGCCGACCACGGTGACCAGTCGCCCATCACCGCGGCACGCCGCGTCGAGCCATCCGACGAGCCGGCGCAGCTCCTCGACGCGGCCGACGAATCGATCGAGGTCGAGGCGCGGCGCGGCCGGTCGGTCACCGCCATCCTCGGCGGTGGCGACCCCGCCCGCGCCGGACCGGCGCGCCGTGAAGAGCGCGCGGTCGGCGGCCGCGACGAGCCCCTCCGCCGTCTCGGCATGCGACGGCGCCGACGCGATGCCGGCGGACACGGTGACGGCCATCGTGGTCTCGGGATCGGCACGCAGCGGAGCGCGGAGGCGGGCGACCGCGTCCTGCAGCCGGCGGGCGACCTCGCGCGCGACGTGCAGTGGCGCTCCCGGAAGCAGGACGCCGAACTCGTCGCCGCCGTAGCGGCCGACGACGTCACCGCCCCGGAGGCCGTGCTGCAGCACCCGCGCGACCGTCCACAGCACGTCATCGCCTTGCAACTGGCCGTACGCCTCGTTCACGCGCGCGAGATCGTCCACGTCGACGAGCACCAGCGAGACGGGACGTTTGGCCGGGCGGCACTGGCCTAACGCCGCCGCCACGGCGGCGACGAACGCCGCGCGCGGGAGCACGCCGGTGAGCTGGTCGTCACCGCCCTGGCTGGCCGGCCTCGGGGCGGCCTCGGGGCGCTCGAACGAAGCCGCCGGCGCTTCCTCGCGCTCGGGGTGGGTCCACTCGGCGATCACTTCCTCGAAGGCGCGGAACACCGCCGGATCGAACTGCCGCCCCACGTCGCGGCGCATGACCTCCAGCGCCTCGTCGTGCCCCAGCGCTCGCTTGAAGCTTCGATCGGAGGTGAGCACGTCGTAGACGTCGGCCACGCAGACGATGCGGGCCGCCAGCGGGATCCGTTCGCCGGCGAGCCCCTGCGGGTAGCCGGAGCCATCCCAGCATTCGTGGTGGCTCTCGACGATCGGGCGAACGTCCCACGGGAAGTCGACGTCGGCGAGCATCTCGGCGCCGGCGACGGGGTGCTGCCTGACGAGTGACCACTCCTCGGCGGACAGCCGGCCCGGCTTGTTCAGCACCGCCGCCGGGATCACGAGCTTCCCGATGTCGTGCAGCAACGCCCCCACGCGATGCCAGAACAGGCTCGCCGGCCGGACGCCCATGCGCGCGGCGATCGCGCACGAGAGGTCCGCGACGCGCTCGCAGTGCCCGTGCGTATTGAGGTCCTTCGCCTCGATGGACTGGCCCCAGCGACGCACGACGTCGATGAACCGGGCTTCGAGACGGCGCGTGCGGCGCGCCAGATCGGACATCGCGGCGCGCCCGCGGAGCTGGGACAGCGCCCGGTAGGCGCGGTTGAGCGCGATGATCGTCTCGCGGTGGCGCTCCTGGCGGTGGTAGAGCTCCGCCCGCTCCGCCGCCACCTCGGCCGTCAGAATGGGATCGTCGTGCTGCCGGGACGTGTCCTCGGCGGCGACGAGACACTGCTCCGCCCGGGCGAGGTCGCCGCGCTCACGCGCCACCAACGCGGCCGTCTTCGCGGCCGCGGCCGACGCGCGCGGATCGCGCACGCGGCGAGCGGTTTCGACTGCCTGGTCGCTCATGGCCTGCGCACGATCCAGGTCACCACGGCATGCGAGCAGTTCGGCATGACGAAGCTGCGCCTCCAGCATGCTTGCCGGCGCCCCCATCGCCGCCGCGACCGCCACCGCTTCGGCGAACGCGGCGTCGGCGGCGTCCCACCGCCGCGCCTCGTCGTACAGCTCGCCCAGCGCCACGAGTGTGACGCTCACGTCCGCCACCTGCCCGGCGGCACGCGACTCGGCGAGGCTCTCCTCGTACCAGGCCGTTGCGTCCGCGACCCCACCGCGAGCCACCGCGAGCGCGCCAAGCGTTCGAACCGCCGACGCGGCCTGCCGGGCGTCGCCCGCGCGGCGCGCCCAGTCGCGCGCGCGTACCGCCTCGCGCTCCGCGGCGCCCGGCTCGCCGGTCTCCCAGAGCACGGTCGCGCGAAGCGCCGCGGCGGCGGCGCAGTCGGCATCCGATCCGCGGGCGGCCGCCGAGGCGAGTGCCACCTCGAGCACATCGAGCGCGACCGCCCCTTCGCCGGCGGCGCTGGCAAGCCGCGCTATCGCGAGCAGCGCGAGCGTCGCAGCCGGAGCCTCGGTCGCGGCGGCGCCGCGATGAAGGGCGCGCTCGTAGAGATCGCGCGCGAGGTCGCCGCGGTTCCGCGCCTCGGCGTCGCGCGCGCGCTCGAGGAGCGTGGCGGTCGAAGCGTCATCGCTGCCGACCAGGCGCAGCGGCGGCGCGTCGGGGCGATCGCCGCCGAGCGGGCGTGCTGGTCTCATTCGCGCCCGGCGCGGCCCACGCGTCGCGACCGCCGCGCAGGCTGTGCGAGGCGCGAGGTGGACCGGAGTGAGCGCGCGATGAGCATCGAGTGTCGTTGGCGTGGCAGCCGCCGGCGAAGATCGGCGGTCGGACGACGGATCGGTCGCCCCAAGCAATGACGACGAACCTCATCCGTTAGGCAACGTCGATACCAGATGTCTCGCGCGCGTCACATCGGCGCGGGGCGGGCGCGGGCCGGGTCAGGGTGCCCGCGAAATCTCCGTCCACGCACCCAATCCGTGACCATGCGCACGCAACCGGCGGGGCGTGCCGCACGGAATGCACACCGCTCGCTCTGGTCGCGTGTGGCGCGACGGCAGCCGAGCGCGGTGCGCGATGTGGCGAAACACGCCGACCGTGGCCGTTCGCCACACGGCCGGCGTGGCGTGCGCTACGGCGCGCCGGCGGCGCGCCCGGTCAGCTCGTCGGCGAGAATGCGAAACACGATGGTGCGCTCGGGCAGTGGATCCTTCGCGGTGAACGCCGTGGGCATTAGCCGCCGCAACACCTCCACCGCCCGCGCGAACCCCTCGTCGGAGCGCAGGCCGTGCCCCGGCTCGAGACGATACACCGTTCCATGCACGACCACGCTCCGCCAGCGAAAGAGCTCGTTGACCTCATCCACCTCGAACGCGACCCACGGGTAATGCTCGATCGTGCGAAGCTTGGTGCCCGGCCCGGTGCGGCCGTAGATGTACCCATCTTCGTACACGTAGTTGATCGGCTCGATGTCCACCCGGTCGTGGAAGGCGAACGCGAGCCGACCGACGTAGTTGCGGGCCAGGATGGCTTCGCATTCCGCGCGCTCCATCTCGCGAAAATGCGGTGCGGCGGTGTCGGCCATGTCTCCCCTCCCACCCAGGTGTGCGCCGCCACGTGCGTGCCGGCCGAGATCCGTACGCCGATGTTGAACCCCGGCGCCCCACTGAGGAAAGTATCGAGCCGCCCGGCGGCGCGGGTCCGGCTTCGCCGTACCACGCGGTGAGCAATGCCCCGACCACGGTTCCGCCGTGGCCCGACAGAGCCATCCGGCTGCGGGACGTATGATGCTCGTGCAGGTCCACACCTGCCCCTCGCGGCCGAATGGAGGTTCTATGATTCGCGATCGTGTTGGCGTCGCCAGTGCCGCTCTTCCCACGGAGCCGGACGACTTCACGGACGCCGGCCAACGGCACCAGGCGGAACCGAACCCGGCGAACCGCATTCGCTCGATCCTCATCGCGACCGATGCGAACGAGATCGCGGCCAACGCGGTTCGCGCGGGGCTCGCGCTGCGAGACCTCCTCGACGCGCGCGCCGAACTGCTGTCCGTCCTTCCGTCGCGTCTCCTTCCGGTCGCACCGATCTATCCAGGATTCGTAGCAGCCGAGATCGACACGGGGGAACAACCGCGCCGCGAGCGCCGGATGGCCGACGTGCTCGCGCAGCTCGAGCTCGTTCGCGGCTCCGCCCAGGGGGCCACGGTCACCGTGCGAGTTGGCGACCCGGCGCTCACGATCGTTCGGACCGCGGTGGAGCGCGACGCCCAGCTCATCGCGCTCGGGCTGCGCCAGCACAGCACGCTCGACCGCCTGTTTCGCGATCAGACCGCGCTGCGCGTGATGCGCCTGTCGCCCGTTGCCGTGCTCGCGGTGACACCGCTCCTCGCCACCGTGCCGCGCCGCATCCTCGTCGGCATGGATTTCAGCCGCGCGAGCGTGCGCGTCGCGCGCACCGCCGCTCAGCTCCTGCCCACCGGCGGCACGCTGCTCGTCGCCCACGCGCAGCCGGACGCCGGACCGGCGTCGAGCGAGACCGAGGGCGCGCACCTCATCTACGCGCGCGGCATCTCGGCATCGTTCGCGCGGCTCCGGCACGACCTCGGCATGCCACGTGACGTGCACATCGAGCCGGTCATCCTGCACGGGCCGGCCGCGCCGGAGCTGCTGTCGCTGGCCGATCGGTCCGCCGCGGACGTGATCGCGGTCGGCAGCCACCGGCGTCCCGCCCTCGATCGCGTTCTGCTCGGGAGCGTGACCGCCGCCATCGCACGTGCCGCCCGCTGCTCGATGCTGGTGGTAGCGGAGCCGGAGGTCTAGGAACACCCGGGAACCGGGGCTGGTTGCTGATTGCTGCGGCTGGATGCTGGTTGCTCGCGCTGGGTGCTGGTTGTCGGCACCCAGCACCCAGCGACAGCTCGCGGCTCGCAGCACCTGCAATCAACAACCAGCGCCAGCACCCAGCGCCGTTCCCCGTCCCCCGTTCCCAGCCTCAGAATATCCGCAGATTCACGTACTTCTTCGGGTTCGCCTTGAAGTCCGCGATGAGGCTTCTGAGCTCCGTGACGAGCGAATCGCTGTTGCGATAGAGCGCCGGATCGTTGACGAGCAGCCCGGCAGAGCCGTGGCCGGCGTTGATCTTCGCCATCACCGAGTCGCTCCGGTGCAGCACCAATTCGAGCTGCCCCTGTGACCGCGTGAGCTGGCGAGACATCGCCCGGACTTCCTCGCTCGTCTCCTTGAGGCGCGCGGCCGCGGTCGCGACGTCATCCACGATGTGACGTACCTGGCCGGTCGATGTCGAGGAGTCGATCCGTTGGGCCACGCTCTGAACGCTCTCCGCCGATCCGGCAAGCCGGCCCATCCCGAGCCGCAGCTCGCCCGAGAGCGCATCCAGGTTCTTCGACTGCAGCCGCACCGTCTGCTCGAGCGTGGCCGACATCGCCGCGAAGTTGCGGATCGACGAGCGCAGCTCGCGTGCGGCCTGGTCGTCGAAGGCAACCTCTACCCGGCCCGCGACCGACGCGACATCACCGGCAATCCGGCCCGCGACGGCCGTGAGCTGCGCAATGTCGGGAAGCGTCGCGCCCGGGAGCATGTTCCCGCCCGCGGCGCGCGCTTCGGCGATCTGACGCGTCACAGCCTCGTCGCGCGGAATCGCCGACTCCTCGGTGATGGTCGCCTGCCATTCGCCGAAAAGGCTCGCCTCGTTCAGGAGCACCACCGGATCGCGCGGCAGTTGAACCCCGGGGTCGAGTCGCATCGCGAGTTCCACCCAGCCGTCGCGCCCGAGCTCGATGCGCTCCACGCGGCCGGCCCGCACGCCGCGCAACACGACCGACGCGCCCACGCGCACGTTGCCGACGTCGCGGAAGCGCGCCAACACCGGCTCGTCGCGCTTTCGCAGGTCCACCTGCTGCGCCCAGAGCGTCGCACCGATGATGATCGCGGCCCCCAAGAGCACCGTGAGGCCAACGACGAAATCGTTCGAGCGCTTCATCGTGACTTCCCCAGGAGCCAGACCACTGCCCAGAACGCGTCGAGCACCAGGATGGTGGTCGCCGAATAGACGACGGCCTGCGTCGCGCCCTGGCCGACGCCCTGCGCGCCGCCACGCGCGCGCATGCCGCACATGCAACCGATCAGCGTCACCGCGGCACCGAAGCTCGCCGACTTCACCAGCCCGTAGCGGACGTCGAAGTCGGTGAAGAACAGACGCATCCCTTTCACGAAATCCACGGACGAGATGTCGAGGAGCAGGATCGACGCTGCCCACCCGGCGGCGACGGCAACCACCATGGCCAGCCCCACCACGATCGGGAACATCACCGTGCCCGCGAGCACTCGCGGAACGACGAGGTAGGCGTAGGGATCGTACGAGAGCGTCTCGAGCGCGTCGATCTGCTCCGTCACGCGCATGGTACCCAGCTCGGCGGCAATGCTCGCGCCGACGCGGCCGGCCAGCGCGAGGCCGGTCAGCACGGGCGCCAGCTCGAGTGTCACCGTCTTCTCCACGAGCGTGCCCACGAAGTAGAGGGGCACCGCACCGGTGAACGAATAGCTCGCCAGCAGCGCGAGCACGATCCCGGTAAAGAGCGCGATGAACAACGCGATCGGCAGTGAATCCACGCCGAGTGCGCGGGCGTGCGCCGTCGCGAGCGGCAGCCACGTGCGGAGCTCACGGGTCGCTCCGGCACTCTCGGCCACGAAGTGCCCGGCACGCCCGACTCCCTCCACCCCTTCGCGAACGGTGCGCCCGATGGCGGTGATCATCCCATCACGACGGCCCGGGAGCCGCCGCGGTCACTGGGAGAGGAGGCCGAGTCGGAGCGCGAACTGAACGTAGTCGGACCGGTGTCCGAACCCGAGCTTCTCCTGGATGCGCTGCTTGTACGTATCGACCGTCTTGGGGCTGATGAACAGCTTCTCGCCGATTTCCGGCGCCGAGTACCCCTGCGCCGTCAGTCGGAGGACGTCGCGCTCGCGCTCGGTCAGCTTCTCGAAGCGCTCGCGATCCAGCTGCCGCGGATCTTTTCGCGTGAGCCCCTTGGCGAGCACGCTCGCCGCGTTCGGCCGAACGTACACGTCACCGGCGGCCACCGCGCGCACGGCATCCACGAGCTCGCGGTCGGCCGCGCTCTTCACGAGATACCCGGCGGCGCCCGCTTCGAGCAGCGGCACGAGGTAATCCTCCTCGGAATGCATCGTGAGTACGAGTACCCGCGTCGGCAGCCCCTTGGCGACGATCTCCTTCGTGGCCGTTGCACCGTCGGTGTCCCCCATGGACAGGTCCATTATCGCGACGTCCGGCCGCAGCCGCTCGACCAGCGCCACGGCGCTCGCGCCGTCGCTCGCCTCGCCGATGACCTCGATATCCTTCGCGGTTCGCAACACTGCCTTCAGCCCCGCGCGAACGACCGCATGGTCGTCGGCGAGAATGACGCGGATGGTATCGCCGCTCATGACGTGCCTCGTTGTTCCAAGGGAAGAGTGACGAGAATTCGGGTGCCGTGACCGGGGCGGCTCTCGATCACGAACTGTCCGTTCACGAGCGCCACGCGCTCACGCATGGTGAACAGTCCCATGCCGGGTCGTCGTCGCTCCGCATCTTCGACGTCGAACCCTCGGCCGTTGTCGGTAATCTCGAGCGTCACCTGCGACGCTGCCAGCGAAAGGCGCACATCGACATCGGGCGGCGCGGCGTGTCGGACGGCATTGTTCACCGCCTCCTGGGCGACGCGGTACAACACCGAGGCCAACGGCGCGGGGACCGATCGCGCCTCGTCGGCGGCCGTGATGGTGACGCGCGTCTTCGTCGACGCCTGGACTTCGCGGGCGAGCTTCCGCAGCGCCGCCGGCAGTCCGAGGTCATCGAGCACGCGCGGGTGAACGGTGTGAGCGAGCAGGCGAACCTCCTCGAGCACCGAGCTCGCCATCACCCTGATCTCACCGAGCCGTTCGGCCAGTGCGACCTGACCGTCGTCGGGCAATGCTCCCTCACACGCCGCCGCGTCGCGCTCGGCGGCACTGAGCTGGTACACGAGCGCCGCGAGCGACTGCGCCGCGGAGTCGTGAAGCTCGCGGGCGATGTGCGCCCGCTCGCGATCACCGGCGCTGATGACCTCGGCCGCCAACCGGCGCATGCGCGCGCGGTCGGACGTCAGGCCATCGAGGAGCACGTTCAGCGTGCGGCCAATGCGCCCGATGCGCGCATCGGCGAGCAGCGAGGCCGGTACGCGCGCTTCGAGATCGCCCCTCCAGACCCGCGTCGCCGTCATTTCCAGGTCCCCGAGCGGCCGCAGCGCGATCACCACCAGCGTCACGTTCACGAGCAGGCTCCCACCCAGCGCCAACCCGAGGATGAGCAACACGCGCGGGTCGCCAGCGCTACCGCCGTGCACCGCGAACGCCGCCACCGTGGCCGCCAGCACGATGATCGCGTTCGCGCCCACGAGCTTACCCACCAGCGGAACGCGCAGCACGCGCTCGACCCATCGCGGGGCCCGACCGCCGGGGCGCGCCGCGGCACGACCACCCGGCGCGCCCCGCTCGAGCACCGAGCCGGGGCGAAGAACAGCAGAGTGTGGATCGACTTTCGACAAGGCGGTGCGTCGCGGTCGGCGGAGGGTAAGGCTCACGGGAACACCTACTTCTGCACGATCAGTGCGGCAAGCATCCTGAACATCCCGTGATCCGATTCAGCGTGGGGAGAATGTGGCAGTTCATTGTCGTCCCGCGACATGTACGTCCCTGCCTCGCGTTACTGATGTCCGTTCACGATCGAACGAACGTTACGCCAGCCAGGCAGGCTGCGTTGTCGGGGATCGGTTGAACGTCGATCGGCGGAAAATGGCGATGGCGTAGGGGGATTCCCTACACTGGTCCCGTCAGGCGACGCAATCCGAGGTGCCCGCTACGAGGTTGGCATCGGGGCGTGGGAGTCGACACCGGCTCGAGCGGGGAGGATCAGCACGGGGACCGGAGACTCCCGCAGCAACACCGTCGCGACGCTTCCAACGAAAATCCGCTGCAACGCGCCGTGGCCATGGCTTCCGGCCACGATCAGCTCGCTGCCGCGTGCGGCGGCGATGCGCAGCAGCTCGCGGCCGGGATTGCCACGCGCGACCTGTCGCGAGACCGTCGTTCCTGGCGCCACCGCGACGGACTCGCGGAAGCGATCGAACGCTCGCTCGACATCCCCGAGGTAGCGCCCCTCGAATCGGGCGACGGTGTCGATGGCGGGCTCGACGCTCGGAGCGACGTGTGCGAGGAGCAGCTCGTCGAGCCGAGGAAAGAGGTCCACGGCCGCCCTCGCCGCGAGCACGCTGGCATCGCTGAAGTCGACGGCCACGATGGCCGATCGCGGCAGCTCGGTGCACGAACGAGGAACGACGAGCACGGGAACATCCGCCGCGCGCGCCACGCGCACTGCGGTATTGATGCCGAGCACGCGGTCGAGCAGATCGTGGTGTGACACCCCGAGCACGAGCAGGCGGGCACGCGCATCGCGCGCGGCGCGGACAATCTCCGTCGGCGGGTCGCCGATGCGGATGTCGACCGCGACCGTCTTCGGTTCGACCCCGACACGACGTAGCTGCGCCGCGATCGCGCGCCTGAGTACGCGCCGGCGTTCCGAGTCGTCATCGGGTACGTCCATGAGGGTGCCGAACTCGGGCGCGACGATCGGCGCCAGGTCGAGCACGGCGATCAGCCGGATGTCACAGCCGGCTTCGTTCGCGAGTGCCATCGCCACCCGAAGCGCGCCATCCGACGACCCATCGCCGCGCGACGTGACGACCACGGGCCCGCGAGCGATCGGGCGGGCGTGCGCAGAGCGTTCGGCGTCCCCGGCCACACGGGTGCTGAGCGTCCCCAAGGTGTCCTCCAGCGACGGTGGGCGGATCTCGCGCTCCCCGCACTCCGGTCGCGCGCTGTCATCGCCCATGCTATCCGTCGCGGCCGGCGCGCTCTGTCCGCGATTCGCCGATTCCTCGTCAGGGAAAGCCTCGTCGAAAGCCTCGCCGCGGCGGGGCGCGGGTCATCACCCACCGCGCGCCCCGACGGTCAGTCCGCGGCGGCCGGCGCGAGCGAGCGGTCCTCGCGCATGGCGACGGCGTGGCTGCGGCCGTACCCCGCGTAGATCGCGAGCCCGAGCGCGAGCCAGACGATGAGGCGCACCCATGTCTCCCACGGCAGCCCTACCATCTGGGCCACACATACGACCGCGCCGAACAGCGGAACCCACGGCATGCCCGGCGTTCGGAAGGGGCGCTCGAGATCGGGAGCCGTGCGGCGGAGAATGACGATGCCGATGCACACCAGCGTGAACGCGAGCAGGGTGCCCATGCTCACGAGGTGGCTGAGCGTCGTGAGTGGCAGGAGCCCCGCCGCCACGGCCACGGCACCGCCGGTGAGGATGGTGCTGACGTGAGGCGTGCGAAACTTCCGATGCACCCGCCCGAACAGCGGCGGCAGCAAGCCGTCGCGGCTCATCGAGTAGAAGATGCGCGTCTGCCCGAGCAACTGAACGAGCATCGTGCTGAACAGCCCGAACACGGCGCTCACCTTCACGACGGGACTGAACCAGGTGAGCCCCGTTGCCTCCACGCCGACGGCGATCGGATCGGCGACGTTGAGCTTTGCGTACGGCACGATGCCGATGAGCACGGTGCCCACGGCGATGTACAGTACCGTGCACAACGCGAGCGACGTGAGGATGCCGAACGGCAGGTCGCGCTGGGGGTGCTTCGCCTCCTGGGCGGCCGTGGAGACGGCATCGAAGCCAATGTATGCGAAGAACATCACCGCCGACCCACGCAGGATCCCGCTCCAGCCGAAGCGGCCGAACTCTCCGGCGTTGGGCGGGATGAACGGCGTGAGGTTGTCGCGTCGCATGTACGCGACCCCCGCGGCGACGAACACGACGAGCACCAGGCTCTTGATCAGGACGAGCACCGTGTTCGCGTCCGCCGACTCGCGGATGCCGATCACCAGTAGAGCCGACACGAGGAGCACGACGACGGCCGCGGGAGCGTTGAACACCCCACTCACCACGCCGCCCGCGGCGGTCGTCACCGGCACGCCCGGCGCGGCGGCGAGCGCGGCGGGCACATCCCACCCCAGGTCGCGCACGAGGCTCACGAAGTAGCCCGACCAGCCGACGGCGATCGTCGACATGCTGACGGCGTACTCGAGGATGAGATCCCAGCCGATGATCCAGGCGAACAGCTCGCCGACCGTGGCGTACGCGTACGTGTACGCGCTGCCGGCCACGGGAATCATCGATGCCAGCTCGGCGTAGCACAGCCCGGCGAACGCGCACGCGACGGCGGCGATGACCATCGAGACGACGAGCGCGGGCCCGGCGTTCTGCGACGCCGCGGTGCCGGTGAGGACGAAGATGCCGGTGCCGATGATGGAGCCGACGCCTAACGCGGTGAGATCGAGCCGCCCCAGCGACCGCCGCAGCCCCCCGCGCTCGGCTTCGAGGCGGAGCGCGGAGACCGATTGCTTCGTGAAGATGGACATAATCGGGAATCGGGAATCGGGAATCGGGAATCGGGAATCGGGAATCGGGAATCGGGAATCGGACGGCGATGGTCCGCGCTCCCCTCCGGCAACATGCGATGCGGAGTGCCGCGAGGCGGTCCGGCCGGCGTACGAGCCGCGTGCGACGCACGTCGCCGCCGTGTTAGGCAGGCCCCGGCCGAACCGCCCCCATTCCCGGTTCCGCGTTCCCTGTTCCCGCCGTCGGGCGATTCCCGATTCCCGACCTCCGATTCCCTATTCCCTATTCCCGACTCAACCGATAGCCCGTCTTCAGCACCGTCAGAATGTGCTTCGGGTTCGCCGGGTCCGGCTCGAGCTTCCGGCGCAGCTCGGCGATGTGCGTATCGACGGTGCGACTCATGACCGAGTCGTCGTACCCCCACACCTCCTTGAGCAGCTCGAGCCGCGTCGCCACCTGGCCGTTGCGCCGCAGCAACGCCACGAGGAGATCGTACTCCTTCGGCCGGAGCGGCACCGGCGCGCCAAGCCGCGTCACGGTGTGGCGCGCATGGTCCACACGCACGTCGCCAAACCCGCCCGAGCTCTCGGCGGCGGAGCGCGTCGCCTCGCCATTCGGCCGCGTCGCCCGACGCAGCAACGCATCGATGCGCGCGAGCAGCTCCATGAGGCCGAACGGCTTCGTCACGTAGTCGTCCGCGCCGAACCGAAAGCCGCGCACCTTGTCCGCTTCCTCGCCGAGTGCCGTCAGCACGAGCACCGGTGTCGTGTCCCCTTCGTCGCGCAGCGTTCGGAGCACCCGATACCCGTCCGTGTCGGGAAGCATCAGATCCAGCACGATGATGTCCGGACGGTGCGCGCGCGCCGCGGCCAGACCGGCGGCACCGTCGCTCGCGCACAGCACGTCGTAGCCTTCGAACTCGAGATTGCTCTGCAGCCCGCGCGCGAGCCTCTCGTTGTCCTCGATGAGCAGAACGGTCGGCATCTCAGGAAAGATGTGCTGACGAATCCTGGTCCCGCGCGGCCTGACGCCTGGCGCGAGCCACCCATCCCTGCCGCTCGCGCGGGCGGTCGCGCCGCACGCCGGCGCTCCGTATCGACAGTTCGGCGGTGATCGCCGCGTCAGCCGTGGGCAATTCCACCACGAACCGCGCACCGCCGCCCGGCGCATCGTCGACGCGCACGTCGCCACCGTGCAGCTCCGTGAGCTCGCGAACCACCGCGAGCCCGATGCCGCTCCCCTCGTTCGCCGCGTTGCGCCCGCGCCGCAACCGGACGTACGGGGTCCAGATGCGTTGCCGGTCGACGAGCGGAATTCCGGGCCCGGCGTCCTCGACCACGATGCGTGCGCGCTCGCCGGCGCGCTCGACGATCAACCGCACGGTCTGGCCGCGCGGCCCGAACTTCAGCGCGTTGTCGAGCAGGTTGAGCGCGACCTGGCGAAGCGCCCCGGCATCGACAAACGCCGTCACCGAATCGCGGATCTCGGTCACGACGCACGACCCGCGCTCCTCCGCGAGGGGCGCGAACGTCGCGACGATCGACTCGACGAGTGGACCCAGCTCGGTGGGCGCCGGCTCGAGCTGCATGCGCCCCTCGCTCGTGCGGGCGAAATGCAGCACGTTGTCCACCATGTGCATGAGCCGGCGCGCCTCGTGCACGATCGTATCGACGGCCAGTTGCCGATCATCGTCCGAGCGCAGGCGCCCGAGCTTCAGCGTTTCGCCGAACAGGAGAATCTGCGCCAGGGGCGTGCGCAGCTCGTGCGAGACGCTCGAGGTGAAGTCGGCGCGGAGCCGCGCCAGGTCGTGCTCGCGCCGGAGCTGTTTCGAGGCCACCACGGCGAGCGCCGCCGTCAGCGCGAGCAGGCCGAGGAGCACCGGGAGTCGCGTCCCCGGGGGACGTCCCACCAGGAGCTGCTCCGGTGCGGTCGCGCGCAGCGCCGCCCGAACGACCAGCGGCATACCGGCGCCCTCGAGCGCCACCTCGCCGGCGTACGGCGATGTCGCACCAGGCGCCGTGTCGGGCGCGGATCGGAACCACTCCCGCCCCGCCCCGTCCGTCACGGTGAGCACGAGCAGCGAATCGTTGGCCGCGCCTCCGGTCACCGAGCTGGGAAGCAGCGGGTGCGCCGTCATCACCTCGCGGAGCACGCCTTCCGCGATGGCGCGCGGACAGCTCGTGAACCCGTACGCCGCGAGCGGCGCCCCGTGCTGTGCGTAGCGAATGGCGTAGAAGACCACGCGCCCCGGCGACCGCATCGGGTCCGCGATCGCCGCGTATCGCATCTCGGGCCGGTAGCGAAGTGTGGTATGCGTGACGACGGTGTCGTGGAGCCATCGCAGCAGGCCGCTGTCGGTCGCTGTCCCTCCCGCGGCGACGAACCCGTCGCGCAGGTCGACGCGAAAGACCACCCGGGCCGAGTCGCCGAGTGCCGGCTGGCAGAGCAGCGGGTCGCGCGCCGGCACGTTGAGCAGGTCAGGCGGCGCCAGCAGCTCGTACGGAGAGCTCGCCCGAACGCTCGTGAGAGGCGACAGGATCTGGGTCGCGGCGCCATCGATCCGCTCCTGGACGTTCGCCACGTATTCCCACGCCGCCACCGAGGCATAATCGCGGAGGGCGCGCTCGGCGGTCACCCGATGCGACCGGGCCGCGTCGTGCGCCTCGTACGCGAGCGACGCGGCGAGCACCACGGTCAGGCCGAGCAGGGCGACGAGGAGCGTGACGCGTGGGGCGGCAACCTGACGAGACGGCAAGCTGGGCATGTCGCACGATAGCACCCTGCCGCGGTGCGGAACAGGAACGGACGCCCGAGGGAGCGGCCGTCGCGGGTTCCGCGACGGTGGCGTCCCTTATGTCGCGGCCGGTCGTGCCGTCTGACAAGTGGTCTGACAGGGCTCTGACAGCGGCCGAACCGGGCCCGCGTCAGGCCGCGTCAGGCCTTCGCCACCCCAGCTCGCGCGAAGCGCGTTGAGGATCACGGCGACGTCGATCACCTCCTGCAGGATCGCGCCGGTGGTGGGCGGAATGCGGCCGAGCGCGGCGAGTACCATTGCCACCCCACTCAGGCCCAGTCCCACCCAGATGCTCTGCCTCGCGATGCGCATCGTGCGACGACCGATGCGCACCGCTTCGACCACACGCCCGAGGCGGTCGTTGAGGATCACCACCTCGGCGGCCTCCGTGCTGATGCCACCGCCGTGCGCCGCCATGGCGATGCCCACCGTCGCGGCGCTCAGCGCCGGCGCGTCGTTCGTGCCATCGCCCACCATCATCACGCGCTCGCCGCGCTCGACGGCATCGCGGACGAACCGCACCTTGCCCTCGGGCGAGAGGTCGCCCCATGCCTCGCGAATGCCCGTCGCGGCGGCCACGGCGCGGGCGCTCGCCGCCTGGTCACCGGTGATGAGCAGGTGGCGATCGACGCCGAGGGCGCTCAGCTCGTTCAGCACCGACACCGCATCGTCGCGAAGCCGGTCGGCGAAGTCGATCAGCCCCGCCGCCTGCCCGTCGATCGCCACGTAGGCCCGCAGTGACGCCCGCCCGTCATCGAGCCCCGCCAGCGCGCGAGCGGCGTTAGGCTGACGTTCGGCCACGAATGACCGCGCACCGACGGCGACGACACTCCCCTCGACTTCCCCCTCGACGCCGCGACCGGCGGCCTCGACGACGTCACGCGCGGTCGGCAACGGCCCGGCGGCGTCGGCCATCGCGGCGTCCACCACCTCGCGCGCGAGCGGATGGGCCGCGTGCTGCTCGACCGCTCCCGCCAACCGCAGCACGCGCGCCGCGTCGAACCCCACCCCGCGCACGAGACCGCTCACACGCGGGCGCCCGATCGTGAGCGTGCCCGTCTTGTCGAACAGGGCCGTCGTCACCCGGCCGAGTTGCTCGAGCGCTCCGCCGGTGCGAATCACGATCTGCCGCCGCGCCGCACGGTTGATCCCGCCGATCACCGCGATGGGCGTCGCAAGGATGAGCGGGCACGGTGTTGCGACCACGAGCACGGCGAGCACGCGAACCCAGTCGCGCGTGACGGCGAACGTGATCGCGCACACGACGAGCGTGATCGGCGTGAACCACACTGCGTACCGGTCGGCGAGCCGCTGCAGTGGCGACTTGCTCGCCTGCGCCGTGCGCACGAGCTGAACGATTCGCTCGTATTGGCTCTCACTGGCTCGCGCCAGTGCCCGAACGGTCAGGGCACCACTGCCGTTCGCGCTGCCGCTCAGGATTCGCGTGCCCGGTGCGACGTGCACGGGAATCGGCTCGCCGGTGAGCCGCGACGCATCCACCGAGGAGCGCCCGTCGATGACTTCCGCATCGCAAGGCACGAGCTCCCCGGGACGCACGAGCAGCAGATCCCCGGGCTCGACATCGCTCGCGGCGATGTCCTCGATCGACTCGCCCCGCAGGCGGTGGGCCGAGCGCGGCGCGGCCTCCTCGAGCGCGCGCACCGCGTTCGACGCGCGTCCCTCGGCGTACCGCTCGAGTGCCTCGCCGCCAGTCTGCATCACGACGATGATGAGCCCGGCGAGCGGCTCGCCGAGTACGATCGCGGCGAGCACCGCGAGCGTGGCAACGACATCGGTGGCGAACCGGCCCGTGAGCGCGAGTCGCACGGTGCGCCACGCGAGTGGCAGCCCGGTGCCGACCAGGCCGAGCCACCAGGTCATCGTCCGAAACTCCGCGCTGCCGGTAACCTGGCCGACGATCGCGCCGCCGGCGATGAACGCCACCGCGATGACGGGAAGCACCGTCCAATGAGCCGCCGCGCGCGAGTTCATGAGCCCTCCTGATGGACAACCTGACGCACGCTCTAACGGTTGGGGAACCGCGCGTGCCCCGCTGTCAGCGCGTTCACCACGCGGCGTGAGGGTTTGCCTCGCGCAGCGCGCGGGGTGTCGGGTCCGATCCCCTACAACGGATGGGCACCACCCCGACGGACGGGCTGCCGCGGCGAGAGCATCGTACTGGTGACTCTGCCCGAGGCATCCATGACCCGAGTTTCCAACCCGACCAACCGTCCGCACGTCGAGACCACGCCGTCTCCCGGCGGGGCCCGCGCGCGCGTCATGTGCCGCGCCGAACTCGACTCCGCGCTGGTGCTGGGCGTCTTCGCCGACGCGGAGTCTCGGGCCGACGTCGCGGAGGGGTATCGCCGCATGGCCGACCGCGAGAGCGAGCACGCGCGGCGGTGGGCCCTCGGTGTATACGAAGCGAGCGGTCGTATGCCCGCACGCACGCCGAGCTGGCTGGCGCGGTTGTTCGCGGCCACCGCGCGTCGATTCGGCCCGGCGACCGTCGCCCCGCTCGTACGGCGCTTGCAGCGTTGGCATCACCGGTTGGCGACTGGCCGCTGATCGCGGGTCGTGAGGCCCGACGGGCCGGTCGCCGTCGATCGGCGCGGAACCGGATACTGCCGGTCCGCACGCCGCGGAGTAGCTTGAGAGCCGTATGCACCGTCCCGGAGCACCGGCGCCGAGCGCAGGCTGTGCGAGCGGCGCCGGCGCCGATCCGACCTCACGCCGATGAGCCTGTGACCACGCCTACCCGGGCCGAGAGCCTAACGCCCGCCGAGGCGTCCGTGCCTGCGGGCGACCGCCGCCTACCGCGCAGCGTCATGCGCGACACGAGTGGCCGGCTGACGCGCGACATGCCCCCGCGCGAGATCCTCGCCGCGCTCGCCGATCCCGCGACTCGGCTGTGGGTCGACATCGACAGTGAGAGCCGGCACCAGCACGCCATCCTCGAAAAACTCTTCCGCTTCCACCCACTCACCATCGAGGACACGCTCAACCCGAACAGCCGCGTCAAGATCGAGCCGTACGACGGCTACCTGTTCATCGTGCTGCGCGCCGTCCGGTTCTGCGACACGACCGCCGACCCGTACGACCTCGAGACCGAGAACCTCTACATCTATCTCGGGCCGAATTACGTCGTGAGCGTGCACGCCGGACCATCGCAGACGGTGGACGCCGTGGCCGACCTGCTGCTGCGAAGCCCCGACCTGCTCGACCGCGGACCCGCACGCCTCGCCCACACCATCTGCGACACCGCCATCGATGCCTACTTCCCCATCCTCGACCGTGTCGACGAGTTCGTGGACGGGTTGGAATCGCGGGTGTTCGAGCGGTTCGACGATAGCGCGCTGCACGACATCTTCGCGCTCAAGCGCACCGTGCTCTCGCTGCGACGCTACCTGGCACCGCAGCGGGAGATCTTCAGCGTCCTGACCAACCGGCCCTCGCCGCTGCTGCCGGCCGAGGCGCAGCTCTACTTCCGGGACGTCTACGACCACGTACTCCGGATCAACGACTCGCTCGACACCTACCGCGAGCTCCTCAGCAGCACACTCGACAGCTACCTCACGCAGGTCTCCAACCGCCTCGGCGCGATCACGAAGGGGCTATCGGTGATCGCCACGCTGAGCGTGCCCTTCGTCGTCATCAGTGGCATGTGGGGGATGAATTTTCGGGACATCCCGCTTCAGAACTACCCGCACGGCTTCTGGGTGATGCTGGTCCTGCAGATCGGGCTCGGCGTTGGCCTCGTCGCGGCACTGCGCTGGAAGAAGCTGCTCTGACGGGCCGCGTCAGGGCAGTGGCCCGCGCCACGCGGCGATCGCCAGCTCGAGCCCGAGCGCGAGTAGCGCGATGCCGAGCGGCCACCGGTACAGCTCCGAGTAGCGCGTGTAGACGCGCGTGCGCACCGGCGTACGCTCCAGTCGGTCGATCTCCTCCGTGATGCGCTGCAACGCCACCGCGTCGCGAGCGCGGAAGTAGCGACCGCCGGTACGCCGCGCCACGTCGGTGAGCAGCGCGTCGTCGATCTCGACCGGGCGGTTCTCGTAACGCAGACCGAAGACGCCGCGGCCCACCGGCACTGGCGCCATCCCCTCCGTACCGACGCCGATCGTGTAGATCTTGACGCCGAACGCCGCGGCGGCCTGCGCGGCCGTGCGTGGATCGATCGACCCGCGATTGTTCACGCCATCCGTCAGCAGCACCACCACGCGCGACCGCCCGGGGGCATCGCGCAATCGGTTGGCGGCCGTCGCGATGGCCGTCCCGATCGCCGTCCCGTCCTCGAGCTGGCCCGGCTGCAGATTGTCCACCGCCGCCATCACCACCGGGTAGTCCGTCGTCAGCGGAACCTGCGTCAGGGCCTCGCCGGAGAATGCGACAACGCCGATTCGGTCGCTGCTCCGCATGGCGATGAACTGCTTGACCTTGTCGCGTGCCACCTCGAGGCGGTTCTGTGGCTGGAAGTCTTCCGCGAGCATGGAGCTCGAGATGTCGAAGGCGATCACGATGTTGATCCCTTCGGTCGTCGACTGCTCGGCGCGCCCGGCCGACCGAGGCCGCGCGAGCGCAATGACGAGGCCCGCGAGCGCGAGGTTGCGAAACACCACGAGCGCACGCGTGACCGCGCGCCCCGCGCGCGGACCGGCCGCGAGCACGCCGACGCGTGAGAAGACGATGGCCGGTGGCCGCCGCCGACGCCGCCATACCCACCAGGCAGGCAGCAGCAGCAGCAACAGCAGCACCCAAGGCGTTCCGAACTCGATATGCGGAATGTTCATGCAGTCTGGAGTATCTTCGCGACGCGCCGTTGCGGCAATCCTTCGGCGTTCGCCCCATCGGTGGCGCCGGCCGGCACTGATGGAGTACCCGGCGCCGCACGCGCGGTGCCCGTGGCGCCGCGGGGGGCGCGCGCGTCCTACAAGCGCTCGCAGCGGGCGTGCGTCGTCCGCGCGCCGTTCCGCCAACCTCTCCCGACTTCGTGCGCACCGTCACCGATCTGCTGGGTCGTTCACCACGTGCCGTCGCAATCGCCCTCGCGGCCGCTGGCGTGACGCTCGCAGCGATCCTGTTCCTCGCGGCGCGCATCGACGGTGCGATCGCGCTCATCGTGGCCGGGCAGTCTCTCGCCTTCGCGACCCTGGCCGTCGCGATCGCGGCGCGCGCGCGCGCCAGCGTGACCCCGGAGCCTGAGCCGGCCGCCGCACCCATCGATCGTACTCGCGATCCCGCTCCCGTCGCCGGGACGCCGGATCAGCTGGCGCCCGCCTCGGCGGAGAGCGGATCGGGCGTCGAGCTTCGCGACGCGCTCACCGGGCTCGCCACACGGGTACTTCTGCGCGACCGTCTCGAGCAGGCGCTCGTGCGTGCGCATCGCCATGAGCGTCCCGTCGCGCTCATCCTGCTCGACGTCGATGGATTCCGCGGCATCAACGACGCGTTCGGCTTTGCGGCCGGCGACCGCGTGCTGGCCGCCGTCGCCGCGCGGATCACCGCGACGCTGCGCGGGGGCGACACGGCCGCGCGCCTCGGCGCCGATGAGTTCGCGCTCCTGCTGGAGGACATGGCCGACGAGAGCAACTTCGTGCAGATCGGCGATCGCCTCTGCGAGGCGCTTGCGCGCCCGGTCATGACCGGCCAGCGCGAGCTCGCGATATCGGCGTGCATGGGCATCGCCCGGGCCACCGCGGACGATGATGCCGACAGCCTCCTCCGCCAGGCCGACGCGGCCCTCGCGGCGGCCAAGCGTCGCGGCCGCGGCGCATGCGAGGTCTTTTCGGAGCGCATCCGCTCCACGCTCGTCGACCGCGCGGAGCTCGAGACAGAGCTTCGGCAGGCGGTCGAGGCCCGCAGCTTCGAGCTCGAATATCAGCCGATCGTCGTTCTGCACAGCCGGCGCATCGCCGGGGTCGAGGCGCTCCTTCGGTGGCGTCACCCGGCCCGTGGCGAGATTCCTCCGTCGACGTTTCTCCCCGTGGCCGACGAGCTCGGGCTCTCACCGGCAGTCGGACGTTGGGTGCTCGAGCAGGCGTGTCGGCAGGTGAAGACGTGGCAGGACCAGTTGGCGAGCGCGCGTTCGCTCACGCTCACCGTGAACGTGTCGCGAGGACAGCTTCGTCAGGCGGCGCTCGTCGCCGACGTCGCCAACGCACTCGAGCTCTCGTCGCTCGATCCGCGCCGGCTCGTCCTGGAGGTGTCGGACGCCGTGCTGCTCGATGACGCGGGCACCGCGCTCGCTCGCCTGCAGGCACTCAAGTCCCTCGGCGTGCGCATCGCGATCGATGATTTCGGAGCCCGCCAGGCGGCGATCCATCAGCTGCCGCGAATTCCGGTGGACATCCTCAAGATCGACCAGGCGTTCATCGACCGCCTGGGGCGCACCGGCGCCGGGGTGAGCGTCGCGCACGTCGTCCTCGCGCTCGGCAAGTCGATGCGACTCCGCACCGTCGCGGAGGGCGTCGAGGCCGAGGAGCAGGTGGCTGAGCTGCTGCGCCTCAAATGCGAGTTCGGGCAGGGGATACTGTTCTCTCGTCCGCTCTCCCCGACGGCGGTGGGCGCGTTGCTCCGCGAGGTCCGCTGCTAGCGAGGCGGGGACGAGGCAGCCGGCCACCGAATCACGGGCGCGCGTCCGTCTCGGCCCAGAACTGGCGCAGCAGGTTGCCCGCGACCGTCAGGCGATACTCGGCCGTGGAGCGCACGTCGTCGATCGGATGGATCTCGCGACGAAGCTCGGCGACGGCATGCTCGATTCCCGCTCCCGCCGCCAGCGCCGCCTCCGCCGCACGCGCGCGGACCACGACGGGCCCCACCGAGCCTAACGCGACATGCGGCGCACCGCCCCGCACGCCGGCCATCACCACCTTCGAGATCGCCTGCGCGGCGCGCGTGCCGACCTTGCGAAACCACTGCCGGCCTTCCATGGGCGCGATCTCGACGGCCACGATCAGCTCGTCCGGGCGCAGCACGTTCGCGCGATAGCCGGAATAGAACGCGTCGAACCCGATGCGGCGCTCGGTGCTCGCACTGCGCGCCACGACGACCGCATCCACCGCCGCCAGCACGGGCAGCGTGTCACCGGCTGGCGACCCGTTCGCGATGTTGCCGCCAATCGTGCCGCGATTCTGGATCTGCACGCCACCCACCTGGCGCGCGGCCGCGATCAGCATTGGCAGCCGCTGCCTCACAAGCCGCGACCGCGCCAGGCTGGCGTAGGTGGCCAGCGCACCGATGGAGAGTACCCCGTCGCGCGTTGTAACGCGGCGCAGCGGCTCCAGTCGCCAGATGTCGATGAACCGGGTGGCGCTGAACGTGCCGAAGTTGAGCGCGACGTAGAGGTCCGTGGCGCCGGCGAGCGGAACCAGCGGACCGTCGTCGCGAAGCATGACCAGCGCCTCGCGCACCGTGCGCGGGCGCAGCAGCTCGAGCGCCGAAACCGCGGTCTTCATGCGCGAGTGTTCTCCGCGTCCGGTGAGGGCGCGTGACGACCGCTGCCGGCTCGCTTCGCCGCCCGCACCGCGCGGAAGATCGCCTCGTACCCCGTGCACCGACACAGATTGCCGGCGAGCGCCTCCCGCATCTGCTCGCGCGACGGATTCGGCCCGAGGGAGAGCGCGGCCATGATCATGCCGGGCGTGCAGATGCCGCACTGCGCGCCCACCTGGTCCATGAACGCGCGCTGCAGCGTGCCTTCGTCCACCCCTTCGATGGTTCGCACCGCCCGTCCTTCCACCTGCGCGAAGGGCACGAGGCACGAGACGACGGCGGCACCGTCGACCAGCACGGTGCAGGCGCCGCACTCGCCCTCACCGCACCCCTCCTTCGTCCCGGTGAGCCCGCACTCCTCACGCAGCACGTCCAGCAGCCGCTGCATCGGGTGTGCGGCAACGTCCACCACGCGGTCGTTGAGCGTGAACTTCACGCGTCCACTCTGTCGCGGTCGGTTCGTGCGCCGTCGATGGCCGTGACCCGACGAGAGGCTTCAGTTCCCGATGCCTGGCTCCCGCTTGCCCGCTCCCGCTCTCTCAGAATCACTTCGGGCAACGCCGGTATCTCCCGCACATCGACGCCCAGGCTGCGGATCGCATTCACGAGCGCCGGAGCCGGTCCGTCCATCGGCAGCTCACCCAGCCCCTTCGCGCCGAACGGACCGCCCGGATACGGATTCTCCACCAGCACCACGTCGATCGGCGGCGTGTCGAGCGTGGTCGGAATCGTGTAGTTCGTCAATTGGCCGTTCGCCATCGCGCCGTCACGCATGACGACGTGCTCCAGGAGCGCGTAGCCCACGGCCTGCACCGTGCCACCCTCGATCTGGCCGGTCGCCAGCGCCGGGTGAATCGCCTTCCCCACGTCGACGACGGTCGTGAGTCGTCGCGGGCGGACCTCGCACGTCACCGGATCGAGCTCCACCTCGGCCACGTTGCACCCCCATCCGAACGTGGCGTACGCATCGCCACGATATGTATCGTCGTCCCACCGGATCCAGTCGGGCTGCTCGTACTCCGCGTCGACGCGCAGGGGGCCATGCCGTCGATAGTGCTCGGCCGGCGTCGCGTCGCCGATGCGGAGGCGCATCTCCTCGGCCGCGCGCTGCAGGATTCCGCCGACCACCAGGCACGTGCGCGATGCGACCGTCGGGCCGCTGTCCGGCACCCGAGACGTGTCCGGCTGCGCGACCTCCACATCCTCGTACGGGATACCGAGTGCGTCGGCCACGATCTGTGCGTGCATCGTCCGCGTGCCCTGGCCGATCTCCGTGCTCGACGTCAGCACGCGCACGCCGTGCTCCGTGAGCTCGAGCGCTGCCCGCGAGGCGAGCCGGAGCTCGCCGCTGCCCGTGAAGCCCGACCCATGGTAGAACAGCGACACGCCGATGCCGCGATTCGAGCCGGCCGCGGCCGCGCGCTTCGCGTGGTAGCGCGACCGCCGCACCGCTTGGCGTAGCGTTTCGAGCGCGCTGCAGTCGTCGCCAAGCCGCTGGCCGGTGGCCGTCGTGTCGCCCGGCCGCAGCGCGTTGATCTCCCGCACCCGCACGGGGTCCATGCCCAGCGCTTCGGCAACGCGGTCGATGTGCACCTCCATCGCGAACTGCGTCTGCGGCGCACCGAAGCCCCGGAACGCCCCGTTAGGCGGCGTGTTCGTCATCACCGCGCGCCCCACGATGCGCGTGTGGTCGCAGCGATACGGGCCGGCGGCGTGGATGGCGCCGCGCGAGAGCACCACCGGGCTCAGCGTGACGTAGGCGCCGCCGTCGAGCAGGACGTCCACGTCCATCGCCACGATGCGACCGTCGCGGGACACCCCGGTCCGGTGCCGTACCACCGACGGATGCCGCTTCGTCGTCGCGACCATGTCCTCCGCACGGTCGTAGACGATCTTCACCGGGCGACCGGACCTGAGTGCGAGCAGCGCGGCGTGCGCCGCGATCATGGACGGATACTCTTCCTTGCCGCCGAAGCCGCCACCCGTCTCGGTCTGCACCACCCGCACGTGCGACACCGCGTCGCCGAGCAGGGTGACGAGCGCCTTGTGCACGTAGAAGGGACACTGGATGGAGCCGTGCACCGCGATGCCACCGTCCTCCAGCACCGCCACCACGCCATTCGGCTCGATGTAGATGTGCTCCTGGGCGCCCGTGCGATACGTCCCTTCGACTATCAGGTCCGCGCGAGCGAGCGCCGCATCCGCGTCACCCTTCTCGATGCGGATGTGCTTGAACACGACGTCCGATTGCTCGGGATCGAGCAGTGGCGGCTCGCCCTCGTAGTCGATCTCCACCCGCGCTGCCAACAGGCGCTCGCGATCGGCGTGCGCGAGCAGCATGATCGGCTCGGCCACGTGCCGGATCTCGTTCGCGACGAGGCACGGCTGATCGAGCTCGAGCAACGCGATCACGTTCTGTCCCGGAATGTCGTGGTGATCAACGACCGTGAAGCCCGCGGGATCGAAGGCGCGGCGCACGCCGCGCACGCGCCCGCGCGGAATCGTCGAGCGAATCGTTCGCCCCCAGAGCATCCCCGGAAACACGAGGTCGTCTGCGTAGACCGCCCGCCCCGTCGCCTTACCGATCCCGTCCTTGCGCGCGACACTCCGCCCGACCGCGCGCTCACCGCGGTTTGCCATGCGGCGAAAATGCCCTTCCGCCCACGAATCCATCAAGCCCGGACACGCCCGGACGGTTGGTCCCACCCCCCTTGTCGGCCAGGTGACGCGCCGTCTAGGATGGATGCACCGCTGTTCGTCGGCGGCCGGTCGCGCGCATGGCGCGCGCACGTCCCCACCAGATCCGAGGAGTCATGTCCTTCCGCCCGCACGCGCGCGTGCCGGCGCGCCTCGGAGCGATACGCTGGCGGCTGCCCCTCGCCGCCACGCTCGCGCTCCCCGCCGCGCTCCCCGCTCAGCGCGCCCCCGTCTCGCATGCGCTGCGCATTCCCGTCGAGTATCAGACGCTCTCGAACGGGCTCAAGGTCGTGCTCTCGCCCGACCCCACGACGCCGACGGCCGTGGTGGCCGTCTACTACAACATCGGGTTCCGCAACGAGCCCCGCGACCGCACCGGGTTCGCGCACCTGTTCGAGCACATGATGTTCCAGGGTTCGCGGAACCTCGGCAAGATGGAGTTCATCAAGCTCGTCGAGTCGAACGGCGGCACGTTGAACGGCTCGACGCGGTTCGACTTCACGAACTACTTCCAGATCATCCCGTCGCACAAGCTCGAGACGATCCTGTGGGCCGAAGCCGATCGCATGCGCGGCCTGCAGATCGACAGCTCGAACCTGAAGAACCAGCAGGACGTCGTGAAGAACGAGGTGCGCGTCAACGTGCTGAACCAGCCGTACGGCGGCTTCCCGTGGATCGACCTTCCCATGGCCGCCAACACGAACTGGTACAACGCGCACAACTTCTACGGCGACCTCGCGCACCTCGACGCCGCCACGCTCGACGACGTCCGCAGCTTCTTCAGCACCTACTACGCGCCTAACAACGCCGTGCTCGTGATCGTCGGCGACTTTCAGCCCAGGCCGACGCTCGCGATGGTGAAGAAGTACTTCGAGTCCATCCCGTCGGCCGCGCAGCCGCCGAAGCCCGACCTCACCGAGCCGCGCCAGACCGCCGAAAAGCGCGCGAGCCGCGTCGACTCGCTGGCCAGGCGTCCAGCCCTCGCGGTCGCCTATCACGTCCCACCGCGCTACACGCCCGAGTGGTACGCGTTCGGCCTCCTCGACCAGATCCTCGCGCAGGGACGTGACAGCCATTTCTACGATGAGCTCGTGCGTAAGCGTGCGCTCACCTCCAACGTGACGGCCGGGATCAACTTCGGGCTCGGCAACATGTACGACTACAACGGCCCCATGCTCTGGATCGTGTCGGCGTTCCACGACACGGACAAGCGGGCCGACTCGCTGATCGCCGCCATCGACACCGCCATCGCCTCGGTGCGAGACCGCCCGGTCGATCAGGCGACGCTCGATCGCGCGCTCGTGAAGCTGCGCTCCTCGCTCTACTCCACCATCGAAAGCCTCGCCGGCTTCGGCCGCGCGAACCTGCTCGCGTCGTTCGCGCTGTTCGACGATGACCCGGACCGCATCAACCGCCTCGAGGGAGCGTTCGCGAAGGTGACGCCCGCGCTCCTGCAGAAGACCGCACAGGAGTACCTGCGGCCGACCAACCGAACCATCTACACGATCGTACCCGCCGGCCGGGCGACCAGTCCCTCCTCGACCAGGAGCGGCCAGTGAACCAGGAGATGACGATGCGCTCCCTGCTACTCGCCCTCGCGCTCGCCGTTGCTCCAGCCGGTGCGGCGACCGCACAGCAGAAGGTGACGCCGCCCCCGGGCGGCGAGCCCAAGGATTTCACGCTTCCCGTGAAGCGTGAGTTCACCCTGCCGAACGGCATGAGCGTCACGCTCGTCCCGTTCGGAACGGTGCCCAAGGCGACGGTGAGTCTCGCGATCCGGGTCGGTAACGTGAACGAGGGACCCGAGGAGGTATGGTTGGCCGACATCACCGGCGACCTCATGAACGAAGGCACCGCGTCGCGAACTGCCGCGCAGCTCGCCGAGCTCACCGCCGGCATGGGCGGGGGCATCAACATCGGCGTCGGCCCCGATCAGACGACCATTGCCGGCGCCGTCCTCGGCGAACGCGCGCCCGATTTCGTGCGCCTCGTGGCCGATGTCGTCCAGCACCCGCGCTTCCCGGAGTCCGAGCTGCCACGCATCAAGGCCGCGCGCATCCGACAGGTCGCCATCGCGAAGAGCCAACCGCAGCCGCTCGCGCAGGAGAAGTTCCATCAGGTCCTCTACGGCGATCATCCGTATGGCCGCCTGTATCCCACCGAGGAGATGCTGAACGGCTACTCGGTCGAGCAGGTCCGCGCCTTTCATGCGAACAACTTCGGCGCTGCTCGCGCACATCTCTACGTAGCCGGCGTGTACGATGCCCCTGCCATGGAGCGCGCCATCCGAGAGTCGTTCGGTGGCTGGGCGAAAGGCAACCCACCCGTCGCCAGTGTTCCGAAGCCGAAAAGCGGACGCCGCGTCGAGTTGATCGACCGCCCAGGGGCCGTGCAGAGCACGCTCTACATCGGGCTCCCCGTTCCGGATGCGTCGAACGCGGATTACACGGCGCTCCAGGTGACCGACGCCATCCTGGGCGGCGCCTTCGGCTCACGCATCACGTCGAACATCCGCGAGCAGAAGGGCTACACCTATTCGCCCTACAGCACCGTGACCGACCACTACCGCGATGCGTACTGGGCGGAGATCGCCGACGTGACGACGAACGTCACCGGCCCTTCGATGAAGGAGATCTTCCACGAGATCGACCGGCTCAGGAAGGAGGCTCCGCCCCCCGATGAGCTGCGCGGCATCCAGAACAACATGGCGGGCATCTTCACCCTGCAGAACGCCTCACGCGGCGGCGTGATCGGGCAACTGCAGTTCGTGGATCTCCACGAGCTCCCCGATACTTATCTCACGGAGTACGTGAAGCGCGTGATGGCCGTGACGCCCGCCGAGGTACAGCGCATCATGCGCACGTACCTGCGCCCCGAGAACATGACGATCGTCGTGGTGGGCGACAAGAAGGTGATCGAGGATCAGGTGAAGCCGTATAACACGTACGTCCCGTAGGGACAGCCGGCAGCGCCGGTTCCCTGTTCCCGGTTCCCGATGGTCTCCGGTTCCCCGCTCCCGGCTTCCCGCTTCCCTACACCTCGCTGATTGGCCCCGTCGCCGGCCCGGTCTTTCCCTCATCAGGCTTGCCGCCGTTCCATCCCATCAGCCAGCGCAGGAGCCACACGAGCAGTACGATCGGCAGCACGATCTTCAGCGCCATCAGGCCGAACGACAACACCGCCGAGAGAATTGCCAGGAGCACGCCGCCGAGCAGGAACACGAGGATGAACGGCATCCCGAACAGCGCGAGCATGATCAGCACCGGGAGCGCGAGCACCGCGAGAACCGTGAGAACCGGCAGCCCGACCATCTTGAGCAGGAACGCGATCGGGACCAGAATCCCCAGCGATCCCACGCTCTTGAGCAGCCACTTGAGCAGAGCCCACTTGAGCAGCAGCCCCTTGATGAGCGTCCACATCGGTGCACCTCGTGTCCGGGTGATGAGTTTCCCTCCCTACGGCAGCCACGGCGTGGCTTGTTTCACCGTGGTCCGGCCCACCGCCACGTGAGCGATTCCCTCTCCGCCCATCACGATCCGGGCCCCGAGGCAGCCGCCGAACGGACCACCGCCGTCACCGACGCGCCGCCCGATGGCATCGCGCTCCGTCGCGGGCATCGCATCAGAGTCGGCACAGCCGGCTGGACAGACCCGACGTTGCTCCCGGCCGGGTTCTTCTATCCAACCGGAACGGAGTCGGCCGAGGACCGGCTCCGCTACTACGCCAGCAGATTCCCGCTCGTCGAGATCGACTCGTCATACTACGGCCTGCCCGTCCGGCGCAACGCGGAGCTCTGGGCCACACGCACGCCGCCGGGCTTCACGTTCGACATCAAGGCGTACGCCCTGATGACGGGGCATCCCACCGAGGTGGCGCGGCTCCCGCGCGCCATCCGCGAGACGCTACCCGAGAGCGTGACCGAGAAGAAGCGCGTCTACCCGCGCGACCTCCCGCGCGAGGCCTACGACCAGGTGTGGGCCGTGTTCCGAGACGCCATCGATCCCCTCGTTCGCTCGGGGAAGCTCGGCTCGGTACTGCTGCAGTATCCCCAGTGGTTCATACCGAGTGCCGCCGCGCGTGACGCCATTCTCGAGTCACGCGACAGGCTCGACGGCGTCCCCTGCACCATCGAGTTCAGAAACCGCCGCTGGTTCGACCCGCCGGTCGCCGATCGTACGCTCGCGTTCCTGCGCCAGCACTCGATGCCCTACGTGATCGTGGACGAGCCGCAGGGACTGCCGAACAGCGTGCCGCCCCTGGCGGCCGTCACGGCGCCGGCGCTCGCCGTCGTCCGACTGCATGGACGGCGCGATGACATGTGGGGGCGGCGCGGTGCGACCGTCGCCGACAAGTATCGATACCTGTACGACCGCGATGAGCTCGCCAGTTGGGTGCCACGCGTGATGGAGGTGGCCGAGCAGGCGGCGGAGACGCACGTCGTGTTCAACAACTGCTATGCGAACTACGGGACGACCAACGCGCTCGAGTTCAGCGCGATGTTGGCGGGCGCAGCCGCGTAGCCCCCGGGCCGGCGGCACGATCCCGGCAGCGCGACCGGTCATGACCGACCACACCCAGCTCGTTCGCGACCATCTCGCCGACGGCTCGCCGCTGCCGGCCATCCCGCTCATCATCTCCGAGCCGATCGTCATGCGCGACCGCGACGATCTGCCCATCGTGCGCTCGGAGCGCCCGGCGGTCCGACTACGATTCGTGTGGCGCGGCGCCACGCGCGATCCGATGTTCGTGTTTCAGAACTGCCGCGAACCGAGTTGGGAGCGCGTCGACATCACCGTCGAGCGCCCACTCGAGGCGGCGTTCGTGATGGAGCGCACGCGGCACGGTCCCGGCGTCATCCCCAGCACCATGCATCAGTGGCGCGACATCCGCGTCTTCGGGAACGGGCTGCTCGAGCGCGGCTTCTGGCATCGACTCAGGGACGTCGACCAGAACAACGAGCACGCGCGCTTCGACTCGGTGTCTGTGTACGGCTACACCGACTGCGGCTGGCTCATCGAGGGAACGCAGTCGAAGGAGCACCTCTTCACCCACTGTCGCGCGAATGGTGACACGACTGGCCGCGTGGGGGTGCGCGCGTTCGGCTCGTTCCAGTGGCTCGGCGGCGCCATGAGCGGGCACGCCGAGAGCTGCTTCGCGCTCGGCCCGCCGTGTGATGTCGTGCGCATCGTGGGCACCGGGTGCGAAACATCGGCGCGTCTGCTCACCGCGCAGGGCCCCACGGGGAACGTGTATCCCGTGCTGCTCGAGCAGGTGCGGTTCATGACGGACCGCCTGCATCCGGACGGTGTCATGATCGACTTCAAGGCACCCGGTCCGCTGACCATCCGTGGCGGCCAGTTCGGCAACGGGCACCAGCCGATCCCCACGATTCGCATTCGCACCGTCGCCGACTACGCCTTCATCTGCGAGGGGGCGGCGTTCGATGCGTGGGGGTCGCACGAGCACGCCGACCGCATCTTCGACCTGCCGACGAACACGAACCGGGATGTTCGCATCGCGGCGAACCTGTTCGCCGACGTGTACGGCCTGGCGCGCCGAAGGTAGCGCGCTCACGGTTCATCGGCGCGCACGCTCACACTTCTCTCGCTCGCTCGCGCACGCGCGGCACCGCCCGTGCCCTCCGGCACGCGCTGGTCGTCATCGCCATGATCCCGCACGCAGGATCGAATCGGGATTACCCGCTGTTTCGGCGAGGGTCGATGAGCGAATCAACCAACCCGACACCTACACCGGCCTCTGTCACCGGACGGCGCCGCCGCTTCACCGGCGCGCACCCGTACCCCGCCCTTCCACAGTCCCGGCTTCCGCTGGTCCGCGGCGTGTTGTGGCTCACGTGGGCCGCCGTGCTCACGCTGATCGACGCGATCCGCGACCTCATCCCCGGGAACCGTCGTGCGCGACGCCGTTCGGCCGCCAACGCGCCACCCTCCTCGCCCGCATCGCCCTCCCGTCCACCCCGGGTCCCGTCGCTGACGCCTACCGGGTAACGGTCGCGTACCACGCAGCACATGCGCCGCTCGATTTCGCTCCTGATTCCGTTTTACGTCGGCATCGCGCTGTTCGGTCTCCACGCGACGGCACATCCGACCACGCCCCGCGCCGCCGCCGCGGACGCGACGAACGTCGCGCGCCCGGTACGTGCGCGATGGGAGAAGCGATTCGAGCGACCCGTGCGCGTCTACATCCGCCCCGCGCCGGCGACTCGCGGCTGGCGGCCCGAGCTCGCCGACGCCATCTGGGCAAACTTCAGCCGCTGGTGGAGCGTGGATGTGCCGGTGCGGTTCGTCCGCGTTCCCGCGGCTTCCGCCGCCGACGTGACCATCGAGTGGGTCGACAGCCTTCCCGGCAACTGCATCGGCAAGACGTGGCGCGCGAACGTCGGCCGTGAGATCACGACCGCGCGCATCACGCTCGCGCTCCGGGACCATCGCGGCCGCACCCTGTCGCCCGAGATTCAGCGGGGCGCCGCGCTCCACGAGATCGGACACCTGCTCGGCCTCGAGCACGCCGGTCATCGCGACTCGATCATGTACCCGCAGGTGTGGGTCACCGACGTGAGCGAGGGCGATCGCAACGCACTCCGGGACCTGTATGGTCCGGGCCCGCACGCTGCCGCCGACTAACGGTTCCGGATCGAGAACGTCGAGGTATTGATCGCGCTCCCGACTCTCAGCTCGAGCTGCTGGCCCGGGCCGAGCACGATCGGGTCGGTCACGTAGCCCCGGTCGGAGCCGATCGGATCGGCGAGGAGTTGCAGCGGGCGCGCTCCTCCGCTGTCCTCGGACCTCAGGCTGAAGGTCTCGCTCGACGCGGCACGCACGGTGCCAATGCGAAAGCGCGACGCGCCCCGAAGCACGTATACCACGACGTCGAGCCAGTTGTCATTCTGCACGGTCACCGTGGGCGCGGACGACTCGGCGAACAGATTGCTGGAGGCGCGGGTACCGCTGGACGCGCACGCCGCGGCTCCGGACAGGCCGAGCACGGCGATCGATGCGATGGTGACGATCTTCACGGACCCCTCCACGGGCTCTTACGCCCCCTGGAAGAGCGTGCGGCGTGCCACTTGGAGCGTCGAACGGGCGGTGCTCGATACCGTATGATCCGGGTCAGGCCACCGGACGCGGCCAACACGAAGGAGCCTCGTCGGCCGTTCGCGGCCGACGAGGCTCCGAATTACATCAGATGGATGGGCCTGGGTAGAGTTGAACTACCGACCTCACGCTTATCAGGCGTGCGCTCTAACCACCTGAGCTACAGGCCCGGAAAGAGGCGCGAAAGCTAGCCAGCCGTGAGAGTTGAGTCAACCGACGCACCACGTCCCGGCAAGTGAGCCCATCCGTAGCGGGAATGGAATTTGCCCCGCATGGTCGCGCCGTTTCGTGCACGCCGCGGGACGCCTCGTCCGACCACGTCTGCATCGTTCGACCAGCGATCGCCGCGCGGCGCGATCGCTCCCCCGAACGCCCCAGCCATCAACCGCGATCACACACTTCGTTTCGGCATGCTCGATCGATTTGGAGGCGGCGCCATGATCACGATCATCATCCTGTCGCTGCTCACGCTCGGCATCCTCATCTGGTGGATGATCGCACGTCGCCGCCAGCGCCTGGCGCGGTCACGCGACGATGAGATTCCGCTCTTTGCCGTCCCCGCATCCGCGCCCGGCCTGCTCGCGCGCCCATTCGCCGCTCCCGCACGCAGCGGTCGGGCCGCAGGACCGTCGCGAAGCGCGACCAGCGATACGCCGTCCGGAGAGCACATGGCGCTCGATCCAGACCGGTTCGCGCCCGCCGCGCCGGTGATTCGCACGCGAGATGGCGCCGTTTCAACGCTCGCGCGCCCGCCGCGCGACTCGCGCGATCCCGGCGAGCCGAACGACGCGGTGGGGCTGCCGGTGGATGGCGAATCGGTTCGCTATTGGCGGCCCGCCGACGGCACGCTTCAATTCCTCCCGGGTAGACTCGAGGTAGTCGCCGGTCACGACGCCGGGCAGGAGATTCGGTTCGTGCGAACGGCGGGGCCCGATGGCACATCGGTCACCTTTGGGCGCGCCGAGGGCGCACCGTACCGGCACGTCCAGTTGCGCGCTCCGACGGTGAGTCGCGCGCACGCTCGCATGGTCCTCGCGCACTCGGGAGATTCTCTCACGGAAACGACGCTCACCACGAGCAGCCTGGTCAATGGCCAGCACTGGCATCTCGAGAACCTTTCGACGACGAATCCGGTCGTCGTCAACGGCCGACCGCTCCAGCCCGGGGGTGCACCGGGCTCCTCGGTAGTCCTGGCTGATGGCGATCGGATCGAGATGGGTGAGGTCGCCTTCGTGTTTCACTCGCGCTAATGTTCGCATCCCGCGATGGCCAGGCACGCTCGAGGCATCGCGGCGATGTCGGCGGACCCGGTGAGACCGCAGATGTTTGGTGACACGGACGCGCAGGTCGCGACAACAGATCTCGACGCTGAATACGAGATAATTGGCGAGCTTGGCCGTGGCGCGAGCGCCGTCGTTTATCGCGCGCGCGACCGTGAGCTCGGCCGTGACGTCGCAATCAAGGTCATCCGTCCGAAGTTCGGCGATGACGATGAGGCGGTGGCCCGCCTGGCTCGCGAAGCTCGCACCGTCGCGCAGCTCCAGCATCCGAACATCGTCACCATCTACTCGGTTCGGCGCATTCGCGACGGGGGGCTCGCGCTGGTCATGCAACTGGTGCCCGGCCGGACGCTGCGTGACCTGCTGAACGAGCGACGCATGCTCTCGTTCGAGCGCGCCGACCGCGTGTTGCGCGACGTGGCCGCGGCGCTCGCGCACGCGCATCGCCGTGGTGTCGTGCATCGCGACGTGAAGCCGGAGAACATCTTCATCGACGAGACGACCGGCCACGCCCTGCTGTCCGACTTCGGCGTTGCACGTTCGCTGGAGGCCGAGTCACAGCTCACGGCGACCGGGACGGCCATCGGCACGCCGGCGTACATGTCGCCGGAGCAGATCGATGGGACGGCGCTCGACGGGAGGAGCGATCTGTACAGCCTCGGCCTGGTCGGCTGGGAGATGCTGACCGGGCGCCGGCCGTGGGAGGGCGAAGGGCTGTACAGCGTGATCTACAAGCAAAAGCGGGAGGAGCTCCAGCCCATCGACGAGCTCCGTCCCGACACGCCCGATCGACTGATCTATCTGGTCGAGGGCGCCATGCGAAAGCGCGTCGCCGACCGTTGGTTCAGCGCCGAGGAGTTCCTGGATCTCGCCACGACCATCGCGCCGGCAGGCGGGTGGGAGCGTTGGCATGCCGAGCGGCGAAAGCGCATTCGGTCGCGGGTGTACACGGCCGCGCGCGAACGCGGCGATTCGGTGGTGTCGGCGGCCCTGGAGACGGTGCGCTTCCGCCGCGACGCGGTGGCGACACCCCCTCGCCGAGGCGCACCCGCGGGCCAGCCGACACAGGATGGCACCGCGGCGCCGTCCCGCGATGCCGCCACCGCCGAGCCGCGGCGCACCGATCCGGACACGTTCTCGACCGATCGGGACGCGGAGCCGGACGTGTTCGGCCGGCGGCGCTCGCTCGTGCCAGTGCTGGCCGTCATCACCATCACGCTCGCGGGCGTCGTCGGAGCGGCGCGCCTCATGCGCGGGCGTGTCGAACCACCGACGTCGCGGCCCTCCACCACGTTCGCGGACAATGGCGGCGTCGAAGTGCCGGTGGCTCGGCGCCCGCCGCTGCCTAACGTCGCCACGCCGGTCGACGCCGCGACGCAACCCGATTCGACGCCACCGAACATCGGCGCCGCGTCCGGCGCCGACACGGCGCCTGATCGTCCGGCGGTGCCCGCGGGCGCCGCCGCCCCGTCGGATCGCGACACGAATTTGGCCGTCGAGCCGCCGTCGCGGCGCGCGGAGCCGTCACCCGACAAACGCGAGCGGCCGCGCTCGCCGGTCGAATCGGAGCGTACGACGGCTCCGCCGGTCGCCGCGTCTTCGACGACCGCGCCTGCCCCCGCGCCGGTAGGTGGCGCCTCGGGTCGCGTCCCGACCTCGCCGCCGCCGCCGGTTCCGATGGTCACCGCGGTCACCACGGTGTCCTTCCCCGCCGAGCGCGGGATCGTGGCGGCAGGCGGGCGGCACTCCTGTGCGCTCAACGACGCAGGAGCGGCCGTGTGCTGGGGTGCGAACGATCAGGGCCAACTCGGCGACGGCACGCTCGAGGATCGAGCCGGTCCCGCACCCGTGGCGGGCGGGTTGACATTCACGCAGCTCAGCGCCGGTGCGTCGCACACGTGCGGCATCACGCGCGAGGGCGACGCGTACTGCTGGGGAACGAACGAGCGCGGCCAGCTCGGCGACGCGACGACGCTGCAGCGCGACACGCCGGTTCGCGTGGGCGCGAGCGGGCCGTTCCGGGTCGTCCGCGCGGGCTTCAGTCATTCCTGCGCGCTGAGTCGGGGCGGCGAGGTCTCGTGCTGGGGATCGAACGCGTACGGGCAGCTCGGTACCGGCGGTGGCCTAACGAGTGCCCGACCGGCCGATGTCGCGGGTGGCCTGCGGTTCGGCGCCGTCGCCGTCGGCTGGAACCATACGTGCGGCATCACGCTCGATGGCACGATGTACTGCTGGGGCTCGAACACCGCGGGCCAGCTCGGCGACGGATCGCGAGATGACCGTCGTGTGCCGACGCGTGTGATGGCCGACGCTCGATTCGTCGCGGTCGCCGCCGGCAACCAGCATACCTGCGCCGTCACGACCGTCGGCGAGGTGTACTGCTGGGGGCGCAACAACTACGGCCAACTCGGAACCGGTGCCGGCGACCGCGTGCAGCCGACACGGGTCGGTGCCGAGGGCAACTTCGTGGGCATCACGGCCGGCGCGGTCCACAGCTGCGCGCGGACCTCGAGCGGCCAGCTGTTCTGCTGGGGGCGCAACAACTACGGCCAGCTCGGCGACGGCACGACGAGCGACCGCACGTCGCCGGTGCGCGTGCCCGGCATGCCGCCCATCGCGGTCGTGCAGGCCAGCGGCGCGCACACCTGCGCCGCCACCAGCGGAGGCGACAGCTACTGCTGGGGCTACAACGTCGAAGGCCAGGTGGGCGACGGGACGCGGAATCACCGCGCGCGCCCCGTGCGCGTGTCGGCGCCGGCCCGCTAGCCCATGCCCGCGACCCGTATGATGCGCACCCGAATCCCGTCACGCCCCCCGCGCCGCCCGTCGCTTTCCGCGTTGGGCGCGCTGGCGTTCGCGCTCGGCGCGCTCTCGTGCGGCGGTGATGCACTCGACCCCGACCGGCCGCCCGTGGCGTCCGTCGTCGTGGTGCCGAACCGTCTCAGCGTCGGCGTGGGAGCGTCGGCGACGCTGACGGCGGAGGCGCGCGATGCGGCGGGCGCGCTCCTCCGCGGCCGCAAGATCGCGTGGGCGACGCAGGACCCGGCGGTGGCGACCGTTTCGAGCGCCGGTGTCGTCACGGGTGTGCGTGCCGGCGAGGTCCAGGTGGCCGCGACTTCCGAAGGGAAGAGCGCCATCGTCGCAGTCACCGTGACCCCGAAGGCCGTCGCGAGCATCCGGCTCACGCCCGCCGGCGACGTCAGACTCTTCGTGAGCGAGACGAAGCAGATGGCCGCGGAGCCGCTGGCTTCGGACGGCAGCGTGCTCGCCGACCGAGCGCTCACATGGTCGAGCAACTCGCCGTCGGTCGCGTCAGTCAGCACCACGGGGCTCATCACGGCCGTGGCCCCGGGCGGGGCGGTCATCACGGCGGCGAGCGAAGGGAAGACGGCGGTCGTCGCCGTCACGGTCTCCGCCGTGCCGGTGGCGTCAGTGGCCGTTTCGCCGGCCAGTGACGTCGTGGTCGTATCGCAGACGCTCCAGCTCTCCGCGGTACCCAGGGACGCGCAGGGCACCGCCCTCACGGGCCGGGCCGTGTCGTGGACGTCGAGTGACGCGACGCGCGCCACCGTGTCGTCCACGGGCATGGTGACGGGCGTGGCGCCCGGCGCCGTCACGATCACGGCGACGAGCGAGGGAAAGGTCGGCACCGCGTCCATCACGGTTCAGGCCAAGCCGGTGAGCGCGGTGATCGTGTCGCCAAGTCAGGTGAGCCTGGAACCGGGGCAGACCCGTCAGCTCACGGCACAGGTGACCGATGATCAGGGCAACGTGCTGAGTGGTCGGCCGATCAGCTACAGTTCGGACAACGCGGCGGTGGCAACGGTGTCGGCCAGTGGACTCGTCACCGGCGTGGCGCCGGGCACGGCGAAGGTCACCGCGACGAGCGAAGGCAAGAGCGGCACGGCCGACGTGACCGTCACGGCGGTGCCGGTCGCGTCCGTCGACGTGGCGCCAGCGCAGAGCAGCCTGACCGTGGGGCAGACCGTCACGCTCGTGGCGACGGCGAGAGATGCGAAGGGCAACGTCCTGCAGGGACGCGGCACGGCGTGGACCTCCGGCAGCACCTCGATCGCGACCGTCTCCTCCGCCGGCGTCGTGACCGCGGTCGGCCCCGGCGACGTCTTCATCTTCGCCGCCATCGAAGGGAAGTTCGGGTCGGCCGTCGTCAACGTTAGGCAGCCGCCGCCCCCGCCGGGACCTGTCGACAAGATCACCGTGTCGCCGGCGACGGCGACGATGACCGCCAACCAGACGCAGACGCTGCAGCTCACCGCGACGCTCACGGACGCGAACGGCACCGTGCTGACCGGCCGACAGATCACGTGGTCATCGAGCAATCTCCTGCGAGCGACCGTGGATCAGACAGGGAGAGTCACGGCGAGAGCATCCAAGGGCACGGTCACGATCACGGCGACGTCGGAAGGCAAGAGTGGCATCTCGACCATCACGATTCAGTAGCACCCGCGCGTTCCCGAGCGTGACGCGCCCGACGAGGGCGTGGCGACGCACGCTCGTCGTCGCGGTCGCGACGGCCATCGCCGCATCGCGCGCGGACGCCCAACAGATCACCCCCAAGCGCGCCCTGTCCGCCGCGAGCACGCTTCCCTGCACCACTCCCACCACCGCTGCGGCGCCGGCGCGCAACGACTCGCCCGACGTGCGGCGCCTCATGGCGCTCGGCCACGAGGCCGCGATCGTCGGCGATCACCGCCAGGCGCGCGACGTGTTCGCGGACGCCGCCCGCCTCAGCCCGGGCGACGAACGCATTGCCTATCAGCTCGGCCGGGCATACGAGGAGCTCGGCGACCGCCCGGCCGCCGTTCGCGAGTACTGCCGCTTCCTCGCGCTGGCGCCGCAGGCGAGCGACGCCGCCGACGTGCGCACGCGCATCGCGGCGCTGAGCGCGGGCGGCGGCGGAGCGCCGTCCGCCACCGAGCAGGCCGCGGCGATGTTTCGCGTCGGTGTCGGCCATCTCGATCAGCGCCGGTGGCGCGAAGCAACCGACGCGTTCGGCCGCGTGATCCAGAGGCTGCCGCGCGCGGCGGAGGCGTACTACGACCGCGCGCTCGCGCTGTCCGCGCTCGACGAGCGAGACGCGGCGGTGCGCGACCTCGAGCAGTACCTCGCGCTGCGCCCGGCCGCCGAGGATCAGGGGCAGGTGCGGGCGCGTATCGATGCGTTGCGCCAGCCGTCGTGGAGCTCGAGCACGGCGCTCGTCACCGGTCTTGTGCTGCCGGGCCTTGGCCAGGTGTACACGTCGCGCCCCTGGATCGGCATCGGTGTCGCGGCGGTCGCCGGCACGTCGCTGTATCTCGCGTTCTCGAAGAAGGACGAGCAGGAGGTTCGGGACTTTTCCATTTCTCTGCCCGGCTTTCCCGAGATCATCAACAAGGACACCGTGACGGTGACGAAGCAGCCGTATCACGCCGTTGGGCTCGCGGCGTTCGCGACCGCCACCATCGGTGCCGCGCTCGAGGCGGCGCGCTACGCACGGCGCTCGCGCGACACCTCATCGCCGCGGAATTTGCGCGCGGCGACCCGGGTCGGGTCGATCGAGCTCCTGCCGCCCGACGTCGTTCCCACGCGCTACGGACTCGCCATGCGGCTCGCCGGACGTATCCCGCTGCCACGGTAGCCACGGTAGCGGAGCGCGTTGCGAGCACGAAGCTCCACGCGGCGCGAGCGACCGTAGCCACCTGGCGCGGCGTTCGCCTGTGTCTAGCTTTCGTCGTGGCACTCGGGCCACCGCGGGCACCCTGACGACTCCGTTTCCAGCATCGCGCAGTTGTGGTCGGTTGGGCAGCGGTGAAAGGTGTGAAGACGCGCCGGCCCCGCTTACACTCTCGCAACCGGTCCACTGTGGAGGATTACCAGACGCTCGTGCTCGTGTCGGCGGCGGCGATCGTCGCGATCGTCGTGGTCAGTATCATCTGGACCACCGTGCGTCGCCGGCGCCGTGCCCGCGCGCTCCACGCGCCGATTCCGCTCATTCCGTTTTCGAACAGTCCCGGGCTGATCGAGCGACCCCCACGTCCTGTCCCGGATAGCGGCAGCGGTACGATCACGCCGCAGCGCGAGGAGGTGGCGATGAGGCAGCCGACTGCAGATGCATGGGCTCCTCCGCGCGCACCGGTCACACCGACAGGCTTCGACCGCCCCAGCGCGCCGGTCGCGGCGGGGAGCGAGCGGACTGCGCATGGCGCCGATCGGATGTCCGACCAGGCGCTCGTCGAGACGGCACTGGTTGACGACGCCGTATCGGGCGCACCCGTCGAAGGTGCGTCGATGCGGTATTGGCGCCCCGCGGACGGGACGCTGCAGTTTCTCCCCGGCCGGCTCGAGGTGGTTGCGGGGCGCGACGCCGGGCAGGAGATACGGTTCGTCCGCACTCCCGGACCCGACGGTACGCGCGTGACGTTCGGCCGCGCCGAGGGTCCGCCGTATCGCCACGTGCAGCTTCGGGAGCCGACGGTCAGTCGCGTCCATGCACGGATGACGCTCGAGTCCGGCGCGGCGGCTGCGGCTGAGGCCGGCGTCGCCGTGTCGCCGGGTGGGGGAGGCGGCGTTCGCTGGCGGCTCGAGAATCTGTCGGCGACCAACCCGGTGGTCGTGAACGGTCGGCCGCTCGGCGCCGACGGCGGACCATCGGGCTTGGTGGTGCTCTTGGAAGGTGACCGCATCGAGATGGGCGAGGTGGTGTTCCGGTTTCACGAGAAGTGAGGGCGCCGGAATCGACCTGACGCGAGTGTGCGCGGGTCGATGGCGTTGTTGGCCGCTACGAACGCGGAAAGGCCCCGGCACTCGTGTGGAGTGCCGGGGCCTTTCCGTATATGCCTAACAATCGAATGTGACGACTCGTGGATGGCGCGACACGTGAGCGGTTTTCGGCGGATTGGCCGAAGCCATTCGCCTACTCGCCTGCTCCGTTAAGGAGGTGATCCAGCCGCAGGTTCCCCTACGGCTACCTTGTTACGACTTCGCCCCAGTCACTGCGCTCGCCTTCGGCCGCTTGCCCCGGGTTGCCCCGGTTGCGACACGGACTTCGGGC